>Ga0187892_10009550_pt1 | contig 12717 bp, 13 predicted proteins | sample MA1701073metaG_FD_139345 | JGI IMG/M metagenome (GOLD analysis project Ga0187892, IMG submission 139345) | Bio-ooze microbial communities from a basaltic lava cave in the Kipuka Kanohina Cave System on the Island of Hawaii, USA - MA170107-3 metaG ...
GGTCGACGGCCATCTGCCGAAAGGCCTTTGGAAATTTCCCCACGCGTTTCTTGGTCACCTGCCACCCCCTTCGTGTGTCAAGTGTGCCAATTCGCCGTGTCTCAATCTAGGGGGTCACTCCAGTCAGCATTCAGAATTGCAGCAGGTCAGTTCCTCTAGCTCTCTTTCTTCACTCCTTCCCTCTTAAAGCTCCATACCCTGGCCAACGCTTGCCCGATCTAGCAAACTCTCCCTCTCTATTTGGTCGGCGACAAAGCACTTGACTCTGTACCATGGTACAGGGTGTAACGTGTGTCCAAAGGTGATGCCATGACCTCAGCGCTCACGATCGGAAAGCTCGCGAAGGCGGTCGGCGTCAACATTCAAACGGTCAGATATTACGAACGACGAAGACTCCTGAGCCCGATGGCGAGGAGGCCATCCGGGTACCGGCTCTATGGTGAGGACGCCCTGAGCCGCTTGCATTTCATCAAAAACGCCCAGACGCTCGGATTCACGTTGCACGAGATCGCTGAGTTACTGAACCTCCGAGTCAGCTCCATCGCCCGCTGCGGAGATGTGCAGCGAAAGGCACAGACCAAGTTGGTGCAGGTCGAGGCCAAGGTCAAGGACCTACGGGCGCTAGCTAGCGCCCTGCAAGGCCTGATCCAGACATGCAGGGCTGGTCAGTCAACCGATCGGTGCCCGATTTTAAAGAGCTTGGAGAACGCACCAACGACTCAGCGGCTGAGGCAAGCGGTCAAAAAGAGTTCGTGACTCGGTACTGCGATACAGGGGGTAGGCTTTCGACGAAGGGAAGAAGGTATAGAGAGTGAACATGAGGGTAACGACGATCGGCTCGCTGCTTTCGGCCTTCCTGGCATCCTTGTGTTGTGCTGGTCCTTTGATGTTGGGGATCCTTGGTGTGGGAGCCGGAGCGACCTCAAGCTATGTGAAAGCGGTTGTCCCCTATCGGCCGGTCTTTATCGCACTCACGTTCCTCCTTCTGGCAGGCGGGTTCTTCTCTGTCTACCGGCGAAAGGAGGCCTGTTCAACGGACCCGGCATGTCCGACAAGCGCCACGAAGGGGCTCAAAATCGCCCTGTGGGTTGCAACGATCGCAGCCCTCATTCTGATTCTGCTCCCGGATCTGTTGGCAGTCGGTATCTAGCAGTTTCTAGGAGGAAAACATGATGACACGTATCCTACTAGTTGGTGGTTTCCTGGTTAGCCTCGGTCTTCTAGTGGGTGGACCAGGAGTTCCTAACCGCGATCAGGTGGCTTGGGCGGTTGAAGCGCCCGGTCTCCAGACCTTCACCGTACAGATTGATGGCATGACGTGTGGGGCTTGTGTGAAGGATATTAGATCGGCGCTCTTAAAGATCCCGGGCGTGAACGCGGTCGAGTTTCAGATCAAAAAGAAGGGGTTCTTCTTCCTTGATTACTCGGATGCCCGCGCCATCATTACATGTGAGCCGGGGACAACCACGGTCAACGCGTTGATTACAGCGATTGAAGGCGCGAGCAGTCTCACGAGCACATACAAAGCCAAACCAGTGAGTTAAAGAAGCGAGGGGGACCATGACAAACACCGATCAAAGTGTCAACAACACCGATCCATTGTTCGCTGAACTGCGACGACTCAGTCCGAAGGTCACAGGCGGCATTTTGCGGGCTCGTCAAGCGGCGTATGAGGAAGGGATGGTACCGAGCCGTATCAAGCTGCTCACGGCCCTGGCCATTTCTGTCGCGCTTCGATGCGAGCCCTGTGTTCGGAGCTATGTCAAAATGGCGCTGGATCAGGGGGCCACGCAAGCAGAGTTTGTTGAAATGCTCAACGTCGCCATGACCATGCAGGGTTGCCCAGGTGAAGAATGGGCCCTGAAGGCCTATGGCTGTTACAAGGAGTTCATCTCCGGTCAGACACAGGAGATCGACAATTCCTGCTGTGAGACCCATTCACCATGAATGAATCTGGAATCCGGCCTCAAGCCAGACTGACTCAATGTCACAACCCGACTGGATTAAAAACAGACTTGTTCTCTGGGCTTTCCCGTTGAGCCTTGCTTTTACTGGCCTTTTGATGCCCCCCTGGCGTCAGACTTTGTGGCCTACTGCATTCTTCTGGGCCGGAGGATTGTGCTGCGGAAATGCCCTCCGCTGCGGGAGAGTACATTGCACGTTTACTGGTCCACTCTATCTGCTGATTGGGCTGATTGCTGTGGGCAAGGTCCTTGGATGGCTGTCTTTAAGTTGGACATGGCTATGGATAGCCGCAGGGGTAGGGACCGTGATTTCATTCATACCGGAGTGGGTCGATAAGGCCTACTGGTCAGGTAGAAGCGCGTAAAGACCTGGGTGATTCCATGCCTTTCTTGTCGCAGGGTCGATGGTCAAAAACTTTGGCATATTCGCCATTTATAAGGCCTTAAAAATATACACGCTAAGTCGAGTTATACCTTCTGGTCAAAATCAACACATTTAAACACTCTCCAAATAACCCTCTACATCGCAGAATTATAAGCTAAGTTAGTATCTCCACCCTCTAGGCGGATTAATCCACTCTTTCGGGTTTCCGCCCTCGTCTTGGCATGAGAATGATCTGAATCCATCCATGAACTGAGCGAGATTTAAGGCCCCAACCACAAAAACTGTACGTTCACGATCTGCTATCCACGATTCAACATTAATGGGAATCTCTGATGTAGGATCACTCCGAAAAGAAACGAGGGTCTTTCGGAATCTTACGAATGGGACCTCAGTGAAGTGTGAGTCATGCAATTGAATACCTCCCGTGGCTAGATTGACCTTGTCTGGGGTGAACTCACAAGCGACAAGCCTGGCATTTGTTACGATAACTGGCACCATGACCTCCCAGTGATCTTCGTCGTGTGCTCGTTCTGGACTGTCGAGGATATCTCGGCAGGCGTCGAGTATCTCGCTTGCCAAGGGTTCAAGTATCTTGTTCGTGCCGCCCTTCGGTAAAATGCAAAATTCAGATTCAGGGGAGCCTTCTACCATGTTGAATTCTGAACAAAAGACCTTGGAATATTTATTCGCAGGTATGACTACCATGGGATTGGGAAGTCGAGGGTTATACCATTCATGTCGGCAGCGGGTTTGACTAGACGTTTCGGTGCGTACAAAGATCCATGTATCCTCCTCCACTTTCTTGCACTCGATCGCCAAGAAAACGAATTTATTATTCTGGAGGAGAATATCAAGGTACCCATCTTCCCAAGGAATTTCGTGCCCTAAGAATGTGAACTGGTATTCCGGGCCTTGCTCCCGCAGGAAGTTCTCAACTGCCATCTGAAAAGGGATACCCGAGGCATTGAGCCGCTTAGAGAGGGGGGTCCACCTTGCATCGTCCGCTGAGGTATCCAGGCTTTCCTCCTTGCGTGTAACAACGGCCGCTCAATAATGATTCGGCGCGTCAAATGGATTTGTTTATGAGCCTCAGGAGAGGATACGCGGATACCCGCAGAAAATCGAGCAAGTGCCCCCACGTTTTGCTCTAGGGGTTTTGGCAACCATGCCCGCCTAACTTTGTGCCTAAAAGGAAGAGACCATCCACAGGCATCAGCTTCAACTGGACCGGGTCCAACACGTTTGACATGAATACCAGTGCGATTCGAAATACTAGTTTAGAACTGGGTTATTGAGGGGGTTTCAGGTGTAAAAGCGAGAGGAATAACCCATTTGTTATGCTTCTGAGAGCGCTTCGGCTGTCTCTCGCTCCGATAGGGTTTTGAATACATTCAGTGGGTTTCCTGCATCCTCCCTACCTGTCCACAAGTTTGCGTGGAACAACACCGAATTTAGGAGAATCAATTCCGTTAAAGAGCTTTGCTTTTGATTATGGTTTCAATCCCTTTGGTTTTCAGTGTTTCAAGAAACATGGCGATCTCTGTCTGTCTCATAAAATTCGCGAACAGCACCACAATCAAGTTTCGTCCATACCGTGTGAGGTAATCATCCAACTGACCGAATGCTCGGTGGATATCTCCTTGGCTCGTGGGCATCTTAAACTCGATGCCCACTCCGGTCTCTTGTGGATGACCGATGTGGAAATCAATTTTCAAGGGTTTCCCATGAGCCACAACATACTGCTCATGGACCTTGTCCTTTCCAAATATCTCCGCCATCTCGTCACAAAACTCGTCATAGTAGTCTCTCTCGTAATTTTTGTTTCTGAGGATGGGATACCACTGCACAAACGGAAGAATGGTCTCTTTGATGAATGAACAATCCCCATTGACGACGCGAGGCAACCAGCCTTCTTCGTACCCTACGTGTCGATAAATTCGCCTCAAGAGCACATCCTTCGCGCCCTCGCATTTCACGCCCAGACTCTCGGCAATCAGGAACAGCCCATCTCCAGAAGAGAGCCACTGGAGGTTATTCATCGCTTGAAGAGGGAACTCCTCTGGGGGCATGGAGAGGAATTTCGTGTGCTGCCGAATCTTCGCTATTTTCGCTTCTGCCGTCCCCTTGGAGTCTTGGCCAATGTCCTCTAACCACTCTGACAGTTCTTTAGAGGATCCAATACTCAGATAGGCATCAAGCAGTTTCTGTCTAAATTCACAATTCGTCGTTGGTTTCACACCAGCAAGCAGCGGGGGTGAACATACCTCGTTCCCGGACGCGTTCTTATGCCCGACGTGGACGGCTACGGAGCCTTCTAGCGTGGAACTGGCCGAACCACATGACGGGCAAAACCGAGCAGACTCAAGAGCCTTGTGGCCACAGGACATACAGAACATGACGTTCTCCTCGTGTGTCGGTGCCTTTCCTGGAACGGAATACAGTGACTTATAGTCATCAACCTACCAAACTGCCTTTCCTTGTCAAATGAATTCATGCCACTTATCGTCTGTAGACGTATAGTCATCTTCTTCATAGCCTAGCGCCTTGTGAAACACGAACGGGTGCAGGCGGCCTTCGGGAAGGCTCTGAAGAGGTTTAGGGCGTCTCTAGGCGTGTCTCAAGAGCAGCTCGCAGAACGAGCCGAGCTGCATCGAACGTATGTGGGGGATGTCGAGCGGGGGGAGAGGAACATTAGCCTTTTGAATATCGCGAAAATCGCTGATGCCTTGAGGATCAAACCGAGTAAGCTTGTGCGCGAGATGGAAAAGCATCTGGAAAAGACACTGAGGTGAACGCCCGTTACAATATCCGCACGTCGCAGTCGGCGATTGCCCGATAAGCAAATTGTGGCGTTTTAGTTCTTACCTCCAGGTTTTAACTCCTGAAAACCCCTCAATAACCCAGTTTCTAAACCGCATTTCGAATTGCACTGGGCATCCATGTCAAACGTGTTGGACCCGGTCCAGTTGAAGCTGATGCCTGTGGATGGTCTCTTCCTTTTAGGCACAAAGTTAGGCGGGCATGGTTGCCAAAACCTCTAGAGCAAAACGTGGGGGCACTTGCTCGATTTTCTGCGGGTATCCGCGTATCCTCTCCTCAGGCTCAAAAACAAATGATTCTGCTCGCGTGTTGAAGATTAGAATGTCCGAATCCGTCTGGCGTACATCGTGTCAAACAACTTTCCCCTGGAGTCTTTTATGCAACGATATGATCCTCTAAGAGCAGCCTTCGAGATTCGTGAACAACTAGCATCTGAGAAAAGGAGGCTTGCTTTTTTCTTTGGAGCTGGAAGTTCGATGGCAGTTGGAATGCCAGGGATTGATAAGCTTACAGCCATGGTGGCCGAACGTCTAAAGGACACAACCAAGACTGCCTTTGAATCCATTCTGACGCAGCTTCCTTCAGGCTCCAATGTAGAGGATGCACTCGACAGAATCAGGACTTGCAGAGAGCTTATAGGTGGGAGTGAAACTAAGACTGTTGAGGGAATAACTGGTGCGAGCGCTGCTCGCGCCCTAGACTTGTCTGTTTGTCAGGCAATCGGCGAATGTGTTCGCGGAGACCCAACCAAGGGGTCGAAGCCACATCTAACTTTTTCTCAGTGGCTCAGAGCGCTTCATGGATCACGAGACTTTCCTGTTGAGATTTTCACCACAAATTATGACCTCCTGTTTGAGCAGGCGCTTGAAAGATCAGGAGTGCCATATTTTGATGGCTTCAGTGGTTCGGTGGCCCCGTTTTTCGTGCCAGAGTGTGTGGAGGCCGATCAAGGCAGAGCCGATGAATCAGTCTATCCTCCTCGAACCTGGACGAGATTATGGAAGCTGCATGGTTCGATAAATTGGCATCTTCAGGATATTGGAGCTGGAAGGGGCCGAATAACGAGATATTCGGGGCCATCAATCAATGCGGGCGAAGAATTGGTAATCTTTCCTTCACGAGATAAGTACGCTGAATCGCGGAAACTTCCTTTTCTCTCATTCCAAGATCGCCTTCGTAAGCTCCTCTGTAGGGGTGAGTCTCTCTTACTGATCCTTGGCTACAGCTTTTCTGACGAACACTTAAACGAGATCATCTTCCAGGGGCTCCGCTCCAATCCTCGATCTGCAGCCATAGCCTTCGTTTATGGGGAGAAACCAGACAGCAAGAGTTCGACACTATGCCTATCCGAGAGGATGCTTAATTACGGACGAGAGTTCAGGAACTTGGCTTTGTATGGGCCAGATAAAGTCTGTATCGGTGGACTTATTTCATCCTGGGATGATCAGCCTTCAAAAAGAAAAGAAACTGATGCATCTTCTTTTTGGGACGACAAAAACAAGCGCTTTGCTCTTGGAGAGTTTAATGCATTCGTTACATTTCTAGAGGCTTTCATAGGTTTTCACCCTCCTTCGAGACTCCAATCTGGATATGTAGAACCAGCTGAAAAGCCTCAGCCCAGTGAGGCATCAAAGTGAGAACAGATGTTACATTTCTGGGCCTAGTGAAAAGAGTAATCGGGGCGAAGGTGTTCGTTGAGATTTCTCAAGATATTCCTTCGGCTAATCCAATTATCAACGGTAGGCTTTATCGTCTTGGTCAAGTTGGCTCATTCGTACGAATTCCTTTAGGCTTCATTAACCTTTACGGAATTGTTGCCATGGTTGGAGCTTCGCCTGCGGTTGATCAGATGGATATAGAAAAGGCATTGCTCGTCGGCCAACGATGGCTTGAGATACAGCTCCTAGGTGAATCACAGGGCAAAGAAGGATTTAAGAGAGGAGTGAGTCTGTTCCCAACGCTAGACGATGAAGTGCACATCGTTACAGAAGATGACCTGATCGTAATATACGGAACGTCTGGTCCGTCAATGGTAGAAATAGGGACTCATGCGGCATCCGAGAGCCTACCTGCCATGATTGACCTAGATAAAATTGTAACACGCCACGCAGCAGTACTCGGCTCAACGGGTAGCGGGAAATCCAATACTATTGCAGGTCTTCTCAAGGCTCTCACAAACGGGGCATTTCCTAGCGCACGAGTCGTGGTCATTGATCCGCATGGAGAATATTCCACAGCACTACAAAGCGTGGCCAAAGTATGGTCTATCGGTCATGCTTCTTCCCCACTCATAGTACCGTACTGGGCACTCTCCTTCGATGAATTCGCGTGGTTCCTAGTAGATAGACGTACTGCTTCTGAATCCCTCCAGGACACCATCCTGCGAGATTATATATTTGACAAGAAGCGTGACCGCTGTCCGACCCTGAGGGCAGGAGCGCTTGGCGCAGACGAAGTAACCGTGGATTCACCCGTTCCGTTTTCCATCAAGGAGCTGTGGTACTACTTTGATCGAAAAGAGCGAGTCACTTATAGGGAAATGGCAAGAACAACCGAGGCTTTGGAGGTAGAGGGGAGCTCTGAGACTTTGACCCCAGCTCGATTTACCCCTCCGGGGGCTGGAAGCAGTCCACCATTCAAACCAACCTCTTCACTCGGCATGGCAACATACACGAGTAAGATATTGGCTCGACTGAAAGATCGGCGATTTGATTTTCTACTTAACCCAGGAAGTTATAACGGAGCGGACAAAGATTTAGATAATCTTGTCTCTGAATGGATCAATCATGATAAAGCGATTAGTGTTCTTGATCTAGGCGGCATACCTTTTGAGATAACCGACCTGTTAGTAGGAGTAGTTACGAGGATTTTGTTTGAGGCGATGTTTTGGGGAAGAGAACTGCCAGGAATTGGAAGGCAAAGGCCGCTACTACTTGTCTACGAAGAAGCCCATGCATATCTGCCACGAGGGGGGAATGCACCATTCGTCGCAGGATATGCTGGCCGCGCAGTGCGTCGAATATTTAAAGAGGGCAGGAAATACGGCATCGGAGCAGTAGTCGTCAGTCAAAGACCATCAGAGTTGGATGAAACAATACTTTCCCAATGTGGAACATTCTTTTCTCTCCGATTATCGAATAGTGACGATCAGGGAAGAATTAAATCAACGATCCCGGACGCACTTTCTGGATTAATCGACCTGCTTCCCGCACTTAGAACAGGTGAAGCTCTTATTGTGGGTGAAGGAGTCCAGATTCCCAGCCGAGTCCGTTTACCTTTGGTCGAGCCTCGGCCACGAAGCAACGACCCAGATGTAAGCGTAGAATGGAAGAAAGCTCTTGTTGCTACCCCTGCATATAACAAGGCGATTACGGCATGGAGGCGTCAGCGAACTACACCAAACAGCTAGGGGAGGTAGCATAATGGATAGAATCCCTGTGCAGTCGTCCAACGTCGCTTCGGTGGGATACGACGAAGATAACGCCACACTTGAAGTAGGATTCAACGATGGGAGCATTTATCAGTATTTTGGTGTCCCTCTTCATGTATATGAAGGTCTAATGTTCGCTTCATCGAAGGGAACCTATTTGAATCAGTACATAAAAAAGGGCGGTTACAGTTATACAAAGGTTGGGTAGCTCGCTTGAACTGACTCCTCAGGAAAGGGCGGAATTATGGGTACTTCTGTTGAGGTTCTCGATATTGGGGTGCATGTACGCGATCTCTTGATCCCCAGGAAGGATATTGCTGACTATCTGCGTGGAATTCCTAACGCAGAACAAGAGCTAGCATTCATTCAGGCACTAGAAATAGGTATTTTCTGCTTAGAACGAGCAAGGCAATCGCAAGATACGGAATTCGTAAAACGACAGATAGAGTCACTGCTTTCTCAGACAGAAAAAGCGGTTCAATCAATTCCTGATTCTGTTGAAAAAGAACTATTGAGCAAAATCGGAACTGGTGAGGGACAAGTACTTGCACCCATGCAGGCCCTGGTCAGCGAAGTCTCGCGGGCTAGCAATGAGCGTTTGAGGGAGGTTCGGGAACTACTTTCTGAGAACATCGATCCTGCTAAAGACACCTCCATACTTGGCAAAGCACTTCGGACAATTCGTGACTTGCTCGACCCCATCCGTAGTGACTCCGTTCAAGGAAAGTTCACCGAAGCACTCAAGACCATCACTGCTCATGACGGTCTGCTTGCAACTACAGTCAAGACCGTTGTCACTGAGGCAGTAAAACCACTCGCCGACGAGGTTGACCGCCTCACAAAAGAAGTTCGAGGCCAAGAAGCGGCCTCGGAAGCCATTGAGCAGACCACGGCGAAGGGAGCGCCTTACGAAGAGGAAGTTGTTGAAATACTGCAGTCTTGGGCAAGCTTGGTTGGGGCAGAGATCACACACATCGGAGCAGATAACCGCCCAGGCGATATCCTCATCAAGATGCCTTCAACGTCAATTGCGGGAACCGAGGTGTTAGTCGTTGTCGAAGTGAGAGATCGTCAATCTGCTCTAGGCCGAAAGGCTATTTCGGAAACTTTAGCAACTGCGATGGCAGAACGATTAGCGAATGCAGCAATTTATCTAAGCAAGACCAGAGAAGGGCTCGCGAAGGAGATTGGAGACTGGGCGGAAGGAGAGTCCGAACGTGGCCCATTCGTCGCTACTGCTCACGAACACCTAATCACTGCGGTCCGCTTTTTGATCGCTGAACGAAGGATATTAACTCTACGATCGGCTAGACCAGAGATTGATTCAGCTGCCGTTCAAGGCCAGATTGAGAGGATTCGGACGGCGTTGGCACGCGTATCAACTATTAACCGAAAGGTCACAGACGTTCGTGGAGTTGCTGATACTATCCAGACGGAGGCCGAAGGACTTAGAGACGATATTCGGAGTGCCCTGTCTGAGATAGAGAGTGCGATTCACAAGGCTTCGGAAACCATTCCGGCTAATAACACTACCTAAGCCACTCTTCCAGAAATACGGCTAAACGAGACTTAAGAAAAACGGCCAGAAAATACCATTCCTCAGGTTGCACAAATGAAAAAGCTCATCGTTGATCTAGAGAACTGTTACGGAATAGAGAAGTTCTCCTATGAATTCGATTTTTCCAAAAGGAATCGGTTCGTTATTTATGCAGCCAACGGAACCATGAAAACGTCGTTTGCCAACACTTTTGAAAAGCTTAGTGACGGGCTCAAGCCAGAGGAGCGCATCCACGGCAAAACCCCGAAGTATAGAGTAAAAGACGAAAGTGGAGCAGACCTTAAAGAGGACGAGATATTTGTAATCACTCCAATCGATACGGCCTTTAAGTCTGAGAGAATGTCAAGGTTGCTTGTGAACAAAAAGCTTAAGGTCGAGTATGACAAGATACGGACTGTTTTAGAGGAAAAGAAGGCGGCGTTAATTGCAGAATTGAAAACACTTTCCGGGCTACCGGCGAATGCGGTAGCGCCGACATTGGCGAGAGACATTGCGTTTAACGAGAACGACTTTTATGGGGCGATAGAACGCCTCCGACCGAATGTCGTTGCAAAAAAGAGGTCCAAGCTTGGGCGGCTCTTATACCAAACTATTTTTGAGGACCGCGTTGTTAAAATGATTGAAGCGACAGATTTTCAATCAAAGTTGTCTGAATATATGAAGAACTATGAGGAACTAATAAGTGGGTCACGATTTTTCCAGATGGGGATTTTTAACCATGATAACGCTGAGGAGATAGCCGATAATCTTGCGGAAAATGGGTTTTTTGATGCGCGTCATTCGATTAACATGATGTCGAAAACTGGGAAGCAAGACCCACCGATTGAGACAAAAGAAAAGCTCGTTAAAGTGATTGCCGACGAGAAAGCAAAAATTCTTTCTGACCCTAAATTGTTAAAATCCTTTGACGCCGTGAATGACAAGCTGAACAAGAATGAGGCTACGAGGAGTTTTCGAGGGTTACTCGAAACGAATCCCGCTGTTATTCCCGAATTAAAAAACCTTCCTCAATTGCGGGATAAACTATGGACAGACTACCTCGTCGAAACGTTTGAGGTCTTTCAGGCATTTACACGAGTCTATGATGAAACGAAGGAGACAATTCAGGATATTTTTAGAAAGGCCCGCGAAGAAGAAACGGAATGGCGCAAAGTGCTGAAGGTGTTCAGGCTTCGTTTTGACGTGCCGTTTGACGTCACAATAGAAAACCAAGTAGATGCAATGCTCCACGAAAAGGCGCCAAGCTTGGCCTTTACTCATACGGGAAAGAGCGTCAAGGAAAATGATTTGTGGACATATCTCAGTATGGGCGAAAGACGTGCCTTATATTTGTTGCATATTATTTTTGAAGTTATGGGCAGGAAGGAATTAAAGCAGAAAACGCTTTATGTAATCGACGATATTGCCGATTCATTCGACTACAAGAATAAGTATGCCATCGTCGAGTACCTTTACGAAATGACTAAGAATCCGAATTTCTTCTTGCTCATTTTCACGCACAATTACGATTTTTATAGAACGCTTGTTGGTCGATTTGACGTTGGTGAAAACAGGGTGTTTGTTGAAAAATCGAAAAGCGGAGTGCAGTTTGTCCCGGACACGTATTTCCGATCTCCTTTTAAGCAGTGGAAGGAGAAGTTGTCTGAAAACGATGAAATGTTGGTAGCGACCATACCGTTTGTCCGAAACTTAGCGGACTACTGCGGCCATGAGGATCGTTATTTTGATGAACTCACTAAATTCCTTCACTTTAAACCGGAGACTGATAGCAAGACTATCGGCGATCTGGAGAAATTGTTTAAGGATATATTGAAGGACACTGTTTCTCTCAAAGAGCCAAATCGAAAAATTAAGACTTTACTATATGATCTTGCGGACAAGATTAGCAAAGACACAAATGAGGTAATTGCGCTGGAAAAAAAGATCGTTTTATCGATTGCAATCAGAATGAGGGCCGAAGAATTTATGGTGGGCAAAATCAATGACGAATATTGGAAGACCATTTCCCGTAACCAGACAATGAGACTTATCGACAAATTCAAGGAAAAGTTCTCTGGAAAATCAGCTGAGGAGAATAACTTGGCTGTCTTGGAGGATGTAAACCTCATGACACCCGAAAACATCCACGTCAATTCCTTCATGTACGAGCCAATTCTCGATATGTCTGCCTGGCATCTAAAAGAGCTCTATATGCGTGTGTGCGCTCTTAAATGAACGAAATAAACGTCAACGCTTTCAAAGAAGCGGTTGAGAGCACCCACGGCGGCAAGGCCGAGTTTAGAGAGACTGTCCCAGTCTTAGAATAATTTCAGGGAAAGCCGGTATGCGAGGGAGTCGCCCCGCCAGTTACATCCCCAGCTGCTGAGTGAGCTGGAGGAGGATGCCGGAATCCCTTTCCTTACCGCGTATCGGCATCCACAAAATCCGTATGACTTTACGTAAACTCCCCAGAAAAGTAGACAGGTCATAAGGGGAACTTTCTGGCACAATCGCCACTCTAGCCAGGAGGTTCCCATGCGCCAATCAAAGTTCACTGAGACGCAGATCGTCAACATGTTGA
>Ga0187892_10009551_pt1 | contig 12713 bp, 11 predicted proteins | sample MA1701073metaG_FD_139345 | JGI IMG/M metagenome (GOLD analysis project Ga0187892, IMG submission 139345) | Bio-ooze microbial communities from a basaltic lava cave in the Kipuka Kanohina Cave System on the Island of Hawaii, USA - MA170107-3 metaG ...
AAACTTTGGAAGAGCGCCTGAGACGAGGGCATCTCGTACTCGGATCGATCGATTCCAAAAAGCGACGGCTTATCGAGACGCTTAAGCTCGCGATTGCCTTGCTCGAAGAAATCGACCACCTGGAATCCAAGACTGCGACGGAAGAGCGAGAAAAAAAAGCAGGTTAAGCAATGCAGAGCACGGAAAAACACCAGCCGATCCCACAGGTTTTCGTGATGCTTGCGGACCCCATTCTCGAGGAGCTTTATCGAAGCAAGCTATCCGGACCGGATTATTGCATGGTCTGGTGTGAAAATGACGGAGGCTGGGCAAAGTCGATCGTTTCGATAAAATACGACGTCATCATCGTTGATTTCGCGCTTTTTCCGGTGGAGCCTGTCGAGCATCTCAAAGAGATCAAGAGGATCTCACCGGATTCCGAAATGATCGTCTTATCGCCCAGCGAGGATGTCAGGGTTTGTATCGATGCTTTTCAAGCGGGAATCGCCGACTACTTTTTGAAGCCCACTAACCCCGAGACCCTCGCTTGGTCTATCGAAAAGGTCTTGAAACAAAGGGCCCTTCAGAGCAGCAACGAGACTTTAGCCGCCGATCTTCAACTCTTCCGCGCAGCTCATCACATCAATATGAGCGAAAACGATGCCAAAATGCGAAGCGTCGCCGCACAAACGTTGATAAAGTTCTTGCAGGCGAGGGGCGCCGTTTGGGTCTGGCCCGAGGGCACAAACTTTACATATGATTACATCGATATCGACGAAAAGGAAGGCCAGGACAACTTTGAGTTTTTTAAAAAAGAATTTTCAGGCATTTGGGAGCGCGCGTTTGAAGGCGTTCTCACCTCGCACCCCGAACAATGGTTTCAGGATAGTTTTGTTTGGATACCCTTGCGCGCCACCTGGATGGGAGGGATTTTTCTCTTTCCTGTTCAGGCGGGGCACAGCGCCTACCTACAAGCCCGGGTGGAGTTTTTGATCCGCAATCTCGAAGTCTCCCTTGAGAATCAAAAACGGTACCTGGAAGCGCGCCAGCTCACTTACATCGATGACTTCACGGGCCTCTACAATGCCCGTTATCTCGACGTCGCCCTAACAGCCTCCATCGAGCGGCATCATCGAACGGGTTCGGGTTTTGCCCTGTTATTCATCGATATCGATCGCTTCAAATCGGTAAATGACCGCCACGGCCATCTCGTCGGGAGTCAATTGCTCGTTGATATTGCGCGCACCTTAAAGAAATATACGAGGCGCACGGACCAACTGTTTCGGTATGGTGGCGACGAATTTATCATTATCCTGAATGATAAGGGCGGCACCGATGCGCTCGAGGTTGCAGAACGCCTTCGTTCGAGCCTTGAGGCCCATGTTTTTCGAATCCAGGGAATCGAGATAAGGATCACCGCAAGTATCGGCGTCTCGAAATTTCCGGAACATTCCCGTGATAAGTCGACCATTTTGCAAATGGCGGATCGAGCCATGTACAGCGGGAAAAGCGCCGGAAGAAACGCTGTGTTCGAAGCAAATTTTTGATTCACTCATGAAAAAATTGAAACTGATCGTTTCGGATTTTCATTTGGGACGTGGGCGACGCTTGCCGAATGGCGGAACGAACGCCCTCGAAGATTTTCACTACGACCATCGATTTAAGGAATTTCTCGAGCATTTTGGAACAGGCCCGTACGAAGATGCGGACATTGAGCTCATCTTCAATGGTGACATGCTGAACCTGATTCAAACCGATTACCATGGCCACTACCCTGTCGTTATCACGGAGCAGGTATCCGTCACCAAACTCAAGGGTATTATCGAAGGGCACCCCATTTTCTTTAAAAGCCTGCGTGACTTCTTAAACCATCCTCATCACACGATGACCTACATCATTGGCAATCACGATCAAGAAATGCTCTGGAAAGGAACCCGGTCACTGCTGGAAGGAACCGTTGGGAAAGAGATACAGTGGAAAAACACTCACTATCAGGTAGACGGGATCCATATCGAGCATGGCCATCAATACGAGACGATCAACCGGATTGATCCCACGAGGCTATTTCTGACAGAAAACCTTCCCGAACCCATTCTCAACCTGCCGTGGGGAACGCTGTTCACGGTGCAATATCTTATCAAGCTCAAGATGCAGCGCCCCTTTATGGACAAGATCAGGCCTTTTCGTCATATGCTCTGGTGGTGCTTGTTTCACGATACTTGGATGGCAATCACACAGGTGTTTCGATTGATTGCGTACTTTGTTTCAACTCGATTCAGCAAGAACCGTTACCGACAATCCAGTCTCAAGATGACGTTCAAGATTCTCTTTGAGGCCTCGGTTTTTCCCGATCTCACCGACGCCGCAAAGCGAATTTTAAGAACGCCTGAAATCCACACCGTGGTTTTCGGCCATACCCACGTCTACAAGCAAGTGCAGGTGAGCGAAAACAAGCAATATATTAACTTGGGCACATGGTGCGACATCGTGTCGCTGGATCTGGAAAATTTTGCCCGACGCACGCGACTCACTTACGTGAAAGTCGATTACGATCAGGAGAAAAAAAACCCCACCCCGCTTTTGCGTCATTGGATTGGTCAGATTCCCCTCGAGGACGATGCCATGGGGTTGTAGGAATCCGTGAGAGCACAGGTTTCTCGAATTATAACGGGTGACGGCCTCCACAAAACCCGTCTACACAACTACGGTGGACAAATTATCGATTTGGCTGGGTTCGGTTACTTACCCCTAAGTATCCTTACTACCATCGCACTCAAATGTTTTCACTTTCACTTTAGGCTTCCGTGGCTCGGATGGAGAGCTATACGACACCTCGACCATCTCATTCAGCCGAACTGGAAGATATTGGAATTTGGCTCCGGAATGTCATCCGTGTGGTTTGCTAGACGTTGTAAACTTCTCGTTTCCATGGAAAGCGACGCCCAATGGTTTGAAAAGATCTCCACAATCTTCAAGAAAGAAAAACTCACCAATATTGAATATTCTTTGAAGAGCCCTGAAGACTACATCGCTGTGAAAGATTTTCCGGACGCCTTCTTCGACTTAGTGCTTGTGGACGGACTCTACCGCGATCAATGCGCCAAAACCGCACTCCGGAAAGTCAAAGACGGACGGTACATTTACTTAGATAACTCCGATGTTCCCTATGGGGAATTTCAAATGGCCAAGCAGACATTGCTTAGCGCTTCGGAGGACACCCGATACTTTATCGATTTCTACCCCTTCCAAATAGCGGTTGCCGAGGGGCTTCTCATCCAACGCCCCTTATCAATCTCCAAGTAGGTGTCAATGATGTCTTTGGCATATGCGGACCACGAATATTGCGAGTAAACGAGGTTGTGGGATGGTTCTACTAAGGTCTCGTTAACCGAACTTACCCATTGCTGAAGATCCCCAACCCGACAAAAGCGGGCGCTTTGGTGCCCCACCTCCCGAAGCTCCGGAATGTCACTCGCAATAACTTTGGTTCCACACGAGAGCGCCTCGATCATCGGTAATCCAAATCCTTCCGCTTCGCTTGGCAGCAAAAGGAGATTTGCTCGACGATAAATGGCGGCCAAGGTAGGCCGGTCGATACCTTCGAGCTGCAAAAGGCTCCCTTGAATACCCCGCTGACCAATGATCTTCAATTGGTCTTTCGTCCACTGTCCGCCCACCTGAACAAGGCTCAGTTGAGGATTCGACTTCCGGCATTCCGCAAAAACCTCAAGCAAAAAATCAACCCGCTTTCTGGGAACGCAACTCCCCACGTGTAAGAGAAACGGCCGGCCTGCCAGGGGCTTTATGAGATCGGCCGCCAAATCCGGCCCACTCGGCTTAAATTCCGGAGCGACACCGTAAGGGGCGAGGACTATTTTCGCTTCTGGCAAGAGTCCCAATCGCTCGATTTTTCTTTTCGTCTCCATGGTCGAGACAAAAACGACAGCGGCCTTCTGTAATCCACGCAATATATGTCGAGCCATCCATCGAAACCAAAAGGGCCGAGGCTCGGCCGCGGGTTCCAGCAAGCACCGAAAAGTATTCAGATCGTGACAGTAGACACCCGTGCGCTCTCTCGGCAACACATGCACGAGCTGGCTGTAACTATGATCACAGAGATGGAAATAATCAAAGTCATTGGCCACGGATTTCAGTTCGCTTGGATAATCCCAGAGGCGATTAATGAATCTGTCACCATTGAATGAGAGGCGTCCCAAACGCTTTCTCATTGTGGGCCTGACCCGAGTTGCCTGGACTACTGATCGATCATAATTTTTTTCGATATTTTGCATCAGCATGTCCGCAACCAAATCCATGCTGGGCCAGTTTTCCTCAAGGTAATCACAGATAACGGCTAGGCGCATGTGTACATTATGACAAACTATTCCCTTTTCCGGCAAAATCGATTACGGATGTCGTGTGCACCGCTTCAAAATGGCCATTAACCTTATCTGTTTTTTCCTGGCACTCGTATGGACGCTCGTCGCCTCGGCCTTGGCGGTGCTGCTATTCATGTTGAAAGACCAGTGGGGACACTGGATCCACCGAGCTTTCGGGAACGTGTGGTGTCGTTTGATGGGGATCAGAGTAACGGTCCACGGACTCGAAAACGTACCCCGCTCTCAGGCCTTGGTCTTTGCCCCCAACCATGAAAGCATGTTTGACATCATTGTGCTGGCTTCGCTTCCCATCACGTTTAAGTGGGTTTCAAAAATGGAGGTGGCAAGAATTCCGATTCTCGGCTGGGGAATGAAGAAGATGGGATGCTATATCGTCAGACGGGATCGTTCCGAACACGATCTCAACGTGATGAAAGAAGTGGAAGACGGATTGAGAAGCGGGATTTCCGTGCTCATTTTTCCGGAAGGAACTCGCACACGGACCGGTGAGCTACTCCCCTTCAAAAAGGGCGCTTTTAAGACAGCTCAAAATGCCCGTGTTCCCTTGATGCCTGTGGCCATCCGCGGGACAAGAGCTATCGCTCCACCCGGCAAAATCCCTTCCCAACGCGGCCACAAAGTAACGGTTACCTTCGGAAAACCGATGCTCGTTCCACCCGACGCCGACATCGCTCGGGTGACGGAGAAGTTTCGAACTGAGCTAATGAATATGCTATAGTCTCACCGAATGTTACACGAAGTCGCAAAGAAAATTTTTGGAAGCCGAAACGAGCGCGAGGTCAAAAGAATCCGCCCGCTCGTCGACAAAGTGAATCAGTTTGAGCCCCGGATGCAAGCGCTTTCCCAGGAGTCCCTGGTCGCAAAAACGGCAGAGCTCAAGGAAAAAGTCGCGCGCGGGGCGAAGCTGGAAGAGATTTTGCCCGAAGCGTTCGCCGTGGTCAGAGAAACGGCAAAGCGCGTGCTGAACATGCGCCACTTTGATGTGCAGATCATTGGTGGCGTCGTCTTACACGAAGGCAAAGTCTCCGAAATGAAGACCGGCGAAGGGAAAACCCTAGTCGCTACCCTTCCCGTCTATCTCAATGCCCTCGAAGGCAAGGGTGTTCACGTTGTGACCGTAAACGATTATTTGGCCAAACGAGATGCCGAGTGGATGGGACAAATCTATCGCGCGCTCGGGCTAAAAGTAGGTTGTATCGTGCACGGATTAAGCGATCGAGAGCGCCACGAAAGCTATCACGCGGATGTCACTTACGGCACCAACAACGAGTTTGGATTTGACTATCTAAGGGACAATATGAAGTTTCGCCTGGAAGACTTTGTCCAGCGAGATCTTCAGTATGCGATTGTCGACGAAGTGGACTCGATCCTCATCGATGAAGCACGAACACCGCTCATTATCAGCGGGCCGACGGACGATTCCACCGATAAGTATTACTTGATTAACGCGGTCATCCCGCAGCTCAGAAAAGAAGAGGACTACACGATTGAAGAAAAATCCCGCACAGCAGCCCTCACCGAATCCGGCGTGGCTAAAGTGGAAAAGATGCTCCGTGTGAATAACCTCTACGCCCCCGAACACATTGAGCTCGTCCATCACGTTCATCAGGCGCTTAAAGCCCATGCGCTGTTTAAGCGCGATGTCGACTACGTGGTGAAAGAGGGGGAAGTCATCATCGTGGATGAATTCACGGGCCGCCTCATGCCGGGAAGGCGCTATAGTGATGGCCTGCACCAGGCCCTGGAAGCGAAAGAAGCGGTTAACATTGAAAATGAAAACCAGACGCTGGCCACGGTCACGTTTCAGAATTATTTCAGAATGTACAAAAAGCTCGCGGGCATGACAGGAACGGCCGACACCGAAGCAGCGGAGTTTCAGAAAATCTATAATCTCGAAGTACTGGTGATTCCGACGAATAAACCGATGATCCGAACCGATCATCCGGATGTTGTTTATAAGACGGAAAAGGCAAAGTACAAGGCCGTCTGTGACGACATCGAAGAGCTGTATAAACAGAAACGTCCGGTTTTGGTTGGCACCATCTCGATTGAAAAATCCGAATATCTGAGCCAAACACTCAAGCGCCGCGGAGTCCCTCATAACGTCCTCAATGCCAAACACCATGAGCGCGAAGCGGAAATTGTGGCCCAGGCGGGTCAGCCGGGAGCCATTACCATTGCAACCAACATGGCCGGGCGCGGAACGGACATCGTGCTTGGCCCAGGAATCGCCCAGATGGGGGGGCTTCACATCATCGGCACGGAAAGGCACGAAGCCCGCCGGATTGACAACCAGTTGCGCGGACGATCCGGCCGCCAGGGGGATCCCGGATCCAGCCGGTTTTATCTGTCTCTTGAGGACAATCTGCTTCGCATCTTCCAGGGAGAAAAAATCAAGGCTTACATGGACCGCTTCAAGATGGAAGAAGATGTTCCCATCGAGTCGAAGCTTATTTCGCGCGCAATCGAAAATGCCCAGAAGAAAGTGGAATCACACAACTTCGACATTCGAAAGCACCTGCTCGAATACGATGACGTGCTCAACAAACAGCGTGAAGTGATCTACGAGCTCAGAAAACTCATTCTGTCCGGCCAAAATACCCGCGCCCTCGTTGACGACATCATTCGGGAGCAGGTTGATGGAATCGCGGAAGCCTTTGCCTCCACAAAAATGACCTCAGAATGGGACACGAAAGCCATTTTGGAATCGACACAGTTTTTATTTGATAACCATCTCAATTTTACTCCCCAAGGCCTGACCGACTTTCCCTCAAGAGAGGCCTTGGCCGAGGAAATCTTCAAACGGGCGATCGCTCAGTACAATGAACGAGAAAAAGCGATGACGGGGGAAATCATGCGCCAGCTCGAGCAGATGATCTACCTCGGCGCAATCGACCAGCTTTGGAAGGACCACCTCCTCAACATGGATCACCTGAAAGAAGGAGTGGGCTTGCGGGGATACGGGCAAAAAGATCCGCTCGTTGAATATAAGAAAGAAGGGTTCACCCTGTTTAAGCTGATGGATGAACAGGTCAAGACGGACGTGATTACGAAGCTTTTTAGGGTCCAAGTCTCCCGGCAGGAACAGGTCGAGGAGTTTCAGCCCAAAAAACAGCAAATGAATTTCTTCCACGGCGAAGAGGCACCGGCGGCCAAGGAACCCGTGAGGCGGGAACAAAAAGTGGGCCGCAATGATCCCTGCCCCTGCGGAAGCGGGAAAAAATACAAGAAATGTCATGGGAGGTAAGCAATGATTTCCACGTGTCCCAGTTGCTTGAATCAAGTCTCTCATGAAGAGCATCTTTTTGAAATCCAGTGCGAGTGCGGGACGCGCTTTAATCCCTATTTGTCTTCTTCCGACGAGGAAATTCCTCCTTTAGAAGGGCCATCAAACCCCGAGGCACAAGCTGCCCCTTCCGATTATTCCGAGAGCCGTTCCATGTTTGAAGAGCTGAAAAACTTCGGGGAATCTCTCAACGCGGATGAAGAAGTCCTCCCCGAGAACAACACGGCACTGCCACCCGTCGAAACACCGGGTGAGGAAGCGCAAACCGCTCAAGTCCCTGTCGAGGAATGTCTGATGACCTCAGGCGACAACTTTGAGGGCTACAAAATAGAGTCTTATCTAGCCCCAGTTTCTCTATGGAGTGAGGTCAGCGCTAATAGCGATAACCCTCTGAAACCTGCCTTCGATCGTTTGCGGGAGCGCGCTCAAGTTGCCGGGGGAAATGGGATACTCTCGGTCCGTTGGACACTTTCTCCTGATTCAACCCGAGTGCTTCTCACTGGCATTCCCGTGCGCTGTTCAAAGAATGCCTAGGCCCATCACCAGTAGGGCGCTGAAAAGCGTGATGGATACATTACGCCCGTTCGTGCCCGGTAGCTCGGTGCTCGATCTTTTTGCAGGCCGTGGGCGCGTTGGCATTGCCCTGTTGAACATGGGGGCCAGCGAAACCACCTTTGTGGAATCGGATCGTCACCTTTGCCGCGAAATTTCAAAGGAAACCAAAGGCAAAGCGCATGTCAAATGTATGGATGTATTCAAATTTCGCAGTCGCGACAAATTCGATATTGTCTTTGCCGATCCGCCGTTTTCACGGTGGAGCGATACCTTCGCGGAAAAGCTCTTCAGTGCCGTAGCATCTTTACTCGGAGAGGATTCGATTTTTCTTTTAAAATGCCCGAAGAAAATGGTACCCTCGCCAGAAATTTCAGGATTTAACTTCTGGAAAGAATCGGTCTTCGGTGAGTCAAAATTAGTTTACTTGAGATATGGGAAACCCAAGTCATCTGGACATAAAGAAAGAACAAAGAGCGATTTACCCGGGAACGTTTGATCCCATTACCAACGGGCATGTCGATCTCATCAAGCGGGCATTATCCGCGTTTCAGGAAGTGATTGTACTCGTGGCACGCTCGGGGAAGAAGACCCATCTCTTCGAACCCGCCGTTCGCAAGTTGCTCATCGAGGCATGCTTTGTCAATGATGATCGGATCCATGTGGAAATTTACGATGGGCTTCTCGTTGATTATGCCAGAAAAGCAAGCATCAGGGTGGTTTTGAGGGGCTTGCGAGCCGTGTCGGATTTCGAGTACGAGTTTCAGATGGCAACGATGAATAGTCGCATGTACCCGGAGCTTCAGACATTCTTTCTGATGTCTTCCGAGAAATTTTTCTTCGTGAATTCGACGCTGGTGAAGGAGCTGATCTCATTGGGAGGGGATGTATCGGAATTAGTTCCGTCGCATGTGGAAAAGAAGCTACGGGAGCGCTTATGTTAAAACTAGCGACAAGGGTCAGTGCGCTAAAGTCCTCCTCGATCATGGAGATCTCGGCAAAGGCCCAGGAATTGAAGAATCTCGGCCTGGATGTTATCAGCCTGGCTGCGGGGGAGCCCGACTTTAACACTCCGGAACCGATCCAAGCCGCTGCCACAAAAGCGATGGCCGACGGGATTACCAAATACACGCCCGCCCAAGGATTTCTAGCCCTTCGCGAAGTCATTGCACAAAAGGTAACCCAAGAAAATGGGTTTCAGGTATCACCCGACGAGATCATCATTACAGGCGGCGCTAAGCATGCCATCTACCTGGCGCTTCAATGCCTCGCGGAACCAGGCGATTGCGTGCTGGTGCCCACGCCAGCCTGGGTAAGTTATACACCGATGATTGAGCTTGCGGGAGCTGGAATTATTCCCTTGCCACTTCCTGAGGAGGATGGATTTCGTCTCAATGTGGATCATTGGAAAGGCATGGCCATCCCTCCTAATGCAAAAGGCATTATTCTGAATTCTCCAAACAACCCTACCGGCATCGTTTACAGCCGTGAGGATTTAATTCGCGTGGTTGGGTGGGCACTGCAGAGAAACCTCTGGATTCTTGCGGATGAGATTTATGAAAAAATTCTGTACGATGATGTGCGGCACACGAGTATCGCCTCACTCGGGCCGGAGGTGAAAAGCCACACCATCACTATCAGTGGCTTCTCCAAAAGCTATTGCATGACAGGTTGGAGATTAGGCTGGGCCATTGCCGATCGGGAACTCATCGCCAAAATGGCGGCGCTTCAAAGTCAAAGCAACAGCCACGTCACCAGTTTTGTCCAATGGGCGGGAATCACGGCAGCCAAGTTGCCATCACACTACATTGACTCGATGGTAGTCGAGTTTGAAAAACGGCGAAAGTTTTGCATTGAAAAACTGAATAAGCTGTCTCCCTTTCTTTCTTATGCCGAACCGCAGGGGGCATTCTATTTTTTCATCAATTTATCAAAGTGGCTGACGCCCAGGAAAATGACGGATACCGAGTTCTGTAAGGAACTGTTGTCGAAACAACATGTCGGCCTTGTTCCAGGCTCGTCGTTCGGAAAAGAAAAATACGTTCGACTGAGCTACGCAACCTCTCGGGACAATCTCGAAAAGGCATTCGACCGTTTAGGTGCCCATCTACTTTCGGAATAGGTGCCTATCGACTTTCAGGAAGTCCTAAAAGGTGCCTATCGACTTTCAGGACCTCGGGGTGCTCGGTCCCAGAAAATAATCGAATTTCATACCCCGAGGTCCTGAAAGTCGATAGGCACCTTTTAGGACCTCCTGAAAGTCGATAGGCACCTAAAAGGAGTTGCCCAGATTCAGGATGAAGGCGGTACCATCCGCGTTAAGAGCGTAATCAGCCCGGATAATAAAACGACTATTCCAGATAATGCGAAGTCCCCAGCCCGTGGATGCGTGAAAGTTGGAAAAGGTCAGAGGAAATACCGCCGGGAAAACCCGTCCGATATCGACAAAGGGCACAAACCCTATGGAAATATCCTGTTTCGCGAAATTAAAGACAATGGGATCCCAGCGAAGCTCAAACCCTGTGACAAACTTTATCCGATCAATAAAACGGTTGCTGTCATAGCCCCTTAAAAACTTATCCCCTCCAAACCCGATCGTGGGAGACGAGCCTCCCACCCCTCCCAACTCGTAAAACGGAATGGTGCCAGAAAGCGTTTCAAGCAGCGTCCGATGCGCAAGCGTGAGCGTGCGGTGCAACGGAAAGTACTTGCGAAACGTGTACGTCGCCCGGACAAAATCATAGCTACTTCCCAGCCAGGGAGCGTACCAATAGAAATAGAGCTCGTGAACATTGCCCCGCGAGGGATAGGGCTCGAAGTCCGTCGTGTCGTAAACAAAAGCCACGCCGATGTAATGCGTCTTTCCGCCCGCAATCCCAACGGGACTCTCAGCCAACAGTAGGCTCCCCGGGGGAGCGGTAATGTCCGTCCATTTGAACCCAATAATGGGACCAATGCGAAGGTTTCTCGAAAAGTTTCTTAGGATTTGGAAGGTGAACGTGGGACCAGCCCTAACATTTTGATAAAACACATCGTCTCGATCGATGAGCGCTTTATCGACCTCGGTATCGTTGCTGATACCGAAGTACCGGAATGTAATATCACGATCATAACTGATGCGGGTCGTAACTCTAAACCGTCCATCAAACGCTCTAGGGTAATCGATTTTGAGAAAGTGCTTATAGCGTCCCTTATCGCTCGTCATCAGCTGTGACTCGAGCGATAGCTTGTGAGGATCCTGGCGTCGAATATTCGTCAAAGCGACGCGCAAACCAAGGTTAAAGCCACTGGACGAGCTCGGAAAAATCAGCGGAATACCTTGCACCGTCCACGGATCACCCCAAAATTCAAACGTCTTTCTTTTAATGATGCGATCGATGCGGCTGGCAAATTTCTCTCCGAATCTTTCGATGTCTTTTCCCATTATTTCGAGCCCCTCGGATAACGTCTCCCCATCTTTTTCCTCATAAGTTTCAGCTTTTTTCGAAATGGCGTATGAGTGATAATGAGCGAACGTGACAAGCAAACAGAAAGTAATGACGTAAGGGCGCATTGCTGGTGCTTCCATTCTCACTCATCTATGAAACAATTAACAAGCCAGAATATATCTTTCGGCCCCGTCAGTTACTCCGTCGCTTAAACCGTAGAAAGATCCCAAAAGAATCGACCGTGAAGGCGCTCACTCTCCCCTGGGGCCTAAAGCTCTCCGTCAAAATCAATGAGAGTGTGGGACAAGCCATCTGGCAGCTTGGAGTCTATGACCTTGTGGTCAGCGAAACTCTTTGGCGCCTAACGGATCCGGAGGATTTTGCGGTCGATATCGGCGCCAACATTGGTTATATGACAAGTATCTTGGCCGCGCGCATGAGCAAGAAAGGACGGATCGTCGCATTCGAGCCCCATCCGGAACTTTTTGCTCGACTTGAGGAAAATGTAAGGGGATGGAACTGCCAAAACCAAATCGATTTGGTCAACACTGCTCTCTCAGAAACCGAAGGAATTCGTTCCTTAAGCATGCCAGACGAGTTCAACGGAAACGAAGGGATCGCGTCTCTCACCCGGAAAATTCTCTCGGGCCGCTCTATTGACGTTTTGTCTAGCACCCTCGATAACGTGTTTTCGCATCCCCCCTACCCCACGTTGATTAAAATTGACATTGAAGGGGCGGAAGCGGAACTCGTGAGAGGCGGAAGAAAGCTCCTGCATTCACACCAAGTAAGAGATATCATTTTTGAGGACCATGAGCGACAGCCCTCTCAAACAACAAACACTCTCACTGAGTGCGGCTACCGTGTTTTTAAATTAACAAGATCGTTCTTCGGGCCAAAATTGATGAGTCCCCTGACAGAATCAGGATCAAAGTGGGAGCCGCCAAGCTACCTGGCTACCATGGATGCTCAAAGAGCCCTGGATCGCATGGGAGCAGTCGGATGGAAAATCTTATAGGTGCCTATTCACTTAAAAGTCGATAGAGGAAGATCCTCGATCGGAAATTT
>Ga0187892_10009552_pt1 | contig 12710 bp, 11 predicted proteins | sample MA1701073metaG_FD_139345 | JGI IMG/M metagenome (GOLD analysis project Ga0187892, IMG submission 139345) | Bio-ooze microbial communities from a basaltic lava cave in the Kipuka Kanohina Cave System on the Island of Hawaii, USA - MA170107-3 metaG ...
GACCCCATTTTCGGCGGACGCTGTGGCTTCGAAGTTCAATCCGCGCACCCGAAAATGGGCTCTGACCCCTCCAGATCTAACCAACTTCAACTCGGCCCTTGAGTCTGTTGAACCCGGCTTCCGCCGGGACTGCGAGTCAGTTAGATATGGAGGGGTCAGAGCCCATGTTTTCGGAACCGCGGCCGCAACTTCGAGGCGAAAGGGCTCCGCCGAAAAATGGGGTCTGACCCCAGAGGGTAAGAAGGTTATCCAAGCATCTCGCGCGCATGCTTCCGCGTCGTATCTGTGATTTCGAGGCCGCCCAGCATGCGTGCGAGTTCTTCGACCCGCCCTTTGCGTTCGAGCGCGGTGAAACGCGCGACCGGTCGCTCGTCGCCGCCGGCAATCTTGCTGACCACGCTGTGTTGGTCACCGCGCGCCGCGACCTGCGGCAGATGGGTGACGCACAGCACCTGCCGTTGCTGGCCCAGTTGTTTGAGCAGGCGGCCGACGGTCTCGGCCACGGCGCCGCCGATGCCGGCGTCCACCTCATCGAAGATCAACGTCGCAACCGGCGTTGCGGTGGCGGCGATCACGGCAATGGCGAGGCTGATGCGCGCAAGTTCGCCACCGGAAGCAACTTTGGCGAGCGGTCGCGGCGTTGTGCCCGCGTGACCGGCAACCAGGAACTCCGCGCGCTCCAGCCCACTCGCTGAAGGTTCGACGCCGGTTAACGCGACCTCGAATCGTCCTCCGGGCATCGACAGATCCTGCATCGCGCGCGTGACCTCGGCTGCCATTTGCCGCGCGGCCTTACCACGCGCGGGGGACAAGCGCTGCGCGACCGCCGTGTAGCTCGCGCGTGCCTCGTCTTCAGCGCGGCGCAGCTTGTCGAGGTCGGACGCCGCGGACAGCGCCTCGAGTTTTTCTTTCGACGCATGCAACAGTGCGGGCAATTCGCCCGGCGCGCACTTGAACTTGCGCGAAGCGACGTGCAGGGCGGTGACGCGCGCCTCGACCTCGGCAAGACGCGCGCTGTCGAGGTCGGCTCGGTTGAGGTAACGATTCAGCTCGCTCGCCGCTTCATCGACCTGAATGCGCGCCGATTCCAGCGCGGCCACCGCTGCCTGCAGTCGCGGGTCGAACTGCGCGAGCTGCATCAGCCGCGCGGCCGCCACATCGATGCGTGCGAGCGCCGACTCATCCGCTTCGGACAAGCTCTCGACGGCCGCCTGCGTTCCTTCGAGCAGCGCTGCGGCATGCGCGAGCCGCCTGTGTTCCGCTTCGACGATTTCCCACTCGCCGGCGCCCGGCGACAACTCGTCCAGTTCTTCGACGATCCAGCGCAGTCGATCCTGTTCGGCGGCGGCACTCGCCGCCATCGTTTCCGCTTGCTCGCGTGCGCGTTGCCGTTGACGCCAATGTACGAACGCTGTGGCAACCTCTTTCGCCAGCGGCGTTACGCCACCGTGTTCATCGAGCAGCTGGAGTTGGGCGGCCGGTTTCAGCAGCGACTGGTGCGCGTGCTGCCCGTGCACATCGACCAGCAATTCACCGAGCTCGCGCATCTGCGCCAGCGTGACAGGACTGCCGTTAACGAAAGCCTTGCTGCGGCCGCCGCCGTCAAGGGTCCGGCGCAACAACACCGTGTCGGCTTCGGCCTGCAGTTCATTGGTAGCTAGCCAGTCGGCGGCGGCAAACGTCACGCGAAACTCCGCGCTCACCTCGGCGCGTTGCTCCTTTTCGCGAATCACGTCGGCGTCGCCGCGTTCGCCCAGCGCCAGCAACAGCGCATCGATCAGGATCGACTTGCCGGCGCCCGTCTCACCCGTCAATACGGTGAAACCCGGCGCGAACTCCAGTTCGAGTTCATCGACGATCACGAAGTTGCGGATCGACAGCGCGAGCAACACAATGGCTATCTGCGGCCGCCAGGCTCGCTTGGCATCACATTCCAGTTGAGCTTTTGCCGCAACGTAGCGAAGTAGTCATAGCCGACCGGGTGCAGCAGCGTGAGGTTGTGTTCACCGCGGCGCACCCGCATCACATCGCCCGGCGCCAGCTGCGCATAGGACTGCATGTCGAAGTGCGCCGATGCATCGCGCACGTCAGTGAGCTCGATCTCCACCACGCAGCGGTCAGGCAGCGCGATCGGACGGTTGGACAGTGTTTGCGGCGCGACTGGCACCAGCACGAGCCCGGCCAGCGAGGGATGCAGGATCGGTCCGCTGGCCGATAGCGCGTATGCGGTGGAGCCGGTAGGTGTGGCGACGATCAGGCCATCGGCGCGCTGGTTGTACATCGTCACGCCATCGACCCGCACCGTGAATTCAACCATGCCTCCCGCGACACCGCGCGACACAACAACGTCGTTTACCGCGCACGCGCGAAACAGCACATCGCCTGCGCGCCGCACTTCGGCTTCCAGCAGCGCGCGCTCGTCGGTTTCATAGCGGCCGCGCAGCATCGCGGACAGCACCTGGGGCATGCGGGCGAGGGCGATGTCGGTCATGAAGCCAAGCCGGCCATGATTGATGCCGACGAGCGGTGTGCCGAATGGCGCCAGCTCACGTGCGATGCCGAGCATCGTGCCGTCGCCGCCCAGCACGACAGCGACGTCGGCGTTTTCGCCGATGTCGAGCAGGCTGTGTCCGACGTAGGCATCAAGGCCGACCGCGTCGCGCGTCGCGGCATCGAACAAGACCTTTTTGCCGGCCTGCTCCACGATGCGCGCGATCGCCGCCAGCGGCTCGCGTATGCCCTCTGCGCGCGGCTTGCCGAAGATCGCAACCTGGCTGAACCCTTTCCCCATGCGAGCAATCTACCAAGAACCAACAAAAAAGTTGCCCTTGTCGGGGCGCAAGCGCCCCGATGGTCAATAAAATCCCTCTTTATGGAAGTAAGAGCGCGTCAGCTGTTAAAGGCGTTGATCGAGCGCTATATCGTCGACGGCCAGCCGGTCGGCTCGCGCTCGCTATCGAAGATCTCCGGGCTGGATCTGTCGCCTGCGACCATCCGCAACGTGATGGCCGATCTGGAAGAACTGGGTTTTGTATCCAGTCCGCACACCTCCGCCGGCCGAGTGCCGACGCCGCGCGGTTATCGGCTGTTCGTTGATTCGCTGCTGACGGTGCAGCCAATGGAACAAGATCAGGCGCGCATCATCGCCGGCCAGTTGCAGATTGCCGAACCGCAGCGCGCGATCCAGGTTGCCGCGCAATTGTTGTCCAGCCTTTCGCAGTTCGCCGGCGTGGTCCTGACGCCTCGTCGAAGCGCGTCGTTCCGCCAGGTTGAGTTTCTGCGCCTGACGGACAAACGTGTGCTCCTGATCATCGTGACGCCTGACGGTGATGTACAGAACCGCGTGTTGCTGACCGAGCACACGTACACCCAGCCGCAACTCGTGGAAGCGGCCAATATTCTGAACGAGCACTTTGCCGGGCTGAGCTTCGACGAGGCCCGCGTGCGGCTGCACGCGGAACTGTCCGATTTGCGCGGCGAGATTGCGCGTCTGATGGAAGCCGCGGTCGAAGCCGGCGCCAGCGCCGCGGAGTCCAATGACCCGGTGCTTATCAGCGGCGAGCGCAATCTTTTCGGCGTGACCGATCTGTCGGCCGACATGGGCAAGCTGCGCGCAATGTTCGATCTGTTCGAACACAAGACGCGGCTGATGCGGCTTCTAGACGTCTCCAGCCGCGCCCAGGGTGTGCAGATTTTCATCGGCGGCGAATCAACGCTGGTGCCGCTGGACGAGCTGAGCCTGGTGCTCGCGCCGTATGAGTCCGACGGCAAGGTGATCGGGACCCTCGGCGTGATCGGACCCACCCGTATGGCGTACGAGCGGATGATTCCGATCGTCGATATCACGGCGAAACTGCTGTCGAACGCCCTGAGTCAGAACTGACCACGTCGCGCTGCTCTGTCCGGCGCCGCGCCTCGTCCAGGTGCGCTTCCGTCTCGTTGAAATAGAAGCTGCTAAAGCGCACGCGTTGCGCCCGTTCGGCGGGCGGCCGCGATTCGTCGGCTTCGATACGTTCGACCGCGGTATCGGCGATCTTGCGCACCATCACGTTCCAGAGTTTGCGCGCCAATTGCTGGAGTTCGATCGCCGATTCGGCAGACAAACCGGCGGCAACGACCGCGTCGTGCAGGAACGGCGGCTTGTCGCCGCGCAGACTGGCGCGCAGGTTCGCTTCGCCGGAGGCGAGGTGATCGTGTACGTTCGCGGCAAGTTGGTGCAGGGCGGTCGCGAATTCCCGTCGGGGCGCCAACGCATCGGGCCTTAGTTGCACGATGCCGTGATCGACATCCACCAGGCCGAGTCGTTGCAACTCGTCGAGCACCGAACGTGCGTGAAAGTCCTTCGAAATGGAATGCGTCAGATGCTCGAAGCTCAACTCGTTCGCGGCCCGGCTTCGCAACGGCAACGCGCGCGGCCGGCCGCGATCATCCCGAAAGGTCGGGTCGCGAGACCAGCGCGCCAGGACTTCGGCCGCGAACGAGGACGCGCGACGATTGTGATTCGCGTCGCCACTGCCGTCGCCGAGCGCGCGAACGTCCTTGCGATGGATGCCCGACAGCAGGCTGATTGCCGAGTCGGTGATACGTTCCGTGTTTTCCGCCGTCCGGCTTGCCAGCTCGCTGTGTGCAGCGTTGAAGAACACGCGTTTGAGCGCCAGGGTCACCTGCGGATAGGTCACCCCTTGCGCTATCAAGAGCCGCACCAGTGGCTCGAGCGCGGCCATCGATTCGTGCAACAGCACATCGGCGTGCGAGGTAGGCAACTGAGGCAACTGAGGCAAATGAGCCAACTGAGGCAAATTGTTAGGCGGCGTCGACATGCGCGCGGATTATTTCGCCCGCGTCACGCCGATGCCATGGTGCGCATGCGCGAAAGCTCGCCGGTTCCGGCTAGCCCGGAAGATTCGCAGCGATAACATCGCGCGCCGCACGGGAACATGACCCATGTCGTTCGCGCCAGAACCCGATTACACGCACGGCAAGCCGGGCGGTACAGCCGTTTTGCTGGTGAACCTGGGTACCCCGGCGGCGCCAACCGCGTCCGCGCTGCGGACCTATCTGCGCGAATTCCTGTCGGACCCGCGCGTCGTTGAAATTCCGCGGCTGTTTTGGTGGCCCATCTTGCATGGGCTGGTGCTGACGACCAGACCGCGCAGGTCGGCCGCCCGCTACGCGACGATCTGGACTCCGGCGGGCTCGCCGCTGAAAGTGCATAGCGAGCAGCAGGCATTGCTGCTGCGCGGCTGGCTTGGAAATCGCGGCCTCGATATCGAAGTCGCGCTGGCGATGCGTTACGGCGAACCGTCGATCGCGAGTGTGCTTGCCCAACTGCGCGCGCGTCAGGTCGAGCGCCTGTTGGTCCTGCCGCTCTATCCGCAATATTCCGCCGCCGCGACCGCAACTGTTTTCGATGCGGTCAATGCGGAGCTGGCGGGCGTGCGCAATGTCCCGGAGGTGCGCACGATCAAACACTTTCACGATCACTCCGGCTATATCAATGCCCTGAAACTGCGTGTGCTCGACTCCTGGAAGAAAAACGGTCGCGCGCAGGACGCGGGCGGGGTGCTGCTGATAAGTTTTCACGGGGTGCCGCGCCGTGCGCTGCAGCGGGGTGATCCCTACCACTGCGAGTGTCAGAAGACCGCGCGGCTGCTTGCGGAGGCGCTAGGACTGGCGCCTGCCGAATACCGGGTCAGTTTCCAGTCGCGCTTCGGCCGTGCCGAATGGCTGCAGCCGTACACAGCGCCGCTGCTCCGCGAGCTGGCGGGAGACGGCATCGCGCGCGTAGACGTGATCTGTCCCGGTTTCGTGTCGGACTGCCTGGAAACGCTGGAAGAAATCGCAGAGGAAAGTCGTACGGAGTTTCTGCGTGCCGGCGGCAAGGAGTTCTGCTACATCCGCTGTTTGAATGATTCGCCGCCATTTATCGATGCGCTGGCGTCGATCGTTGAAACCCATGTTGCCGGCTGGCCCGTTGCGCGCGCGGAACAGCCGGAGCGCGTGGCAAAGGCGCAGGCCGGAGCGCAATATGCCCATCGGCTGGGAGCGACCAGGTGAGGCTTGGAGCGAACAGATGATTTCGATTGCCGCCCATCCTCCGCACGAAATCTTGCTGGCCAGGCTTGTTGCTGCCGGCCTTCCGACCGACGATGTCGCGCCAGGTCCGTATCAGACGTTCTTTGGCGCTCGCGAAGACGAGGACTGGCTTGCGGTGATTGGCCTCGAGGCTTTGGGTCACAACGCGCTGCTGCGTTCGCTTGCCGTCGATGCGGGCCAGCGCGACCGCGGAATCGGCGCTGCGCTGGTGGATGCCGTCGAACGGCACGCTCGCGCGCTTGGCGTCGCGCAGATGTATCTGTTGACCACCGGCGCTTCGGCGTACTTCGCGCGACTGGGTTACGCCCCGGTCGAGCGAGAGTCGGTGCCCGGCACGATTCGGTCGACCGCGCAATTCAGCGCGCTATGCCCACGCAGTGCAGCAGTGATGGTGAAACGACTGACGTAACCGTCGGGCCGTCGCTCAGTTCTGCGCAATCAGCGCATTGCCATAGACGCGCACACGGTTACCGGGGTCGAAGCCGGGAGCGAATTGCTTGATCAGCCGGAAGCTGCCGTCAGCCATCTGCACCTCAACGACGTAACCGCTTTCGAGCGTCGGCGGCGCGCCGACCAGTTGCGGGTCTGTCGCGTAGACGCCGATCACTTCGCCGCAGTTTTCGCAGACTTCGGCCGCAACGGACGGCGGCACAGCGGAGGGCGCCCGAATACCGGATTCACGGGCGGCCAGGTCGGTGCCGTTGACAACGACGATGGCCGTCGCCGCCAGCAGCGCAAACAAAACGGCCGCGGCGTTCGACCAGAAGGTGTCACTGGGCGGGTTGAACTCGAAGCGCTCGTGTTCAGGCATGGTTTGCAGATGGATGCGGATGGGATTGTGACGACTGGATGTCGTCTGCGACAGTGGTAGCGATCGCGTCTTGCCGCGAGGTGAATCATCCGACCCGCAAGAAGAAGGGCTGCCTGCAGGCAGCCTTTTCTCGCGCGCCGCGCCCTGAGGAGGACGGTCAGATCAGCGGTTCGTTGCGCTCCGCGATCGCCGCGCGCAGTTCGATGGGCGCGCCGTTGGCGAGCCGCAACTGGCCATTGTCGATACGCACTCGCTCGCCGGCAACCAGTTGCGGTTGCGCGTCGTAGCTGAAGCTGCGCGCCGATTGGTCGTCGAGGCGCACATCGACCATGTAGCGGGTCGTCGAACGCGCCTGCTTTTCGACCTGGTGGCCCGCGACCGCGCCACCGATGGCGCCCAGAATGCGCGCGGCATCGCGGCCATGGCCCTTGCCGATCTGGTTGCCGATTACGCCGCCGATCACGCCTCCCGCAACCGCGCCGACACCTTTCGCATCGCCGGCGGTCTTGATCGTGCGCACCGCCGACACGGTTCCAAGTTCGGCGCGCGCGGGAATCGCGGCTGGAGCCGGCGCCTCGATCGGACGCGGGACGTCTCGATAAACCGAATATGGCGCGGGCGCCTCAACCGGTGCCGTCCGCGGCGGATTCCTGCGTACAACAGGCTTGACCGGCTTCACCTCGGCCGCGGCTTCGACCGCCGCCGGCGCCACTGGCGCGGCAGCTTGCGGAGCGACGAGCGCCTCCGGAGTTGCCGCTTTCAAGGGCGAACTCTGGCTCGTGACCAGCGCCATCGCGCCAAGCGCGCTTACGCCAATGACGGACAAAGCGGCGATTGCCAGCAAGGGATGAATCCGGTTCGACTGGGCTTGCATGTTTGTTCTCCGTATAAGCGCACGGTGTGCGTGCACTGGCATCAACGACCGCGACCTCACCGGTAGCGACGGGGAAAACGTGAGAACTGTTACCGAATGTTCCGCGTTCGGCTATGGTCTGCCGCTTTCAGACGAGCGAGGCCGACATGAGCGTAACGATCGAAAAGAAAGGAGCGGTCTGGACCGTGATTCATGACCGCATCAACGCCCGCAACGCTGTCGACCCCGAGGCCGCCGATGCCCTTACCGCCGCGTTCGAAGAGTTCAACCGCGATTCGCAGGCACGCGTGGCCGTATTCTGGGGGGCTGGTGGCGCGTTTTGCGGCGGCTGGGATCTGAAGTACGGCGCGTCGATGAGCGATCGGGCGAAGTTCCAGCAGGAGATCATCGATGGCCTGCGCTTTCCCCAAGGCGCCGCGCCTGCTCCGCGCGGGCCGATGGGTCCATCGCGTCTGGAACTTTCCAAGCCGGTGATCGCGGCCGTCGAAGGACCAGCGGTCGCGGGCGGCATGGAGCTGGCGCTTTGGTGCGATATCCGCGTCATGGCCGAAGACGCGTATTTCGGCGTCTATTGCCGGCGCTGGGGTGTACCGCTGCTCGACGGGGGCACGGTGCGATTACCGCGCCTGGTCGGACAGGGGCGCGCGCTTGAAATCATCCTGACCGGTCGCAAGGTCCCGGCTGCGGAAGCTTTGCGAATCGGCCTGTGCGAAAAGGTTGTTGCGCGAGGCGAGGCACGCGCGGCGGCCGAGGCGATGGCGCGGGAGATTTCGCGTTTTCCGCAAGCGGCGGTCAGCGCGGATCGGCGCAGCGTTTTCGAAGCCTACGGATTGCCGGTGCGCGAGGCGCTCAAGCGGGAGTGGGACAACGGTTTGCCTGCTGTCGCCCAAGGGGCTGAAGGCGCCGCACGATTCGCAGGGGGCAAGGGCCGGCACGGCGATTTCAGCGCAATTTGATGTTGGCCGGCTTGAAATGCCTTGCGACCGACCCAAGTTCGGCCAGGTTCTTGAATCGCTTGAGACAGAGGGAGCACCGCATGCCGATGGAGCCAGAAAAACAGCCACCGGCGGCCGCGAACGAGGAGCAGGCCGAAGTTTCCCAAACCAACGGCGCCGGAGTTGCGACGGCGAAAGGCGATTTGCAGGCGGCGCTGGAGCAAGCGCTCAAGAAAGCCGACGAAAGCCAGGACCTGTATCTGCGCGCCAAAGCCGAAGTGGAAAACATTCGTCGGCGCGCGCAGGACGACGTTGGCAAAGCGTACAAGTTTGCGATTGAGTCATTCGCCGAATCGCTGGTTCCCGTGATGGATAGCCTCGAGAAGGCGCTGGAGACCGGCAACGCGTCGGTCGACACGGTGCGCGAGGGCATCAACATCACGCTGCGACAGTTGCAGGCTGCGTTCGAAAAGAACCGCCTGCTCGCGATCGATCCCAAAGGTGAGAAGTTCGATCCCCACAAACACCAGGCGATCTCGATGGTGCCGGCGCCCGAAGGGGTTCCCGCCAACCATGTGGTCGACGTATTGCAAAAGGGCTGGACTCTCGCTGAACGCGTATTGCGTCCTGCGCTGGTGACGGTGGCTCAGGCCGCCCCAAACAAAGACGATACGTCCGGCTTGAACTGACGGCGACGACTCACACATTCGATGTATTGAAGATTCGACGCGGGGCGAAAGCCGCCGCAAGCTCCAACAGGGGAACAGACAAATGGCAAAAATCATCGGCATCGACCTGGGCACGACCAATTCGTCCGTGGCCGTTCTTGAAGGCGGTCAGATCAAGGTGATCGAAAACTCCGAAGGCGCGCGCACTACGCCATCGATCGTCGCCTACATGGAAGACGGCGAGATCCTGGTCGGCGCACCTGCGAAGCGGCAGGCCGTCACCAATCCGCGCAACACGCTGTATGCGGTGAAGCGGCTGATCGGCCGCCGCTTCGAGGAAAAGGAAGTGCAGAAGGACATCAAGTTGATGCCCTACGAGATCGTCAAGGCCGATAACAACGACGCTTGGGTGAAGGTGCGCGACAAGAAAATGGCGCCGCCGCAAGTCAGCGCCGAAGTGCTTCGCAAGATGAAGAAGACTGCCGAAGACTATCTCGGCGAGCCGGTGACCGAAGCGGTGATCACCGTGCCGGCGTACTTTAACGACTCGCAGCGGCAGGCGACCAAGGACGCGGGCCGCATCGCGGGTCTTGAAGTCAAGCGCATCATCAACGAACCGACCGCGGCCGCGCTGGCGTTCGGCCTCGACAAGAAGGAAGGTCGCGGCGACAAGAAGATCGCGGTGTACGACCTGGGCGGCGGCACGTTCGACATCTCGATCATCGAGATCGCCGATGTCGACGGCGAAAAACAGTTCGAAGTGCTTTCCACCAATGGCGACACGTTTCTCGGCGGCGAAGACTTCGATCAGCGCATCATCGACTACGTCGTGACCGAGTTCAAGAAAGAATCGGGCGCCGATCTTTCGAAGGACGTGCTCGCGCTGCAGCGGCTGAAAGACGCGGCCGAGAAAGCCAAGATCGAGCTGTCGTCGAGCCAGCAGACCGAACTTAATCTGCCGTACATCACGGCGGATGCATCCGGTCCCAAGCACCTCAACATGAAGCTCACCCGCGCCAAGCTGGAGGCGCTGGTCGAGGAACTGATCACGCGCACGATCGAACCATGCCGGATCGCGATCAAGGATGCCGGCGTAAAGACGAGCGAAATCGACGACGTGATCCTGGTCGGCGGCCAGACGCGCATGCCGAAGGTGCAGGACACGGTGAAGGAGTTCTTCGGCAAGGAGCCGCGCAAGGACGTCAACCCGGATGAAGCGGTTGCCGTGGGCGCAGCGATCCAGGGCTCCGTGCTGTCGGGCGACCGGAAGGACGTGCTGCTGCTCGACGTGACGCCGCTGTCGCTCGGCATTGAAACGCTGGGCGGCGTGATGACCAAGATGATCCAGAAGAACACCACCATCCCGACCAAGTTCGCGCAGGTGTACTCAACCGCCGACGACAGCCAGCCGGCGGTGACGATCAAGGTCTATCAGGGCGAACGCGAGATGGCCGTAGGCAATAAGCTGCTGGGCGAGTTCAACCTGGAAGGCATCCCGCCGGCTCCGCGCGGCATGCCGCAGATCGAGGTCACGTTCGACATCGATGCGAACGGCATCCTGCACGTGTCCGCGAAGGACAAGGGCACCGGCAAGGAGAACAAGATCACGATCAAGGCGAATTCGGGTCTCACCGAAGAAGAGATCCAGCGCATGGTCAAAGATGCCGAAGCGAACAAGGAAGAAGACCACAAGCGTTTCGAGTTCGCGCAAGCGCGCAACAATGCGGATGCCAGCGTGCACCAGATCAAGAAGGCCCTTGCCGAACACGGTGCCTCGCTCGATGCCGGCGAAAAGGAAAAGATCGAGACCGCGTTGAAAGACGTGGAAGAAGCCTTGAAAGGCGAAGACAAGGACGCGCTGCAGTCCCGCACGCAGGCGCTGATGACCGCCAGCCAGAAGCTCGGCGAGAAGATGTACGCGTCGATGCAGGGCGGAGCCGCCGAGGCTGCCGCGGCCGCTGCCGGTAGCGCGTCGGCCGCGGCGGAGGGCGAGTCGAAGGCCAAGAACGACGACGTTGTCGATGCCGATTTCAAGGAAGTGAAGCGGGGCTGACGCATGATGCGGGCGGCGCCCCCCATGACGGCGCTTCGCGCCTATGACGAATGAAGCGAGGGCACCGCGATTTGCCGGTGTGGAAGGAGGCGATGGAACTCGTCACCGAGATCTATCGCCTCACATCGTCTTTTCCGAAGGAGGAGACCTTCGGGCTTGTCGCTCAGATGCGCAGAGCTGCCGTTTCGGTTCCATCGAACCTGGCGGAAGGTGCTGCGCGGGCAAGTACATAGGCCGAAGGCCGTCATTCATCATTTCTCATATTGCAAATGGCCAAACGCGACTACTACGACATCCTCGGCGTTGCCAAGAACTCGTCGGAAGACGAGATCAAGAAGGCGTATCGCAAGCTCGCAATGAAGTATCACCCTGACCGCAATCAGGGTGATGGCAAGAATGCCAAGGCTTCGGAAGAAAAATTCAAGGAAGCCAAAGAGGCGTACGAAATCCTGACGGACGCTTCGAAGCGCGCGGCGTACGACCGCTTTGGCCATGCCGGTGTCGATCCAAGCGCAGCGGCGGCGGCCGGCGGCTTTCGCGGCGCCGAGGGCTTTGGCAGTTTTGCCGATGCGTTTGGCGATATCTTCGGCGACATCTTTGGTGGCGGACGCGCCGGCGGCGGTGGCGGTCGTTCGAACGCCTATCGCGGCGCCGATCTTCGCTACAACATGGAGGTCACGCTCGAGCAGGCGGCGAAAGGCTTTAACACCGACATCCGCGTGCCAAGTTGGGAGAAGTGCGACACCTGCGACGGCAGCGGCGCGAAACCCGGTACCAAGGCGAAGACCTGCGGCACCTGCGGCGGACAGGGAGCGGTGCGCGTCACGCAAGGATTTTTCTCGATCCAGCAGACCTGCCCGACCTGCCACGGTACCGGTAAGGTGATTCCGGATCCGTGCGTGACCTGCGCGGGCGCGGGCCGCACCAGGAAGAACAAGGTACTCGAAGTCAACATCCCGCAGGGGATTGACGAGGGCCAGCGCATTCGCCTGGGCGGCAAAGGCGAGCCGGGCGTCCATGGCGGCCCGGCCGGTGATCTATATGTCGAAATCCGGCTGAAGCCGCATGACGTGTTTCAGCGCGAGGGCGATGACCTGCATTGCGAAGTTCCGGTGTCGATCGTCACCGCGTCGCTCGGCGGCGATGTTGAAGTCGCGACGCTGGGCGAGAAGGTGAGCATCTCGATCCCCGAAGGCACGCAAAGCGGCAAGACGTTCCGTCTGCGCGGCAAGGGCATCAAGGGCGTGCGAGCGAGTTATCCCGGCGATCTGTA
>Ga0187892_10009554_pt1 | contig 12708 bp, 11 predicted proteins | sample MA1701073metaG_FD_139345 | JGI IMG/M metagenome (GOLD analysis project Ga0187892, IMG submission 139345) | Bio-ooze microbial communities from a basaltic lava cave in the Kipuka Kanohina Cave System on the Island of Hawaii, USA - MA170107-3 metaG ...
CAGGGCCGTCTCCTGGTCGACTCCGTTCCGGTCCACGAATCCACGATCGCCCGCGATCCCGCCTTCCGCGCCGCGACCTCCGACCTGACGGGGCTCCTCGCGGGCGGCGCGCCGGTGGTCGCGCTCGAGCTCGACGACGTGCGCGCCGGCGCCGAGAAGGTCGCCCATCTGCTCGAGCACCACCGCGGCGCCCTCCTGGCCGCCGACGCGGAGACCGACGCGGACCTGGCGACCCTGGCGGAGGCCGCGCTCTTGGCCCCCGGCACGCTGATCGCCGGCTCGGCCGGTCTCGGGCGCGCCCTGAGCCGCGCGCTCGGCTGCGAGGCGCCCCCGGTCGCCCTGCCGCCGGGTCGCGCACGCCTCGCGGTGGTGGGGAGCCTCCATCCGGCGAGCCGCGCCCAGCTCGACGCCCTGCTCGCCGCGGGCGTGCCGCTCGTCACCGCGGACGCGCGAGGCCACGGCGATCTCGCGCCCGCGGTCGCCGCGCTCGCGGCCGGGCGCGCCGCGCTCGTGGCCAGCGCGAGCACTCCGGCGGATCGCGAGGCGGTCGCGCGCCACCTGGCCGCCGCGGCCGCGCGGATCCTCGAGCGCGCCGCCCCCGATCTCGTCGCGGTCACCGGGGGCGACACCGCGTACGCGCTGATCCGCGCGCTCCGCCCGCGACGCTTCGATCTGGTCGGCGCTCCCGGCGACGGGCTGGCCCTGGGCCGCCTCGTCCTCGCGGACGACGGCCGCTCCCTGGCCCTGCTCACCAAGGCGGGCGGGTTCGGCGCCGCCGACCTGCTCGCCACGATCCTGGGAGGCCCCTCGTGAGCGCCTCGCGCGGGCCGGTGCTCGGCATCACCATGGGCGACCCCGCCGGGGTCGGGCCCGAGATCACCGCCAAGGCGCTCGCGCTCCCCGAGGTCACCGGCGCCTGCCGCCCGGTGGTCATCGGCGACCGCTCAGTGATGGCGGCCACCCTCGCGCTCCTGCGCTCGCCGCTCGCCCTGCACGCGGTGACGTCGGTGGCGGAGTGCACGTTCGAGCCGGGCCGGCTCGAGTGTCTCGATCTCGCCAACGTGGACTGCGCCACCCTGCCCAAGTCGACGGTGAGCGCGGAGGCCGGCCGCGCGGCCTACGCCTACATCGAGGCCGGGGTGCGGCTCTGCCAGGCCGGGACCATCGACGGCATCGTCACCGCGCCGGTCAACAAGGAAGCGCTGGCCGCCGCCGGCGTCCAGCACGCAGGACACACCGAGATCCTGGCGCGACTCACCGATACGAAGGACTTCGCGATGCTCCTGATGGGCAAGGAGCTCAAGGTCATCCACGTGACCACCCACGTGGCGCTCCGCCGCGTGCCGGACCTGGTGACGCGCGAGCGGGTGGGCCGCGTGATCCGCCTGGCCCAGCAGACCATGACCGGCCTCGGCCGGCCCCGCGCGCGCATCGCGGTGTGCGGGCTCAACCCGCACGCGGGCGAGGACGGCCTCTTCGGCGACGAGGAGAAGACCCAGATCATCCCGGCGGTCGAGGACGCGCGCCGGGAGGGGCTCGACGTGCACGGGCCCCTGCCCGCCGACACCCTCTTCTCGCGCGCGCGGGGCGGCGAGTTCGACATCGTGATCGCGATGTATCACGATCAGGGCCACGTCCCGGTGAAGACGCTCGGCTTCAACTACGACGAGAAGAGCGGCACCTGGACCGGCCTGTCCGGCGTCAACGTCACCGTCGGCCTCCCGTTCCTGCGCGTGTCGGTCGACCACGGCACCGCCTTCGATCGGGCCTGGAAAGGCATCGCCAACCCCGAGAGCATGCTCGAAGCGATCGACGTCGCGGTGCGCATGCTGGCCTCCAAGACCTGACCCAACCTGAGGAGGATCCCCATGGACGAGCAGGCATTGAACGAGTTGATCAGTCGCGTAAAGGCCGGCCGGCTGACCCGCCGCGCCTTCGTCCGCACCATGGTCGGCCTGGGGTTGGCCGCGCCCCTCGCCGCCCAGATGCTGGCGTCGGCGGGCGTCGCCGCCGCCCAGCCCAAGGCGCCCGCGTTCACGCCCGCGCGGCGTGGCGGCGGCGGGCCGCTGAAGGTCCTCTGGTGGCAGGCGCCCACGCTGCTCAACCCGCACTTCGCCACCGGCACGAAGGACCAGGACGGCTCGCGGATCTTCTACGAGCCGCTGGCCGCCTACGATCCCGACGGAAACCTCGCGCCGGTGCTGGCCGCCGACATCCCGAGCGTGGAGAATGGCGGACTCGGCCGTGACGGGAAGTGGGTCGTCTGGAACCTCAAGAAGGGCGTCACCTGGCACGATGGCAAGCCGTTCACCGCCGACGACGTGGTGTTCAACTGGGAGTACGCGGCCGACCCGGCCACCGCGGCGGTCACGATCGGCGCCTATCGCGACATCGATCGCGTCGAGCGAGTCAACGACCACGCGGTCAAGATCGTCTTCAAGCAGCCGACCCCGTTCTGGTTCGAGGCCTTCTGCGGCCAGAACCGCGCGCTCATCCCCAAGCACCTCTTCGCGGCCTACAAGGGCGACAAGTCGCGCGAGGCGCCGACCAACCTGAAGCCGGTCGGCACCGGCCCCTACCGCTTCACCGACTTCAAGCCCGGGGACATGGTGCGCGGCGAGATCAACCCGGCCTATCACGTGCCGAACCGACCATTCTTCGACTCGATCGAGATGAAGGGCGGCGGCGACGCGGCCTCGGCGGCCCGGGCCGTGCTCCAGACCGCGGAGTACGACTTCGCCTGGAACATCCAGGTCGAGGACGACATCTTGCGCCGGTTCGAGCAGACCGGCAAGGGCCGCGCGGAGATCTACCCGACCGGGAACATCGAGCACATCCAGTGCAACTTCACGGACCCCGGGCGCGAAGTCGACGGCGAGCGCTCGAGCGTCAAGACGGCCCATCCGCTGCTCGCCGACCCGGCCGTCCGCCAGGCCCTCGGCCTCCTGGTAGACCGCGCCGCGGTCCATGAGCAGATCTACGGCCGCCAGGGGCAGGCCACCGCGAACTACCTGAACGCGCCGCCGCGGTTCTCCTCGCGGAACGTGCGCTGGGAATTCAACGTCGACCGGGCGAACCAGGTCCTCGACGCCGCCGGCTGGCGGCGCGGTGCGGACGGGGTCCGCGTCAAGGACGGCAAGCGTCTGAAGTTCCTCTACCAGACTTCCACCAACGCCCCGCGCCAGAAGACCCAGCAGATCGTCAAGCACGCGTGCGCCAAGGCGGGCATCGAGATCGAGATCAAGTCGGTCGTCGCCTCGGTCTTCTTCTCCTCGGATCCGGCCAATCCGGACACGTACCCTCATTTCTACGCCGATCTGCAGATGTACACGACCACGACCGGAGTCGACCCCCTGTGGGGCATGCGGGTGTTCACCTCCGCCGAGCTGGCCACGAAGGAGAACAAGTGGTCCGGGCGGAACATCACCCGCTGGCGCAACGAGGAGTACGACCGGCTCTGGAAGGCCGCGGAGACCGAGATGGACCCGGTGAAGCGGGCCGTCCAGTTCATCCGGATGAACGACTTGGTGATCCAGAACGGGGTCGTGATCCCGGTGCTCTGGCGCAACGGCGTCGCGGTGGCCGGCTCCCGACTGCGCGGCATGGACCTCAGCGGCTGGGACTCGAACGTCTGGCGGCTGCCCTACTGGTACCGCGAGGCGTGAGCGCGGTTTCCGTCAAGGGCGGCGGAACCCCCCGCCGCCCTTGACAGTTTCCGATTCAAAGCCTATAAGGATGCAACCGATCGATGTCATACGACCGGTCACCGTCGACCCACCCCAGGAGGAATTTCATGGAAGAGCGTGAGCTTCGCGAGCTGATCGGGCAGGTCAAGACCGGCCACCTGAGCCGCCGCGGCTTTGTGCAGATGATGGTCGGGCTCGGCCTGACCGCCCCCTTGGCCGCCCAGATGCTGGCGTCGGCCGGAGTCGCCCAGGCGCAGACCAAGATGCCCTACAAGCCCACCAAGCGGGGCGGCGGGGGCGCGCTCAAGGCCCTCTGGTGGCAGGGCGCGACGCTCCTCAACCCCCACTTCGCGGTGGGCACGAAGGACCAGGACGGCTCGCGCATCTTCTACGAGCCGCTGGCCTCGTGGGACCCGGACGGGACGCTGACCCCCACCCTGGCCGCGGAGATCCCGAGCGTCCAGAACGGCGGCGTCTCCAAGGACGGCAAGACGGTGACCTGGCGGCTCAAGAAGGGCGTGGCCTGGCACGACGGCAAGCCCTTCACCGCCGACGACTGCGTGTTCACCTGGGAGTTCGCGGCCGACCCGGCCACCGCCTCGGTGAGCATCGGCACCTACAAGGACGTCAAGGTCGAGAAGGTCGACAGCCACACGATCCGGGTGGCGTTCCAGAAGCCGACCCCCTTCTGGGCCGATCCCTTCTGCGGGGTGCGGGGCATGATCATCCCCAAGCACCTCTTCGAGGCCTTCAAGGGAGCCAAGTCCCGCGAGGCGCCGAACAACCTCAAGCCGATCGGCACCGGCCCCTACCGGTTCGTGGACTTCAAGCCGGGCGACGTGGTGCGCGGCGAGCTGAACCCCAACTACCACATGCCGAACCGCCCCTTCTTCGACACCATCGAGATGAAGGGCGGCGGCGACGCGGTGTCGGCGGCCCGCGCGGTCATCCAGACCGGCGAGTTCGACTACGCCTGGAACATGCAGGTCGAGGACGAGATCCTGAAGCGGCTGGAGCAGGGCGGCAAGGGCCGGGCCGACATCGTGACCGGCGGCAACATCGAGCACATCCAGCTCAACAACACCGATCCGTGGAAGGAAGTGGACGGCGAGCGCTCGAGCGTCAAGACCAAGCACCCGTTCCTCACCGATCCGGCCGTCCGGCAAGCCCTGAACCTCCTCGTCGACCGCTCCTCGGTCCAGGAGGAGATCTACGGGCGCACCGGCGTGGCCACCGCGAACTTCCTCAACGCCCCGGAGCGTTTCCGATCCAAGAGCAACCGGTTCGAGTTCAACGTCGACAAGGCCAACCAGATCCTCGAAGCCGCCGGGTGGAAGAAGGGCGGCGACGGGATCCGGGCCAAGGACGGCGTCAAGCTCAAGGTGGTCTACCAGACCTCCATCAACGCCCCGCGGCAGAAGACCCAGGCCATCGTCAAGCAGGCGGCGGCCAAGGCCGGCATCGACGCCGAGATCAAGGCGGTGACCGCGTCGGTGTACTTCTCCTCCGACGCGGCCAATCCGGATACCTACACCCACTTCTATACCGACATCCAGATGTACACGACCACCATGACCATGCCGGATCCCGAGCTGTTCATGAACCAGTTCACCTCCTGGGAGATCGCCTCCAAGGACAACAAGTGGCAGGGACGCAACATCACGCGCTGGCGCAGTGACGAGTACGACAAGATCTACCGCTCGGCCGAGGCCGAGATGGACCCGGTGAAGCGCGCGGCGCTCTTCATCAAGATGAACGACATGGTCATCCAGAACCAGGTCGTGATCCCCGTCGTGCAGCGCCCGCGCGTGGCCGCGGTCAGCACCCGGCTGCGCGTCGAGCAGAGCGGCTGGGATTCCGACTTCTGGGCGCTCCACAACTGGTATCGCGAGGGGTAGGCGCACGGCGGGCGGGCCGGCCCACGCTGGGCCGGCCCACCCGCTCCAGTTCCTGATGTCCAAGTATCTGCTCCGTCGGTTCCTGATCCTGATCCCGTCCCTGGCCGGGATCAGCCTGATCCTGTTCATCATCCTGGCCATGGCCCCGGGCGATCCGTTCGAGGAGCTGGCGACCAACCCGAACGTGCCGCCCGAAGTGCGCATGAATCTCCGCCATCAGTTCGGCCTCGACGATCCGATCCCGGTCCGCTACGTGCGCTGGTTCGTGGCGATGGCCAAGGGGGACTGGGGGTTCTCGTTCGTGAGCCGCGTCGACGTGGGCACCCTCATCATGCAGCGGCTGCCGACCACGCTGTGGGTGCTGGGGCTGGCGCAGCTCCTGGGGCTGCTGGTGGCGCTCCCGGTCGGGATCTACTCCGCGATGCGTCCCTACTCGCTCTTCGACCAGATCTCGACCACCTTCGCGTTCATCGGCTTCTCGCTGCCGACCTTCTTCACCGGCATCCTGTTCATCCTGTTCTTCAGTATCTATCTCGACTGGCTGCCCTTCATCTACCGCGCGGACATCGGCGGCTCCGGCTGGCGCTGGTACTGGGAGAACATCCGGCAGGTCATCATGCCGGTGACGGTGCTGGGCCTCTTCCAGGGCGCGGCCATGACCCGCTACATGCGCTCCGCGGTGCTCGAGGTGATCCGCCTCGACTACATCAACACCGCGCGGGCCAAGGGCCTCTCCGAGCGGGTCACGATCCTGAAGCACGTGGTGCGCAACGCGCTGATCCCGGTCGTCACCCTGGTCGCGCTCCAGATCCCCGGCATCTTCACCGGCGCGGTGATCACCGAGCAGATCTTCCGGGTGCCCGGCATCGGCTCGCTCCTGATCACCTCGATCCTCGCCAACGACACCCCGGTGATCATGGCCATCACGTTCGTGTTCTCCTGCCTCGTGCTGCTCTTCAACCTGGTGGCGGATCTGCTCTACGGCTGGCTCGATCCGCGCATCTCGTACCGATAAGCATGACTCCCCCCCCGAACGGCGTGGCGTCCCAGACGGTCCGGGGGCCGGTCTCGCTCGTCCGCCCGCCCCAGGGGCGAACGCTCTGGAGCGAGTCGTGGCGGCGCTTCCGCAAGCACCGGCTCGCCACCGTGGGCATGGTGGTGCTCCTGATCATGGTGACCGCGGTGCTGGTCGGCCCGTTCGTCTACCGGGTCCCCATCGACGCGATCGACTTCAAGGCCAAGCTGAAGGGCCCCTCGTGGGCGCACCCGCTCGGCACCGACGACCTGGGCCAGGATCTCCTCGCGCGCATGCTCTACGGCGGCCGCATCTCGCTCGCGGTGGGCGTCGCCGCAATGCTCATCGCCATCATCGTCGGCACCGTGATCGGAGCTACCTCCGGCCAGATGGGCGGCGCCACCGACCACGCCCTGATGCGCCTCACCGATCTCTTCCTCTCCCTGCCCGGGCTCCCGCTGCTCCTCCTCCTGGTCTACCTCTTCCGCGACGCGCTCAAGAAGGTGCTGGGGCCCGAGATGGGGGTGTTCATCCTGGTGGTGGCCGTCATCGGCGGGCTGCGCTGGATGCCGGTGGCGCGGCTCGTCCGCGCCCAGTTCCTGTCGCTCCGGGAGAAGGAGTTCGTGGAGGCGGCGCGCGGGCTGGGCGCGCCGCCGCTCCGGCAGGTCGTCCGCCACATCCTGCCCAACGCGGTGGGGCCCGTCATCGTGGCCGGCACCATCGACGTGGCCGCCGCGATCATCGCGGAGTCGTCGCTCTCCTTCCTGGGCCTGGGCTTCCCACCCGACATCCCGACCTGGGGCCGCATCCTCTTCGACGCCAAGGACAACCTCGACTTCGCCCCGCACTGGGCCGTCTTCCCGGGTACCGCGATCTTCCTCACGGTCCTCAGCATCAACTACATTGGCGACGGCCTGCGGGACGCCCTCGACCCGCGCAGAGTTCTGTCATCTCGCAAGTCGGGAGACGAAGCCGTGACGCAGGCTGGCTCGGCCACCGACGCCTAGAGTCCCTCGTAGCGTCCCGTCGTCACCGTCGCCAGCCAGGAGAGCTCCGTGACCGATCGTGACCTGTGCTATGTCCCCGCCACCCAGCTCCAGCGTCTCTACCGCACCCGGAAGGCGTCCCCGCTCGAGGTCATGCGGGCGGTGCTCGCGCGCATCGACGCGGTCAATCCGCGCGTCAACGCCTACGTCACGGTCGCCCGGGAGTCCGCGCTCGCGGGCGCCCGAAAGGCGACCGCCGCGCTCACGCGCCGGAGCGCGCTGGGCCCGCTCCACGGGGTGCCGGTCTCGATCAAGGACCTGACGCCGACCAAGGGCATCCGCACCACCTGGGGCTCCAAGATCTTCGAGCACCACGTGCCGGAGGAGGATGCCCTCTACGTCGAGCGGCTCAAGCGGGCCGGCGCCATCGTGGTCGGCAAGACCAATACCCCCGAGTTCGGGGCCGGCGGCAATACCTTCAACGCGATCTTCGGCGCCACCCGCAATCCGTGGAACACCGCGCTCACCTGCGGGGGCTCGAGCGGCGGCGCGGCAGTGGCGCTGGCCACCGGCATGGGCCCGCTCGCCCAGGGCTCGGATCTGGGCGGCTCGCTGCGGACGCCGGCCGCGTTCTGCGGGGTCGTCGGCTTCCGCACCTCGCCCGGCCTCATCCCGGTCTACCCGGCGGACCTCGGCTGGGACACCCTCAGCGTGACCGGCCCCATGGCCCGCACCGTGGGCGACGTGGCCCTCATGCTGGCCGCGATGGCGGGGCCCGACGACCGCGCCCCGCTCTCCTACGACGTCGATCCGCGCCGGTTCACCGCGGCGGTGCAGCGGCCGTCCATCAAGGGCTGGCGGGTCGCGTGGACGCCCGACCTCAATGGGCTGATCCCGGTGGATCACGAGGTGGCCGCGGTCGCCGAGCGGGCCACCCGCGTCTTCCGCGCCCTGGGCGCCAAGGTCGAGCACGCCTCCCCCGACTTCGCCGAGGTCAACGACATCGTGCTGGCCAGCCGCGGGCTGGGGATGGTCGCGCGCCACGCCGACAAGCTCGCGCGGTGGGAGCCGGTGATGCAGAAGGGGCTCGTGTGGAACATCAAGCAGGGGCTGTCGCTGACCCCCGGAGGAGATCGGCAACGGCGAGAAGCTCCGCACCCGGCTCTGGCACCGGGTGCGCGCGTTCATGGAGACGCGCGATCTGTTGATCCTGCCCACCGTCGCGATGCCCCCGTTCCCGGTGGAGCAGCCCTATCCCACCGAGATCAACGGACGGACGCTCGACAACTATACCAAGTGGTTCTTCCTTACCTACGGCATCACGGTGACCGCCCTGCCCGTGATCTCGGTGCCGTGCGGCTTCACGAAGAGCGGGCTGCCGGTGGGGCTGCAGATCGTCGGCCGGCGCCGCCAGGAGGCCGCCGTGCTGCGGGCCGCCGCCGCCTTCGAGGCCGCCGCGCCCTGGGCGGACCGGATCCCGCCGGTGGTCTGACGCCCGCGTTACTGGATGCCGATGCCCACCGCCCAGAGCTGCATGATGAACCCCAGGTTGCGGTTGGTGGGCATCGCCTTCGCGAGCTTCGCCTCCTCGTAACGCTCCTCGCGCCCCTCTTCGTTCCAGGCCCGGGTCACGACCTGGCGCTCGCGCACGTCGACCTGGGCCCGCTTCCGACCGCTCTCGTCCCAGAGCACGAGCGTGCCGTTGTCCGGCCGCGTCTCGCCGGTCATGCTCGGCTGGCCGCCCTCGTACCAGGCGCGCACCGCCCCGCGGGGCGAGCCGTCCACGAAGTTGAGCTCGAAGCTCCGGCGGCCGTTGGGATGGAAGCCCACCATCGGGCCCTGCCGGATCGGCCCGCCGGGCGCGGCCTGCTCGCACCAGTGGAACTTCCCGGCCTCGCTCTCGGTCCCCCCCCGCTTGCTGCCGGGCGGGCACGTGATCGACTGAGCGGCCGCGGGGACCGCGGCGACGACCAGCACCAGGAGCGAGAGGGCGATGGCGCGGCGGATGATCATTCGGCGATCCCGATCACCATCGAGGTTGCCCTCAACGCGCCAGGCGGCGCAGCGGGGCCCCCGTGAGCCGGGTGAGGATCCACTGCCGGCGCAGCTTCGCGCCCAGCCGCTTGTAGAAGCCGATCGCGGGCCGGTTCCAGTCGAGGACCGCCCACTCGAGGCGCCCGCACCCGCGCCGGACCGCGATGCGCGCCAGCGCGCGGAGCAGCGCTTTCCCCGCCCCGGTGCCCCGTTCCTCGGGCAGGACGAAGAGGTCCTCGAGATAAAGCGTCGGACGGGCGAGGAACGTGGAGTAGGTGAAGAAGTAGAGCGCGAAGCCCACCGGGCTTCCGCCGCGCCGGCAGATGATCGTCTCGAAGTAGCGGCGGCGCCCGAACCCATGGGCCCGCACCCGGGCCGTCGTCGCCTCGACCTCGTGCGCGAGGCGCTCGTACTCGGCCAGGCCGCGGATGAGCGTCAGGATGGTGGGCACGTCCCGGTCGGTGCCCCGCCGGATCACGAGCCCCCGGCGTCTCGTCATGAGGCTTTCGCGTGTTCCCAGAAGTGACCCGGATTGGGGCGCTTGGCGAGCCGGCGCGCGAGGAGCGACACCGACAGCTCCCGCATCCGCCCGCGTAGCGCCGCGGCCAGGAGCGTGTCGTGGAAGACCTCGCGCTGGGCGTGGCTGCCGCCCACCTCCACCACGCGGGCATCGACGGGCTCGATCCGGGCCACGCACCCGGCGTAGTCGCCCCGGGCGAAGGCGTGGAGGCCTTCCAGCAGCGGCACCACCACCTCGGGGAGCGTGGAGTGCTTCGACTTCTTCCCGCGCGCGCGGAGCCGCTCGAGGTGTCCCTCCGCGGCGGCCCAGTCCCCGGCGGCGGAGAGCGCCATCCCCACGTGCAGATCGTGGAACAGCAGGAGCGGCATCTCGATCCAGCGGCGCGCGGCCTCTACGAGCTGGGTCCAGCGCCTCGGGTCGGGCTGGCCATAGAGATCGAGCCGCCAGGCCAGCGCCACCGAGTCTTGAAGGTCCGAGGCGATCGCGATCGGGATGCGCCCGAACACGCTCTCGAAGAGGCGGCCGCCGCGCTCGTAGTCCCCCTCGGCCAGGTGGAGCAGGGCCAGGTGCCACAGGAGATGATTGCGGAAGTAGCCGAGATGGTCGCAGGGATGGATCCGCGGCGGCAGGGCCTCGATGCCGCGCCGGTTCTCGCCCCGCTCGTAGTGGACGTGGGCCATCGCGTGCACCGCCCACGCGTCGCGCGGGTTCCGGGCCAGCGCCGCCTCGGCCAGCGGCAGCGCCTCGTCGAAGCGCCGGTTCTCCTCGAGGGCGAAGGCGTGGTAGCCGAGGGAGTAGCCGTCGTCCGCGAGCGCGGGGAGCAGCCCGGTCGTGACCTCCAGCATGTCGGCCGAGCGGCCCTGCCAGAAGTAGATGAAGTAGAGGCGCTGCATCAGGAGCACGTCGCGCGGGTGCTCGGCCAGGATCTCCTTCATGATCGGGATCGCGTCGTTGCCGCGCCCGCCCACGAAGAGCCGGAGCGCTTCCACGTGCCGCCGCTCGCGGCCGCTCAGGGTGGTCGCCTGCGCGGCGCCGTCGACCACCGCGCGCTCCATCTCCGCCCGGCCGGCGGGGAGCTGCTCGTCCAGATAGAGCGCGACCGCGAGAGCCACGCGGCCCAGGACGAAGTCGGGATCGACCGCGACCGCCCGGCGGAACTCGCCCACCGTCTCGGCGCCGAAGCCGAGCAGCGCGCGCACCCCGCGGTCGTAGGCGTCCACCGCGGGGCGCGAGCCCGTCGAGGCGGCGAGGCCGTAGGCGTCTCGAAGCACGCCGGTCATCGTAGCAGATGGCGCGCCAGGAAGGCGAGGGCGCGGCGCTCCGCCCACGAGGCGCGACCGAGCGGCCCGTCGAGAAAGCCCACGTGCCCGCCCTCGGCGACGAAGGCCGCCTCGAGCCAGCGCGATCGCTCCACCACCGCGGTGGGCAGGCTCGCGGCGGGCATGAACGGATCGTTGATCGCGTTGATCAGGAGCGTGGGGCGGCGGATGCGCTCGAGATAGGGCGCGCTGCTCGCCCGGGCCCAGTAGTCGCGCTCGTCGGCGAAGCCGTTGATCGGGGCGGTGAAGAATCGATCGTACTCGGTGAAGGTGCGCGCCCGGAGCGCGGCCTCCACGCTCAGGCGGCCGTCGTAGAGGTGCCGCTTGGCGCGGATCTTGGCCTTCATGGTGCGCAGGAAGCTCTCGGTGTAGATCGCGCGGTTGAACCCGCGGTCGAGCACCCGGGCGCAGGCGGCCAGATCGAACGGCGTCGAGATGGCCGCCGCGGCCCCGACCTCCCCGGGCGCCGCGTCGCCCTGTTCCCCGAGCCACTTGAGCGCGACGTTGCCGCCGAGGGAGATGCCCACGAGCCCGATCCGCGGCGCGGGCTCCCGCTTGGCGAGCTGTCCGATCACCCACTCCAGATCCGACGTCTCGCCCGAATGATAGAGCTTGGGGAGACGGTTGACCTCGCCGCTGCACGAGCGGAAGTGCATGACCGCCGCCCGCCAGCCGAGCGCCCCCGCCCCCCGCAGCAGGCCACGCGCGTAGTGGGAGCGGGCCGAGCCCTCGAGCCCGTGGAGGATGAGGATCAGCGGGCTTCCCTCGGCCCCGCGGGCGAGCCAGTCCAGGTCGAGGAAGTCGCCGTCCGGCGTATGCAGGCGCTCCCGGCGCAGCGGGGGCCGCCGCCAGTGGCGCAGCAGCGGCCCCCACAGCGTCTGGAGATGCCGGCCCCGGTACCAGAACGGGGGCCGGTAGTCGGGGTCCGCCGCGGACATTCGTTTAAGTCTTTAAGCTCTGTTTATACGCGGGGGCCCAGAAATGGCCCCCGCGCTCCCCCAAGATGGCGGACACCCGTCTACGGCTTCTGTTCTTGGCCTTTCAATAGCAGGCGGACGACCTCGGGGGCGATCGCGCGGGCGCGGGCGTCGAGGTCGCCTTCGTTCAGATTCGCGATGGGATGCGGCAGGGCCAGGAAGCGATACTCCGGCACGCCCCAGGACTGGGCCATGGCGTGGCCGGTGGCCTCGAACACATCGGTGACGATGGACGCGGCCGGGATGCCGACCTTCTCGAACACGATTCCGTCG
>Ga0187892_10009555_pt1 | contig 12707 bp, 10 predicted proteins | sample MA1701073metaG_FD_139345 | JGI IMG/M metagenome (GOLD analysis project Ga0187892, IMG submission 139345) | Bio-ooze microbial communities from a basaltic lava cave in the Kipuka Kanohina Cave System on the Island of Hawaii, USA - MA170107-3 metaG ...
CGTTCAGCAAGACGCCCAAGACCGCCGAGGCGCTCAAGGTGCTGCTCGAGGAAGTACATCGCATTCAGGACGAGGCCCCGACGGCCGACGAGATGGACATCTCGAAGAGCTATCTGGTGGGCAGCTTCGCCGGCCAGCGCGAAACGCCGCAGGCGACGGTGGGCGACCTGTGGCTGCTCGAGTATTCCGGGCTTCCGTTGGATTATCTTCAGCAGGCGCTGGACTCCTATCGCAAGGCCACGTCGCCCGCGCTGCAGGGCGTCGCCAAAGAACTGATCGATCCGGCGAAGATGACGATCGTCGTGGTCGGCGACGCCAAGCGCATCCAGCCCGACCTCGAGAAGATCGCGCCCGTCACGATCGCGAACCCGCCCAAGACGCCCGACAAGCCGGCGCGGGAGGAAGGGTAGGGACCGATTGCGGATTGCGGACTGCGGATTGCGGATTGAAAGAACGAGGCGACTCGGATTTCCGAAAGGAAAACAGGATTCGCGACGTTGGCCGTCCGGTTATTGGTGGGCGGGTTCAATCGAAGCCATAACACGAATTCAATGGAGCCAAACCGCTGGATTTACGACCTCGTGTTCTGCGCCCAGTGCTGTGGACGTGTTCCGGTCTTTCATGATCTCGCGCCGCCCGAGTTGGCGACGATCCGCAAGTGGGAGGCTGATCCGCCGCATTATTTGGAAGTCGCCAGGAGAACCGGCCTGGAGCCGCACTACGCCAAGTCCTGGGTCCACCGAAGCTGTTCCGCCATTCACCCTCAACGCGCCCGGTCGCCAGTCGGCCGGCCGCTCTTCGCCGAAGACGGCCGCGTGGACGTAGTTGTCCCGAATGTAATGTCGAGTGGTATCACGACGACTTCGTCGTCGCAGTCGCCGGCGCTTTGCGCTCGAACACCTTTCCGGCGCGATACAGGTCGAGGCAGCGCCTGATCTCACCTGCAAAAGCTTCGTTCTTCTGTTCGATCACCATTTGCAAGGCACGTTCTGATTCCGCAATCGCGCGATCGAACTGCCGATCCTGTGCATACGCCGCCGCCGTCAGATAGAGCAGATCGGGCTCGCGCGCTTCCACGTCCTTTGTGAGCCGCTCGGCCAGGCGGACGGCTTCGCCGCCGTCGCGGTAGGCGTGGTCGATGCACGTGGCCCGTATGGTCATGAGCGCTTTGGTGATCGCAGGATCGTCGGGGCAGGCGGCCATGCCGTCCTGGAGTATCTTCAGCACGGCCGGCAAGTCGGCCCGCTGGCCGTACAGCGCCATCAGGCCGACGTAGGAATTCGGATACTTGGGGTCCGCGCTGATCGCCGCGCGATAATGCTCTTCCGCCTGGTCCAGACGTCCCAACTGTTTGAAGAGGATCTCCGCGATTTTGAAATGCGACTTGGGCGCCAGCGGCGCGGCTTCGGCGTTCGCAGGCGCCATGGCCACGAACTGGCCGTGGGCGAGGACGGCGTCCTCAAATCGCCTCAGCCGCTCGAACGCCAGCCCCAGATCGAAGTAAGCCATGACTTCGTTCGGGTTGTTTTCCAGACACTGCTGGTAGAGGATCGCCGCCTTGTCGTTCATTCCGCGTTGCAGGGCGTTGAACCCGAGCTCGAAGCGCGAATTTGGATTTGTTGGGTCCAGATTCGCCGCCTGCAGCAGGTAAGGCTCGGCATCCTCGAACCGTCGCAGCTTGTTCAGACAGAATCCCACCTGAAGCAGCGGCACGGGACGAGGGTCGTTCTCGAACGCCTTCACCGCCGCCAGGCTGTGCCGCAGCGCATCTTCGTAACGGCCCAGCTCGATGTAGGTCTCGCCCAGATTGGTGTTGATGTTCGGGTCATCCGGCCGCGCGGCGAGCGCGGCCTCGAATGCGCGGACCGCGTCGGCGTGACGCTTCAATGCCTGAAAGGCAATGCCGAGGAAGTTCAGCGCATCGGCGTTGCCCGGGTCCTGCCGCAGGATGTCCTGCAGGATGGCGACCGCCTCACCAGCCTGCTCCGACTCGCTCAGCGCGTCCGCCAGCTTGAGCCGCATGCGCTGCTGAAGCGGGTCGAGCTCGACCGCCTTGCGGAAATAGTGGGCCGCCGTCGCAGGGTCGCCGTCGTCCATGCGACGGATCGCGCGGTCCTCATAGCGCATGATCGCGTGGCGCGTCGAGCCGCGCACCACGTCCGCCAGCAGGTGCTGCACCGGCGCATAGTCGTCGGTGAGGACGAGCCCGCCGCTGCGCTCCGCCAACTCGCGCAGGCGCTGTTCCGAGATCGGCCGGATGGCGTAGGTCACGCCCGCGCTCTGGTCGACGAGCCCGAGGTTGCTCAGGTCGAGCGGCGTCTTGCTTCCGACGACGACGAACGTGTCCCGCCGCGATCCCCAACCCGTGTCCTGCTCGACGGCGCCCGGCCGGGTCGTCGCAGCATCGCCGGCCCGCGGATCGGCGCCGGCGGTGTTGAAGACGTACACGTCCGGGAAGACCTTCTGGAACGTGTTCACCACCGCGCCCAGAAACTGGCCGGTATTGAAAATGTCGATCAGATTGATCAGATAGGCGCCTCGCGGCGTCAGCAGTTCGTTGATCATCCGCGTGTATTCCAGCGTGGTCAGGTGGTGCGGCACGGCGTAGTCGTTCACCGCGTCGCCGTAGACGAAATCGAAATCCTCGACCGGCTCGCCCGCCTGCTTGCGGCGCAGCAGATTGCGCACGAGATTGCGGCCGTCCGCATGCACGATCGTCAGGCGCGCGTCGTCCTGCAGACCGAAGCAGGCCCGGGCCGCATCGGTGACGGCCGGATCGATTTCAGCCACCTGCATCGCGGCATCGGGCCAGCGCGCCAGAAAATAACGCGGATAGGTGTAGCCGCCGCCGCCGATGATGAGCGTCCGCATGGGATGGTCGGCGGGCCGGGCCCGCTCGGTGAGCGCCGCGTAGAACCGCTCGTAGTCGTATCCGAGATAGAACGGATCGTCGGGCCGGCCGTAGCTGTGCACGAGCTGATCGAGCTGCAGCGCGTGGCGGCGGTTGGCGTCGTCGCGCTCCACGCGAATGAAAGAGTATTCGCTTTCGTCCGTGTACAGCGTCCACCGACTGGTGTGGGCCCGCAGGCCGAATGCCTCGGCGAGCTGCTGTGTGAAGGTCCAGGGCAGCGACGCCACCATCATGCCCATCGCGCTGAACCCCAGGCAGCCCAGCGCCAGCCATCGCCAGGTGTGCGTCGCGATCAGCAGTGCGAAGAACGCCGCCGCCAGGCTGACGAGGATCAGCGTACCGGCCGCCCCCAGCCATGAGATCAGGACAAAGCCGGTCAGAAACGTGCCCGCGATGCAGCCCAGCACGTTCCAGGCCGACATGCTGCCGACCGCACGACCGCGGCCGCGCCCGATGTCCAGCGCGATCTTCGTCACCAGCGGGCTGGCCATCGCGAAGACGATCGCCGGCAGGACAAACGTCAGGAAGCTGTGGGCCGCCACGCGGTAGTCGAATCGCAGCGTCCAGAGCGGCTCCCAGTCGTTGATCGTGATGTTCCAGCCCGGCAGCGCCATGCAGATCACCGCGGCGCACAGCAGGATGCCGCACAGCGTGCTTTGCGGCTGGGGCCGGTCGGCCAGCCGCCCGCCCAGGTAGTTGCCGATCGTGATGCCGGCCAGAATGACGCCGATCACCGATGTCCACGTGAAGATCGACGAGCCCAGGTATTGCGACGCCAGCCGTGACGCGACGATCTCAACGGCCATGATCCCCGCGCCGGCCAGGAACGCCACCGCCGCCGGCCCGACGTAGCTTTCGCTCAGGTCGAGCAGCGGGCGCGCGGGATCGAACACTGCTGAGTCGGCCAGAGGTTCAGGTTCGGTTTGCGGCGTAGAAACGCCTACGGATTGTTCGGTCATGCCCCCGATGATAGGCGGGTTTTGCGGTATGGCGGATGGTCCGCCGGGACGCGCACCGCAGTTGGGCGGGACCCGCCCGTCCGATCGAAACGGGAGAGCGTCTTCGAGGCGACCTACGCCGCTACCGCCGCGTCCCGTTGCGCCTTGCAGGTCGACCGCTGCGACGCGGGGAACGCTTAACGCCGCTCGTGCCGACCGCGGCAAGCTCGCGATCCAGGATTTTCTCAATCTGCTGGGCGCTCAGATTGCGCCGAATGTGCCGGCGAAATTCACGTATCGCAGTGGCAACCGGGCCTGCAAGAGTACAAGTCGTCATCGCGGTTCCTGCCATTTCTCGACACGTTCTTCCTTGTCGAACTCGACTTCGCCAAGCGTGCCATACTCCCAAACGAGAGTGGCCCACGGCGTGTGCGTTATCCGCTCCGGTTCTCCCAAGCAATCTTCGAACGTCTGCTGGCTGCATGCCTTTTCGTAGTTGCCGCCACGCCGCGCGGGCCGGCGGCACGACATTACGTGGTGCCTCGGATGCCCTGTGCTCAAGGGTTTCGACTCGACTCGTCAAGGACGCTACAAGTGCTTCGAGATTCGAAACCCGATCTTCCAATCGCGGCGGCGTCTTGTCTTGGGCCGCCGCCCCAAACAGCATCAAGAGAATCGAGCCGCATAGGACGATCGGAACGAGCAAGAATGATCTTCGCATGATGGGTCTCCAAGACTCCGGAACAGCTTCCCGCATGTGACCGTTCACGTCAAGTCATACCGAACTCCTCGCTTGTCGCGGGACCGCTTGGCATGGGTCTGATAACAAGTGAAATAGGTCAGCGATGTGAAATTTGGTGGAATTAGTGGCATTCCGGATTCATAAGGTCTTGTTCTGAGCCACTGATGGATGCTGACTGAACGCCGATGGGGCTCGCGGAGCGGTGGGAACGCGCGGGGACTCTCCCATGAAACAGGCGAACCGGCGCGGTACCCGGGCTGCCAATGGGGATTCGAGTGAAACGCCCAGGCAACCCTTGAACCCTCCGTACGTCACGACGGATGACCGCCCGTGACCGCGAATCTCGGTTGAGCACCTCCCTTCTGACCGGCCGTTGGCTGACGGATCGGAGCCGGCATTCGGAGCCCGGCAGCCCCCAGATCGGGGCGGGCTGCTTATCCTAACTAATACCTTATACGCTGCGCAAAGGGAAGTCAAGTCGAAAATACGGAGATTGTTCGCCCGTCAAGCTTCGCGCCGGGTTCGGAAATCGAGACATCGTCCGGCGGGTGTCCGCAACGTTTGGCGACTGCAGGCGCGCTCCGCATTGTCGGTACGACCTGACCGGCAACACCAGCGGCATCTGCCCCGAGTGCGGAACAGCCGTCAGCCCGGGCAGCGGCCCGGCCGGTGTGGGCGGACGCAGTTGAGCCAGAGAAGAGCAGTGGGAAATGCAATGGCGACGAACGGCATCCAGAGCGGCAGGTAGACGCGCCAGAACGGACCGCCGATCCCGCTGAAATGCGGAAGGCCGGGCTGTTTGGCGAACGAGTCGGCAAAGCCGTCGTTTTGATTGCCGCACAGACAGTCCAGCCAGACCCAGGAAAGCGCATAGCCGTGCTTGACCACGAGTTCCCGGTCCCCATACCACTGGTCAAACGGCTGCCGATAACTGGCGATCCACGCCAGCGCGACGACCGCTGTGGAAAGCAATCCGACCACCGGCACGCCGAGTTGCAGACGCTCCCGCAGAGTGAACATAGTTCTGGTACGCTTATCGCTCGCTCACTGTTCGCCGGCCACGCGTAGCAAGCTGCGTTATCACCACTTGCGCGCCCATCCCGGCGGTTCAACGTTCGTGAATTCGGCGTCGCAGAATTCGGCCAAGTCGTACTCCGAAAGCGTTGCGTCCGGCTGAGCCTCGGCGGCCAGCAGCTTGCCGTTCCGTGCGAGCACGATGCGCCCGGATTGATCGAGGTCAGCCCATTCTGCACCGGTCAGTGCCATGCGCTGCCCGCCCGGCCGGAGCACCGAATACTGCGACGACCAGCGAAGTCCATCCACGCGGGTTTGCATTTCCAGCCTGAACGGACCGACCTTGATCCGAATCTCCGGCTGAACCGTCTCATAGCCCGTGACGATGGTATCATCTCGCAGCGACGGATCCGGCAATTTCGCAAGCAGTTCCATTTGACGCTGGATCATCGGGATGCGTTCGCAATATGTCGATCAGGCCGTCAGGAATCCAACTTCGGCGGATCGACCTTGCCTCCAGCTTCTGGATCGTGCGCCAGCCATCCCGCTCCATTCTGCGGTCCTCAATGGGACCGTCTTCGCCAAGCTGGCACTGCTCGCCATTGTCCACAACGCCGATATGCTCCGGCACTGCGCCTTGCTGCGGCTGCGCAACCGACGCAGGATGATTCAGCCAGATGCGGTCCTCCGACTCGAACAGCCCGCCGCCGTCCCAGCAGTCGCCTTTGGGCCAAAGCACCAGCGCGGTCAGATACGGCGGGCGACTGATCGCCGTCCACGAGTACAGCGGCCCCGTGTGCTTCGCGGCGAAATAGATCAGCCTCGAACCATCCGGAGAAAGGTCGCAACGACGTTCATAGATGCGACCCTTGAACCATTGCCCAGGCGTGAACTGGTCGGTGGTCGTGTTCCAATGAATCAGTTGCACCTGCCGCGTGGGACCACGGCGAAATACGACGCCGATGGGCGCGGCCCGCGCCAGAATCACACATACAACCGCGGCGGTGGGCGAGGCGTCATTGTCTTCACAAGGCCGCAACCACTCGTTCGATCACTCTCCCGCCTGCGTGAGAATATCGTGTCGAAGGCTGTCGGAAATAAAGAACCCCAGTTCTCGTTGAAGTCGATCCAGCAAGGATCGGATCTCGGCGACGTGGCCGCGCTGCTTCGCGCGCAAGAGCACGCCCAATGCGCCGATGCGAACGAGACCCAATTCGTGTGCCACGGCCCGCCCTTTCGCTTCGTCGATGAGAATCGCATCGGCGCCAATTTCCAAGGCCAGCGCCAACGCTTCGCATTCACCCGGGTCCAGGGATCGATCGGACAAATCTCGCACCCGCTGGCGATCCTGTGGCGACTGAATGCGAATGAACGGAAATTGCAGCGGATCGACGGCGACGAATCTCTTGGGTGGATGCTCGAGCTCTCGGGCGACCACCGGGGGAATCAGCACCTGGCCAAACAACAGATGTAGCAGTTCGATGCGTCCGAGGTGAGCCAGCGCGCGGATCGGCGACGTGTCGCTGACGACGACGCTCACGCTATTAGACTCCGAGCTTGTCGAGGGCGGCCATGTCCTCGGCCAGATCCGCCGGCGTCGGCCGATAAATTGGGATGCGGCGATTCAGAAGTTCGCTCTCAAACTCGGTGCGCGACAGGCCGGCGACGTGCGCGGCGGACCAAAGAGAGAGCCGACCGATGTCAAACAACCGGCACGCGAGTTCGATGCTCGCCTCGGCTTCTGTCAGACCGGCCTCCTTGAGCGCGTCGTCGGGAATGCTCAGCGTCGCCATGGTTCACCGCCTTGTCGATATCATAGGTCAGGCGCCACGTAACGTCCTGTGCGACGAGATGGACGAAGTGGCGAACGATCTACGCTGCCGACGTTGGAACTCCGCACTCCGGGCAGATACCGCTGGTATTGCCTGTCAGGTTGTAGCCACAACGGGAACAGTGGTCGGGCGGCGGACGCCGCGCGTGTCGGCGCCACGTCGCGACCGTGCACCAGATGCCCAACAGACTGATTAGGGAAGGCAGCCACAACGGAACAATCAGAGTCGGATGTCCATACTGGAAATAGAACGTCGGCCAGAGAGAGCAACTTCCGAAAGCCTCGAAGCTCTCGCGATGCAGGGAGAACAACCACGACTCCTCACCGGGGAAATCGATGTCGCTCGCGCTCTTCACCCAGTGCGTCCAAGGCGGCAACGGCCCGCCAAGATCGATTTCGCCCATTCGCAAACACAAACTCCAGTCCACGCTCGATGGCGCAAACAAAACCAGATTGCACCACATGCTGGCGGCCCAGGCAGTCGGGACGAGGATGAACACGCCGATCGCGATCATGGCCCGTCGTCGCGGGTGACGTCGCGTACGCCAGCGATCGATGTTGCGCGTCCACAGCGCCACCGTGACAGTCGCCAGAACGCCGAGTGGAACCCATACGGCCAGGTCATACGTTCGCCAATCGCCAGCGCGACACGGGCGCTGAAACGCGCCGCTTCGGACCAGATCATGCCAGCCGAACGCGTGGATACACCAACCCTCTGAGAGGCGGCGAGGCATGGCATCGGGCTGATGATGTTGAACGTGATGGGCACGAGCTGCCTGACATGTGACCGCGCACGCCCATGCCGCGACAATCAACATGCAACCATGGAGCGCGAGCCATCTGGGCGTGAGCAGCATGAGAAGCCTGTGGCGATCCGGCCACCAGCCGTACGCGGCGGCCAGCGCGACAATTAACGAAGGAGTCCAGAGAGGAATGACCAACCCGCGGACGCCGGGGGCGTGAGTCATTCTGGGCCAACCCAAATCGACGAAGAACGTTCTGACGGAATGAACCGCCGTTCTCTGCGGCACGCGAAAATCGCCCACAAAGAACCGGATCGCTCCGTTTTCAAGAGTCGTCATCCCGCCGCCGAACGGTCCGGCCGAACGGACCTCACGTCCCATGCTGTAGATGGCCGACGCGCCGATCATCACCAACAGCGCCAGCGTGGACCACTTCGCAAACGAGCGCAGTTGCAAGCGCTTTCGACTCATGTTTGCGTACTCACGTGGCACTGGCCGCCGTGCCGCACTCCGGGCAGATGCCATTGGTGTTACCCGTCAGGTTGTAGCCGCAGCCGAAACAGTGGCCTGAAGGCACGAATCTTCGGGCGCGACGCCAGACATCAACGGTGTACGCGGCGGAGCAGACAATCAAAAGCCAGATGGGGATTTCCACCCATATGCAGGATATGGGTTCGCCATAGCTTCCGAACTGGGGCAGTGTCAGTCGAATCGGACCCGCGTCATCCAGTATGTTCTGGGTGGTCTGATGACCGAACGCGTTTGATCTCTCAAAATCCAGGACGCCTCCGCTCATGCTGAACTCGCCGTAGGGCCCTGACGAGCGGAAGGACCACACAGAGTTCACCGCGAGTAGCAGCGACATCGATCCGCAGAGCGCCAGGCCGAGCCGCACCTTCTTTCCGTACGGGCTTGACAGGCCTCGCTGACGAGCGTTTCGTTCGAGTCGCTGAAGGTGAACGTCGCGGAGCGCCAAGAGCGTCAGCACTATCGCAAGCAGCCAGCATGGTATCTCGATAAGGAAGCCGTACCCCGGTTCATGCAACATGCACGGCAGGCCGAACATGGCTGCCAAATCCCCACCGAATCCGTTCTGGAACGACCATCGCCAGCCGTGGGTTTCCTCTGCCGATGCCATTCCACAGGTTCGCCTCCATTCTCGCTCGTAGCGAACGATGCCGCGTGACAAGCGAAACGATCGCGTCGCATCGGAGTAGTCGACGTGCAGCACAGTACCGAGCGCCCACGCGCCAAGGACGAGCATCCATGCGGCGCGGCGAGACCATTTGCAGAACTGGCTTCTGGCTTGCATCAATGATTCTACGCACGCGTCGTACGCATTGTGGCGGTCCCACACTCCGGGCAGACGCCGCTGGTGTTACCATACAGGTTGTACTCGCACGTCCTGCAGAACCCTTCGCAAACCGGCCTGGCGCGCATGGCGCGTACGAGCAGGAATGCGGCGACTGACAGCGGGAGCCAAAGGGGGATTTCCAAGAGGAGGCAAAGGGGGTCGCGCTCGTCAGTTGACACCATAAATGAACACGGGGCGGCAAGAATCGGTCCTCCGAAATCAAACGCTTCGAGGCACCAGTCCCAACCCTTACCCTTCTCCCCTGAACGTATCGCGGGACGGATACGTGTAGCGAGCCGAGTGCAAATCCCACTTCTGATTCTGGAGAGAGCTGCAGGTACACTCCGAGCGATGCAAGCCACCACAGCGCAAACAGTGCCACGCAAGCCACAAACAGGGCCGTGCGACGGTTGCGAAGGCGTGCATTGCGTACGTTGTTTCTGAATCGAAGACACCAGAATGCGCCTTTCGTAATCAAGATAGCCCCAAGCGGAACCCAGAACGGCAAGTCAATAATATCGCCGCCCGTAAAGGGAGAATTGAATCTGATGTGCGGCAGGTGAAATCCCCATCTGTCCCCGACGTGATAGTTGCGTCTGAGGTTTCGATCATGAAACCAGCCGATTTCTTCTGCTGGCAGGATCGGCGGCCCGGAACATCCTTTCCAGTAGCTGCGAAATTCAATGCGGCCATCGCCCAAGAAAAACTGGTGCTTGTCATCCAAGTAGCGGATGACATGGCGAGTACTGATCGCCCATGTGACTGCGATCAGCAGGCACGCGAGCCAGCCTGCCAGGCTGCATAACCGGGCGCCATGCATGGACAACACCGATGCTTTTTACCAAGCCCGTTATGGGAGGTTGCTGCTGATTTTGGAACAATCGGGCACATCGAATTACAAGGCAACTACCGCAAGTGGCCGCATGATGCCCGCACTCCGGGCAGATGCCGCTGGTGTTGCTGGTCAGGTCGTAGCCGCGGCCGGCGCAGTGGCCTCCCGCGGCGGTATACGTCCCCGCCTACTCAATGGGCATGGACCACGGGTCGAGCTTTTCGAGGCGCTCGGAAATCTCCGGCATAGAGCCTTCTATTCCAAACGCAAATGCGTGGGACGGATTGCTCATGATCCGCCAGTACTTCGACAAATCGGGATTCGGCTTGACGCCGGCCATTCCGGATTCGTACAGCGCGCTGAGAATCCGGGCGCCGGTCATATCACCCTGTGCAAAAGCGGCTTCCGCGTACTGGATTGCGAGATTCCCATCCTGTTTGAGACCGATTCCGCGCGCATGCCATTCGGCCAGCCTGATGAACACCTCGCGGGGACGTGTTTCGGCGGCCAATCGTAACTCCGCGAGACCAGCCTGAACATCCTTCGTGAATCCATAATGTCCCTCGAAACGCGCGAGCGCCAGCTCGATCCGACCCACCCAATGCCCGCTCCGCGCGGAGCGCTCGATCCACTCACGGGATTTGCTTTCGTCCCTCGTAATTCCTGCCCCCTTCAGATAGAAGTGTGCCAGGTTGATCATGGCCTGAACGTCGCCCGCCTCCGCCGCTCGCCGCGTGATTTCATAGGCTCGCCGGGGGTCCTTTGCGGTCCCGATGCCTTCCCCGAGGCAGTAGCCCAGGTTTCTCATGGCGGAGGCCAGTCCCAGAGCGGCCGCCTTCTCATATCGCTGGACGGCGACCTCGACGTCGCCGCACATCTGGCGGTCGAAGCCGTCGATGTCGAACGCTTCGGCGACGCCGGCGTCCATCGCCGTCTGAAGTTGCGCGCGCTCGACGTCCGGCGACGGTTGAACGGCGGGGTTGGCGTAGCCCTTTTCATCGGCGGCGTAGGTCTGACTGAGCATGAAGGACTCGAAGGGGCTCATGTCCTTGCGGGGCAGCAGCCTCCGGCGAATCTCGAAGTTCAGGCGATGTTGCTCGCTCTCGCGAAAGCGAACGCCCAGTCCCTCGCGATGACACAGATACAACACGAACGTGCCGATCAGGTCAGCTTTTTCATGAGCCTCCTGTGCGGCCTTGACCACTTCCATGGTCGGGCCAAGCTTGAATCTGGCGTATGCCCAGGCCGCACGTTCATGCGGCGTGTCCGCTTTCCGAGTATCTCGATAGAGTCCGCGGACAAGAAGCTCATCAACTCCCATCGTCGCGGGCTTGCTTGCGGAAGTTGTCTGTGCTTGGCCCCAACTCCCCGAATACATGACGAAAAGAATCAGAAGGGATGAGTACTTGGCGCAACTGAACAACTCCGTGTCTCCTTGGCGCTGAACGCCTTTGTGGGCTATAGGGCTACCTCGCCCCCGGCGTATCCGCCCCGCCGCTCTCCTTGCTGACCCACGTCAGGTGATAGTCCTTGTCCTCGACATCATGCGCGACGTTCGTCAGCTTAAGCTGCTTGTACGTATCGCACATCACGGCCAGCTCGCTGGTGCGGTCGTGGCCGACGCTCTTCTCATACGTGCCCGGATGCGGGCCATGCGGGATGCCGGACGGATGCAAACTGATCGAGCCCGAGTCAATCCCGCGGCGGCTGGTGAAGTTGCCATCGACGTAGAACAGGATCTCGTCCATGTGCACGCTGGCGTGACCATACGGGCACGGGATCGCCTTCACGCCGTCGCGGTCGAAGTAGTCGACCTTGCGCGGCACGAAGCTGCAGATCACGAACTCGTTGCCGGCGAACGTGACGTGGATCGTCGGCGGCAGGTGGATCGAGCCTGTCTTGGGCTGATAGTCGTGGATGTTGAACGCCACCGGATAGACCGCCCCATCCCAACCCACCACGTCGATCGGGAAATGCTTGAACAGGTGCACGGTCAGCGTGTCCTCGCGCTTCACCACCATCTTGAAGGGCGGGCCGCCGTGCGACGCGGCGTCATACTGCAGCAGCGTCTGCGGCACGCGAAAATCGCGGTGCGTGTAAGGCGCGTACATCGTGATCTGCCCCTGGCGGTTGCGGAATTCCTTGGGCACGTCGATGAATCCGCGGCCCTCGAACACGAAGAACTCGGGGTTGGGCCCGTCCCAGTGCAGCCGATACGGCGTCGAGCGCGGGACGATCACGTAATCGCGCTCGCGGAACGGCAGCACGCCGAACAGCGTCTCGAACCGCCCGCTGCCCTTGTACACAAACCAGCACTCGTCGCCGTCGCCGTTGGAGAAGAA
>Ga0187892_10009556_pt1 | contig 12707 bp, 9 predicted proteins | sample MA1701073metaG_FD_139345 | JGI IMG/M metagenome (GOLD analysis project Ga0187892, IMG submission 139345) | Bio-ooze microbial communities from a basaltic lava cave in the Kipuka Kanohina Cave System on the Island of Hawaii, USA - MA170107-3 metaG ...
AGCGCGCCGGGGGACCCTCCCTACACTTGGAACCCATGAGCGCCGTCGTGCACCTTCCCGAGGAGCTGGCCGACCGCCTGGCAGCCGAGGCCGCCCGGCGTCACACGACCGTCGAGGAGCTGCTGGTCGAGCTTGTCGCCGACCGTCTCCCCGCACCAGGTGCGGGTGACGCGTTGGAGGCCTTCATCGGTTGCGGGGCGTCGGGCCGGAGCGAGCCGTTCGACATCCACGCGGCGCGCACCGAGCTGGCCGCCCGCAAGCTCGCTGAAGGCGCCTGAGCCCCAACGTGGCGGTCCTGGTCGACACCGGCGTGTTCGTGTCGGCCGCTGACACCCATGAGCCCGGCCACGAGGCCTGTGCTGAGCTGCTGCGCGCGCACCGGGGCGAGATGGTCGTGCCGGCGCCGGTCGTGGCGGAGACGGCGTGGCTGATCGAGTCGCGACTCGGACCGACCGCCGAGGCCCGCTTCTTGGCGCTCATCACCACCGACGACGTCGCAGTGGTCGACCTGAGCATCGCCGACTACCAGCGTTGCATCACCCTCATCGCCACCTACGCCGACATGGGCCTCGGCGTGGTCGACTCCAGCGTGGTCACCGTGGCCGAGAACCTCAAGCTCACGACCATCGCCACGCTCAACCGGCGCGACTTCCGTGTCGTGCGCCCCGCCCACTGCGACGCCTTCGAGCTCATCCCCTGAGCGCCGTCGGGCGCCCGCCTTCCTCTTTCGCCGCCCAAAGCCGCCGGCCTGCGACACTGGTGACGGTGCCGCCCACCGCCACGACCGACCGCCGAAGCGCCTCTCGTTGCCGGAAACACGCGTTCGCGCCCCGCCGCCGTCTTGGCGGCCCCGTTCGTCGGGCCCTCGACGCCGAGAAACCCTCACCGGCGTTGGGCTTTGCGGCCATGGTTGTGGCGCGAAGGCGGTGGGACCGGTTGTCGACGCCGAGACCGGGTTCCAGTGTCTGAGGGCCCGCTACTACGATCCGGCCACGGGGCAGTTCCTGACGCGGGACCCGATCGAGGCCATCACCCGGGAGCCCTACGGGTATGTCGGGGGGAACCCGTTGAACGCCACGGACCCCAGTGGACTCTTCTGCGTGGGATCGCTATGCACGCCGAAGAGCGTCGGCGACGTCCTCGGGTTCGTCGAGACGACGGCACTCGTTGCCGGCACCGTCGCCAACGGGGTTGGAACCGTTGCTGCCGTGGTACCCGGCGGACAAGGTGTCGCCGCAGCTGCCTTCGGCGTTGGTCGTGTCCCGGATGGCGTCGGAGCGCTTGCGACCTGCGGACGAGTGGTCACCGGTTCCCGAGATGTCGGTGACTGCGCTGAGGCGGCGGCATTCGTCGTCGTCCCGAACGCGATCGAGCGGGTAATCGCGCCAGGACAAAGTGTCTACCGTCGGGGTCGAATCACCAGGGTTTGGGATCGCGGCGCCAACCTCGGTCGAGGAGGGCTCGCCTTGCTACCTACATTTCGACCCGAGTAGGGCCCCAACCTCTGATATGTGCCCTGCGCCACCTGCGTTCCGCCGAACTTCGTAGGCAATGGTCGCTTCCAGACAAGTCCGCACGATAGGCGGCGTCATTGCGGTGGCAGTGGGCGCTGCGGCGGCGGCGGCCGAGGGCAGCGACCCGATGCGACTTCTCTTTGTCGCCCTTGCCTTCGCCAGCGGCGTTGCGGCAGCCTTGATGGTATGGAAGCCCGAGCGATTCTTCTCTGAAGCCCCAACGGAGATTGAGGATTCCCTGGGGCGGCAGGACAGCACGGAGACTGGAGCAGAGACCCGTCGACAAGGAAGCACGGGCTCTGAGTTCTCCCTGGTGCCGATCCCGACGTTCGAGCGAGTCGCCTTCGCAGTCCTGGCACCGATAGTTGTGATCTTGGGAATCGGCCTTGCTCTCGGCCCAGTCGAAGTGAAGGCGATCATGCTCGGCCTATCTGCCTACTGCTTTGGTTCCGGCCGGACCGGGCTTCGTCACGGCTACAACCACCGCGACCGGCTCCTGATCATGTTCGGAGTGTTGTCTTGGTGCGGTGAGCTTGATTGCACTGGCGCTTCATCCATTCGTCGGATCTTGAGCGGCACAGCTCTATGAGTCGCCGAGTACACCGACGCCGAGACCGGGTTCCAGTACTTGCGGGCCCGCTACTACGACCCGGCCACCGGACAGTTCCTGACGCGGGATCCGATCGAGGCGCAGACGCGGGAGGCATACGGCTACGTCGGGGGGAACCCGCTGAACGCCGTGGACCCGTTCCGCTTAAGCAAGTGCGGGCAGTTCAGCCTCGGCGGCCTCGTGGACTGTGCAAGCAAGATCGATCCCGGCCAAGCATCCGTCATCCGCCGGCAGCTCCAGCTCTTGCACCTGGGTCAGCGCCGTCAGCACCCAGCGATCGTTGCGCCGCAACGATCAATTGATCGGTGGCAGCACGTCGACGGCCCGCTGACGGAGCCAGTGGTCGGCCAGTACGAGGCAGACCATGGCCTCGACGATGGGCGTGGCCCGGGGCAGGACGCACGGGTCGTGGCGGCCCTTGGCGGCCAGCGTCACCGGGTTGTTGTCACGATCCACCGTGTCCTGGGCCCGGGCGATGGTCGCCGTGGGCTTGAAGGCGACGCGCACGACGATGGGTTCGCCGTTGCTGATCCCGCCCTGCACGCCGCCGGAGCGGTTGGTGGCGGCGCGCGGCCGGCCGCCGGGACCGGGCACGAACGGGTCGTTGTGGGCGCTGCCGGTCAGGCGCGCGCCGGCGAAGCCGCTGCCGATCTCGAAGCCCCTGGCCGCCGGGATGGACAGGAGCGCGCCGGCCAGTTCGGCCTCGAGCTTGTCGAACACGGGCTCGCCCAGCCCGGCGGGCACGCCGCGCACCACGCACTCCACGACGCCGCCGAGCGAGTCGCCGTCGCGGCGGGCCGCGTCGATGCGGTCCGCCATGGCCGCCGCCGTGGCCGGATCGGGGCAGCGGACGGCGTTGGCCTCAACCGCCTCGCGCGTGACCGTCTCCAGGTCGACCGGGGTCGAGATGCGCTCGACCTGGCTGACCCAGGCCAGCACCTCCGCGCCGGCCACCGCGTCCAGCAACGCTCGGGCCACCGCACCGGCGGCCACCCGACCCGTGGTCTCCCGGGCACTGGCCCGGCCCCCGCCGCGCCAGTCCCGCAGCCCGTACTTGGCCTCGGTGGTGAAGTCGGCGTGCGACGGCCGGTACACGTCGCGCATCGCCTCGTAGGCCCCGGACCGGGCATCCTCGTTGCGGACCAGGATGGCGATCGGCGTGCCGAGCGTACGCCCCTCGAAGACGCCCGAGAGGATCTCGGCCCGATCGGTCTCCTGGCGCTGGGTGGTGAGCCGGCTCTGGCCCGGTCGGCGCCGGTCGAGGTCGCGCTGGATGTCCTCGACGGCGAGGGCCAGGCGGGGCGGGCAGCCGTCCACCACCGCCCCCACCGCGGGGCCGTGGGACTCACCGAACGTGGTCACCCGGAACGCCTGACCGAAGGAACTGCCACCCATCAGGGCGACGATAGGCTGCCGCGACGACGCGTCGCCCGGCCTCGGCTCGGCGAGCGGCAGCTAGGCGGAGGGCGCCGGCTGGGCTTCGCCGGCCCTGGTGGCCGTCACCGGTACCGCGCCGGGGACATCGGGCAACTCGATCTCGACCGTGACGGTGCCGTGGTCCTCCTCCCAGCGCACGACGTTGACGACGGCGGCGTAGACGACCAGCCGCCCGAAGACGAGGAGCCAGGCCAGGACGGCGAACACCACACCGATCGAGCCGTACAGCGCGGAGGACGAGCTGACGATCCGGGGCACGTACACCCCTCCCACCAGCTTCAGCACCTCGAGGCCCAGGGCGCCGATCACTGCCCCTGGCACCAGCGAGCGCCAGCCGACGTCCCGGTTGGTCAGGGCCTTGAACGTCCACAGCCACAGCGCGGCCCCGACGACGAGCGTCACGGCCAGAGCCAGGGGCCACGCCGGGCCGGGCAGCAGGCGCACGAGGGCGGTCGCCGCGAACGACACGGCGAACAGCAGGCCGGCCCCGCCCAGCCAGGCCAGGCCGAACAGCTTCTCCTTGAGGCCTCGGCCGCTGATCTGCCACACGGCGTCGAAGGCGAACTGGAACGCGGCGACCAGGCCGAGACCGGTCCACAGCAGGCCCAGCACACCCACCACTGACGCCGCCTTGCCGCTCTGCTCGGCGGTGGCGAACGACTCGCGCAGCATCCTGGCCGCGTCGCCGGTGAGGCCCAGGCGTTCGATGACATCCCCGGGCAGGTTCTCGGCGCCGGCGGAGATGATCCCCACCAGCCCGATCACGGCGAGCAGGAGCGGGAACAGGGAGAGGAAGGCGGTCACCGTCACGGCCGCGGCGAGATAGCCGCCGTGCACCTCGCTGAAGCGGGCCTGGACGCGCAGCGCGGTGCGCACCCAGGCCCAGCGTTCGGCGGCCGGCCCGAGGATCCGCTCCAGCATCAGGCGCCTCGTACCCCGCGGCCGATGCGGTGAACCGGCGCCGGGCGTCCCTGGTCCCGGCCGACCGGCGCGGTACCTTCGCACGGTGGACCTGGACGGCATCGACCCTGATCGGGTGCCGGCCCACGTCGGCGTGGTGATGGACGGGAACGGCCGCTGGGCGGCCAAGCGGGGGCTGCCGCGGACCGACGGCCACGCCGCCGGGGAGGAGGCCCTGTTCGACACCGTCGAGGGTGCGCTGGAGCTCGGCGTGCGGTGGCTGACGGTGTACGCCTTCTCCACCGAGAACTGGCGGCGACCGGTCGACGAGGTTCGCTACCTCATGCAGTTCAACGAGGGTATCCTCGTCCGCCGGCGCGACGAGCTGCACGAGCGGGGCGTCCGCATGCGCTTCGCCGGCCGACGGGACTGGCGGGTGCCCCGGCGCCTCCTGCGACGGATGGACGAGGCGTCGGCCCTCACCGACGCCAACCGCACCATGACCTTGACCATCGCGTTCAACTACGGCGGCCGGGCCGAGATCGTGGATGCGGTGCGGGCGTTGGTCACCGAGGGAGTGCCGGCCGGCCGCATCGACGAGAAGGCCGTCCGCACCCGCCTCTACCTCCCGGAGATGCCCGACCCCGACCTGGTCGTGCGCACGTCGGGCGAGTTCCGGATCTCCAACTTCTTGTTGTGGGAGTTGGCCTACAGCGAGCTGGTGTTCACCGAGGTGCTGTGGCCCGACTTCCGGCGCGCCAACCTCTTCGAGGCCGTCCGGGAGTTCCAGCGCCGGGACCGCCGCTTCGGCGGCATCGACCAGTAGGCGGGGCATGCGCCTGTACCGGGACCAGGGCGTGGTCCTGCGGACCATGCGCCTGGGCGAGTCGGACCGCATCGTCGCCATCGCCACCCAGGGCCGCGGCAAGGTGCGGGCCGTGGTCAAGGGCGTGCGCAAGACCAGAAGCCGCTTCGGGTCCCGGCTGGAGCCGATGAGCCATGTCAGCCTGCTGCTGTACGAGGGCCGCGAGCTCGACATCGTCACCCAGGCCGAGAGCCTCGACCACTTTCGGGCCATCCGTGACGACCTGGACCGGATGACCCGGGCCGCCTGTCTGCTCGAGGCCGTCGACCAGGTGGCCCAGGAGGGCACGGCCAACCCGCGGCTCTACCAGATGCTCGTCGGCGCCCTGCGGGCCCTGGCCGCCCGCGACTCGGCCCTGCTCGTGCCGGCGTTCTTCTGGAAGGTCCTCTCCCTGGAAGGCTTCCACCCCCTCCTCGACCGCTGCGCGACCTGCGGGACAGAGGAGGCGTTGGTCGCCTTCGACCTCACCGAGGGCGGCGTTCTGTGCCGCTCGTGCCGGCGGGGCGCGGCGGTCAGCCCCGAGGCCATCGCGCTGCTGCGCCGGATCCTGGGCGGCGACCTGGCCCGGGTACTGGCCGAGCCCGGCAGCCCGGCCACCGCAGAGGTGGAGGTGCTGGCCCACCGGGCTGTCGAGCACCACTTGGAGCGACGCCTCCGCTCGCTCGGCGCGCTGCACAGGCACTGAATGGGCACTGATCGGTCGCCGGTCGCCGCCTAGTCTCGGCGCATGGTCGAGCCGGCGCCGGAGTTGATGGAGACGATCGTCAACCTCTGCAAGCGGCGCGGGTTCGTGTTTCCCTCCAGCGAGATCTACGGCGGCTTCCGATCGACCTACGACTACGGCCCCCTCGGCGTGCTCCTCCTGCGCAACGTGAAGGACGCCTGGTGGCGGTCGATGGTCCAGCTGCGCGACGACGTGGTCGGCCTCGACGCCGCCATCCTGTCCAGCCCCAAGGTGTGGGAGGCGTCGGGCCACCTCGGCGCCGGTTTCGCCGACGAGCTGGTGGACTGCCGCAGTTGCAAGGAGCGATGGCGGGCCGACCACATCGGCGACACGTGCCCGAACTGCGGCTCCGCCGACCTCACCGAGGCGCGGGCGTTCAACCTCATGTTCAAGACCTTCGTCGGCCCCGTCGAGGACGGCGGCTCGGTGGCCTACCTGCGGCCCGAGACGGCCCAGGGCATGTTCGTCAACTTCGCCAACGTGCTCCAGACGTCCCGCAAGAAGCCGCCGTTCGGCATCGCCCAGACGGGCAAGTCGTTCCGCAACGAGATCACGCCCGGCAACTTCGTGTTCCGCACCCGCGAGTTCGAGCAGATGGAGCTGGAGTTCTTCGCCCCGCCCGACCAGGCGGCGAAGTGGTTCGACTACTGGTGCGACGAACGGCTGCGCTGGTACACCGACCTCGGCATCCCCGGCGCTCTGCTGCGCCTGCGTCCCCACGACCCCGAGGAGCTGTCCCACTATTCGGCCGGCACCTCGGACGTGGAGTTCCGCTACCCATGGGGCTGGGGCGAGCTGGAGGGAATCGCCAACCGAACCGACTTCGACCTGACGGCCCACTCCAACGCCTCGGGCCAACGCCTGGAGTACTTCGACCAGGCCAGCGGCGAGCGGTACGTCCCCCACGTCATCGAGCCGGCCGCCGGCGCGACGCGGGCCATGATGGCCTTTCTCCTGGCGGCCTACGACACCGACGTGGTGAACGACGAGCCCCGCGCGGTGCTCCGCCTGCACCACCGCCTGGCGCCCTACAAGGTGGCCGTGCTGCCGCTGTCCAAGAAGGACACGCTGACTCCCACCGCCCGGCGGGTCCTGGGCCTCCTGCAGCCGCACTTCATGTGCGACTACGACGAGACCCAGGCCATCGGCCGCCGCTACCGGCGGCAGGACGAGATCGGGACACCCTTTTGCGTCACGGTCGATTTCGACACCATCGCCGACGACGCCGTCACCATCCGCGACCGGGACTCACTGGAGCAGGTGCGGGTGCCGATCACCGAGCTGGTCGCCTCGCTCGGGGAGCGCCTCGCCCTCTGATCTCCCGGGTCTGACCAGGGCGGTCCGTCGTCACCGGAGCCCTATGCTCCGCGCCTGTGGGTGCGGATCTCGGCAAGGGGGACCGGATGAGGGTACGAGGAAGCGGGGCGGCGGCGGCGGTGATGCTGGCGCTGGCCGCATGCGGCGGGGGGTCCGACGACAAGGCGTCGGGAAACGGCGGCACGGCCACCACCGTGGCCGCCGGCCTCACCAGCAAGCAGGTCTTCGACAAGGCGCGGCCCGCCACCGTCGCCCTGTACGGCCGGCAGGGCGAGTCGACCGTCGGCGGCACGGGTGTGATCTTCGACGCCGAGCGCGGGCTGATCCTCACCAACGCCCACGTGGTCGGCGGGGTGGCGGCCCTCAAGGCCCGCATCAACGACGAGACCGAGATCGCGGCGCGGGTGCTGGCGTCCGCGCCGTGCGACGACGTCGCCGTGGTCGAGCTCACGACGGTGCCGGGCGACCTGGTGGCCGTGAAGCTGGGCAGCAGCGCCGGGGTCGAGAACCAGGACGAGGTCACGGCCCTCGGGTACCCGGCCTCGTTCGCCGATCCCGCCACCCAGAAGATCGTCTCGACCATCGGCACGGTGCAGTCGCCCGACGTCGTCGCCGTACCGGACGACGGCCTCCCCAGATTCCCCTCCACCATCCAGCACTCGGCGACCGTCAACCCGGGCAACTCGGGCGGTCCGCTCCTCAACGACCGGGCCGAGCTCGTCGGCCTGAACACCCTTCGCAACGTCGGCGGCGACAACGACGTCCAGGGCCAGTACTACGCCATCAGCATCGACCACATCAAGACCCTGCTCCCCGACCTCGAGGCCGGGACCAGCCGGGCGAACATGGGGTGGGACATCGCCCCGTTCTCGCAGGTCCCCCTCTCCCAGGTCTTCGAGAACACCGGCTACGGCACGGCCGAGGAGGGCGTTCAGGCCGACCAGCTCCTTGCCGAGAACGGCGTCGACGGCCTCTTCGTGTTCGGCGTCGAGCCGAACTCGCCGGCGGCTGAGGCCAATCTCGAGGGCGGCGACCTGATCACCGCCATGAAGGGAACCCCGGTCACGTCGGTGCCCGAGGCCTGCGATGTGCTCCTCTCGGCGTCCAGGGGCGAGACGCTCGCCCTGGAGGGCCGGTACCTCACCAGTGGTGGTCCCGAACGGCAGTTCGGCGAGCAGTGGCGGACGAACCTGGTGGTGAAATAGCGGGCGCCAGTCCAAGGAGCGGCGCGGAACGCCCCAGGTAGGCTCGCCGTCATGCCCTTCGCGTTCCCGTTCGACCACCCGCACAAGAGCTCGCCGATGGGCTTCAAGGACCTCCTCGGGGGCAAGGGGGCGAACCTGGCCGAGATGACGTCGGTGCTGGGCCTACCGGTGCCCCCCGGCTTCACCATCTCGACCGACGCCTGCCGCGCCTACATGGATGCGGGTTGGCCCGAGGGGCTCGGCGCCGAGGTGGCCAAGCAGGTCAAGAGGCTGGAGAAGGCGATGGGCAAGCGACTCGGCGACGCCGCCGATCCGCTGCTGGTGAGCGTTCGCTCGGGTGCCAAGTTCTCCATGCCCGGCATGATGGACACGGTCTTGAACCTGGGCCTGAACGACGATTCGGTCGAGGGTCTGGCCAAGCAGACCGGCGACGAGCGCTTTGCCTACGACTCGTACCGGCGGTTCGTCGCGATGTACGGCCGCATCGTGCAGGGCATCGAGGGCACGGCGTTCGACCGCCTGCTGGACACGGCCAAGGAGTGGGACGGCGTCACCGCCGACAGCCAGATCTCCCCCGACACCCTCCGCCGCCTGGTGCGCCGGTACCAGGACGTGGTCCACCGCCACACGGGCCGGCCCTTCCCCCAGGACCCGGCCGACCAGCTCCGCGGCGCCATCGAAGCGGTCTTCCAGTCCTGGAACGGCGCCCGGGCCAACGCCTACCGCCTCCGCGAGCGGATCCCCCACGACCTGGGCACCGCCGTCAACGTCCAGGCGATGGTCTTCGGCAACCGGGACGACAACTCCGGCACCGGCGTGGGCTTCACCCGGGACCCCGCCACCGGAGCGCAGGGCGCCTACGGCGACTTCCTCGTCAACGCCCAGGGCGAGGACGTGGTGGCCGGTATCCGCAACACCGAGCCCCTGTCGGCGCTGAAGCGGCGCTTCCCCGCCATCTACGACGAACTGCTCGCCATCTTCGAGCGGCTCGAGGCCCACTACCGGGACATGTGCGACACCGAGTTCACCATCGACCAGGGCAAGCTGTGGATGCTGCAGACCCGGGTGGGCAAGCGCACCGGGGCGGCGGCCCTGCGCATGGCGGCGGAGATGACCAAGGGCCGGAAGTGGCGGATCACCAAGGCCGAGGCGGTGCAGCGGGTCACCGCCGACCACCTCGACCAGATGCTCCACCCGCAGTTCGCAGGGACCGGCCACACCGTCATCGCCACGGGCCTGGCCGCCTCCCCCGGAGGGGCCGTCGGCCGCGCCTACTTCACCGCCGACGGCGCCCAGGCGGCGGCCGGCCGGGGCGAGAAGGTGATCCTCGTCCGCAGCGAAACCTCGCCCGAGGACGTCCACGGCATGATCGTGGCCGAGGGCATCCTCACCGCCCGGGGCGGCCTGGTCAGCCACGCCGCCGTCGTCGCCCGCGGCTGGGGCAAGCCGGCGGTGGTCGGTGCCGAGTCGGTGCGGATCACCGGCGCCTCGTTCACCGCCGGCGCAGTGACCGTCGACGAGGGCGACGTCATCTCCCTGGACGGCACCACCGGGCGGGTGGTGCTCGGCCCGGTCGAGCTGTCGTCGGCCACGCCGACGGCCGAGTTCGCCCTGGTGCTCTCCTGGGCCGACGAGATCCGCAAGGGCAGGCTCGCGGTCCGGGCCAATGCCGACACCGGCGCCGATGCGTCCAAGGCGCGGGAGTTCGGCGCCGAGGGCATCGGCCTGTGCCGAACCGAGCACATGTTCCTCGGCGACGACCGGCTTCCGATCGTGCGGGCCATGATCCTGGCCACCACGCCCGACGAGGAGGCAGCCGCGCTGGAGCAGCTCCGGTCGGCGCAGAAGGCCGACTTCCTCGAGGTGCTGGAAGCCATGGACGGCCTGCCCGTCACCATCCGCCTGCTCGACCCGCCGCTGCACGAGTTCCTGCCGCCGACCGAGGAACTGGCCGTCCGACGGGCCACCACCGGCCTGTCGCCGGAAGAGACCCGCCTCTACGACGCGGCCCGCGCCTGGCACGAGTTCAATCCGATGCTCGGCACGCGGGGCGTCCGCCTCGGTGTGCTCAAGCCCGGCCTGTACGCCATGCAGGTGCGGGCGCTCCTGGAGGCCGCGGTGGACCGGGTGAAGGCCAAGGGCAGGCCGGTGATCGAGATCATGATCCCGCTCACCGTCACCCGCGAAGAGTTGGCACTGGCCCGCTCGTGGGTCGAGTCGGCGGTGGCCGAGGTGGCCGGGCGGAGCAAGAAGCGGCTCGACGTCACCATCGGCACCATGATCGAGACGCCGCGCGCCGCTCTGCGGGCCGACGAGCTGGCCGAGGAGGCCGACTTCTTCTCGTTCGGTACCAACGACCTGACCCAGATGACCTTCGGGTTCAGCCGGGACGACGTCGAGGGCCGGATGATGGGCACCTACATCGAGCAGGGCCTCCTCAAGCGCAACCCCTTCGAGACGCTCGACGGCCGCGGCGTGGGTGAGCTGGTCCGCCTGGGCGCCCAGCGGGGCCGGGCCGTCAAGCCCGACCTGAAGCTGGGCGTGTGCGGCGAGCACGGGGGCGACCCCGAGTCGATCACCTTGTTCGCCGAAGCCGGGCTCGACTACGTGAGCTGCTCGCCGTTCCGGGTGCCCATCGCCCGGCTCGCCGCCGCCCAGGCCGTGCTGGCCCGGGGCTGACGTGGCGGCGGGCGCCCGTCCGGTCGGCGGGATGGTGCCCGCCGACATCGGTGCGATCCGCTCGGCCTCTGACCCCCGCGTATCACCCGACGGCCGGGCCGTCGCCTTCGTGGTGGCACGGGCTGACCTCGACGACAACGAGTACCGCAGCCAGCTCTGGCTGGCCCCCACCGACCGATCGGCGGCGGCGCGGCCCTTCACGGCCGGCCAGCACCGTGACAGCCGCCCCCGGTGGTCGCCCGACGGTCGCTCCCTCGCCTTCGTCTCGCACCGCGACGGCGAGGGCTCGACGGTCCACGTGCTTCCGGTGGCAGGGGGTGGCGAGATGACCACCGTGGCGACCTGGCCCGAGGAGGTGGAGGAGCTGGCGTGGTCGCCCGACGGCTCGACGATGGCCCTCCTGGCCCGCCGGCGCGACGAGGACCGCTACGGGCAGGACAAGGAGCGGGACCAGCCGCCGCGCCGCGTCGACCGCCTGTTCTTCCGGTACGACAGCGCGGGTTGGACGGTGGACCGCCGCCGCCACCTCTTCGTCGTGCCGGCCGACGGGTCGGCGCCCCCGCGGGCCGTCACCGACGGCCCGTTCGAGCACGGTGGGCTGGCCTGGTCGCCCGACGGTCGGTGGTTGGCGACGGCCGCCGGCCGCCACGACACCTGGGACCTCGACCGGGCCGTCGACCTGCACCGCGTCCCGACCGGCGCCGGCCCGCCCGAGCAACTGACACCCACCGCGCTGGCCTACGGTTCGCCGTCGTGGTCGCCGGGCGGCGATCGCCTGGCCCTCGTGCGATGGGATCCACGCTCGGCACCCCGCCACGCCCAGGTCGCGGTGATGGATGCCGGAGGTGGCGAACCCCGGGTCCTCACCGGATCGCTCGATCGCAACTGCGCGCCGTACCCGCCGGCCCGCGAGCCGATCTGGGACGGCGACGACATCGTGTTCGCGGTGGAGGACGCCGGGAACGTGCACCTCTATCGCGTGGCGGCCGACGGGTCGGCGCCGCCCTCGCCGCTGGTCACGGGCGACCGGGAGATCACCGGCTGGGACCTGAGCGGGGGCGTCCTGGCCTACTGCGCCAGCACGCCCACCCAACCCGCCGAGCTGTTCGTCCGGGGCACCGACGGCGCCGAGGTCCAGCTGACGGGTGTCGGGACCGGTCTGGCCCGGACACGGGAACTGGTTGCACCGGAACGCTTTCAGGTCACATCGGCCGACGGGTCACAGGTCGAGGCGTGGCTGATCCGACCGGCCGGCTTCGACCCGGCCCGCCGCTACCCGGTGCTGCTCAACGTGCACGGGGGCCCGTTCACCCAGTACGGCAACGTGTTCTTCGACGAGTTCCAGCTGCAGGCCGGCGCCGGCTACGCGGTCGTGTATGCCAATCCCCGTGGGTCGTCGGGGTACACCGAGGCGTGGGGCCGGGCCATCCGCGGGCCCAAGGCGGCCGAGGACCCC
>Ga0187892_10009557_pt1 | contig 12703 bp, 16 predicted proteins | sample MA1701073metaG_FD_139345 | JGI IMG/M metagenome (GOLD analysis project Ga0187892, IMG submission 139345) | Bio-ooze microbial communities from a basaltic lava cave in the Kipuka Kanohina Cave System on the Island of Hawaii, USA - MA170107-3 metaG ...
CGCCATCCGCGTATGTCCTCCCGTCCCGACCGTCGGGGACGAAAGAACCTACCCGGCGAATCCTTCCTAGCCTGGCTGGTTTTGAAGTGACCGATGGTGGCTGGTTTTGACTGACCGATGACAATAACAGTACATCCGATGGTGAGGACCACAAAGAACGTACCGACGAACTCAGCGATATACTTTCGCATTAAGCCTCCTTCCCGCTCCTGGGTCACGGAATGGTTCCGTACCGTTCCCAGGTACAGGATGCAAGAAAATCCCTGATGTTGACAACGGCCAGTAGATCGTATATCGTAACATTACGATTAAGGCAAGCGGCTTGGTCAGCATTTGCGCGGCGTCGCTTCGCAGAACCCGGCGAACCGAGGATCTGGGAACCACTCATGGCGATGAACTGCAAACCGAACGCATTCCAAGAAACGATCAAACACCTGGCTGCACGCTGGAGCGGCGCTACGCCTTTGTTGCCGGCGTTCAGCCTACTGGCCCGCGGAGACCCTGTGCCCATCGCTCACGTCGCGGATGTTGCTGGGGTTACGGTTGAGGAGCTCCAAATGCGTCTGGATGCCGCTCGTTGTGAGCGAGACAAGCACGGATGCCTCATCGACCTGTTCGGGATGACACTCAGGCAAACCTCCATCTCGCTCGAAATCGAAGAAAAGTCCGTCTACAGCTGCTGTGCGCTTTGGGCCGTCATGATTCCCAAGCTAGTGAGGAAGAAGGTAGTCGTTCGGTCGACCGATCCCATGTGCAACGAGCCCATTCATCTAGTAGCGTCGCCAGACGCGATCGAGATTGTTGACCCGCCAGGCACGATGGCCACACTCGCCGTTGCGGACGCGAGCGTTCTTGCAGCTGGCATCGGGCCCGCGTTCTGCTCCCAATGCCGCTACTTCTCTTCTCAACAGAGCGCTGGGCGTTTCGTGAGGACCTCCAACCGTGGCTTCATAGTCAGTCTGAAAGAGCTTCACGAAGCGGGGAGGGATCTCCTGTGTGCGATCAAGTCGAGTCTTGAGAAGTGATCACTGGTCCGGCGTTGGTGCTATATCCACGAAGCGTCCCGTGATAATGATCAACGAAGAAGAGGCCCAGAAACGCTTATTCGCTGGAGCCCTTGTGTTCCGGCGCTGACCAGAATGCCGACGGGTCCACTGGGCGTCTCCTCCAATCGCGGGAAACACGACGCATCACGCCGCGGGCAAACAAGAGCCTCTCCGGTGCCGGACGTCGCTCCTTTCCATGGCTCTCTCCAGACAAGAACAGATCAACCTGCACTTGCAGGGCGGGGCACAGGAGCCAAACCCTGTTGGTAACCTTGGTGGAAAGCACAGTGGGCGGGCACCGCCTCGTGCTTCCGATGGTCCGAGACGGCTCCCGGGTTGCGCATCCGGGCCGTTTCTTGTTCCATGCGATTGACTCGAATCTTACGAATCCCTGGATGTTGACAAGCACCAGGCAATGGTATATCGTAAAACTACGATGAAATCAAGAGTTAATTCCAAGAAGGCGTCGGTGAGCCCGAAACGGGTTTCGAAACGGCTGACGGGGATCCCGCCGGCTTGTTGCACGCTGACAATTCGAGGCAAAGAGCAGGAGCGCCTTGTACGCATGTTCCGGGCGTTGGGGAACCCGGTGCGCTTTGAGATCCTCAAATTCCTGCTTACGCACCCCGGCTGCATCACCGGCAGTCTCGTGGACCACTTGCCGTTGGCGCAGTCGACTGTTTCGCAGCACCTCAAGGTGTTGCGCGAGGCGGGCTGGGTCGAGGGGGTGCTTGAGGGGCCGGCCACGCGCTACTGCCTGTGCTCGGGGGCGGTCGCCTGGTTCAGGAACAAGGTAAGCGAAATTTTCTGACCAACAACTCGCAACGAGGAACGGTGGTGATGGACGATCCGATTTTCACGAAAGCGGTGCACGTCGGCGCGGCCCCGGATACACATTTTGGTGCCCTGTCGGTTCCGATCTACAAAGCATCCGTCTTCGCACTTCCGGATGCGGAACGTGGTGCGGCCATCCACGAAGGAGAGGCCCCGGGCTATTTTTACGGCCGCATGGGTACGCCCACCCAAGCCGCGCTGGAACGAGCTCTGGCAGAACTTGAAGGAGGCGACGCAGCCCTCGCAACAGCCTCCGGCATGGCGGCGATTTCAACTGCGCTGCTGACGCTGCTGCGTCCGGGTGATCGGCTGGTCGCCCCTCGGGCGATCTATTCAACGTCCGGTACGCTGTTCAACGATCTGCTCGTCCCGTTTGGCGTCGGTGTGGATTGGGTGGATGGAACGCAGCCGGGGGCATACGCGGAGGCGGCACGTTCCGAGACCCGAGTCTTCTACGTTGAGACGCCAGCTAACCCTACCCTAGACCTCGTTGATCTCGAAGAAGTCATCGCCGCTGCGGGAACTCGCGGCGTCATAACGGTCGTGGACAACACGTTCGGCACGCCATGCAATCAGCGCCCTCTCGCAATGGGAGCCGACCTGGTCGTTCACAGTGCCAGCAAGTTTCTCGGCGGCCACGGCGACCTGATTGCAGGCGCTCTCATCGGTCGCGAGTCGCTCGTCTGCGAGGCACGCTGGCGTACCATGAAGGTACTCGGTGGGGTTCTGTCGCCGGAAATCGCCTGGCTCGTCCTACGGGGTCTGCGGACGCTACCGTTACGGATGGAGCGGCACAACCATAACGCCGGCGAGGTCGCCCTGTTCTTGGAGGGGCACCCGGCTGTTCGACGGGTCAATTGGCCCGGTCTCCGGTCGCACGCGCAGCATGATCTTGCCCGGCGCCAGATGCGCGGCTTCGGCGGGGTGCTGTCGTTTGACGTGGGAACACCTGAGGCTGCGAGGCGAGTGGTCAATGCGGTAACGCTATGCACACTGGCGGTTTCCCTCGGGGATGTCACCACGCTGATCCAGCACTCTGCCTCAATGACTCATGCCTCAATGCCGCCGGAGCGGCGCAGTCGGGCGGGAATCGCACCGGGGCTTCTGCGGCTGTCGGTCGGCTTGGAGCGCGTCGCAGACATCATCGACGACCTGGATCAGGCGCTAAGGACTCTCTGAGGGATCGTTCGCCCCATGTAGCAATCAGGTTCACGAATAGACGTCGACGTGGAAGGACGCGCACGCGGCGAAGCGCTTCGTCTCCGTGAGTTCTTGGGAACGACTTTTGACCTTCGCCAATTGGGAGTGATGCTGTCGATGATCCGCATGGCAACACCAAATGATGCCGCTGGCTGCCAAACCATCTACGCTCCCATCGTTCGTGAAACGATTGTGACATACGAGGTCGATCCCCCGAGTGTCGAGGAGATGCGCAGAAGGATCGAGGCGGTGCTCCCTCTGTTTCCGTGGTTGGTAGACGAGCAGGAGGGGATGATCATCGGGTACGCGTACGGCTCGCAGCACCGTTCGCGGACGGCGTATCAGTGGTCGGTCGAGGTAAGCGTTTATGTTCATGAATCCCACCGGCGACAGGGTGTGGGGCGCCGTTTGTGTGTTGCACTGCTCGATCGTCTTCGCGGGCAGGGCTATCGCACGGCCCTCGCTGGGATTGGTCTGCCCAATATGGCAAGCGTTGAACTGCACCGCGATATTGGGTTCTCCCATGTAGGCACCTACCACAACGTGGGCTTCAAGATGGGGCGATGGCTGGACACCGATTGGTGGGAGCTCTCGCTGCAAGATCTTCCCGATCCCCCACCTGCGCCTCGCGGAGCATCGAGCATGCGGGGCCATTGACCAAAAAGGGCTGCGCCGTTGCTCAACCATTGCCAACAGGCTCATGACGACCGCGGATTGCGCTTTTCCTCCCACTTTGCCAATCCGATCACGACTCCACCGATTGCCAGAACTCCGCCCAGTATTGAGGTAGCCGTCGGGATCTCGTCCAGCCAAACCCAGCCAAGCAACATCGCAACCGGAGGTACGCAATAGAGGAAACGCGCGGCGCGGCCCGGTGGGATACGCGAAAGGACATATGCCCATGCCAGGTAGGCCGCCGCTCCGGGAAACACTCCGAGATAAACTACGGCCAGGGTGTCGGCCAACGCGGCCGACGAAACTGCAACCGCCGCGTCACCGGCTACGAAGCCAAGCGGGATCGTCCCTGCCGCGATGCAATAGGTCGTCAACTGCAAGGGAGTATACCGGGTCAAAAGCGGCCTTTGCAGAACGAAGAAAAGCGCCTGGCTCACCGCCGCCACTAGAATGGCCAGCACTTCGAGCGATGGTCGCAAGCCGACTGATTCCGTCAGGGCGATGACCGTAAGTCCGAACATGCTGACGGCGGTGCCCATCCACCGGGCGAGGCCGATGGATTCCTGGAGCAAGAAGCGTGAAATCAGACCTGTCCAAATTGGAACGGTACCGACGATGAAGCTGGCGATCCCTGCGGTAACTCGCACTTCGCCGTAATTCAGGGCGAGGTTGTAGATCGTGACTCCTGTAACACCTAGAAGAATGATGCCCGGCAGGTCACGCGCTAAAGGAAGTGGCATGCGAACGTAGCCTCCATAGCCGACCAACGCCATCGAAGCCACGAAGAACCTCACAAGGGCGAGTTCGCCCGGCGAGTAGCTCCTCAGGGCCGCGCGAATACCGACGAAGGCCGAAGCCCAAAGAATAACTGACACGGAACCGGTAAAGTACAAGGATACCGCATAACGCTCTCCTAGAGGGTTCATAAGCGTGTACCGGATCAGTCACCTGTCGGGGCGATGCTGGCTGCCTCAACCATGATTACAGTTGTTCGTTGCGGCGCTCGCGTTCGGTGTACAACTCCGCGGGGCACGAGAAACCCTTGCCCAGGTTCGAGCTCGACTGTCTGTGTCTCCAAATCCAGGAGCAGCTTTCCCTCGATGACGTAGAAAACCTCATCTTCCTTGTCGTGTTTGTGCCAATGAAACTCGCCTTCAAATACGCCCAAGCGCAAGACGCAGTCGTTCACCTTGCAGAGGGTCTGGTTCCACCACCGCACGTCGCACTCCCGAGCCAGCCTAGCGACATCTATGCGCTCGAGCGGTCCGTATTTAATATCTGTTTGAATTGCGTACTCCATATTATTGCTCCTTCTCAAGCATTCGAGACGCGCTGGCCACTGACGAAAGGGCACGCGCCTTCATTCACAGTGACTGTCATAATAACGTCGAACACGCCTGAACCTCGGATCGATCCCAACATTGAGAGTTCGTTACTCGACGAGACAATCGTGGATTTGCTCCTCGGACGATCATTTGCTGGCGGAGCAAGGTTGTTCCTCGGAAGCATCACAGCAAACTCCGGTCTCGGGGAGCTGGAGCTCAACCGCCGATGCTGCCGCTTTGTCGCCGGCGATGGCCGCTGTCACCGATCGCACCTGTTCGTAGCCGGTGAGCATAAGGAACGTCGGCGCTCGGCCGTAGCTCTTCATCCCCACGATGTAGAAGTCAGGTTCTGGGTGCATCAGTTCGGCGGCGCCGTGTGGCGGAACGGTGCCGCAGGAGTGCAGTTCGGGATCGATCAGCGGTCCCAGCGCTATCGGGCATTCAACCGTGCCGTTCAGGTTCAGCCGAAGCTCCCGCAGCATCGTCAGTTCCGGCCGGAAACCGGTTGAGGCGATGATCCGGTCAACCACTTCTGTCCGACCGTCGAGGGCCAGAATGCGAAGCCGCTTACCGTCGACGTCCTCCACCTGGGCGATACGGAATCCCGTCAGCAACCGGATGTGGCCGCGTTCGACCAATTCCTTCGCGCGAAGACCTATTCGGCCACGCTCCGGCAATTGGTCGGCAGCGCCGCCACCGAACATTTTTCGGTCGGCCTGCCGTCGCGTCGCCCAAACGATGCGTATCGTGGCGTCTTCCTCTTGAAGCCTACCTAGGCTCGCTATGACGGTGAGCGCGGAGTCGCCGGAGCCAGCCACCAAAACCGTTCTACCGATGAAGCGATCCCGGTCCGCGCCAAGAATGTCGGGAATGCGCGGACCAATTCGGTGCGACAAGGAATCCTCGCCCGGAACCAGGATGCCTCCGGAGCCCAGCGGGTTCGGCTGTGACCAAGTGCCGGAGGCATCGATCACCGCTCGGGCGGACAACATCTCGACGCCATCTGCCGTCCGAACTCGCAGCTGGAACGGAACTTCGGCGCGCCCGCCAGACTGCAACTTGTCCTGGCCGAGCCGCGAGACAGCCTCGACCCGCGCGCCGAATCGGATGTGGGGCGCAATTTCAGGCATCGCCGACAACGGCAGCAAGTAGGACTCAAGGAATTCTCGGCCGGTCGGGTAGTCCTCCAAATCCGGAGCGGCCCAGCCGTGCCGTGCGAGTAAACTTCCGCAGTAGGCGTCTATGTTGAATTTCCAGGGAGAGAACAGTCGCACATGCCCCCACTCCCGGATGTGACTACCCGCCTGCTTTCCCGATTCGAGTACAAGTGGTTGCAACCCGCGTTCCACTAATCGGGCGGCGGTGGCAAGACCAATCGGACCCGCTCCGATCACCGCTACTGGAAGGTCGTATAACTTCATGGGTTTCTCCTATTCGCCATCGCATGCCTACCACGACAACAAAAGAAAGAGTGACTCAATCCTGAAGCTGTTCCAGGATTCCACGGCCACTGTACGACCAGCGCTCGGCGATCCGACCATTCTCGATGCGGTAAATGGCGATCGCATCGAGAGTCACCCGACGTCCGGTCGGCTCTATACCGAACAGTCGTCCGGTGTGTGTCGCTTCGGCGGAAATCCGAGCCACCACCCGATCCTCTTCGGCGATCAGGTCATGGATCGTGTGCCGCGTATCCGGGAACGCATCGTAGAAGATTTGAAACATGGGTCCCAACCCGGTGCGGGCGGCTTCGGCCCGAGCTGGCGACGGAGCACGGTCGATGTAGTCGGCGGCGTAGAAGGCCAGAACGGCCTCCAGATCCCCAGCGTCCGAGGCTGCCATGAGATTGCGGATAAGGCCCTTGTTTTGCTCGTTCTGTTCAAGTCGAGACATCAGAATCCTCCATGGTTGACAAACCCCGGCAGGTATTATATCGTAATATTACGATGAAAGCAAGCGGATCGTTCCAAGAAAATCGATCAGCCCGGAAAAGGTGTCTGGGGCGGAAATTCGTCCGGGATGCAGATCGGGGGTGCGGCTCCGGTTACGAGCAGACGCAGAATGTCCTGGTGCCCAGCCTGAGGAATTCTCCGTGATCATGCACCCTGCATCACGGCTTTCGCGAAGGATGCCTGAATTCAGGAGTACCTAGAAAATGCGCCCGACTATTAGTACAAGATTAACCGAACGACTAGGGTGTCGGTACCCGATTCTCTCTGCCGGCATGGGTGGACCCGCGCGCGCTGAGCTCGCTGCGGCGGTGTCCGAGGCGGGTGGGTTTGGCCTCTTGGGAATGGTGAGAGAATCTCCTGAGCTGATCACTCGAGAGATTGCTGCCGTCCGGAGCCGAACGGACCGCCCATTCGGCGTGAACCTCATTCCATCCACAACCGATCCCGGACTCCTGAATGACGAAATGCAGGTCTGTTTCGCCGCCAAAGTGGCTGCCATGTGTTTCTTTTGGGGCGTCGACGCTGAATCGATCTTGCGCGCGAAAGAAGCGGGATGCATCGTGCTCTACCAAGTGGGCACTTTGGAAGAAGCGGTTGCAGCGGAGCGGGCGGGCGCTGATGTTGTGATCGTTCAGGGCGTTGAGGCGGGTGGGCACGTTCGGGGACGGACTCCTTTGGCACAGCTACTGCCCCAAGTTGCGACCAGCCTGACCGTACCAATTGCGGCATCGGGAGGTATCGCCTGCGCCAAGGACGTCGAGATGGCTATGTCACTTGGAGCGCACGGGGTTCACTGCGGCACTGTATTCCTCGCCACCCCAGAGTCATACGCCCACGAATTTCACAAATGTCGTATCATCGACGCCCGCATTGACGAAACGGTTCACACCGATCTCTTCGCCATCAACTGGCCGCCGAACTCTCCTGTGCGAGTTCTGCGGAACAGCCTAACGGACGCGGCCAGCAAGCGGCTATGGGGACATATTCCCGATGAGTTGCCGCGAGTTGTGATTGGTGAGGACGCGGGCCGGCCAATCTACAGGTTCAACACTCATTCTCCCTTGCGAACCACGACCGGAGATCTCGAACAAATGCCGGCGTATGCTGGTCAAGGGGTGGGGCGCGTGACGGCGATAAGGCCGGCGGCACAAGTGATCGCTGACCTGGTTGGAATCGAACCGTCGCCGGTGGCGTCTATCGTGGATCCGGCGAAGTCCCGTATGCAATTAGGAGGACCGCCGTGACCGGCGAATTGAATGTGCGCACCGCCAATTCAGCCGACGTGGCGCGTATCGCGCTGCTTGCAGGGCAACTTGGGTATCCCGCCACGGAACGGGAGATAAGCCCGCGATTTGCTGCCCTTGAGGGTCAAACGGACCATGCAGTGTTCGTGGCGGATTATCCGTCGACCAAAGTCATTGGTTGGCTGCATGTGTTCATTCGGCCGCTCTTGGAGAGCGACGCCGCAGCGGAGATCGGGGGCCTGATCGTCGATGAGCGGTTTCGTGGTCGCGGGGTTGCCCGCGCACTGGTGGACGCCTCTGCAAGGTGGGGGCAGCGTTGCGGAGTCGGTTACCTGCGTGTTCGCTCAAACGTGACGCGCGAGAGTGCCCTGCGATTCTACACGGGGCTTGGCTTTCGGGAGGCGAAGACCCAGCGCGTGTTAATTCGGATACTTGCCGACGATGCGGCGCGCGGGCATCAGTTGCGAGAGTGAAGTGTGCAGTGCAGCGCTTTGGCGACGACAGGTTTTGTAGTGACGACTTTGTCGGTTTCGCTTTAACGGACAAGATGGATGACACAGAACCGCTGCCCGGCCACGGCAGTATGATCGAAGAGCCGGCGTAGTCACCGACGGTTCAGTGCCGGTCGACCTACTTGGAGTTGAGGATTAGCATCATGGCAATTTTGGGTATCGTCGGAGGAATTGCTCCTGGGTCGACGATCGATTACTACCGGCTCATCATCGAGCGGTACCGGCAAGCACGTCCAGCCAGCGGCTATCCATCCCTTGTGATCAACAGCATCGATCTAACACACCTGTTCCGGTTGGTCGAGTCCACGGATCGCGAATCGCTCATCACGTTCCTACACGGGGAGGTCGAACGCCTGGTTCAAGCAGGGGCCGAACTGGCCCTTCTTGCGTCGAACACGCCGCACCTCGTGTTCGACGAAGTCGCGGCGCGAGCATCGATTCCACTCCTCAGCATCGTAGAGGCGACAGCAAGAGCGGCGAAGGTTCTTGGACTCAAGTGCCTCGGGCTTATCGGGACCCAATTTACCATGGAAGGGGGCTTCTATCAGGCCGTCTTCGAGCGAGTCGGAATCCGTGTCATGACGCCCATCGACTCCGACCGCTCGTGGATGCACAGGATGTATCTCGGTGAGCTAATAAACGGGCAGTTTCGAGAGGAATCGCGCCGACGCATGATGAACGTGATCACTCAACTCCGTGAGAACGCCGGAATCGATGGGGTCATCCTCGGCGGTACCGAGCTTCCTCTCTTGCTCAGAGGCGAGAATCCCGAAGGTGTTCAACTGCTTGACACGACAAGCATTCACGTGGACGAGGCACTGGCCCAACTTCTGGAGCGAGAGTGACCATGAGGATCGCGATCTTCGGCGCAGGCGCTGTAGGCGGATACTACGGGGCACGCCTGGCACGGGCGGGCCACGACGTACAATTCATCGCTCGCGGTGCCCAGGCTGAAGCGATGCGGAGGTCCGGATTGTTCGTACGCAGTGTACTGGGAAATGACCGCCTCTTCCCCGCAAACGTCACCGACGATGTCCGAACCGTAGGACCTGCAGACCTGGTCGTCGTGTCGGTGAAACTCTGGGATACGGACGCTGCCGCGCACGCGATACTGCCCCTGATTGCAAAGTCCAGCGCTGTCCTGTCGCTGCAATACGGTGTGGACAAAGAGGACATGATTGCGGGGGTCGTGGGTCGCGAACGCGTGGTCGGCGGAGTCACTTATATCATTGCGGATCGGTCGGAACCGGGGACGGTCGTACACTCCGGCCGCCTACAACGAATTCTCGTGGGCGAGCTCAGCAGCGGCCGGTCAGATCGCGTGGACTCGATCGTCGCCATGCTCACCGAGGCCGGCATCGACGGCGTTGCAAGCGACAACATCCGCTGCGATCTTTGGGAGAAGTTCGTGTTCCTCGCCGCGACCAGCGCGGTAACTGCGATCACTCGCGAGACCTTCGGTGTGCTTCGCGCGCGGGCCGAAACGCGCGCCCTGATTCAAGATGCCATGAAAGAGGTCGTCGAAGTAGCGCGCGCGGAAAATATTCCATTGGCGGGCGGCTTCGTGGAGGAGCGAATGCGTTTCGTGGATTCGCTTCCCCCTGATGGGCGCACATCCATGGCGAAAGATCTTCTCCGAGGCGCGCGCCTTGAGTTGGAATGGTTGAGTGGCGCTGTGGTGCGACACGGCGAGCGATTGGGCGTATCCACCCCGGTCCATCGAACGCTGTGGGCCGCGCTGGCTCCATACGCGGACGGCGCGACGGCCGGATAGCCGAGGCTTTAGAGCGACCGTGATTCCCGGACGAAGGGCAGGATGTGGGTTCGACTTTAGCGAAGCAAACTGCGGGTGTGGTTAATTCGCGGATAGGCTATCAACCATGATCAAACAGCATGCACGTAGTGAGGAATTAACATGAAGCCAACATGGAGTGAACCGGCACAAGCCGAGCCCTTCGCGGGTCGAACGGCCCTTATCACGGGCGGTACGCGCGGAATCGGGAAGGCATTAGCGATTGCGTTGGCCTGTCGTGGCGCCAATGTGACCATCGCAGCCAAGACTGAGAAGCCCGACCCGCGCCTGCCCGGAACACTCGCCAGTGCGCTTGCGGAAATCGAAGCCGCGTGTGGTCGACGGTCGGCGCTCGCCATGCGGACCGATGTTCGTGATGAGGAGGGCGTGATTCGTGCCATCGAGGCCACCGTTTCTCGCTTCGGGGGGTTGGACATGGTGGTGCACAACGCTGGCGCCATTCACCTTGCACCGACAACCGAAACGCCGCTCAAGCGCTTCGACTTGCTGATGTCCGTAAACCTTCGCGCATTCTATGCGCTCATCTATCACGCCCTTATCCCCCTGACCAAAGGCACGAACCCTCATATCCTAGCGTTCGCACCTCCGTTGCCCGCAGAGCCGGCGCTCCTAGCGCCGCATGTAGCGTATTCCATATCGAAATTCGGCATTTCGATCGGCGTTCTCGGCTTCGCCGAGGAACTGAGATCCCGGTCCATCGCCGTCAACGGCCTTTGGCCTTGCACGTTCATCGACACGACGGCAATACGCAACCTCCTTGGGGGCGCGCCAGCCGCGTCACGATCGCGATCGCCGGAGATCGTGGTCGACGCGGCACTTGCGCTACTGGCGGCACCTTCACGAGAAATGTCCGGCGGATTATGGACGGATGAACAAGTCTTGCAACGGTTTGGCGTGTCCGACTTCACACAGTACTCGACGTGCCCAGTGACGAACCTACTTCCGGACTTGTTCTTAACTCGTAAAGGAACCACGGGGCGATGAGAGTTCGACCTGCACCAAGTGCACGGCCTATTCCTGCACGGGTTCCTGAACGTCAGTCCTGCGTGAGCCTGTCGGTTCGCACAGCCCCACTTGTCCAGCGGTGGCACGACCCGACAGCCCTGCAAGAATTCACCAACATCCATTCGCAGCAGGAGACACTTCATGAAAACCATTGGCATAGTGGCTCACAGCACGGAAGGCGCATCGCTTTGCTTTCTCACGGCAAGCCATGAAGGTAGTAAGTTGCTGGGCGCGTACATGCACCCGACGCTTGTCGTAAGCGCCGTTCCGTTGGGCCTGAGTATGGAAGCGTGGGAGAGCAACGATTACAACAGCGTTGCAAAACACCTAACGAAGGGGGTGCAGCTTGTTGCCGACGCCGGAGCCGATTTCTATGTTTGTCCTGACAATACCGCTCATCTTGTGCTAGAGCAGATTTCCGACGCGTTGCCGTTGCCGGGGCTGCACATTGCAGAAGTCGTTTGCGAGGAGATCGTTCGTCAAGGATGGCGCAAAGTCGGGCTGCTTGGAACACGCTGGACAATGCTTGGCTCTGTGTACAAGGAGTCCCTCAAGCGACGGAATATGGAGCGGCTCGTACCAGAAGAACCGATGCGCGAACGCTTACACGCGGCCATATTTGATGAATTATGCCGAGGGATTCACAGAAAAGAAACGATCGAGTTGTTCGTGGAGGCTATCCAGAGTCTGAAGGAAAGGCAACAGAGTGCGTAGTACTGGGTTGTACTGAAATTCCGATGATCATTACTTCGGAGAATTCCCCACTGCCTGTGCTCGACTCGACTCGTCTGTTGGCCACGTACGCAGTGGTTGAAGCATTGGACGACTGCCCGATCGCGAGACCGGTGGGCTGGCTCACACCTCGAACCGTGAACAGTGCAGCCTCAGGCGTTCATCGAGGATCGTGAGCGATGCTCTGTTTCGTCACGCGGTAGTTTCGCAACAACGGCCGAGAGACCAAACTTGGGAGTCGAAACTGTGCTGCTTCAGTCGGAAATGGAGTTTTCCGCCGTGCGGGGTAGTGTAGACCCCTCAGGAGGAAAACGAGATGAGCAATGCGAAGGAACGGCGGCATTTCACAGGCCAGGAGAAGGTAG
>Ga0187892_10009558_pt1 | contig 12703 bp, 8 predicted proteins | sample MA1701073metaG_FD_139345 | JGI IMG/M metagenome (GOLD analysis project Ga0187892, IMG submission 139345) | Bio-ooze microbial communities from a basaltic lava cave in the Kipuka Kanohina Cave System on the Island of Hawaii, USA - MA170107-3 metaG ...
GCGCGGCCGCGGTCCACGCGGGCGACCGGCGCCGGGCCGCGGACCCCCGCGGCCGGTTCGCTTACGGTAGTCGGTGAAGGTGAGCTGCTTCGGTCGGCTCGACATGCAAGATAGATTAGGGCTATGTATTGCCTCGTCAAGACTACGGCGCCGCGTGCCCTGGCTACCTGGTGGTCCACCGCTCGCTCGACATCGAGCGGCTCGCGACTCACCCGCTCGACCGCACCCCTCACCAGCCCTCTTCTCTCGTCACCCCGCCCCGGAAAGCAGAAACGCCCGGGCGGGTGACCCCGCCCGGGCGTTCCGGGTCGCTGCGAGGCGGGCCTAGAAGATCAGCACCGCGCTGGTGGCGCTCGCCGTCTGGCCGGCCGTGTCCGTCACGGTCACCCGCACCGTGAACAGGCCGCGGCGCGTGTAGCCGTGGCGGGCGATCGGGCTGGTCTGGGTCACCACGAAGCCGTCGCCGAAGTCGAAGCGATAGCTCGCGATGCCGACGTCGTCGCGGGACTGCGAGGCGTTGGCGGTGATCTGCTGGCCCATGCGCGCGAACTGCGGGTTCACCGAGAGGCGCGCCGTCGGCGCCGCGTCCACGCGCGGGAGCTCGACCGCGCCGCGGTCGGCGTAGTTCGGCGTGCCCGTCCCCGTGTTCGAGGTGCCCGCGATGTCCACCGGCGCGATACCGAAGAAGTCGAGCGCCTGGAAGCCGGTGGTCGCCGCGTTGGCGTTGTCGAGCGCCGAGCCGCCGACGCCGGGGCGGAAGTTGCCCGCGCCGGGGTTGGCGAGCCGCGGATCCGAGCCCGAGCCCTGCTGCTCGTGGCCGGTGGCGTTCCGGAAGGCGGTCACCGAGTCGTACTCGACGCCGTTGTACTCGATCTTGTGCGCCGTGCCGTTGCCCGAGTTGAACCACACGTCGTAGTTGGCGCTGAAGCCCAGCGTCGAGCCGACGTCGACCCAGAGGTCGTTGCCGCCGGTGAGCACGCCGTTGTTCACGCCGATGTTGTTGCGGAGGACGGTGCCCGTCGAGTTGCCCTCGATCGAGAAGCCGTCGTTCACGTTCGCGTACGACGTGTTCGAGATCATCCGCGTGGCATCGGACTCGCGGACGTCGAAGCCGTGGTCGCCGTTCGCATCCGAGATGTTGCGCACGAACACGTTGGCGGTGTTCCGTACCACGCCCTCCGTGCCGCTCACCTGGAAGCCCGAGTCCTGGTTCGCGTAGGCGCGGTTGCGCTCCACCTGGTTCCGGTGGCTGCCGTCGTCCAGGATCATGCCCGTGCTGGACACGCCGCCCGGCCGCGCGTTGCGGAAGAGCTCGTTGCCGGCGATCCAGCTGTCGGTCGTGTCGGTGGCCGAGAGGCCGTGGTTGCGGTTGTCGTGCGAGTCGTTTCCGCTCACCCGGGCGCGGATCGTGCCGGTGCGCAGGCGGATGCCGCTGTCGCCGTTGTCGAACACGTCGTTCGACTCGACCTTTACGCCGTCGCTGACCGTGACCACCGGCGTCGCCGTGCCTTCGACCAGGATGCCGAACGAGCGAGCGCGGTGGACGCGGTTCCCGCGCACCGTCACGTTCGTGCCCGTGCGCACGCGGATGCCGCTCGTGTTCTGGCCCATCACGTCGAAGCCCTGCACGACCACGTTCGAGAGGCCGTTCACGTCGAAGCCGAAGCTGTAGGCGCCGGCCTCCACGTTGCTCTCGCCCGGATCGGCGCCGCCGATGTCCACGTACAGGATCTCGGCGATGCCGTCGTAGTAGAAGCTGTTGGCCACCAGGTCGGCGGGGCCCGTCGTGATCTCGAGGAGCCGCACGTCGTTCACCCACACCTGGCGGGGATTCGTGTCGGGGTCGTAGGGGATGGACCAGGCGGTCGGCAAGGCGGGCGCCCAGAGTTTGACGCCCGAGAGGTTCTCGGTGCCGAGCACGCGCGCGCCCGCGGCGCCCGTGTACGTGACGCCCGAGGCCGCCGGCATCACGATCTCGCGGTAGTCGCCGGCCGCGACGTTCACCGTGTCGCCGGCCACCGCGACCGCGGCGCCCTGACTGATCGTGCAGAAGGGCTGGGCGGCCGTGCCCGCGCCGCCGTCGTCGCACGCCGCGCTCGAGCCGTTCACCTGCCACACCGTGGCGAGAGCGGGCGAGGCCGCGAGCCCCGCCAGCGAAACGGCGAGCGCACTCGCCGCGAGAACCCGTCCGATCGACATCCATCACCTCTGGAGCTGAGTGGGAGAATCCGCAGCCGCACGAAAAACGCGGCGCATCCTATCCTGAGTACCCACCACGCCATGGAGGTGATACGGGCTTGAGCCATTCTCTTGCCGCTCGCCTTGCGGCTGGCGCCAAGTCCGCTCGGCGCGCACCGGGCTCGGTCAGCGAGCTGCGCGTCAGGTGCCGAGCGGCTGCCGGCGCGTGAGCCTCTCGGCCAGGATCGCGACTCGATCGCGCCAGGCGGGCTCGTCGGTGCGGAATTCGAGCCGCGCTTCCGCCGGCCACTCCGTCGCCAGCTCGAAGCGCGCCCGACTCGCGGCGACGAGCTCGGGGCCGGCGTCGGACGGGTCGTCGCCACGGCGGGCGCGCGCCTCGACGCGCTCGCGCGCCGTGGCCTCGGCGCAGTCCACCCGGACGAGCCAGGCGGGCGCGCCGAGCCGGGCTGCGAGCGCGCGCGCCACGCTCCGCCGGCTCTGCCGAGACCACGTCGCGTCGAGCACGACCGTGCGGCCCGAGCGCAGGGCCGGCGCGGCGTGCTCGAGCAGCGTCGCGTAGGTGCGCTCGCCCCAGTCCGGGGCGTAGAGGCCGGCGTCGGGGGCCGCGCCGGCGCGCGCCTCGGGGCGCAGGCCGGCGAGCGCCTTCCTCGTACGATCCGACGAGAGCAGCAGGCAACCGCCGGCCTCGGCGAGGGCCGCCGCTACGGTGCTCTTGCCGACGCCTACGCTGCCGCCCACGAGCACGAGCGCGCCGGGCGTGCGTGGCACGAGCAGGCGCAGGGCGAGCGCCTGGTGGCGGCTCGCGCTCTCGGCAGCGGCGCGACGCTGCGCCCCGTCCAGCTCGGCGTCCGCCGCCGCGAGCGCCGCCACCTTCGCGCGCACCGCCGCGCGGTAGGCCGCGTAGAGGTCCACCACCTCGTAGAGCTCGTGGTCTCCGCTCGCCTCGGCGTAGGCCGCGAGCCAGCGCTCGCCGACCGCGGGCGCGCCGCGGTAGACGAGGTCCATGAACAGGAAGGCGACGTCGGACGCGGCGTCGATGTGGCGCAGGTTCGCGCTGAACTCGACGCAGTCCACGAACAGCGGCGTCTCCGGGCCGGCCTCGAACCAGAGGTGCGCGAGGTGGAGATCGCCGTGGCCGTCCACCGCGCGCCCGGCCGCGCGCCGCGCCTCGAGCCGCGGCGCGAGGCGCGCGAGCGCTCGCGCCCAGGCCTCGGCGAGAGCGCCGGCGGGCGGGTGCAGCACGGCCAGGTTGTCGCGCATGGGCCGGTCGATGCGCTCCAGCCACTCGGCGGGCGAGAACGGCGCCGGCATGCCGAGCCCGTGCGCGGCGTGGAAGGCCGCGATGCGTTCCGCCGCGGCGTGCACGTGCGCCGGCCCGAGCGCGCCCGCCGCGAGCAGCGCGAGCGCATCGCGGCCGTCGGGCAGCCGGCGCATCACGACGGCGTGCTCGGCCCCGTCCCGCGCCGTCTCGCCGAGCGCCCCGAAGCGCCAGCCGCCGGCCGTCTGCTCGACCGGCGCGAGGCCGAGGTACACGTCGGGGGCGAGCCGGCGGTTCAGCGCGACCTCGGCGAGCGCGTCGGCGTTGCGCTGGCGGCGCGTGCCGAAGTCGAGGAAGGCGAGCGTCACCGCCTTGCGCAGCTTGTAGACGCGCTCCTCGCCGAGGAACACGTGCGAGATGTGCGTCTGCACGTGGCGGAACGGCAGCGCCGCGAGCGCCGCGACGAGTCCCTCCGGCAGCGGCTCCATCGCCGCCAGTCTACTGGGGGGAGGACTCGCCCTCCTTGCCGTGCACCAGGGGCACGAAGCGCACGCCGAAGATCGTGCGCTCCTCGATGCCGCTCGCCGTGCGCTCGTAGACGCGCAGGTCCTGCTCCCACTGGCCGACCGGGATCACGAGCCGCGCGCCCACGTCGAGCTGGTCGAGCAGCGCCGGGGGCACCTCGGGCGGCGCGGCGGCCACCAGGATGCCGTCGAAGGGCGCGCCGGCGGGGAGCCCCTTCCAGCCGTCGCCGGCGATGACCTCGACGTTCGTGTAGCCGAGCGCCGCGAGCCGCGCGCGCGCCTCGTCCGCCAGCTCCGGCACGATCTCGATCGAGATCACGCGCTTCGCCAGGCGCCCCAGCACCGCGGCCTGGTAGCCCGAGCCCGTGCCGATGTCGAGCACCACGTCGTCGGGGCCCGGCGCGAGCAGCTCCGTCATCACCGCCACGATGTACGGCTGCGAGATCGTCTGCCCGTGGCCGATCGGCAGCGGGCCGTCGTCGTAGGCGGCGTGGCGCAGCTCCTCCGATACGAAGCGATGGCGTGGCACCGCGCGCATCACGGCCAGCACGCGCTCGTCGCGCACGCCGCGCCCTTCGATCTGGGTGCGCACCATGCGCTCGCGCTCCGCGGCGAGCTCGACGCTGGATCCGTTGCAGGACATGAGGATCGCGAGCACTCCCAGGGCCGCGAGCCCGCTCCCCGTCACGTAGCCTCGATCCTCTCGCGCAGCAAGCGACGCAGCTCGGGCACAGCGCGCTCGCCCGCTTCGTAACCCCGCGCGATCAGCTCCTTCGGCCGGTAGAACTCGACCCAGGTGAACTCGGACAGGTCGGGGACGATGCGCACGTCGGCGGAGATCGCCTTGAAGTTGCCGAGCTCGTGCTGGAGCTGCTGGATCGAGTTCATGGTCACGTCGAACAAGTTGGGTAGATCGCGGCTGCCGCCCAGGTACGCCAGCGGATTCAGCCGGTTGATCCGCTTGTACACCCGCGACAGCACCGTGTCCACGCCGCGCCGCAGCGGCGGCACGGCGTTCACGGCGATCACCAGGTCGGCCCCCATGGCCTGCACGATGTCGGCGGGCACGGGGTTCACGACGCCGCCGTCCACCAGCACGCGCCCCTGGTAGCGCACCGGCGCCCACAGGACGGGCACCGAGCAGCTCGCGCGGAACGCCATGTCGAGCGGACCTGCCTCGATCGTCACGCACTCGCCGCTCTCGATGTCGGCAGCGACGGTGCGGCACGGCACCACGAGGTCGCGGAAGTCGGTGCCCTTGGCGAGCGGCATGAAGATGTCGATCAGGCGGTTTCCCGCGAGCAGGCCGGGGCGCGACAGGGTGAAATCGAGCGCGGACAGCGTGGTGCGCAGCGTCCCGATGCGCTCGGCGATCTCGATCATCTCGCGGGGCGTGAGCCCGGTGGCGTAGCCGACCGCCACGATCGAGCCCATGCTCGTGCCGGCGAGCAGGTCGATCGGGATGCCGCCCTCCTCGAGCGCGTGGAGCACGCCGAGGTGCGCGATGCCGAATGCCGCGCCCCCACCCACCGCGATGCCGACGGTGCTGCTGAGCAGCTTGCGCGCGAGGCGCCGCAGCGGCGGCGAGGCGGGCGAGCGCATCGCCGTCGCGAGCCGCTGCGCGTGCGCGAGCGCGTCGCCGCCCGCCGCGAGGGAATCGTCGTGCGGCAGCACGAAGGGCTCGCAGTGGCTGATCGCGCGCGGCGCGCTCGCCGCGTTGAACAGGTTCACGACCGCGAGCGCGCCGCGCGACGCGTCCGCCGGCTCGGCCACCAGCTCGATGCGATGGTTCGCGAACTGGCGCGCCGCCGCGACGAGCGGCGCCGGCTCGCCCCCGAGGTCCACCACCACGAAGCGGTGCTCGGCGAGCTTCTCCAGCAGCGCGTTCCAGGCGTCCACGAGCTGGAGCTCGCTCGCGTCGCGCGCCACCTCGAGCTCGAGGGCGACGGCGCCGTGCGGGCCGCGTGCGAGCGCGGCCTGGATCTCCGCCTCGCTCGCCGTGCAGAGCTTCTCGAGCGCCGCGCCGCCCGCGCCGACGCGCACGAGCAGCGCCGAGCCGCCCGAGAAGTCGGCGAGGAACCGCGCGAGGCTCGCGGCCACGAGGCTCTTCCCGCGGAGCCCGGGTGCCCCCGTCACGGCGACGCTCGTCGAACGGCGCGGGGGCGGGCGTCGCCTTGCAGCCGTGGCGAGCCGCCGCGACAGGATCCGCGACAGGTACTCGAGCACCTTCGGGTGCGCGAGCAGCGTGCGGTCGAACGCCTCCTTGCCGAGCACGAGCAGCGTCGAGCTCCGGGACGCCGTCACCGTCGCGGTGCGCGCGCCGCCGAGCAGCAGCGACACCTCGCCCAGGAACTCGCCGGGTCCGAGCCGGCGCACCACCCGTTCGCCGCCCCACACCTCGAGCTCGCCTGCGGCGATCACGAGGAAGCTGTCGCCCGGCTCGCCCTCGACGCAGACGGTGTCGCCGGCCGCCACGCGGCGCTCGACGAAGAGGCGCGCGATCTCCGCCAGCTCCTGCGCCGTGAAGACGCTGAAGAGCGGAATCCGCGCGAGCAGCGCCTCGCTCACGGCTCCGCGGCGAGCTTCAGCAGCTCGCCGAGCTCCGTGCGCAGGGCGTCCACCAACAGGTCGAGGTCCGCGAGCCGTGCGGCGTCGGCGACGAGCCCGAAGTGCAGGAAGCCCGCGTAGCTGAGCAGGCCGATCGTGAGCGCCTGCCCGGGCGAGAGCGGCGGCGCGGGGTACGCCTCGAGCATCGGGTAGTCGAGGCAGTAGAGCGGATCCTGCGGGCCGCGGATGTTCGTGATCATCACGTGCGTCGAGTGGAGCTGGAGCGCGAAGCGGCTGCCCTGGGTGAGCAGGCTCGATGTCGTCCACTCCGCCAGCCAGTTCAGCACCTCGACGCCCAGCGCCTGCTTCGAGCCCTTGAGCCCGTCCATCGTCTCGCGCACGACCTGGAAGCGGCGACGCCGGTCGTGCTCGCCGATCGGGAGCGTCGCGGCCAGCGCCGCCAGCTTGTTCCCGAGCGTGCCGCGCTCGACGTCGCTGCGCGTGCTCATCGGGATCGTGGCGCGCAGCTCGACGCCCCGGACCGGCTCGCCGCGCGCCTCGAAGTAGCTCGACAGCGCGCCGGTCACGACTGCGACCGCGACGTCGTTGATCGTGCCGCCGAGCGCGCGCCGGATGCGCTTCACGTCCTCGAGCTCGACGCGGAGCGTGCCGAGCCGCCGGTCGGGCCCGAGCGTCGCGTTCAGCGCCGTCGCGGAGCCGCGGCGCAGCGCCGCGCGTGCGGCCTCGCCGATGCCCTCGGCGCGGGCGCGCAGGAAGGCGAACGCCGCGCGGGGCTCGCGCGCCGCATCGCGCGCGAAGTCGCGCACGCCCTCCGCTAGCCGCCGGCGCGCCTCGAGCTCGCCGCGCAGCAGGGCGAGCGGGGTCGGCTCCGCGCGCGGCGCGAAGGCGGGCGACGGCGGCGCGAGCGCCGAGGGCTGCGGGCTCAACAGGAGCAGCAGCATGTCCACGGCGGAGGCGCCGTCGGTGAGGCAGTGATGCGCCTTGAACAGCGCCGCCGCGCGCCGCTCGCCGAGGCCCTCGACCACGAGCACCTCCCAGAGCGGGCGCCCGCGGTCGAGACGCGCGGAGAGGAAGCTCCGCGCCGCCTCGTCGAGCTCCCTCGGCCCCGCGGCGCCGGGCAGCGAGACGAAGCGCACGTGATGGCCCACGTCGAAGTGGCGGTCGTCGATCCACACCGGATGACCGGTGAGCGGCGTCTCGACCACGCGCATGCGATAGCGCGGAAGCAGCTCCATGCGCGTCGCGATCACCGCGCGGATGTCGTCGCGCGGGAGCGGACCGGCGCTGCTCGACGTGTCGAACAACGCGAGCGCCGCGATGTGCAGCGGGGTGTCCGCGTCCTCGAGCCGGTAGAAGAACGCGTCCTGGGCCGAGAGCCTCTCGAACGGCATGTCCGCTCCAGGCACCCGAGCCCAGCCATCGTACGCGGACCCGGCCGACGGAGTCAACCGCGCAGTGCCTCGGCCGTGCGCACCACCCGGCTCGCCAGCACGTGGTTCAGGTTGCGGTACACCTGGGCCGCGATGCGCGGATGGCGGCGGCCGAGCCGGGCGAGGTCCGCCTCGCCGAAGCGCAGCAGGCGCGCGTCTCGCGCCACGTCCACGTCGGCGGTGCGGGCCTCGCCGAAGAGCGCCACCTCCCCCACCACGTCGCCCCGCCGCATGCGGGAGAACTCGACGCGCCCGCCGGCCCGCGACGTGGATGCCACGAGCTCGCCGTCGATCACCACGAACATCTCGCTCCCCTTGTCCCCCTCGCCGAACAGCTTCTCGCCCGCAGGCGCCGTCACGAAGCGCGACATCAACGCGAAGATGCGCGCCTGCCTCGGCGAGAGCCCCGCGAAGAGCGGGATCGAGCGGTGCGGCTCCGGGCCGAGGTCGAGGCGCAGCACGTCCCACAGCGTGACGAGCCGGATGCGCGAGCAGATCGCCGGGCTGAGCGTGAGCTCGAGGCCCCAGCCCACCGCCATCGTGAACGCCGAAAGCAGGCCGAACTGCACCTGGTAGCGGAGCTGCGACGTCGTGAGCACGAGGAAGCCGAGGCACAGACCGATCGTCGTGGCGGTGACCGGGCGGATCACGGCGCGTAGCGTGCTGAGTGTCGCGCGCCGCTCGTCGCCGAGGCGGCGCGCTTCGAGCGCGAAGCGCGCGAAGTAGTGCACGGTGTCGTCCACCGCGATGCCGAGCGTGATCGCGCCGATCAGGCTGGTGGCGAGGCTCAGCGGCACGTCCAGCAGGCCGAGGACGCCGTAGTAGATCGCGATCGGCAGCACGTTCGGCACCAGCGCGTAGAGCCCGACGCGGAGCGAGGTGAGCAACAGCGACAGCGTCAGGTAGATCGTGAGCAGCGCGGTCGCGAGACTCTGCACCTGGCCCCAGGCGATGCTGTCGGCCGTGTGGCGCAGCAGCACCAGGTCGCCCGTCACGCGGCCCGAGAGCCGCTGCGGAAGCTGGTCGAGGCGCGCGCGCACGCGCGCCATCAGCCGCCCCACGTCCTCCGATCCCTTCATCCTCGTGCGCGCCACGACGTTGGCGGTGCGGTAGTTCGCGTCCACCAGGCCGCGCGTCACGTCCTCGCCACCGAACAAGAGGAGCTGCTTCGCGAGCCGGGCGTTCTCGGGCAGGCGGAACGCGTCCTCGCGATTCTCGTGGAACGCCCGGTTCAGCAGCATCAACGGGTCGGCGAGCGAGACGGCGTGGCCGACCTCGGGCTGCGCGGCGAGCCAGTCCTGCAGCTCGCGCAGCACGGCGAGATTCTCGGGCCGCGCGAAGGCGCCGTCCTCGTCCGACTGCAGCACGACGAAGAACGAGCTCAGGCCGCCGAGCCGCTCGTTCAGCGCCTCGTAGTCGGCACGGACGGGCGCGTCCGCGAAGAAGTAGTCCACGATGCCGGTCGAGACGCGCAGCCGCGCGATGCCGACGGCGCAGAGGACCAGCACCGCGAGCGCGAACAGGAAGAGGGCGCGGCGCCGGCGCACGTCGAACTCCGCGAGCCGGTCCGCGATGCGGTCCACCCGGCCTTCGGCGGGCCGCCGCGGCAGCCGGCGGCTCGGACCGAGCAGCACGAACGCCGCGGGGATCAGCGTCAGCGAGATCAGCGTCGCGGCCACCACGCCGACCGAGGACCACAGGCCGAACTCCCGCACGGCCGTCACGCTGCTGACCAGCAGCGAGAGGAAGCCGAGCACGGTGGTGAGGCCGTTCACCGCGATCGTGAGGCCCATCTCGTTCAGCACCTGTTCGATCGCGCGCCGGTGCGAGGCGCGATCCGGCGCCGGCGCGTGGTGCAGCAGCTCGTAGTACTCCGAGACGATGTGCATCATCGTCGCGAAGCCGAGCGTGATCACGAGCGGCGGCACGATGTTGCTGACCAGGTTGAAGGGCTGCCCCGACCAGCCGATGCCGCCGAGGGTCCAGATCACGGAGACGCCGATCGCGAGCATCGGGAGCACGACGCCGCGCAGGGTCCGGAACGTCAGCAGCAGCAGCACGGCCGTGATGCCGAGCACGCCCGGCACGATGAATATCATCTCCGCGAGGATGGTCCGGCTGAGCACGAGCTTCGCGTGCGGCAAGCCCGTCACGGTGAGCTTCGCCCCCGGCGCCTCGCGCTGCGCGAGCGCCAGCACCTCCTCGCTGAGGCGGCGCTCGACGAACTCGCGATCCGAGACGGCGCCGAGCGTGAGCAGCAGCGAGGTGGCGCGGCCGTCGGACGTGACGAGGCTGCGGTAGATCGGGTGGGCCGCCACGGCGCTGCGCAGCGCCGCGAGCGAGGCGGCGTCGGTGGGCACGTCCTCGAAGAACGGGCCCACGTAGATGTCGCCGTCGCGGTCCTCGATCTGGGCCGCGCTCGCGAGCGAGATCACGCGCTCGATGCCCGGCACGTCCTCGGCGCGCTGCGTGATGCGCTGCACCTGCGCCAGGACCTCGGGCTGGAACACGTCCTCGCTCTCGAGCACGAGCAGCAGCGTCTGGTCGTTGCCGAACAGCGCGCGGGCGCGCTCGTAGAAGCGCCGCTCCTCGTCGCCCTCGGGCAGCAGGCGGTCGATGCCGGGATCGACCTCGAGCCGCACGTGGCCGGTGCGGAGGTCCACGATGCCGTGCAGCGCCGCCAACGTCGCGAGCAAGAGCAGCGCGAGCACGACGAGCGGGCGGCCCGTCACGAAGCGCGCGAAGCGCCTCACGCGAGCCTCTGCGGGAGACGGGCCGCGCTAGTTGCCCTTCGCCAGCTCTCCCTGCGTGAACAGGCGATCGGGAATCTCGACCTCGAACTCGACCTTCTCGAGCGTGAGCCGGGTTTCGCTCTCGCTCGCCAGATTGCGGAAGCGCACCTTGCGCGGCAGCCAACGCGCGCCCTGCTTCTCCACGTCCCGGAAGTCAACGACGAGCTCCTTCAGCACCCTGCCACCTTCCCCCTCGAACGACGTCTCGAGCGAGACGCAGGTCTCGCGATCGATCTTGGATACGACGCGCGCGTAGGCGGACTGCGAGCCCGCCTCGGGCGTGCCGGCGAGCACGTAGACCGGCCGCCCCGCGACCGTGGCGTCGGGCAAGCGTTCGACGCGCGAGCGCGACGCCATGGACTGGAGCTCTTCGACGTCCTCGAACGACAGGTCGGTGCCGAGGAAGCTGCTCGCGCTGCGGCTGGTGACGCGGCGCACGCGGCCGAGCTCGGGCAGGTAGCTGAACAGCTCCGCGCCGTCGTCGCCCTCGAGCATCAGGAAGCCGGTGCCGCGCTCGTCGGGCGGCGCCTCGACGCGCGCCAGCACGCGCGAGCGGTCCTCTCCGTCGCGCTTCCACCAGACCGTGGCGTCGATGCGGCGCTCGTTGCCCGCGCGGTCGCGCCGCACGAACACGACGGTCTGGCGCGCGGTGCGCTCCGGCAGGTTGCGATCGACGCAGCGCTGCACTTCCTCGGCGCCGGGGCCGAGCTCCGCGGCGAGAGCTGCGGGCGCTCCCGCGAGCCAGGCGACGAGGCAGCAGGCCGGTCCCGGTCTCACACCCGACACCCGTAGCAGAGCGCCTGCCGGTGCCGCCTACCGCAGATGGGGGGCTCCGAGGCCGGGGTCGCAACGAACTCGGGCGCCGCGCACGGCCGAGCCGGGAGGCGGCTCCCGCGCTTCGCGCGGGCTTGCCTATTCCAGCTCGATGGTTGCGTTCACCTCGACCCGCAGGGTGCTGCGGCCCGACTCGAAGGCGGGGGCGACCGAGGCGTCCGCGGCCTCCATCGACATCGCGCGCGTCCGGTAGAGGGGAACCGGCGGCAGCCCGTCCTCGCCGAGCGTCAGGTTCATCAGGTTCCAGCCGCGGCGGCCGAGCCCGCGCGCGATCAGCCCCGCGCGCTCGCGGAACACCGAGAGCGCCTCGACGGTCAGCTCGTCGTCCACCCGCTTCCTCGTCTCGGGCGCGACCGTGAACGCGACGCCCCGCAGCAGCAGGCCCTGCGCCTGGAGCTTGCCCGCCATCGCCGTGAGCGCGTCCACCTCGGGGCCCTCGATCACGAGGTCCTGGCTCGAGCGCCAGCGAACGATGCGGGTCCTGTCGTAGACGGGTTGCGTCTGGTACGCGCCGCTCGACACCGTGAGGCGCGAGTCGCCCTTCGCGAGCGCGAGCGCGCTGGCCATGCGCTGGTTCACGCGCGCGGCGAGGCTCGCGGCGTCGGAGCTCTCCTCCTCGACGCCGAGCGTCGCCGAGATCCAGTCGTTCGGAACCTCGCGGGTCGCCTCGACCCGGAAGGTCACCTGGTCCTTCGGCGTCGTCTCCTGGGCCGCGAAGGCCGGCACGGCGGCGATCGATGCTGCGGCGAGCAGGACGCTGCGGATCATCACACCCCCCTTCGGCGGGGGAAGCTAGCGACCCTCGCGCAGCTCGCTGGCCGCGTCGAGCACGGCCCTGATGATCTTGTCGTAGCCGGTGCAGCGGCACAGGTTCCCGGCGAGGCCGAAGCGCACCTCCCGCTCGGTCGGATCGGGGTTGCGGTCGAGCAGCGCCTTGGCGGCCACCACGATGCCCGGGGTGCAGACGCCGCACTGGAGCCCCGCGTGCACGAGCAGCTGCTGCTGCACCGGGTGGAGCCCGTCCGGGCCCGCGACGCCCTCGACCGTGGCCACCTCGCGGTCCTCGGCCTCGGCCGCGAGCACCAGGCAGGCGCAGAC
>Ga0187892_10009559_pt1 | contig 12703 bp, 12 predicted proteins | sample MA1701073metaG_FD_139345 | JGI IMG/M metagenome (GOLD analysis project Ga0187892, IMG submission 139345) | Bio-ooze microbial communities from a basaltic lava cave in the Kipuka Kanohina Cave System on the Island of Hawaii, USA - MA170107-3 metaG ...
GACGTCATCGAGGCGTTCATGATAAATCGAAAGAATCTCTGCCATTGGGCAGAGGATAATCAAAATTTTTCCGCTTTACAAATTATTTTTTAGCCCGTTTCATTCACGCGAAAGTACAGTTAAGAAGCTTTGTAATCGTCTTAAAAATCGGCGCGCAGAACAAACGCGGCGCGGCGCGGGGTGACGGCGGCGTTTTTCACGAAACCGGCGTTGCGCCGGCGCTCCCAGGCCAATTCGAGCTTCAGATAAATATCGCGCCGCAGTTGATTTTCGGCTTCGAATTGCCAGAACGTCGAGTTGATCGTCACGCCGCGCAGGAAACCCTTGCTGAAGCCATCTTCCGGGCGGTGCGGCTGAAACAGATCGCCGCGGCCTTTGCGCTGCACGCTGAGCTGTGAAACGAAACGCAGATCGCGATGCGGCTGAAACGCGGCGTGCAGCGTCCAACGCTCGGCATTCGGCCCGAAACGGCCGCCGAGGCCCTCGCGATCCTGCTCGTAAACATTGATCGAATCATCGTGGGTGTAGACGAAGGGATCGAGGCGCGCGTATTCCAGCCGCAGCTCGCCGCTGCGCCAGCCGAACGGCTGCGCCCAGTAAAAGCCGCCGAGATACGCCAGCTTGTTTCCCCAATACGTGCCGAGGGGAAATTCAAAACTCACGTCATCCACAAAAATTTCGCCGTAAAACTTGGCGCCATAAAACGGAAAAAACGTGAAATCGATTGTCAACGTGTTGTTGTCGCGGTCGCCGAGCAAATGTTCAGCGGCGTGATACAGCATCAGCGGATTGAGATACTCGAACTCCGCGCCGCGGCCGCCGTAAATCACCGACTCGCCCACGCCGATCAACAGATTCCGCCGCAGCATGATTTCCAGCCGGTGCGCGGCGTAAAATTTCCGCTGGGCGGCGCGCAAATTCGCATGAAAAAAAGTAAAACGGAATTTCCTCCAGCGCCGGTCGAGCTTGATCAGATCGAACGGCTGATTTTCCCGGTTCAGCGTCAGTTGCGTCAGCGGGCTGAGAGACCAAAAAAGCTCATTGCGGCCGATTTCCAGATCGAACCAGGGCAGGCGCAGGCGGGCGTAGGCAATGACTTTTTCGCGAAAGGCGGATTTGCCGGAGAGCACGAACGGCGCGCCGGCCCCGGGGGTCAACACTTCTGCCGTGTCCTTCACGCCGCGCTCGAGAATGTTGCTCACTTCAACCGCCGCCAGCAAGCGGGGAGAAAGCGCAGCGCGCATTTTGACGCCGCCGCGTGTCCGCGCGATGCCGGCATCGCCGCTTTCTTCGCCGCGGCGAAATTCAAATTCCTGAGTGACGAAAAGATCGGCGAAAATTTGCGCGTTGGCTTCTTCGTAGCGCAGAAAATGCCGTTCTGCGCCCGGATGCGCTGCCACGCCGATTTTCGGATCGGTCAATTCGGCGAGATATTGCTGCAACAGCGCTTGATCGGCGGCTGAAAGCGTCAAATTTTTTGTTTTGGCCGATGCCAAAATTTGCCGCGCCTGCTCGCGGCTGAGCGGCTGAACGTGCAGGTCGAGCGCATAATCCGGCAAGAACGCCGATAATTTTTCCAGAAACGCATAAACCGGATGTTCGAGCGGAATCGCGGCGCTGGCGGAGAGTGAAGAATCGGATTGCGCCGGCTGAGCAAAAAGAGCCTGAGGGCTGGCCAGAAGAATCAAGCCGGACAGGAGAATGCGCTGGATGAGTTTTGAACTTTTTTTCATTCGGCCCAAGCTCAAACGAACAACCCGATTCCATAATTGCAGTTTCTGCACATATCGATTTCCCGGCGATTTGTGAGCAGTTTTTGGCGGAAGCCGGCATAGCCGTCCGACTGCCATACCGCCTCGAAGCTCGGCGTTGTTTGCAAGTCGCCGGTGCGATGATGGCCGTTTTTGTCGAAGCAGCACGGCGAAACGCTGCCGTCCCAATTCACCAGCGTGGTGAGCCACGGCCGCGGGCAGGCGCCCTTGCCGCCTTTCACGGCAAAATTTTCTTCGGTTAAATTATAGCGGCGGAAGCGGTCGGCGGCGGGCAGCCATTCCTGCGCTTCGGCAAAGGTTTCCACCTGCACGGTTTTCTTCAGAAAGCGATCCACGCCCAGTTCCCGCGCCAGCTTTTCCATCGCCGCCAGCTCGTGCTCGTTATGCTGCATGACGAGGCATTGCAGATAAATGTACGGCGTTTTGCGGCGCAAACGTTTTTTGGCCGCGACCAAATTGCGCGTGCCGGCCAACACTTTTTCCAGCGAGCCGCCGACGCGATAGCGGCTGTAGGTTTCTTGCGTCGCGCCGTCGACGGAAATGATGATGGTGTCGAGGCCGCTGCGCACGGTGGCTTCGGCGGTTTTCTCGTCGAAATAATGCGCGTTGCTGCTGGTGGTGACGTACAAGCCGCGCCGTTTCGCATACGCCACAAACTCGTTGAATTGGCGGTGCAGATACGGCTCGCCTTGATGAAAGAGCACGACGTAGATGGCGCGATCGGCCAGCTCGTCGATGAGCCGGCGGTACGTTTCAAAATCCATCCGGCCGTTGGCGCGCTCCATCGAGCCGTTGCCGGTGACGCACAGCGGGCAGCTCAAATTGCACACATTCGTCGGCTCGATGGTGAGAATCGGCGGCGCGCCCCAGACGATATTTTTTTTCGTGATCGCCGAGAGCAAAAACGAGGCGAGCACGCGCGCGGCGTTCCACACGCGGCGCAGCGTCAAACTCTTGAAAAGCTGCGGGAGGGAAACTTCTTTGCCGATACCCAAATCCGGTTTGGGAAAAAAAACACGCCGCCGTTTTTCAGAAACCGGCAGCGCCGGAGGATCGACAATCGGAAGAGGAACTCTGAGCAGGCTCATGCGGCAGCGCCATCTTGTGAGGTGTCGGTTTTTGAATGTATTGCTGATTGATTACGCCGGATTAAGATATTGAAAAGGGGAGGAAGATGCAAGGGATTTTTGGTATGTGGCGAAGTTCAACTTGCGCTCGACGGTTTTTCTAATTTAGCCAAAGCTCGCTGCGCAAGCTGGACTTCGCGTTAAAGCCACTGTATTGATCTGATACATTTTTGCGACACGAGAATTAAACCGGCGTGGTTTGCAGAAATAAAAAAGGGGCACAGCGCGCGAAACCGTGCCCCTTTCTTTGGGGTAGGTGTCCTTAAAAAGAAAGCAAACAACCTTTTTAAGGATGGAAGTATATTGGATGATGGGGTAGCCGATACTTTAACCGGCCGGTTTACAGCTCAATGTAGTAACTCCCATCGCCATTTTTTCCGATGTTGCCAGTGACCATGATGAAATCTGGCGAGGTTTTTTCCAACATTTTCAGCGCTTTGGCAGCGCTGCTGGTGTGTCGAAACTTGTAGCCTTGCGCATGTTCCATGACGTTGCAGATCAAGTCTTCACGTTCGACCCGGCCAAATAGTAAAATTTCTTTCAAAGTGACTCCTTTCAGGGCTAGCCTGCTCGCAGCGCACGTTGTGGGTCAATAGGAGCATCCCTGATACATCTCAAAGAGCACTTCCTTGTGCGCTGAATCCTATAGCCAAACACGTGCCATTTTGAATCCGGCGTTACGGCCTCCTGTAAGTTTTTGTTTTTATAAAGCAAGTTGGAGGGATTTTGACAAAAGCAACATCATTAAAAAATGACCAAACTGTCTCATTCGTAGACAGTGTTTTATCATAATACGCTTGCCCTTACACGCGCATGTTTTGGAATGTAAAAGTGTTGCAAAGGCCACTCAAAGCGGTTAAAAAGGTTGACATTATCCTGAAATTCTAATACCTTTACAGGCGTAGCCTTGAATTTAGAACGATGGAATTAAGACTCAAATACGGCAGCGAGATGATGAGCGCGGATTTTAAACCGCCGGCTCATTTCGCCGAAGCGCAGCCCAAGCATATTGCGACGCTGCAAAAACCGCTGGAAATTCTCAACCAGGCGCTGGACAGAACGCTCGGCTGTCATCCGTTCAACCAAATTTTTCGCGGGACGAGAAATGTGGTGATCGTGACGCCCAATCCGGCTGATGGCGGCGGCGCGGAATATTATTTGCCACTGCTGCGCGAGCGTTTCAACCGCCTCGGCGTGCGCGATGAGGAAATCCGCGTGCTGGTGGCGGCGCGAGTTGATTCGTGGCTGCGCTCGTCAGAGTTGCCGCAGGTTTCATTTGCCGAGTTGGTCGGAGAAAAGGTGCGGGTGTTTTGGCATGATCCGCACGATCACAAGTCGCTCACGTATGCCGGCTTGACTCGTCGCGGCACGCCGGTTTTTGTCAACCGGCTGCTGATGGACGCCGATTACGTGCTGTTAAGCGGCAGCGTTTCGCATCATCCTTTGGCCGGATACGGCGCCGGGCCGCGGCTGATTCTGCCGGGCTGCGCCGGCGAGGAAAGCATTTATCGCCATTTCAGCCACGCCCTCGATCACGAGAATGCCTTCGAGCCGGAGACGCCGCAGGTTTACGCGCGCTGCCGCGACGCCGTGGTGGAAGGCAATCCGCTGCAGGAAGACAGCCGAGAGGCCTTGCGTTTTCTTGCTGCCAATTTTCTTTTGCATACCGTTCTCAACGATCAGCAGCAAATCGTCGGCGCGGTGGCGGGCGAGCCGCTGCAAGCGTTTTCAGCCGGATGCAAAGCCATCGACAGCATGTTTGGCGCGTTGACTTTGCCGCCAGCGGCCCAGCTTCTGGTTGTAAGCTGCGGCGGATTTCCGCACGATCGCGATTTCCGGGCGGCCAGCGTGGCGTTGCTGCGCGCGCTGCAATTCGCCCGGCCGCATGACGTGATCATCTTTCTCGCCGAATGCCGCGAGGGACTCGGCTCAGAGGTGCTGTCGCGTTTTTTGCAGGCGTGGCCCGAGCAGGAGATCGCCGCGGACTCCTCCGGGCGTTCCCATCATCATCCCGGATGGTTTCATCAGCAATTTCGCCACAGCGAACTTGAGGTGTTGATGACGCTGGCGGTGCTGCAGAGATCGCAGGCGTGTCGCGTCATCATGGTTACGGCGTTGGACGCCGGGTTAGTGCAGCGCTTAGGCTTTGTGGCTGCCCGATCTTTGCGCGAAGCGCTGGCGCAGGCCGAGCCTTGGCTGCGCTCGACTGAACTTAAAAAATCTCAAGCTCCGGCGTCGTCATCTACCCCGGCGGCTTGTGCAAATCCTGAAGTTAAACCCGTCGGAATTATTGCAAATGGTACTTTGTTTGCACTGGCAAGCGCAACCGTATGATTTCTCATTTGCGAGATTTATTTTGCCAGTTGCATTTAAAAATCTTTGGTTGTAAATTATTTAATAAAATATGCCTGCGGTTTCCGAATTTGAACTTGTGATTGGAAGAGGAGGAATTTATGCCGACCCCGGCTCAAAAGTCATTTAAAGGTTTGCGGCTCGACATTGCAGAAGTCCAAAAAGCGCTCAGCGCCGAAAAGCTCGACGGCTGGCTGATTTATGATTTTCACGGCATAAACGCTGTGGCAGCCGAGCTTTTTGTTTTTGAAGGACACATGGTCACCCGCCGGTGGTTTTATCTCATTCCGGCGACGGGCGAACCGACTTTGCTGGGGCATAAAATCGAGCAAGCCAATTTTCCCCCGCTGCCGGGGCGGGCGGTTTATTACGCCGGCTGGCAGGAATTGCATCAGCATTTGCGCGGCTTACTGCAGAGCATGGGCAAAACCCCTCCGCGCCTGGCGATGGAATACTCGCCGATGAGCGATGTGCCGACGGTCTCCTACGTGGACGCCGGCATGCTGGAGTTGCTGCGCTCGCTCGGCGCCGAGGTGATTTCCTCCGCCAATTTCATTCAGCTCTTTCAAGCGCGCTGGAACGACGGCCAGCTTCAGAGCCACATTGCCGCTGCGAAAATTTTGCACGCCGCCCAGCAAAAAGCGTTCAAGAAAATCGAAGCGGCGCTGCAAGCCAAGCAGCCGGTCACCGAATACGACATCCAACAATTTATTGTCAAAGAAATTCAAGCCGGCGGCGCGATGATCGAAGACATGCCGATCGTCGCCGTGAACGCCAACGCCAGCAACCCGCATTATGCGCCGACCGCGCAGGCGAACAGCCCGATTCGCCCGGGCGACGTGATTTTGCTCGATCTGTGGTGCAAGATGACCACGCCACAGGCGGTTTACGCCGACATCACCTGGATGGGATACGCCGGAACCAAAGCGCCGGATAAAGTGCAGCAGGTTTTTCAAACCGTGATTGCGGCGCGTGACAGCGCGGTGAATTTTCTCCGCCAACAAGCCGCCAACGGCCACGTCGTGCCGGGTTACCGCGTCGACGAAATCGTGCGGCAGCAAATCACCAGCGCCGGTTATGGCGACTATTTCTTTCATCGCACCGGCCACAGCATCGGCACGACGGTGCACGGCAACGGCGTCAATATCGACAGCTACGAAACGCGCGACTCCCGCCACATCATTCCGGGCGTGGCGTTTTCCATCGAACCGGGAATTTATCTGCCGGAATTCGGCGTGCGCAGCGAGATCGACGTTTATTTCGGCGCCAACGGCCCGGAAGTGCACACCCCGCCGCAGACGGAGTTGGTGAAGCTGGCGGTGTAAAAAGAATGGCCAAATGTCAACGACGCTAGTGCAGTGTTACTTTAATTTCGTAGTCTTGCTTGTGGGGCATTGTTGCAACCGCGAATGTATTGGCTTCGACAGCGGCCCACAAGGCTACGCCCGTTGGGGGCCGGGACTACAAAAACTATGGTAACAGCGTACTAGATTTAGTTATTTAGCAGGTTGGTAAAAAACTCCACAATTGTCTTTGCGAGGCGTTTAATCCCTTAATTTTAAAAGATTGCTTCACTGAGAAACACTCGCGATGACACTTTTAAAGCATCCTATTGGAGAAATGACTTTTTGATATGAGAATACAATGACAAAAGAAGAGATCATCAAAACCCTCAGATTTGTCAAAGACGAGGTTCGCCGGAAATACAAGGCTGAGATCAAAGGAATTTTTGGCTCCTATTCGAGAGGCGAAGAAAAAGAAAACAGCGACGTAGATGTATTAAGTAGAATATAAATGATTCATTGACAGATTGCTATACAAAATCCCCATTTTTATTGGCTTTTTTCGCTACTTATGTCAAGGGACTTTTTATAGTCTACTTAGTCGAATTTTTTAAGGGCGCTTCCCTTTTTGATTTATCCGGCCTCGGTGATTTCTTAGAGCAAAAATTGCAATGTAAAGTTGATGTTGTCTCTCAAAGAGCCGTGAGAGAGGAAATTAAATCTAGTGTTTATGAAGACCTGGTGGCGGTATGAAAAGAGATTTAGTATGGGACACGATTACGACGAAAGTCCCTGAGTTGAAAGGATTAATTCAAAAAATTTTCGATGCTTTGAAAGAACAGGAAGGCAGGTAACTCGGAGCCGTGAATGCCCTCGTTTTAAGCGGTGGATCGATTAAAGGCGCTTTTCAAGCCGGCGCTATAGCCCATGTCTTGAATCGCGGTTTCGCGCCGGATCTTCTCTGTGGCATTTCAGTCGGCTCGTTGAATGCCGCCTTTCTTGCAGACCGCGCCGGGCGCGCGAAAATTGCCGGGCACGATCCGGATTGGCCGAAGATCGGCGCGGAGCTGGAAGCGTTTTGGCGCCAGCGCGTCACAAAACCCGCCGACATCGCCAAAATTCAAAGCCGCTGGAAAATCGCCTGGAAGGCGCTGTGGAAAAAGTTCGACGGCCTGGCCAAGACCGGCCCGCTCAAAGAACTCGTGAGCCAAGAAATCTTTGTGGAAAATCTCCAGGCCTCTCCCGTGCAGCTTCGGGTCGGCGCGGTCAACCTGGTCAACGGTGATATTGTTTACGCCAGCGAAGCCTCGGCGAACATCATCGATTATATCGTCGCGAGCACCGCGGAGCCGATCTCCATGCCGTTGGTCGACATCGGCGGCGCGCCTTTTTACGACGGCGGCCTGCGCGATATTGCCCCGCTGAGCCATGCGCTCGATTTAGGCGCTTCCGAAATCGTTTGCATTGCCTGCCAGGCGGAAAAGGTCACGGCCAAGGATTTCAACCGCGGCAATCCGTTTCATCTCATCAGCCGGGTTTTGGATATCATTACCAACGAGGTTCTGGCCAACGATCTCGCCAAAATCAAACAGCTCAGTGGTCTTTTGAAAGATCTGCCCAATGAGCTGCTTCCCAACCCGCTGGCGCCGTACGTCGATCCGAAAATCGCGCTGATCCGTCCCGACGAACGTATTGAAGTGCATATCGACTCGTTCACCCAGGCTGATATTCACAAAATGCTGGAACAGGGCCGCTACACGGCCAGCCGCGCTTACTGAGTTTATTTGTTGAGAAGGCGATGATTGATTTAAAAAAAGGCGCAGAAATCGAATTGGACATCGAGTCGTTGGCTTTCGGCGCCAAAGGCGTGTCGCGGTTGAACGGGTACGTGATTTTCGTCGAGGACGCCTTGCCCGGCCAGCGCGTGCGCGCGCAAATTTTCAAAAAGAAAAAAGGCTACGCCGACGCCCGCCCGCTCGCCGTCATTCAGCAATCCCCGCATTTCGTCGAGCCGCGCTGCCGCCATTTTGCCGAATGCGGCGGCTGCCTGCTGCAAAATCTCGACTATGACACGCAGCTTCTTTCCAAGCAGCAGCAAGTCAAGGAACTGCTGGAACATATTGGCGGCCTCGCCGTGCCGCCGGTCTCACCGGTGATCGGCTCGCCGCAGATCTTTTTCTACCGCAATAAAATGGAATTTTCCTTCTCGCGCCAGCGCTGGCTGACGCGGGAAGAAGTTGCGAGCAAAGACATCAAACACGCCAAGGATTTTGCGCTCGGTTTGCACACCCGCAATCGCTACGACAAAACGCTGCGCATTGACGAATGTCACCTGCAGTCGCCGCTGAGCAATCAAATTCTCGCCGTGGCGCGAGAGTTTACGGAAAAGCATGCGCTATTGCCTTACACAACCGCCGGCCACACCGGCTTTTGGCGCTTTCTCGTCATCCGCGAAGGCAAAAAGACGAATGAAACGATGGTCAACATCGTCACCGCCGAGGTTGCCGGCGGGCGCGAAGCGGCGCGGCAGCTTGCCGAAAAATTGCTGGCAGAAATTCCGCAGCTCACCACCATTGTGCATAACATAAACCGCTCGAAAGCGCAAATCGCCGTCGGCGAAGAGGAACTGGTTTTGCATGGCCCGGGCTATATTCGTGAGCGCATCGGCCCGTTCGTGTTTCAAATTTCCGCCAATTCGTTTTTTCAAACCAACACCGAGGGGGCGGAAAAACTCTACACTGTTGCCCGCGATTTTGCCGCGCTGACCGGAGACGAAACGGTTTACGATCTCTACTGCGGCGCCGGCACGATTTCGATTTTTATTTCCCGGCACGCGAAACAAGTCGTCGGCTTCGAGATCGTGCCGCAAGCGATTCACGACGCCGGGGTGAATTGCCGTTTGAACAATGTAACGAATTGCTCGTTTCTGCTTGGGGATTTAAAAGATGAATTGGCGCAGACGCCGATACTCACCCGGCGCTGGGGCAAGCCGCAGGTCGTGATCATCGACCCGCCGCGCGCTGGCATGCATCCCAAAGTCGTGCAAAAAATCATCGAACTTTCGCCGCGCCGCATCGTTTATGTTTCTTGCAATCCCAGCACGTTCAGCCGCGACGTTAAAGAATTGTCGGTTCAGGGTTACGCTTTGACGAAAGCGCAGCCGGTCGATATGTTTCCGCATACCAGCCACATCGAAGTGGTGGGAGTTTTGGAAAAATGAAAACGTTTCGCCGTACAGGTATTTTTATTCTTTCGGTTTTTATCTGGGGAATGAGCAGCTCGTGCTCGCTGGCGAAGGATTCCACCGCCGTGCGCATGAAAATTCATTCGCTGCAGGCGAGCATGGGCAGCGCGGAAATCGCCGTGTTGCTTACCGACGAAGGCGGCAAACGATTTTTGCCGATTGCCGTCGGCGGCGATCAGGCGTTGTCCATTCAATTGGGCCGTGACGGTCGCTCCATCAAACGGCCGCTCACGCATGATTTGATGGCGAATATTTTCAAATCACTTGACGTGCAGGTCGAGCGTATCACCATCACGGATTTGCGCGAGGGCGTTTATTACGCCGACATCGCGCTGCGGCAAAACGGCCGCGCGCATCGCGTCGATTCGCGGCCCAGCGACGCCATCGCGCTGTCGCTGCGCGTCAATGCGCCGATTTACGCCATGCCGCATTTGCTGAAACCGATCGCCGAACTTCCGAAAGAAGAAAGCGAAGAGACGCCGGCGTCAACTACCGTCACGCAATGGGGCATGAACGTGCAGCCGTTGACCAAGGCCCTGTCCGATTTCTTTGGCCGCCGTGAAGGCGTGCTGGTGGCCGACGTAAAAGAAAACAGCCCGGCCTGGCAAAGCGGCCTGCGCGCCGGGGATATCGTGCTGCGAATCGAAAAGCAAGAAGTTCGAAATCTCGAAAATTTTTTGGAAGCGACGGTGAGGAAAGATACGAACCGCGTGGAGATTGGGGTGTTGCGGGGTGATCAGAATTTGAGTTTTATTGTCAAGGCGAGCCAATAAAAACACCTCGACATTACTACCGGAGCGAACTGTATTTTCCCCCTTACACTTCAAATGGTGAGAAGATTGTAAAGAAAGACGAGTGTTTGGTTTTATTCACGAACGCGAAGACGTTCTGGTTCGACAATGAGAAGCTTATTGGTTGGATTTATCGTCTGCAAGGCGGTTTTCAATTGTCGAACCAATTCCAACAAACCTTTGGCCGTCGGCCTCGGATGGCGCAATACAATAAGCCCCGGATATTCCTGTGGCGGATAAAGAATGGTGTTGGCAAAATCCAAATCCAATGTAACGAGGCACCGGGATTCTTGTTGACAGACTTTCGCAATCACCTCGTCCTCTGCGCCAGTTAAATTTTGCTCTTTGACCGTTGAGACCTCATGTCCCTCCTGCTTTAAAATCGCGGCGCCGCGAGGGTCCATATTTTGATCGAATTTTATTTTCATGCGGCAATAGCGACTTCGAGAGGTATAATGCGTTCCTTGGTCATCTCGGCTGAATAGGCCAAAGCGGCGCGCACATCTTCGCGGGTCAGATCGGGATAAGCGGCAAGGACATCTTCGATGGAATCGCCGTTTGCCAAAAACTCGACAATAAGCCATACCATGACTCGCGTCCCTTTGATGCATGGCTGGCCATGGCAAACGGCGGGATTGATGGAAATACGTTTAAGCAAAGGATTCATGGTTATGGCTATCTTCTAAAATGTAAAAGGACAGATGATGACCAATCTCTTCAAGAAGATAAAAAGGTTTTTGTCAAAAAGCAAGTCATGAGTAGGTTTTAAAATTAGTGAAGGTCCCCTTGTTAAGCTGCTTCAACCGCTTTATCCATTCGGAAGGATTTAAAGTCGATAAATTTTCCTCTCCGCACCAGCGCCAAAAAAAGCAGCGTCGCCAATCCCACCGGCAGTGTGAAGGTCAACACGCGCCACGCGCCCACCAGCAAGCCCAACAAATTTTCCGGCAACGACGCGCGATAGAAAAAGAGAAACGCCAGCTCGGCCCCGCCGGCGCCGCCGGGAGAAGGCACGAGCTTGACCAGCATGAAGACGAGCCATTGTGAGGCGAATAAATTGAACGGGTCAACATAATTCTGCAAGCCGACGAGCAGCACAGTCAACATGCTGAAACGGCAAACCCAGTGCAAACCGGAGAGGCCGACCGTGACCACAAAACGCCATTTCCCCTGCGCAATCATCACGCGGAAGGTTTGTTTGGCCACGCCGGCTTGCTGCGCGAATTTCTTCTTCCACCCGGACGCGCGGGATTTAAAAGCAGGCGGCAAGAGAGTCCACGCCAAGCGCCCGCCGAAATAGAGAACAACAATTCCCACCAGCAAGATGCCGAAGGTGCGGCTGCCGGTCAAATCGTATTGCCGCAGCAGGCCAAAAAATTTATCCAGCGTCACGCCATTGCCGGCTGCCGACGAAAGCAGCAGCGCCAACGGCAAGGCGAGGATGAAAAAGACGACGTCCTCGAAAGCGTTCAGCGCCATGATCGAGCTGGCGACGCCCGGCGCAATGCCGCGCGAAACCATCCAGCCCAATTTTGCGCCGCTGCCGCCAATCGCCGCCGGCGACACCGCCGAGGCCATTTCGGTCGCCAGCGTCATCTGCAAAACCTCGGTAAAGCGCTCGCGCTTGCCGAGAAAACGCAGCCAAACTTGCACGCGCAACGTGTCGGCCAGCCAGGGCAAAATCACCATGCCGGCCAGCGCCAAAATGCAGAGCAACGGAAATTGGCTGAAGGCGTTCAGCGCCGAGCTGTCGACGGTGAACGCGGAATAGGCAACGCTAATTAATAATCCAACACTGAGAATGACAATGAGTCGCATGACGTATTTATATTGAAAAATGGTCACTTCTTGTTTCAATTTTGGTCAAACTGTCTCAAAAACGCGCAACGCGGCAAGCTCGCGCTCCGCATTCTTCTAAATTAACGCAAGAATTATGCCGGTGAGTAGACCCTGTTGTCTCTATAACCTGCATTATTCATAAACCGACTCAACTTGTGCGGTGCTGAATGGATGTCATCTAGTATAATGATTCATAAAAAACTTTACAATTAAATTTTAGATTCGTATATTACCTCTCAACCAATTGAGAGGTAAATTATGCCACGAAAAAGTCAGCGTGCAAAATTAGTTTTAA
>Ga0187892_10009560_pt1 | contig 12699 bp, 10 predicted proteins | sample MA1701073metaG_FD_139345 | JGI IMG/M metagenome (GOLD analysis project Ga0187892, IMG submission 139345) | Bio-ooze microbial communities from a basaltic lava cave in the Kipuka Kanohina Cave System on the Island of Hawaii, USA - MA170107-3 metaG ...
GATCCGGCGACGACCGCCTCTACGTGGCCGAGAAGGGGGGCGCGGTCCGCGCCGTCGAGGAGGGGCCCGGAGGCGAGCGCCGGGCGGCCGGAGCACCGGTGCTCGACCTCACCGGCCAGGTGTCGGGGGCCTTCGAGCAGGGCCTGCTCGGCATAGCCTTCTCTCCCGACGGCTCGGTGCTCTACGCCGACTACACCGACCTCGACGGCGACACCCGGGTGGTGGCCTACCCCTTCGACGGCAGGCAGGCCGACGAGGAGGCAGGCCGGGAGCTGCTCGGCGTGGACCAGCCGTTCGAGAACCACAACGGGGGCAACCTCGTCGTGGACGGGGACGGGATGCTGTGGATCTCCCTGGGCGACGGCGGCAGCGGAGGTGACCCCGAGGGCAACGCCCAGGATCTCACCACCCTGCTCGGGTCGATCCTGCGCATCGACCCCCGCCCCGCCGGCGACCGGCCCTACACCGTGCCCGCCGACAACCCCTTCGCCGGGCGCGCCGACGCCCGGGGTGAGATCTGGGCCTGGGGCCTGCGCAACCCGTGGCGGTTCTCCTTCGACCGGGCCACGGGCGACCTGTGGATCGCCGACGTGGGGCAGGCCAGCCGGGAGGAGGTCGACCTCGCCCCTGCCGACCCCCGGCCCGGACCGGGCGCCAACTACGGGTGGGACCGCCTCGAGGGCACGAAGGCCTCCGAGGGCAGGCCCCCGCCGGGAGCGGTGCCACCGCTCTTCGAGTACGACCGGACCGGCGGCAACTGCTCGATCACCGGGGGCTACGTCTACCGGGGCACGGCCCTGCCCGGCCTCGACGGCGCCTACCTCTTCGGCGACTACTGCACCGGGGTGGTGCGGGCGCTGCGCCAGGAGGGGGGGCGGGTGACCGAGGAGCGCGCCTTCGGGGTCGGGGTCGACGGCCTCGCCTCCTTCGGCCAGGACGCCGCCGGCGAGCTCTACGTGCTGTCCCTGGCCGGAGGCCTCTACCGGATCACGGCCGGGTCCTGAGGGCGACGCCGCCCCCCGGGTCACGCCCCCGCTGCGCAACGAGGACCCGGGGACGGCCCGCCAGGTCCGACAGGACGGCCGGGCGGCCGAGGCCCGCCGAGCGAGCCAGCGCCACGGCGGCCGCCGCCTGGTGGGCGGCGATCTCCACCACGAGGCTCCCCCCCGGGGCCAGCCAGGCCGGAGCCCCGGCCACGACGGCTCGCACGGCCTCGAGGCCGTCGGGGCCGGCGACGAGGGCGCCCGGGGGCTCCCAGGCCGCCACCTCCTCGGGCAGGGCCTCGCCGGCGCCCACGTAGGGGGGGTTGGCGACCACGACGTCGATGTGGCCGCGGAGCTCGACGGGCAGGGCTCCGTACCACGAGCCTCGCACGAGGCGCACCCGGGCCCCGGCCCGGCGGCCCATCCCGGCCAGGTTGGCCCGGGCCACGGCCAGCGCGCCGGCCGACTCGTCCGTGGCCCACACCTCGGCCCAGGGCACCTCGTCGGCCACGGCCAGGGCGATGGCACCCGAGCCCGTGCCCAGGTCGACGAGGCGGGGCGCCGGGGTGGGCGGGTGGGCCCGGAGGCGCTCGATGGCGACGCCGGCGACCACCTCGGTCTCGGGCCGGGGGACGAGCACCCGGTGGTCGACGAGCAGCTCGAGGCGGCGGAACCCCCAGCGCCCGAGCACGTACTGGAGGGGCTCCCCCGCCCCCCGCCGGGCGGCCATGGCCCGGGCGTGGGCGGCGGGCCGACCCGGGGCCTCGTCGTCGAGGTGGGTGAGCAACGTGGCGAGGTCGTAGCCCGACGCCCGTTCGAGGATGCGCCGGGCGTCGAGGGCCGAGCACCCCGCTGCCTCTACCTCCACGCCGAGGCGGCGCCACGTGGCGGCCGTCCCGCGCCGGCCGGCCTGGGCGCCCCCCCCACCCCCCGGCTCGCCCCTCACGCCCGCCGGGGGCACCGATCCCCATCCTTCGCCGGCCGGCCGATGCCTTCCCCCGGGCCGCAGGTGACCCTTGAAGGCCGGCCCCGGGCGGCCTCGGGGCGCTGGGGACCGCTAGCGTGACCACCCCTGTGGGCTGGCTGACCGAGCTGGGTGCGGGCCTCCGAGGCCTCGCCGTCGACGCCGGGGTTCTCGGCTACCGGCCCGTGGCCCGCCAGGGCCCGGGCGGGTGGGACGCCGGGTACGCCGCCGGGGAGTGGGACCGCATGGCCACCGTGGAGGAGTCGGCCCGGTACGCCATGCTCGAGGAGTACCTGCACCGCGCCTGCCCCTCGCCGAGCATCCTCGACGTCGGCTGCGGCCCGGGCCTGCTCCGGGAGCGCATCCAGGGCGCACCCTTCGACCGTTACGTCGGGGTGGACGTTTCCGCCGAGGCCATCCGGCGGGCGCAGCACCTGGCCGACGAGCGGACAGCCTTCCTCGTCGGCAACCCCGCTGCGGCCCCCGGGGGGCCCTTCGACGTCGTGGTCTGCAACGAGGTCCTCTACTACCTCGACGACATCGCCGCCTTCCTCGCCGCCCTGGGTCCGGTCATGGCCCCCGGCGGTCACCTGCTGACCTCCAACTGGCGCCACCCGGGGGATCGCCGGCTCCACACCATGCTCGACGCCCGCTTCGCCCTCGTCGACCGGGTCGAGGTGGCGAACACGACCTCGCGACGGCTGCGATGGCGGGTGGCCTGGCACCGGGAGCGGCCCCGGCCCCGGGGCGCCTGAGTGGCCCCCCGACCCCGGCGGGCTCGCCGCCCCGGCTCTGGCCCTCCCGCTCCGCTACGTTCGCGGGGGTGGCGGCCGACGACCACGACCCCGGCGGCTCCGATGCCGAGGTGCTCGAGGTCGCCGGCCACGAGGTGGCCATCACCCACCCCGGCAAGGTCTTCTTCGCCGAGCGGGGGGAGACCAAGCTCGACCTCGCCCGCTACTACCTCGCCGTGGCCGGTCCCCTCATGGCCACCATGGGTGGGCGCCCGGTGCTCCTCCAGCGCTTCCCCAACGGGGCGGGCGGCTCGTCGTTCTTCCAGAAGCGGGTGCCCGAGAGCCGGCCGCCCTGGCTCGACACCGCGGTGGTGGCCACGCCCAACGGCACCACGTCGCGGGCCCTCGTCGCCTCCGACGTGGCCCACGTGCTGTGGGCCGTGAACCTCGGTTGCCTGGGCTTCCACGTGTGGCCGGTGCGGGCCGACGACCTCGACCACGCCGACGAGCTCCGGATCGACCTCGACCCCTCGCCCGGGGTGGGCTTCGCCATGGTGGCCGAGGCTGCCACCGAGGTGCGCGACCTGCTCGCCGAGCGGGGGGTGGCGAGCCAGCCGAAGACCACCGGCAACCGGGGCATCCACGTCTACGCCCGGCTCGAGCGGCGCTGGAGCTCCTACGACGTCCGGGCGGCGGCGGTGGCCGTGGCCCGGGAGCTCGAGCGGCGCCGGCCCGACCTCCTCACCTCGGCCTGGTGGAAGGAGGAGCGGGGCCGGCGGGTCTTCGTCGACTTCAACCAGAACGCCCCCCACAAGACCGTGTTCGGGGCCTGGTCGGTGCGGGCCCGGCCCGGGGCCCAGGTCTCGACGCCCTTCGCCTGGGACGAGCTCGAGTCCCTCGAGCCCGACGCCCACACCATGGCCACGGTGCCCGCTCGCCTGGCCGAGCGGGGCGATCCCTGGGACGGCTTCGCCGAGCCCCAGTCCCTCGAGCCCCTCCTCGAGATGGTGGCCGCCGACGTCGGCGCTGGCCTGCCCGACGCCCCCTGGCCTCCCGTCTACCCCAAGATGCCCGGCGAGGCCCCCCGGGTGGCGCCCAGCCGGGCCCGCAAGGCCCCGGGCTGAGCCCGCCCTCGAGCTCCCTACCACGACGGCGAGCGGGCCAGGCGGAGGCGGGCCCGGTCGAGGACGGTCATGGCCGCGCCGTGGCGCACCCGCAGGCGGTCGCCCCCGAGGTGGACCTCGTCGGCGTCGACGTCGGGACCCAGGGCGACGGCTGCGTACACCGTGCCCACGGCCACGCCCTCCTGGCGGGTGGGGCCGGCCACGCCGGTCACGGCCAGGCCGACGTCGGCTCCCAGGAGCGCCGCCGCCCCCCGGGCCAGGGATGCCGCCGCCTCGGCCGACACCACGCCCGGGGAGGCCACGGCGAGCAGGTCGCGCTTCACCTCGGCCGCGTAGGCCACCACCGAGCCTCGGAACCAGGCGCTGGCCCCGGCCGGGGCGCTGAGCAGGGCCCCGACGAGCCCCCCGGTGAGGGACTCGGCCACCCCCACGGTGAGGCCCCGGGCCTGGGCCAGGGCCCCCACCGCCTCGCCCATGGTGGCGCCGTCGACGCCGTAGACGACCGGACCCAGGCAAGCCCGCAGGGCCCGCTCCTCGCCGTCGAGGAGGGCCTCGGCGGTGGGCTCGTCGGCGGCCCGGGCCGTCACCCGCACCCACACGCCGTCGGTCCCGGTGGCCAGGAAGGCGATGGTGGGGTTGGTCTGGGCCTCGACCCGGGATGCCACCCGCTCGGCCACCGCCGACTCCCCCAAGCCCCAGGTGCGCAGCACCCGGCTGCGGATCACCCCGCCCCCGCCGACCCGGCGCAGCTCGGGAGCGACGGCCCGGTCGAACATCTCCTCCAGCTCCGACGGCACCCCCGGCAGGGCGTAGACGACGGCGGAGCGCCCCCCGGGTGACGCCAGCTCGGCCCGCAGGCCCGGGGCCGTGCCCGTCGTCGGATCGATGAAGCGCGAGCCCCGGGGGCGCTGGGCCTGGACGAGGCTGGCGCCGGGCATGGCCACCCCACGGCGGGCATAGCGGCCGGTCACCAGCTCGGCCATGGCCGGGTCGTCCTCGAGCGGTTGGCCCAGGGCCAGGGCGAGCCCCGGGCGGGTGACGTCGTCGGCCGTCGGCCCCAGGCCCCCGCACACGAGCACGGCCCCAGCCCGGCTGGCGGCCTCGGTCACCGCCCGGGCGATGCGGGCGGGGTTGTCCCCCACCCGGGTCTGGCGCAGGCAGTCGACGCCCTCCTCGGCCAGGCGCCGGGCCAGCCACGCCGAGTTCGTGTCCACGACCTGGCCGAGCAGCAGCTCGGTGCCGACGGCCACGATCTCGGCCCGCACGCCTGCCTCAGGTGAGCGTGAGGCGGCGGCCGTCGAGGAGGTACTGCACGCCGCTGGCGACGGTGAGCGCGACCGCCACCCAGAGCACGGTGGCCACCACGGCCTCGTAGCCCCGGCCCTCCACCGGGAGCAGGGCCGCCGACACGGCGAGGATCTGCACGAGCGTCTTGACTTTGGCCAGCGGCCGGGCCGGGACCGAGATGCCCCGGCGGCCCACGTAGGAGCGGTAGGCCGAGAGGGCCACCTCCCGGGCGGCGATGACCACCACCGGTGGCCACGGCACCCGGTCGACGGTGACGAGGGCCCAGAGGGCGGCGAGGACGATGACCTTGTCGGCGAGCGGGTCCAGGAAGGCCCCGGACCGAGTGGCCCCCTGGCGGCGGGCCAGCCACCCGTCGGCGCCATCGGTCCCCGCGAGCACGATCCAGAAGGCCAGGCTCGGCCATCCCGGGCCCTCGCCGAGGACGAGGGCCACGAGCACGGGGGTGGCCAGGACCCTCCCGATGGTGATGGCGTTGGCCGGGGTGGCCAGGGCGGTGGGGCCGTAGGTGGGGGTGGCCATGGCTCAGGCGGCCTCGAGGTCGGGTCCCGCCGCCCCGATGACGGTGAGGGTGTGGATCTCCCCCGCCGCCAGGTGCTGGGGCACGGCGACCACCCCGTCGATCTCGGGGGCCTCGCGGTGAGTCCGGCCCCGGCCCGGGCGGTCGACGAGCACCTCCACCGGCGAACCCACGAGCGCCGCCCGGCGGGCGGCGGTGATGCCCTCCTGGAGGTCGGCGAGCTCGGCCAGCCGCTCCCGCACGAGGCCGTCGGGAACGCGACCGTCGAGCCCGGCGGCGAAGGTGCCCTCCTCCGGGGAGAAGGGGAAGAACCCGGCCCAGTCGAGCTGCGCCTCGTCGAGGAAGGCGAGGAGCTCGTCGTGGTCGTCCTCGGACTCGCCGGGGTAGCCCACGATGAACGAGGACCGGAGGGCGGCCGCCGGCTCGGCCGACCGGATGGTGGCGATGCGCTCGGCGAAGCGGCCGCCGTCCCCCCACCGTCGCATGCGTCGCAGCAGGGGACGGGAGGCGTGCTGGAGGGAGAGGTCGAAGTAGGGCACGCCGGTGGCGAGCACGGCCTCGACGAGGCGGTCGTCGAGCTCGGAGGGGTAGAGGTAGAGCAACCGGGTGCGCCGGCATCGGGCCGACACCTCGGCCACGAGGTCGATGATGGCGCCCGGGCGGCTCTGGTCCCGCCCGTAGGAGGCGAGGTCCTGGGCCACGAGCACCACCTCGGGCACGGCCAGGGCTTCCACCTCGGCCAGCACCGCCTCCGGCCGGCGGGAGCGCTGGCGGCCCCGGAACGACGGGATGGCGCAGAAGCCACAGGACCGGTCGCAGCCCTCGGCCACCTTGACGTAGGCCCACGGCGCCGAGGCCGGGGGGCGGGGCAGCTCGAGGAGGTCGAGGGACGGCACCGGCGGTCCCGTTGGCTTGACGCCGAGCTCGATGGGGACCCCGAACCCCGCCACCTGCTGGACCTCGGGGAGGGCCTCGGCCAGCTCCGGCCCGTAGCGCTCGGCCAGGCACCCGGTGACCACCAGGCGGGCATCGGGCGCCAGCTCGGCCAGCTCGAGGACGACCTCGACGGACTCCTGCCGGGCCGCCTCGACGAAGGCGCAGGTGTTCACCACGACGAGGTCGGCCTCGGCGGCCGACGACGCGGGGTCGAGGCCGCCGGCCACCAGGGTGCCGGCGAGCTTGTCGGAGTCCACGGCGTTCTTGGGGCAGCCCAGGGTCTCGACCCAGAAGCGCTCGGTCATCGGCCGTCATCGTAGGCGGGCGGACCCGAGCCCGATCGGGCGACCCGGCGGGCATGTCACCCGGCCCGGGACGGGACGGTCGTAAAGGTGCTGGAGACGCCAGCACTGGAGGCAAGGAGATCATGGACGAGCTCGCCGTCATCGCCCTGTTGGGTCTGGCCACCCTCGGGGTCACCAACCTGGCCGTCGAGGTGATCGGCGGCCTGGCCCGCTACCGCACGGTGGCCGCCTTCACCGTGGCCCTCGCCGGCGTGGTGGTCCTCGACCACTCCCTGTTCGCCGGCTTCGACGTGGCGGTGGCCGACGACACCACCGCGGTGGTCGTCACCGGCCTCGTCGTCGGCTCCCTGGCCGGCGCCTGGCGCGCCGTGCTCGCCTGGTTCGACCGCTCGCCGGCGGCCGGTGAGGGCGACGCCCCCCGGAGCCGGGCCCGACTGGCGGCCTGAGCGCCGGTCGCCGGCCCCCTTCCGGCGACTGCACCCGCCGATGGCACCGCAACGCAGCGGTGCCATCGGCGCGCTCCCGGAGCCGCGCGTGCCATCGGCGCGCTCCCGGAGCCGCGCGTTCAGCCGTCGCCGCGGTCGCGGCGCTCGTCGAGCTCCTCAGGGGTCATGAGGACCGCCCGCGCCTTGGAGCCCTCGGAGGGGCCCACCACCCCCCGCCGCTCCAGGAGGTCCATGAGCCGCCCGGCCCGGGCGAAGCCCACCCGGAGCTTGCGCTGGAGCATCGAGGTGGAGCCCAGTTGGCTCCGGACCACGAGCTCCATCGCCGCCTCGAGGAGGTCGTCGTCGTCCTCGCCGCCCCCGGGACCAGCCGAGGAGCCCGGGCCGTCGTCACCCTCCACCCCGGCCACGTAGGCGGGCTCGGCCTGGCGCCGCCAGAAGGCGGCCGCCTCGCGCACCTCCTTCTCCGTGACCCAACACCCCTGGACCCGCCCGGGGACGTTGGAGGAGGCGAAGGCCACGAGCATGTCGCCCTGGCCCACGAGGCGCTCGGCCCCGGGCTGATCGAGGATCACCCGGCTGTCGGCCAGCGACGTGACGGCGAAGGCGAGCCGGGAGGGGACGTTGGCCTTGATCACCCCGGTGATGACGTCGACCGACGGCCGCTGGGTGGCGATGACGAGGTGCAGACCGACCGCCCGAGCCATCTGGGCCAGGCGGCAGATCGACTCCTCCACGTCCCGCGCCGCCACCATCATGAGGTCGTTGAGCTCGTCCACCACGACGAGCACGTAGGGCAGGCGGACGTGCGTCGGGGCGTCGGGGTCGCGCCGGCGTTCCTCGTCGCTGAGGTCGAGGTCGCCCCGGTCGAGGGCCTGGTTGTAGCCGGCGATGTCGCGCACGCCCACCGAGGCCAGGAGGTCGTAGCGGCGCTCCATCTCCGCCACCGCCCAGCTCAGGGCGTTGGCCGCCCGCTTGGGGTTCACCACCACCTGCGTGAGCAGGTGAGGGAGGTCGTTGTAGGCACCGAGCTCCACCCGCTTGGGGTCCACGAGGATGAGTCGGACCTCCTCGGGCGTGGCCCGCATGAGGATCGAGGTGAGCATGGAGTTGATGCACGACGACTTCCCGGCCCCGGTGGCCCCGGCGATGAGGAGGTGGGGAGTCTCGGCCAGGTTGGCGAGCACGGGTCGCCCGGCGATGTCGCGCCCCAGGGCCACCTCGAGCGGGTGGCGGGGGGCTCGGGCCTCGGCCAGCACATCGCCGAGGAGCACGAGCTGGCGGCTACGGTTCGGCACCTCCACCCCGATGGCCGACTGGCCGGGGATGGGGGCGAGGATGCGAACGTCGGGTGAGGCCATGGCGTAGGCGATGTCGCGGTGGAGGCTCGTCACCCTGGCCACCTTCACCCCCGACCCGAGCTCGAGCTCGAAGCGGGTGACGGTCGGGCCCACGGTCATGCCGATGAGGCGGGTCTGGACGCCGTGGGCGGCCAGGGCCTCCTCGAGCACCCGTCCCTGGGCCTCGACCTGGCGACGGTCGACCTTGTGGGCTCCGCCCCGATCGAGGAGGTCGAGGGGCGGCAGGCGCCAGGCCCCTTCGGCCGGCCCCGGGGGCCGGCGGGTGCCGTGACCCGGGGCGCCTTCGGGCCCGTGGTCGGAGGGACCGTCGACGGGGCCGGACGCCTCCGGAACCCCCGGCGCCGGTCCGTGGGTGGTGAGCACCGGCTCGCGGGCCCCGACCTCGCCGTCCTCGCTCCCGTCGGCGGACCCGGGATCGGCGTCGGAGCCCCCCTCCCCCGCCACGGACAGGGCCGGCGGCGGCCGGGCGTCGGTGGTCACGGCCGGAGCCGCCCGCCGGGAGCGGAAGGCGGCGAGGGCCACGGCGGTGCGACCCAGGGCGGCGCCGGCGAGGCGACCGAGCCAGCCCAGCCCGGCTCGCCCACGCGCCACCACGTCGGGCACGGTGGTGCGGGCCAGCACGAGGGACCCCGCCACGGCCACGGTGAGCAGGACGAGCCCGGCGCCCATGCTCCCCAGCAGGGCCCGCAGGGGGGCGGCGGCGAGCATGCCCACGACGCCGCCTGCATCCCCCAGGACCTCGGCGGTGGCCCCGAAGCCGGGGCCACCGCGCACGAGGTGCACGAGGCCGGTGGCGGCCACCGCGGCCACGAAGGCCGAGACCCAGAGGCGCAGCGGGTCCTCGAGGGCGCGCCGGCGCAGCACGAGCAGGCCGGCGAGCACGAGGGCCACGGGCACGGCGACGCGGGCCACGCCGAAGAGCCGGAAGCCGGCCTCGGCCAGGGCCCGCCCGGCCACGCCCGCCCCGTCGGCGTAGAGGGCGAGTCCGAGCAGCAGCCCGAGGCACAGCACGGCGAGGCCCGCGAGGTCCTGACCGTGGCCGGCCAGGGCCGGGCCGGGCCGGCGGCGGGCCCGGTCGGCGGGACTCGGGGGCGCCCGGCGGCTGCTGCTCACCGGTCGAGCGGTCCGGCGCCGCCTGGAGGGCTGGGCTCGCCCGCTCCGGCGGGCCGGGCGCGCGACACGCGTCTTCGTGGCCACAGTGGCCACAACGCTAACACCAGCAACACCAGCCCCGCGGAGCCGCCGTCCCGCGTCAGGAGCTACCGCGGCTCCCCGGGTCAGCGAGGAGGCCGGCGGGCCGGGGTCGGGCGATCAGGCCTCCACCACGACCGGCACGATCATGGGGCGCCGGCGCGTGCGCTCGTTCACGAGGCGGCCCACCTCGCGCCGCACCCGGCGCTTGCAGGCCTCGACGTCGATGGTCCCCTCGTCCTGGGACACCACCGCGCCGGCCGCCCGCTCCCGGGCCTCCTCGAGGAGCTCGTCGGCCTCGGGGGCGTAGACCCAGCCCTTCGTGATGATCTCCGGGGTGGCCACCACCTCCCCGGAGTGGGCGTCGACGGTGACGACCACGACGACCACCCCCTCGTCGGCCAGGGCCCGGCGGTCCCGGAGCACCCCGTGGCCCACGTCGCCCACGATGCCGTCGACGTAGAGGTACCCGTCGGGCACGGTGCCGGCGAAGTCGAGGCCCTCGTCGCCGAGCTCCACGACGTCGCCGTCCTCGGCGAGCACGACGTGACCGGGCTCGAGGCCCATCTCCATGGCCAGGTGGCAGTGAGCGTTGAGGTGGCGGAACTCGCCGTGCACGGGGACGAAGTACTCGGGCCGGGTGACCGAGAGCATGGTCTTGAGCTCGTTCTGCAGCCCGTGGCCGGTGACGTGGACGTCCTCCACGCCGGCGTGCACCACCTCGGCTCCGAGGCGGTAGAGGCCGTCGATGACCTTGTTCACCGAGTACTCGTTGCCGGGGATGGCATGGGCGCTGATGATGACGACGTCGCCCTCGACGATCTTGAGCCAGCGGTTCTCCCCCGTGGCGAGCAGCGACATCGCCGACATGGGCTCACCCTGGGACCCGGTGGAGATCACGCACACCTCCCCGGGGGCCAGGGTGTCGATCTGCTCGATGTCGACGAGGGCGCTGTCGGGGATGTGGAGGTAGCCCATCGTCCGGGCCATGGCCACGTTCTTGGCCATGGAGCGGCCCAGCGTGGCGACCTTGCGGCCCGAGGCCACGGCGGCGTCGGCGATCTGCTGGATGCGATGGATGTGGCTGGCGAAGCAGGCGGCGAGCACCCGGCGGCCCTCGTTGGCCCGGAAGACGTTGCGGAGCCGTCGCCCCACCTCGCGCTCGCTGGGGGAGTACCCCGGCTCCTCGGCGTTCGTGGAGTCCGAGAGCAGGAGGCGGATGCCCGGTCCCGAGGCCAAGGCCCCGATCCGGGCCAGGTCGGTCCGCCGCCCGTCCACCGGGGTGAGGTCGAGCTTGAAGTCCCCGGTGTGGAGGATCACGCCCTGGGGGGTGTGGAAGGCGGTGGCGAACCCGTCGGGCACCGAGTGGGTGACGGGGATGAACTCGCAGTCGAAGGGCCCGATGTGGCGGCGCTCGCCGTCGCCCACGGCGATGAGCTCGGTGCGATCGAGCAGCCCGGCCTCCTCGATGCGGTTGCGGGCCAGGCCCAGGGTGAGCGCCGAGCCGTAGATGGGGAAGCTCAGGTCGCGCAGGAGGTAGGACAACCCACCGGTGTGATCCTCGTGGCCATGGGTGAGCACGCACGCCTCGACCCGCTCGGCGTTGTCCCGCAGGTAGGTGAAGTCGGGCAGCACGAGGTCGATGCCCAGCATCTCGCTGTCGGGGAACATGAGCCCGCAGTCGATGACGAGGATACGGCCGTCCTGCTCGAGGCAGGCGCAGTTGCGCCCGATCTCGCCCAGGCCGCCGAGGAAGGTGATGCGTACGGGGTCAGCCAAGGTTCTCCAGGACCTTCCTGGCCTCCGACTCCAGGCCATCGGGAGCGGGGCCCAGCGGGAGCCGGCACTGGCCGACGGGGTGACCCAGCACCCGCATCATGGCCTTGGCCGGGATCGGGTTGGGGGCAGCGTCGCCGGTCTCGAACGCGTAGGACGCCAGGAGCCGGCGGTTGGCGTCCCTGGCCTCGGCGGGCCGACCCTCCCGGTAGGCCCGGATCATCTCGGCGAAGACCTCGCCGGCCCAGTGGGTGGCCACGCCGATGACCCCCACGGCCCCCACGGCCAGGAGTGGCAAGGTGAGCGAGTCGTCGCCGCTGTAGACCTCGAAGCCGGCGGGCAACAGGTCGAGGAGGCGGGCCGTGCCCGCGGGGTCGCCGGTGGCATCCTTCATGCCCACGAAGGTGGGGGTGTCGGCCACGAGGCGGCGGTAGGTCTCGGGGGCGATGCGCCGCCCCGTGCGCACCGGGATGTCGTAGACGAAGAGGGGGAGGTCGCAGGCGGCGGCCACCGCTCGCAGGTGGGCGGCGATGCCGGCCTGGCCCGGCCGGTTGTAGTACGGGGTCACGGCGAGGATGGCGGCCACCCCGCAGGACGCCGCCCGGGCCGTGAGCTCCACGGTGTGGGCGGTGTCGTTGCTGCCGGTGTTGGCCACGACCGGCACGGTGACGGCCTCGGCCACCGCCCGGAAGAGGTCGAGCTTCTCGGCGTCGTCGAGCACGGAGGCCTCCCCGGTGGTCCCGGCCACCACCAAGCCATCGCTGCCGTGGTCGACCAGCCACCGGGCCAGGGCGACGGCGGCGTCGAGATCGACCGACCCGTCCGGAGCGAAGGGGGTCACCATGGCCGTGACGACTGCTCCGAATCGGGCCATATCTGGCGAGAACCTAGCAGGGGCTCCGCCCGGCCCTTCCCGCCGGGCGACGCCGCCCCGTCGTCGTCCCGAGGCCTTGACCTGGCCCCTTGGGACAAGGTCTACCGTCACCCTCGAGAGCCTTGGCCCACCTCGCTCTCCGACAGACCCCGCCGCTCGCCGGCGGGGTCTCGTCGTTGGCAA
>Ga0187892_10009561_pt1 | contig 12699 bp, 13 predicted proteins | sample MA1701073metaG_FD_139345 | JGI IMG/M metagenome (GOLD analysis project Ga0187892, IMG submission 139345) | Bio-ooze microbial communities from a basaltic lava cave in the Kipuka Kanohina Cave System on the Island of Hawaii, USA - MA170107-3 metaG ...
GCGCGCGGAAGCCCGAGCCCCTTCCTTGCCGCGCGCTCGGCTGCGGGGGGTTCGGGGGGCGGAGCCCCCCGAAGACGAAGATCAGCGAAGAGCGTGTGAATCGGTAGATTCACACGCTCTGAGCCTGAGACTGAGTCTGAGGCGGCTCGACGCCCTCGGATCGAGCGGGCGAGCCTCCTCGGGACCGACATGGGGCGGCCAGCCGGCGCGGGCGGAGCGAGCCGGAAGGAGGAGGCCTCTGACGGCCGTCCCGGCGACCGTGGAAGCTCGACGGAGGCGGGCTCGGGGAGACGGACCTCGGGCTCAAGGCGCCTCGCCGTCGCGGCCGCTCGCCCGGGCGCGGTAGCGCTCGAGCTTGCGGTAGAGGGTCGTCTTGTCGATCCCGAGGATCCGGGCGGCGAGCGTCTTGTTGCCGCCCGCCGCCTCGAGCACGCGCCCGATGTAGCGGCGCTCGACCTCGTCGAGGGGCGCCAGCTCGCTCGGGTCGATGCCGGCGACGATGACGTCGGACCGCCGGTACTGGTGGACCTTCTCGGGCAGGTCGTCGACCGTGAGCTGCTCGAAGCGCGTGAGGCCGACGGCGCGCTCGATCGCGTTCTGCAGCTCGCGGACGTTCCCCGGCCACGCGTACGAGACGAGCCGCTCGGCGGCCGCAGGGGTGATGCCGGTCACGCCCTTGCCGGCCGCGGCCGCGAACCGCTCGAGGAAGCGCTGGGCGAGGAGCAGGATGTCGCCCGGGCGCGCGCGCAGCGGCGGGACCTCGATGTGGATCACGTCGAGCCGGTAGAGCAGGTCGGCGCGGAAGGCGCCTTCCTCGACGGCGGTCTCGAGGTCGCGGTGGGTCGCGGCGACGATCCGCACGTCCACGGGTACCTCGGCCTCGCCGCCCACGGGGCGCACCGCTCGCTCCTGCAGCGCCCGCAGGACCTTGGCCTGGAGCGCGAGCGGCATGTCGCCGACCTCGTCGAGGAAGAGCGTGCCGCCCGCCGCCTGCGCGAGGAGGCCGGCGCGGGCCCGCCTCGCGTCCGTGAAGGCGCCCGGGACGTGCCCGAAGAGCTCGCTCTCGAGCAGCGTCTCGGGGATCGCCGCGCAGCTCACGGCCACGAAGGGTCCGCCCGCGCGCCGGCTCCGGTCGTGAAGGGCGCGCGCGACGATCTCCTTGCCGGTCCCGGTCTCGCCGGTGACGAGGACGCTCGACTCGGTCGCGGCCGCGCGGTCCACGAGGTCGAAGAGCGCCCGCATGGGCCCGCTCGCGCCGATGATGTCCCCCGGCGCGCCGCGCTGAAGGACGGCGCGCTTGAGCCGCGTCAGCTCCCGCCCGAGCGCCCGGTGCTTGACGGCCCGGTCGAGCGCGAGCGCGAGGACGTCGGCGTCGAGCGGCTTGGCGATGAAGTCGTAGGCGCCGGCACGGATCGCCGCGACCGCGGTGTCGAGGCTGCCGAAGGCGGTGATGACGATCGCCGGGACGTCGGGTCGGTTCGCGGCGAGCCGCTCGCAGAGCGCGATCCCGTTCATCCCGGCCATGGCGACGTCGGTCACGACGACGTCGAAGTCGTCGACGTCGAGGAGCCGGAGCGCCTCGTCCGCCGACGTCCGCGTCGCCACCTCGAAGCCCGCGCGGCCGAGGCGCGCCTCGAGCAGGTCGCACATGGCGCGGTCGTCGTCGACGACGAGGACCCGCCCGCGCTCGGGCGCAGCCGTCATGGCGCCTGCGCCGGCAGGAAGATCGAGAAGCGCGATCCCTTCCCGACCTCGGTCTCGAGCGAGAGCCAGCCGCCGTGGTCGCGGACGATCCCGTGGGCGACGGAGAGGCCGAGGCCGGTCCCCTCGCCCACGCCCTTGGTGGTGAAGAAGGGCTCGAAGATCCGCGGGCGGGCCTCCGCCGGGATCCCGACGCCATCGTCCGCGATGTCGATCCGGACGCACTCCCGCTCCGGGCCGCCGGGATCGGCCGGGGGCCGCGCCCGCTCGCGCGCCACGCGCACGCGGAGCCGGCCGGGCCCGGGCCTGGCCTGGATGGCCTGGATGCCGTTCATGACGACGTTGGTCAGGACCTGCTCGATCAAGGCCGCGTCCACCGGCGCGATGCCGGCGCCGTCATCGGGCCCCGTGAGCTCGAGGTCGACGCGCCGCTTGCGGAGGAGCGGCTCGAGCAGGGCGAGGGTGCGGCGCGCGAGCGCGACCAGGTCCTCGGGCGCCCGGCGCGGCGAGCGGTTGCGGGCGAAGGCGAGGAGCTCGCGGATGATCCTCGCCATGCGCTCGCACTGCTCGACGATGATGCCCGCGTTCTCGGCGACGTCCGCCGGCGGGAGCTTCTCCGAGCGGATCATCTTCCCCCGCTCCTGCACGACGTTGAGCGGCGTCCCGAGCTCGTGGGCGATCCCGGAGGCGAGCGTCCCCACCGTCGCGAGGCGGTCGGCGTGCCTCAGCTGCTCGTGGGCCGCGAGCAGGGCCGAGCGCGCCTCGCCCAGGCGCTCGCACATGGCGTTCAGCTCGCAGCCGAGCTCCCGCAGCTCGTCGCGCTGCCGGATCTCGACGGGCAGGGTGAGGTCCCCGCGTGCGACGCGGCGCACCTTCTCGAGGAGCGCGCCGACCGGCCGCCCGACCGTCCAGGCGCCGATGGCCGCGGCCAGGGCGACGGAGACGACCGCGATCGCGAGCGTCTCGACGACCTCCTCGACGACGGTCGTGCGGATGTACTGCCGCTCGCCCGCGCGCGACTCGGAGACCTCGATCGCGCCCACGCGCCCGCCGGGGACGCGCACGGGGAAGTAGCTCGTGAGCCGGCCGCCCTCGCCTTCGTCGGGCTCGTTCCACGAGAGCTCGACGCCGCGGGTGAGCCCCTCGAGGGCCGCGCTCCGGGCGCGCCCCGCGTGGGGGTCGCCGGGCGGCGCGTCGATCCACACCCACCGGATCGTGACGCGCCGGCGCTCGACGTCGGCGAGCCTCACGAGCTCGAGCGCCCGTTCCGATCCCTCCCGCGCCCAGACCGAGGCGACCTCGGCGGCGAGGGCTCGCCCCAGGACCTGGTGGTCGCGCTGCATCTCCGCCTCGAAGAAGCGGATCTCGCGGCGGACCCTGAGCGTGCTGCTCGCGGCGAGGATCGCGACGATCCCGACGAGGAAGGCGAGCGTGAACTTGGTCGTGAGCTTCATGACTTCCGAGCGGGCGGCGTGACCGGCGGCCCTCCCATGCTATCTCCCGGGCGCCGCCCGCACCAGGAGAAGCCCCGCGTGGCGCTTCGCCATCCTCTCGCAAAACGCAACGCCGGGGCGGCGCCGCGCCGGCCGCGGAAGGCTTCCGGGCGGGCCGGAAAGAGACGCGGCGCGCGGGCGGCGGGTCCGTCGGGCGTCGCGCCCGCGCCGCCGGAACGGCGCGTGCTGGAAGGGGGCGGGACTCCGACCCGAACCCGGGAGACGCACGCCATGCTCGCTTCCGATCGTCCGCGGCCCCTCCGTCCCGCCCGCCTCGCCGTCGTCGAGGACGACCGGGAGATGCGCCGGATGGTCGCCTCCCGTCTTCGGGAGGAGGGCTATGCCGTCACCGAGTTCGAGGACGGGGACGACTTCATCGACCACTTCTTCCACCTCGTCGGCGACGCGCCGGTTCTCGAGACGGAGGAGGGGGCCTTGGCGGGGGCCTTCGAGCCCACGGACCTCATCGTGTCCGACGTCCGGATGCCCGGCGTGGGCGGGCTCGAGATCCTGAGCGGCCTCCGCAGCCTCGACTCGGACCTGCCCGTGATCCTCATCACGGCCTTCGGGTCCTGGGAGACGCACGAGGAGGCGCTGCGGCTCGGGGCCGCGGCCGTCCTCGACAAGCCGTTCGCGGTCGACGAGCTGGCTGCGCTCGTCCGCCGCGCGCTGGGTGGGGCGGCGGACGAGCCGGCGCCGCCCGCTCGCTGAGTCATCCGGGCGCGGAAGGCGCCGGCGACCGCACGGTCGTGCCGGTCCCCCGGTCGGTGGAGGACGGGGCCCCATGCTGACGGCGATCCTCTCTGGCTTCGTCCTCGCCCTCCTGGCCCCGTGGGTCCACCGGATCGCGCGCGGCGCGACCGGCTGGGTCCTCGCCCTCCTGCCCCTCGGGCTCGCGGCCTTCTTCGCCTCGCACGCGGGCGCGGTCGCCGCCGGCGCGCCCGTCACGGCGCGCGTCGCCTGGGTGCCGGGCCTCGGAATCGAGCTCGCGTTCCGCCTGGACGGGCTCGGGCTCCTCTTCGCCGTCGTCGTCGCCTTCGTGGGCGCGCTCATCCTCGTCTACGCGGGCGGCTATCTCGCCCGGGACGCGCAGCTCGGGCGGCTCTACGCGTACCTGCTCCTCTTCATGGCCTCGATGCTCGGGGTCGTGCTGGCCGACAACGCGATCGCCCTCTTCGTCTTCTGGGAGCTCACGAGCTTGAGCTCGTACCTGCTCATAGGCTTCGACCACGAGCGCCAGGCGGCGCGCGCCGCCGCCCTCCAGGCCCTGCTCGTGACGGGGCTCGGCGGGTTGGCGCTCCTCGCCGGGCTGCTCCTCCTCGGGCACGCCGGCGGGAGCCTCGACCTGTCGGTCCTCGCCGGGCGGGGCGACGCGGTCCGCGCGCACGGGCTCTACCCGGCGATCCTCGCGCTCGTCCTCGCCGGCGCCTTCACGAAGTCGGCCCAGGCGCCCTTCCACTTCTGGCTGCCGAACGCCATGGAGGCGCCGACGCCCGTGAGCGCCTACCTGCACTCGGCGACGATGGTGCAGGCGGGCGTCTACCTGCTCGCACGGCTCCACCCCGTCCTCGGCGGGACCGTGCCCTGGTACGGGACGCTCGTCGCGGTCGGGGCGACGACGTTCCTCGTCGGGGCCTGCCTCGCCCTGAAGGAGCGGCACCTGAAGCGCGTCCTCGCGCAATCGACGGTCGCCGCCCTCGGGATGCTGACGCTGCTCCTCGGGATCGGGACGGAGAGGGCGGCAGTCGCGGCCGTCGTCCTCTTCCTCGCGCACGCGCTCTTCAAGGCCGCGCTCTTCCTCGTCGCCGGCGCCATCGACCACGCGACCGGCGAGAAGGATGTCGAGCGCCTGGGCGGGCTCGGGCGGAGGATGCCGGTGACGGCTGCGGCGGGCGTGCTGGCCGCCCTCGCGATGGCCGGGCTGCCGCCGGCCCTCGGGTTCATCGCCAAGGAGGGCTTCTTCGAGGCCGTGCTCGCGGCGCCGCGCGGGGCCGCGCCGCTCGCGGCGGTCGCGGCCCTGGCGAGCGCCCTCGCGTTCGCGGCCGCCGCCCTGGCCGGGATCAAGCCGTTCCTCGGGTCGGGCGCGACGGCGTCGCGCCCGGCCCACGAGGCGCCGCTTGCCCTGGTCCTGGGGCCGGCGGTCCTCGCGGCGGCCGTCCTCGGGCTCGGGCTCGCGCCGGGGCCCGTCGGGCGGATGCTCGTCGCCCCGGCCGCGGCCGCCGTCGTGGGCGGCGGGCCGCCGGTCGACGTCCGCCTCGCCCTCTGGCACGGCGCCGGCCTCCCCCTCGCCGTGAGCGCGGCGTCGCTCGCGGCGGGGATCCTCGTCTACGCCGGCCGCGGCTCTCTGCGCCGGATCGGGGAGGCGCTGGCGCCGCTCGCCCGGCTCGGACCCGCCCGCGCGTACGGCGTCCTGCTCGCGACGCTCGGCGTCGTCGCCGCGGCCCAGACGCGCCTCCTCCAGAGCGGGTCGCTTCACCGCTACGTCGTCGTCGTCGTCGCCTCCGCCGCCGGCCTCGTCGGCTACACCTTCGCGCGGGGCGACGGGTTCGCGCTGCCCGGCCCGCCGGACGACATCCGCTTCCAGGAGGCCGCGCTCGCCGCCCTCATCGTCTCGGGCGCGCTCGCCGCCGTCCTCACGCGCTCGCGCCTCGGAGCGGTGGTCGCCCTCGGGGCGGTCGGGTACGGCGTCGCCCTCTTCTTCGTCCTCCTCGGCGCGCCGGACCTCGCGATGACGCAGTTCCTGATCGAGACGCTGACCGTGATCCTCTTCGTCCTCGTCCTCCACCATCTCCCGCCGATCGCCGTGCGCGCCGGCGGCCGCGCCGGGCGGGCGCGCGACCTCGTCGTCGCCGGGGCCGCCGGGGCGCTCGTGACCGGGCTCATCCTCGCCGTGAACGGCACGCGGCGCCTGCCCTCGATCTCGCCCTGGTTCGGGGAGAGGAGCGTCCCCGACGGCCAGGGGCGAAACGTCGTCAACGTGATCCTCGTCGACTTCCGGGCTCTCGACACCCTCGGCGAGATCACGGTCCTCGCGGCCGCCGGGGTGGGCGTGTACGCGCTCCTCAAGCTGGCGCCCGGCCGCGCGGGCCGGCGCGGACGCCCGGACGGCGCGGACGCCGGCGCGCGGCCGGACGGGAAGGAGGGTGAGTCGTGACCTCGCTCATCCTGCAGACCGCCGCGCGCTACCTGGCTCCGCTCCTGCTCCTCTTCTCCTTGCTCCTGCTCCTGCGCGGGCACGACGACCCGGGCGGCGGGTTCGCGGGCGGCCTCGTCGCGGCGGCGGCCTTCTCGCTCAACGCGCTCGCCTTCGACGTGAGGTCGGCGCGGCGCGCGCTCGGCGTCGACCCGCGCGTCCTCGTGGGCGTGGGCCTCCTGCTCGCGCTCGGGAGCGGCGCGTTCGGGCTCGCCGCGGGCCGGCCGCTCCTTACCGGAAGGTGGTGGGAGGTCGCCGTCCCGGGCTTCGGCCGGGTCGCCGTCGGGACCCCGATCGTCTTCGACGTCGGCGTCTACCTCGTCGTCCTCGGCATGGTCTGCCTGATCGTCCTCTCGCTGGCGGAGGAGTGAGCCCGTGGCCGTCGTGCTCGCGGTCGTGGTCGGCGTCGTCTACGCGGCGGGCCTCTATCTCATGATGCGGCGCGGCGTCGTCAAGCTCATCGTCGGGCTGTCGCTCCTCGGGCACGCCGCGAACGTCCTCATCTTCACGGCGGCCGGGGTCGCGCGCGCGCGCCCGCCGATCGTCGCCGGGGGCGAGGGGACGCTCGCCGCGGGCGCCGCCGACCCGCTGCCGCAGGCGCCCATCCTCACGGCCATCGTCATCGGCTTCGGCGTCCAGGCGTTCGCGCTCGTCCTGATCCTGCGCGGCTACCGGACGACCGGGACGGACAACCTCGACCACCTGCGGACGACGGACGCGCCGTGAACCTCCTGCTCGCGCTCCCGATCCTGATCCCGCTCGCGACCGCGGCCGCGGCGCTCGTCGCGTATCGCTCGCGCGCCGCCCAGCGCGGCCTCGCCCTCGCGGGCGCGGCCTCTCACTTCGGGACGGCGCTCGTCCTCTTCGCGCGCGTGTCGGCGGGCGGGATCGAGGCGGTGCAGGTCGGCGGCTGGCCCGCCCCGTTCGGGATCACGCTCGTCGCCGACCTCTTGGCGGCGATCCTGCTCCTCGTCGCCTCCGGCATGGGGCTCGCCGTCGCGGTCTACTCGCTCTTCACGATCGACCGCGAGCGCGAGTCCTTCGGCTACCACCCGCTCTACCACGTCCTGCTCATGGGGATCTCGGGGGCGTTCCTGACGGGCGACCTCTTCAACCTGTACGTGTGGTTCGAGGTCATGCTCATGGCCTCGTTCGTCCTCATGGCGCTCGGCGGCGAGCGGGCGCAGATCGAGGGCGCGATCAAGTACGTGACCCTGAACCTGCTGTCGTCGGCGCTGTTCCTGGCGGGGGTCGGGCTCCTCTACGGGCTCGCCGGGACGCTGAACCTCGCCGACCTCGCGCGGAAGCTGCCGCAGGCGGCCGAGCCCGGCCTCCTCACGGCGCTCGCGACCCTCTTCCTCGTCGCCTTCGGCATCAAGGCGGCGGTCTTCCCCCTCTTCTTCTGGCTGCCCGCCTCCTACCACACGCCGCCCACCGCCGTGTCGGCGATCTTCGCCGGCCTGCTGACGAAGGTCGGGGTCTACGCCCTGATCCGCGTCTTCACGCTGCTCTTCGCCCACGACCCGGGCTACACGCACGAGATCATCCTCGCCGTCGCCGGCCTGACGATGGTCACGGGCGTCCTGGGCGCGGCCGCCCAGGGCGAGCTGCGGCGGATCCTCGCCTTCCACATCGTCAGCCAGATCGGCTACATGATCCTCGGGCTCGGGCTCTTCACCAAGGCCGCGCTCGCGGGCGCGGTCTTCTACATCGTCCACCACATCGTGGTGAAGACGAACCTCTTCCTCGTGAGCGGCGTGATCCACCGGTTGCTCGGGAGCTTCGAGCTCAAGGACCTGGGCGGCCTCTACCGGGCGCGGCCTCTGGTCGCGGCGCTGTTCCTGATCCCGGCGCTCTCGCTCGCCGGCCTGCCGCCGCTCTCGGGCTTCTTCGCCAAGCTCGCCCTCGTGCGGGCCGGCATCGAGGGCGAGCGGTGGGCGATCGTCGCGATCGCCCTCGGCGTCTCTCTCCTCACGCTCTTCTCGATGACGAAGATCTGGGCCGAGGCGTTCTTGAAGCCGCTCGCCGACCCGATCGCCGGGTCGCTGGCGGCGAACGGCGGCGGCGTCCCGGCCGGGCCGCGGTCGCGCGCCGGCGCCGGCCCGCTGCTCGTGCCGGTCGCGGCGCTCGCGGCCGTGACGGTCGCGGTCGGCGTCGCGGCCGGGCCCCTCTATGCGCTCGCGACCCGGACCGCCGAGCAGCTCCTGGACCCGAGCGCCTACGTCCGCGCCGTCCTCGGGGAACCGACGGGAGGGCCCCCATGACCTACCTCGTCTGGAACATCCTCCTCGCGCTCACCTGGGCGGCGATGACCGGGAGCCTGGCGCTGCCGAACCTCGCGGTCGGCTTCGTCCTCGGCTACGCGGCGCTCCGGCTCACGCTGAGCGCGGTCCGGCTCCCGCCCTACTTCCTCCGCGTGCCGAGGGCCCTCGCCTTCCTCGCGTTCCTGCTCTACGACGTCCTGCGCGCGAACCTGCGCGTCGCCTACGACGTCGTCACGCCGCGGCACCACATGAGGCCGGGCGTGGTCGCGGTCCCGCTCGAGGAGGGCCTCACCCACGAAGAGATCGCGACGCTCGCGAGCGCGATCTCGCTCACGCCGGGGACGCTCAGCCTCGACGTCTCGGACGACCGGCGCACGCTCTACATCCACGCCATGTACATCGACGACGCCGACGCCCTGCGGCGCCAGATCCTCGACGGCTATCTCAGGCGCGTGCTGCGGGTGACGCGATGACGACGATCGACGCCGCCTTCGCCCTGTTCGGCGCGAGCCTCCTGCTCGCCTTCGGGCGCCTGGTGCGCGGGCCCTCGCTCGCCGACCGCGTGGTCGCGCTCGACCTCATGGCGACCATCGCGGTCGCCATGACCGCGACCCAGGCGATCGCCGCCGACGCCGCCGTCTACCTCGGCGCGGCGCTCGCGCTCGCGCTCGTCGCCTTCCTCGGGACGATCGCCTACGCCCGCTACATCGAGTGGGGGAGGACGCGGCCGTGACGGCGTGGGCGACCGGCGCGCTCCTGCTCCTGGGCGCGATCTTCGCGCTGCTTGCGGCCGTCGGCATCGTCCGCATGCCGGACGTCTTCACGCGCCTCCACGCCTCGACGAAGTCGGCGACGCTCGGGGCGGGGCTCAGCGTGCTCGCCGTCGCCGTCCATTTCGGCCGGCTCGAGGTCGCCTTCCTCGCCCTGCTCGTCGTCGCGTTCCTCTTCCTGACGGCGCCCGTCGCCTCGCACATGATCGGCCGGGCGGCCTACATGGCCGGAGCGCGCCTCTGGGAGGGAACCGTGCTCGACGAGCTCCGCGGCCACTACGACCTCCGCACGCACGAGCTCGCGGGCAGGCCGGAGGAGGCCCCGGCGGCGGAGAGCGACGGCGAGGCCGGTCGGTCCGGCTCGGGCCCCGACCCGGGACCGGCGATCGCAGGGGATGCCTCGCGGGAACGGTGAAGGGAGGCCTTCGTGCATCGCTTCAAGAACATCCTGGTCCTGCTGGGCGCGGGCGGCGGGAAGCCGGCTCCGCTCGGCCCGGCCGAGGCCCTCGCGCGGAGGAACGGGGCGAGGCTGACCCTCATGGCCGTCCTCGAACGGCTGCCGCCGGGGCCGCGCGCCGCGCCCGCGGCCGGGCGGCCGGAGGCTCCCGTCCAGGCCGACGTCCTCCGGGAGCTCAGGGCCGACCTGAGGCGGCTGGCCGCGCCGCTCGAGGGGGAGGGCCTGAGCGTCGGGACGCGCGTGCGCCGCGGCCGCCCGTCGCTCGAGGCGATCCGCGACGTCCTTCGCCACGGCCGGGACATCGTGTTCGTCGAGGCGGGTGCCGACTTCCACGGGAGCTGGCTCGGCGGCGCGGTCGCCGAGCTCATGCGCCGGTGCCCGTGCCCGGTGTGGGCGGTCCAGCGCGACGAGCGGCGACCGAGGCCGCGGATCCTCGCGGCTCTCGACCCCGACCCCGACGATCCGCTGCGGGACTCGCTCAATACCCGCGTCCTCGAGCTCGCCTCCTCGCTCGCGCGCATCGAGGGCGGCGAGCTGTCGGTCGTCCACGCCTGGCAGGTCGAGGGCGAGGGCCTGCTGCGCGGCCTGGCCCGCGCCGAGGTCGCCGACCTCGTCCGCTACGCCCGCGACGCGCACGACCTGCACGCGCGCCGGCTCGAGGAGGTCCTCGAGCGCTTCGACGTCTCGGACGTCGCGGGCGAGATCTACCTCCCGAAGGGCGACCCGGGCGTCGTGATCCCCGAGCTGGCCGAGCGGCTGCACGCCCAGGTGGTCGTCATGGGGACGCTGAGCCGGGGAGGGATCGCCGGCTTCTTCCTCGGCAACACGGCCGAGACCGTCCTGCGACACGGCCGCTGCGACGTCCTCACGGTCAAGCCCGCGGGGTTCGAGTGCCCGGTGAGGCTAGCGTCGCCCGTCAGTGGGAGATGAAGAGCGGCCGGTCCGAGTGTCGCATGACGTGGAGCGCCGTGTCCCCGAAGACCCGACGCGAGAGCAGGCTGCGCGCGCTGTCGCCGAGGACGATCGCGTCCTGGCCCTCGGAAGCGGCGTAGGGGAGCAGCGCCTCGCGCGCGAGGCCGGGCAGGCTGGCCGTGTCGACCGCGAGGCCGTGGCGGCGGCAGTATGCGGCGGCGTCGGCGAGCAGCCGCTCGGCGTCCGGCCGCTCGAAGCACACGATCGAGACGCGCTCGACCGGCCACGGCCGGAGCTGCACGAAGCGCTTCATCGCCTTCGCCGACTCCGCCGACCCGCTGTACGCGATCAGCGCGCGCCGGACCGGGCGGTAGGTGTCGGCGGCGGCGACGACGGTGCGCACGCCTTCGAGGATCAGCCGCACGATCGCGTCGGGCACCTCCGGCAGGACGCCGTACGCGAAGAACCCGCGCAGCCCGAGGACGGTCAGGTCGTGATAGCGCCAGTGGGAGATCAGGGCGTCGAGCGGGTTCCCGGTCTCCCGCCGGACCGCGTGATGGACCTCGGCCTCCCCGCACTCGCGCTCGAACCCCGCCACGACCTTGTCGACCGCCTCGCGCGTGCATCTCACGCGGTACTCGGCCAGGTCGTGGGCGGCGGCGCCGGCCCCGAGCGGCACCGGGCCGGTCCGGTGCAGGCCCTCGATGTCGACGACGGCGATGCCCGTCACCTCGGCCTCGTGGACCCGGGCGAGCTCCGCGGCGTGACGGACGGCCGCCTGGCCGAAGGGGGTGCCGCCGAGCCCCACGAGGATGCGCTTGATCATGGTCGCCTCGCCACGCCGGCGGGGTGGTGCGCGGCCGCCGCCGTGCCGGACGCCCATCAAAGGGCGGGCCGGAGCGGAGCCCCCGAGCCGGCGCCGGTCTTCGTCTTCGGGAGCGCCGCCCCCGAGCCCCCGCGCGGAGCGCGCGGCAGGAGCTCGCCCCGGTCTTCCGCACTCCGCTCAAGCCCGGGCGGGCGGAGTCGCCTTTCACCCCGGCCGTCGCGGAACGCCACGGTCGGGCCGGGGGCGGGGCGGTCGGGTCGTCGCCGCGGGGCCGATCTCGGCGGGGGACCGGTCGGGTCGGCCTGAGCCCCGGTTTGAACCCACCTCCTCGATGCGCCGAGGTCGTCCGATGGTGCGCCTGTCCGCCTCGAGCGCGTCTCGGCGCTCGGGATCGAGGAAGGGCCGTCGACCGCGGCTCGATCCGCGCTTCCCGGCCCTGGCGCGGAGCTTCAGTACGTCGAAGTCCAGGAGCATGCACACGAGCTCGCCCGTTTCGTCGTAGCCGGCCCGACAGGGGTGTTCATCGCCGCGTGGATCGCCCGGGGGGACTTCGCCTAGAACGGGAGGCCCCAGGTCGGCGCGCGATCGTGGGCCGCCGCCAGGAGTCGCGTGGCCGTCGCGTCCATCACCACCGAGTCTGCCCTGGCCTTCGCGACGGGTCCTCAACCTCGCCGCAAACGCCGGCGGATCCGGCCCCCGAGCGCGTCGCAGAGGACGACCACGATCAAGATCGCGGCGAGCGCCGTCGTCGCCTTCGGGTAGTCGAGCGAGCGGAGGTAGGCGTGGAGGTAGAAGCCGATCCCCCCCGGGCGACGACGCCCAGGATCGGGCCGTTGCGGGTATTGTAGTCGAGCATGAAGACCACGCCGATCGCCGGGCGCAACGCCCTTTGGGGCTCCGCGAGGTCGCGGCCGGACAGCCCCGGCATGACGACGTCGGTGAGGAGCAGGTGGATGCGCGGGGACTACCGGCTCCACCGCGACTCGATGAACCCGGTCATGACGGCGCGGTTCATGCGCGAGGGCCGGCTCGCCCACCGGAGCCCGTTCGTCCGCGGGCTCTACCTCGCCGGCAGCTCGACGC
>Ga0187892_10009563_pt1 | contig 12698 bp, 7 predicted proteins | sample MA1701073metaG_FD_139345 | JGI IMG/M metagenome (GOLD analysis project Ga0187892, IMG submission 139345) | Bio-ooze microbial communities from a basaltic lava cave in the Kipuka Kanohina Cave System on the Island of Hawaii, USA - MA170107-3 metaG ...
ACCTCGATCAACGTCTTGCCGGCGTTTGGTGTACCGACTTTAGTCGGAATCTCCGAGCGTTCGACCTCGCTGCCGACTTCGGCCACAGGCCGATCCGCCTGCGGCGGAAAAGTCGGGACACCAAACAACCGCCGACTGCCGACCAGTCCCGCTTCCGTCAACTTGCCGGCATGGCGGCGGACAAATGTGAGTTCATCACCGAACCAGATCAAGTCTTCATCCGCGCCATGTCGTACACGCAAGCCGCCGTCCGGCAACGAGTCGACTTGCGGCGCATCGCCGTCTGCCGCCGGATATAACAACACCGCGTACGATGCCGGGCCGATCACCGCTTTCTGGCGAAGCGCGACGTACGGACCGATGGCGCGATTCGGCCCGAAAGGTGGCTGCGCGCCGGTCGGATCCGGAGTATTCAGCGGGCCACTGCCTTGTTCGACGCTGAACGTGTCCGGGTGAACTGGTATCACCCAGAGTCGCTTTCCATCGCGTGGGGCGGTGGCGATGGCTTTTGTTTCCGGATCGATGGTCAACTGCGTCGGCTGGAAATGGCCGAGCCACCGATAATCGTGTGGCTTGCCGTCGCCCGCGATGCGATCCACGATCAGCCAGTAGCCGGGATCGGAACGCAGAAAGAGGATCTTGCGATTGTGCGTTCCGCCGAGGCCGCGATAGGAATCGTTGTCGGCATCAAGGTAGGTGAAGCCCGGTAGATCTTCCCATGTCTTGAGCCGTCCGGAATTATCCCAGCGATCCTGGCCCACGTCGTCCACGATGACGGTGTTCGCGCCGATGGTAGTGCCGACATAGGTCTTGTAATCCGGCACGCTGTAATCTTCGCACGTGCCCGGATTGGTCATCCACGGACGCCCAAACGCCCAAAGACCGAACGACGCTTGATCGTAGTGGCCAGCCTGGGTACGCGGGTTGCCGTTGAAGTTGAAGGCGAGGTAGAGCGCGTTGGTCGTCCAGTCGCTGCGCATCGTGAGCCACCCGCCGTAGGGAAACACCCGTGAGAGATTCGGGAACGGTTTGCCTTCTTTCCCCTTGCTCGCGACGTAAGCGAAACCGACGTGGTTCGTGAAAATCTCTACGGCCCATTGCGTGAGCGTGTCCCACTTCGCCATGTCGCCCAAGCCGAACAACGGGAACTGAAGCTGCGGGGTCATCAGATGCATCGTTGCCTCGGACATCCGTTCCAAACCTTTCGCATAGAATTCCGGTATGGTTGCGCCGTTGGCTGTGAGGCGGCGATAGCTATCGAGGTAGCTGTGCCAGTATGGAAAATGATAGCCGGTGCGTTCGTAGGCGATGCCGTCATCGAGCAGGCAATCGCGCATGTTTTCACCGACCCGGAGCGCGCAGCGATCCAGCCATTTCTTGCTGTCGCGAAATTCAGGGAACAGGAGCGCCAGATCCATCAAACCCCGCACGACGTGCAGCTCAAAATTGTGGGCGAGATGTTCGTCGAGCAGCACGTGACAATAGTCGGCGTGTTCCCAGAACATTTTCAGGAACATCACCCGGTCGGCATCGGTCACGCACGATGCACCGCCGATATCGCGATACGTCGCGGGCATGTAACCGCCCATGATGCGGCCGCTGGCGTTCAACGAGCGCCACGGGCCGTAGCAGCCCATGTAGCTCTTGGGTCGCTGCACGGGCGGCCGGGCCGCGGTGCGATAGAACGACCGCACAAAATGAATCATGGCCTCTGCGTAGCGAGGATCGCCACTGACCGCGTACACGTAGCCGACTTCGCGGATCACGCCCCATTGGTTGATCTCCACGGAACAATTCTCTGATCCCTGGTACCAATCAATGTCGTCGCCCAACGTCACCGTGCTCGTATCCGACTTGCCGGAAACCGGATAATTTGTGCCGCCGAAGATGATTTCATTCCGCAGCCATTGGGGAGCGAGAGTCGCATGCGGTTCGGGCAGAGGCGAGTTCTGAGGACGAGTCGGCGGGAGTTTGGAGTTCAAGTACGCGCCTAGCGCTTGTTCGAGCGCGTGTTGATCTTTCTTCGCGACCGCGGCCTTCATGCCCGCCAACTGCGGCAGATCGAGATTCAACCTCTCGGCCAATTCGAGATCGCTGAGGTGTGGTTTGGTCGGCAGGAACCCCAGATCGACAAGCGTCTGGTAATATTTCGGATCGAGCGGGTACTTGCCGAGCGCCGGGTCTTGCGGCTCGAGTGCGATGGCGACGTGTGTCATGAGAATCGCCGGCAGGAAGGCGCGCAGAAAGGTCATGGGTGACCCTGGAACTGATAAGTCAGTTCGGTCTTCCCAACGCGTCCATCCTCGGCGCGACTGTGGACCCGTATTTGGTAGGTCGTGTTGGTCGTCAAGCGACTCAGAACGAGCCGGTGTTGTGTCGTCGGCTCGGGGTTGACGAGGCGCAGCCAGGTGTTGCTGCCTTGCGGGGTGTACTCGACCGTCGCGTCCGACGGCACCGGCGTCTCCCAACTCACGAGAATGGATTTCTTTGGCCCACCAATCTCTCCCGAACCAGAACGGTAGTCGTAACCCACCGCCGCTCGACAGATCGCGGCTTGGTCGGCCGAAACGACCGGCGTGCCGAGATCGAGCTTCCACCGGCTGGGTTTCGTGTCGCGAGCAACGGCAAGGGATCTCCCATTGTAAATCAACTTCCGACCGCCGACCGCATCCGCCTCGACAACCCGGCCCTTCTCGGTGCGCACGAACGCCATCTCGCCATCGGTCTCGATTGGCCCGTATTTCCGGCGAGTTGCGGTTGAAGACATCACAATGAAGTCTTCGCTCGTGCCATACTGCACGCGTACGGCGACGGCGTCTCCAGCGGGAATAGATGTGACGATCGGCGCAGGTCCATTGTTTGTCGTCGGATATAACAGGACCGCAAAGGACACCGGCTGATCAGACTTTTGGACGAGGCTGACATACGGACCTTCCACGGAATTTTCCAACGAATGCACGCCGTCGGAGATAAGTCCCTTCCCCTGTTCCAGAGTCAACTGATCTGGATTGGCCGGGACGAGATAAAGACGTTTCCCGTCCACGACGGAACTCGCAACCGTTTTCGTGGGGACGTCCACCGTCAACTCCATCGGCTGGAAGTGTCCGTGCCAGCGATACTCGTGCGGTTTGCCGTCGCCATCGAGCCGGTCGTAAATCAGCCAGCCGAGCGACTTGAGAAACAGCACCGCGCGTCGATGTTGCACGCCGCGGTGGCGGTAGCTGTCGGACACGGCCGCCAGATAAGTGAACCGCGGATCATCCTGCCACGACTCGAGCCGGCCCCCGTTGGAATAGAACCATTGCGATTCTCCGTCCACTTCGACGGTATTCGAGGCTCTGGTCTGCGTGCACCAATCTCGCAGCATCGGGTGGGCGTACGAGACAGGCGTGCCGGCGTTACTCATGTAAATTCGCCCGTGCGCCCAAAGCCCGAACGACAGGAGATCGGGGTACGTACCCACTTCGGGCAGCGAGCCGTTGAAATTCATCGCCATGAACAACGCGTCGCGCGACCAATCGCTGCGCATGGTGAGAAAACCGGTTTGCGGGAGTACGCGCGCGGTCCGCGCTGGTGGTTTGCCTTTCGTTCCGTTGCTGACCCAGTAGAGGAGGTCCGCTCGCTCCGGGAACAACTCGGTGCCCGCTTCGAGATAACCGCTCACGTCGCTGAATGTTCCGATGCTGAGATTCGGGTACTGATGCAACGGTGACGCGACCCAGATGCCCCAATCATACATTGTCTCCAGCTTCCGCCGAAATTGATCTGGCAACGGCACGCCGGCGTCCCTGAGTTTCCGGTAAATCTGCGTGTACGAGTGGAGATACGCGAAGTTGTAGGTCGTCCGCTCGTACGCGCCGCCGTCGTCGAGAACGCAATCGTTCATGTTTTGGAGGACCCGCTCGATCGAACGGGCGCGCCATGCGGTGCTCTCTTTGAATTCGGGAAAATTCTGCGCCAACTGCGCCAACACGAGAATCGGGTAAAACTCAAAGTTGTGCGGATGATGCTCTACGGAAAAGCGGTACATCGTCTCGCCGTGCTCGTAAAACATTTTCAAGAACATGACCCGGTCAGCATCCGTCATCACCGGCGAGCCGGCGATGGCGCGGTACATCCATTGCATCAGGCCATTGCAGCGTCCACTGCCGCCGACCGCCCACGGTCCCATGTTACCGCTCCAGAAGATCGGTCGTCGGAACTCGATTGGCGGGCGGCAGTTTTTGTAGAACGAGCGCGCGTACGCGAGGATGCCTTGCGCGTACTTGGGATCGCCCGTCACGAGATAGGCGCTCGCCAGCGCGTTGCCCCACCAACTCCACATCGTGATGTCTGGCTCGCCGTCGCCCTGGATGAACCAGTTCACTCCCTCGCCCACCTTGTAGGTCTTGGGATGATCGTTGACGATGAAGGTGATTTCCTTGCCCAACCACGCGTCGGGCCGTTGCCACACTTTCGGGCTGTCGTTGTACGGCGCCGGTTTCGGCGGGTCTTCCGGTTTCAGCGGCGGCAACTTGCTGTTGAGATAAGCGGCCAGCGCTTTCTCCAAGGCCGCCGCATCAGCAACCGGTAAATCGAGGTTGAGCTTTTGCGCGATCTCTGCATCGGAGAGGAAATTCGTGCGCATTGGCAAAAACCCATGCTCGACCATGAGATTGTAGCGGTAGGGATCTATGGGATGGCCGTTGATGGTCAGCCGTTCTTCGGCAAGACAGGAGGACGCGATTGCCAGAGCGATTAGGAGGAAGAGTTCATAGCCACCGACGAATGGAGATGGTTCGTGGTAGCATCGGCTTTCCATATCCGTTCTCATCGTCGCGTTCGCCAGACTCCTTCTGTCTCTGTACGATCCATAAATATCAAGACATGATGATTTTGCAAGCTTCGCGCACCTGTGGTTGACGCGGACAAGAACGGACAAGAACGGGCGCGCCTCGGATTCGATGTGGCAAATGACGGTGTGAACAAGTAGCCTTCCCAACCATGCTCTTGACAGTAACATCGACGCACGACGTGGCGACCGATATCGGTTACCTGCTTCGCAAGAATCCGGCGCGTCCCCAATCGTTCGATCTTTCGTTCGGCAAGGCGCACGTGATGTATCCCGAAGCGACCGTCGAACGATGCACCGTGGCGTTGCTTGTGGAAGTTGATCCGGTGGGGCTGGTGCGAAATCGTCGCGGGCCATCGGGCGAAGGTGGCGCGTTGGAACAATACGTCAACGACCGACCGTACGCTGCCTCGTCATTCTTGAGTGTGGCGATTGCCGAAGTGTTCGGCAGCGCTATGTCCGGCAAAAGCAAGGAACGACCTGAACTCGTGGACACGCCGCTGCCATTGCGCGTAACCATTTCGTCGTTGCCGTGCCGCGGCGGGGAGGAATTCCTGGGCAAACTCTTTGCACCGCTCGGCTACGGCGTGTCCGCGCGCCGTCTGCCACTTGACGAGAAATTTCCAGACTGGGGGGATAGCTCATATTTCCAGGTCGAGTTGAACGCGCGGCTGCCGTTGCGACAGCTTCTGTCGCATCTGTACGTGCTCGTGCCGGTGCTGGACAACGACAAGCACTATTGGGTGGGCGACGACGAGGTGGAAAAACTCCTGCGTCACGGTGAAGGGTGGCTGGCGTCGCACCCCGAACGCGAAGCCATCACCCGGCGCTACCTCAAGCACCAGCGTAGCTTGGTGGATAACGCGCTTGCTCAGCTTGTGGACGACGGCGAGGCCGAGGCCGTGGCTGAGACCCACGCACTCGAAGAGGCGATTGAGCAAAGCTTGAACCTGAACGAGCAGCGTCTTGGCTCAGTGCTGGCCGCGCTGAGAAGCACGGGGGCGGCGCGCGTGCTGGACCTGGGCTGTGGCGAAGGCCGGTTGCTCCAGGCTTTGCTGAAGGAAAAGCAGTTCACCGAGATTGTCGGCATGGACGTGTCGCACCGGGCGCTCGAAATCACCCATGACCGGCTGCGCTACGACCGCCTCCCTCCCGTCCAAAAGGAGCGCCTTCGCTTGTTGCATGGCTCGCTCATTTACCGGGACCAACGTCTTGCCGGCTTCGATGCCGCCGCCGTCGTGGAAGTAGTCGAACACCTCGACGCCGGGCGTTTGGCTGCGTTCGAGCGTGTGCTGTTCGAGTACGCCCAGCCGAAGTCTGTCGTTATCACGACGCCCAACCGTGAATACAACGTGAAATGGGAGACACTTCCCGCCGGCAAGTTCCGTCATCGCGATCACCGCTTTGAATGGACGCGCGGCGAGTTTCAAACTTGGGCAAGCAAAGTTGCTGCTCGATTTGGCTACAACGTGCGCTTCTTGCCGGTCGGCCCGGAAGATTCGGTCGTAGGGTCACCGACACAGATGGCCGTGTTCACGCGATGAAATACACGATTCCAGAGCTTTCCTTCGTCGTGCTGATCGGCGTATCCGGTTCGGGCAAGAGCACGTTTGCGCGAAAGCATTTCAAGCCAACAGAGATCCTATCGTCTGATTACTGTCGCGGCTTGGTGTCGGATGACGAAAATAGCCAGGCGGCGACGAAGGATGCTTTTGAGTTGCTTCACTTCATCGCCCGCAAGCGGCTTGCGGCTGGCAAGCTGACCGTCGTGGACGCGACCAACGTGCAGCCGGAGTCGCGCAAGCCGCTCGTGGTGCTGGCGCGGGAGTTCCACTGCCTGCCGGTCGCCATTGTGTTCGATCTTCCAGAACGGGTTGCCCATGATCGCAACAAGTCGCGGCCCGACCGGGATTTTGGCCCGCACGTTATCCGTCAGCAGTCCCAACAATTGCATCGTTCGTTGCGCGGGTTGGAACGCGAGGGTTTTCGCCATGTTCACGTGCTCAAATCGCTGGAGGAAGTCGAAGCCGCAGTCATCGAACGCCAGCCACTCTGGAACAATTTGAAGCACGAGCATGGGCCATTCGACGTTATTGGCGATGTTCACGGGTGTTTCGATGAGTTGGTCGAGCTGCTGGGGACGCTCGGCTACCAAGAGCAAGCCGGTGGTGCATGGCAACATCCCGGCGGCAGAAAAGCGGTGTTCGTCGGCGATCTCGTGGATCGTGGGCCGAAGATTCCGCAAACCGTGCGGTTGGTGATGGAGTCCGTCAAGGCAGGCACTGCGCTTTGCGTTCCCGGCAATCACGATGTGAAATTCATGCGGAAGATTTGGGGCAAGGATGTGCAGATTACTCATGGCTTGGCGGATTCGCTGGCACAGTTCGAGGCGTACGAGCAGCACTACCGAGGATTCAGCCGGGTCGCGGCTGAGTTTATCAACGATCTCGTGAGTCATTATGTATTCGACGATGGCGAACTGGTTGTCGCGCATGCGGGCATGAAGGAATCCATGCAAGGGCGCGGCTCTGGCGCGGTGCGTGAGTTCGCGTTGTTCGGCGAAACGACCGGCGAAACGGATGAGTTCGGTTTGCCGGTGCGGTACAACTGGGCGGCCGAGTATCGCGGTGCGGCCGCCGTCGTGTATGGGCACACGCCAGTGCCTGAGCCAGAGTGGCTGAACCGCACCGTCAACATCGACACTGGTTGCGTCTTCGGCGGGAAACTCACCGCGCTCCGCTATCCCGAAAGGGAACTCGTCTCCGTTCCGGCCAAGAAAACCTATGCCGAGCCGCGTAAACCGTTTCTGCCGCCAGAAGATCAAGCGTCGACCTTGTCCGCGCAGCAGCAGCACGACGACTTGCTTGACCTTGCCGATGTGACGGGCAAGCGCATTGTCAGCACGCGCCTTCACGGCAACGTGACCATCCGAGAGGAGAACGCCACGGCCGCGCTGGAAGTCATGAGCCGGTTCGCCGCGAATCCCAAGTGGCTGATTTACTTGCCGCCGACCATGTCGCCGAGTGAGACGAGTCACGCGCCGGGTTTGCTGGAACACCCGGCAGAAGCGTTTGCCTACTTTCGCCATGCGGGTGTGCCGCGCGTTGTCTGCGAAGAAAAACACATGGGTTCTCGCGCCGTGGTCATTGTCTGTCGCGACGAAGATGCTGCGCGGAAATCTTTCGGCGTGGCCGGTGAAGGTATCGGTATTTGCTATACACGGACCGGGCGGAGGTTTTTCGACCATACGGCATTCGAGACGGCTTTCCTCAAAACAGTTAGCAGCGCTGCGACGGCCGCGGGCTTCTGGGACGAGTTCCAAACCGGATGGATCTGCCTCGATTGTGAATTAATGCCGTGGTCGGCCAAAGCGCAGGAGTTATTGAAACAGCAATATGCCGCGGTCGGCGCATCTGCGAAGGCAACGCTCGCGGATGAAGTCGCAATGCTTGAAAAGGCAGCCGGACGTGGACTGGACGTGAGCGAATTGCTCACGCAGACCATCGCGCGCCAAAAGATGGTTGATGATTACGTGGCCGCTTACCACCGTTACTGCTGGACCGTCGAGGACGTGAACGACCTGAAGCTCGCCCCGTTTCATTTGCTTGCGACGGAAGGCAAAGTGCATGTGGACAAATCTCATGATTGGCACATGCAGACGATTCAACGGTTATGCGATGCGTCTTACACCTTGGATACCGGATATGACGACTTGCTCCTCGCCACGCCATTTCGCATCATTGATGTGACAAATCCGGAAAGTGAAGCTGAAGGCATCCGCTGGTGGGAGGAATTGACCGGCCGCGGCGGTGAAGGCATGGTCGTCAAGCCATTGGAGTTCATCGCCAGGAATCGGCGCGGACTCGTTCAACCTGCCGTCAAGTGCCGGGGTCGCGAATATCTCCGCATCATCTACGGTCCGGAATACACAGCAGCAGAGAATCTCGACCGTCTCCGCGCGCGCGGCCTTTCCACAAAGCGATCGTTGGCTCTCCGCGAGTTCGCACTGGGCATTGAAGCCCTCGAACGGTTCGTTCGCAAAGAACCCTTGCGCCGCGTGCATGAAGCTGTCTTTGGCGTGCTGGCATTGGAAAGCGAACCGGTTGACCCACGTCTTTGAGTGACGGTCCGTGGCCGGTAACGTGCAACACGTGAAATCGTGATTCCCAGTCTCATTTTCCTGATTCAGACAACCTCTGCCTGATTCGGGGCGCGAGATACTGCGCGATCTCGTCGGCGATCACGCGGTAACCGGCGATGTTCGGATGTCGGTCATCGAACCAACCGGGCACTTCCCGGAAATGGGCGTCGAGCGAGTTGTCATGACGTACACTCCCGTTTCCCAGAGGAGGCTTTGCTTCGGAATCAATCCACGCAGTCGTTCCGGGATCGACTTCAACTCGCGGCAGCGCATCGTGAGCAAGTGCGGGCCTTGCAGCTCCGTTTCCTTCACAAACCGCGCGTAGATATCGAGCAGCGGCAGCTTTTCCGAAACCGCCACCTCACGGATGAGGTCGTTCATCTGTTGATCGCTGGTCGGGCCATAAAACGGAACTGGCGTCTCCAATGTGATGACCGCGCGGGGATGATCCTTGCGCAGTCGCGCGATCAGTTCGTGGGAAATTCGTTGGTGAACGTTTGGGGGAAATGCGAGCGGTCGTTGATGCCGTAACGGACGAAGATGAAGTCGATTTGCCCGGCAGGGATGCTGGCAACGTCCTTGTCATAACGCGCCGACAGCAAATCGCGCACGGTGTCTCCGCCCAGCCCTTTGTTGATCACTTCGACCGGAGGCAGATTTGTTTCCGTCGCCAGGAGTTTTTCGATGATCGTCTCCAACCGATCGGCGTCGGGCGCGGCCTGCCGGGGAAATCCCGCCACCGTGCTGTCGCCAAGCAGCAACACTCGGATCGGCGACGCTCCTTGCGCACTCGGACGTGTCGCTGCATTTTCTCGAATCCACGGCGCGAGATACCTGGCGATCTCATCGGCGATCACGTGATAGCCGGCGAGGTTCGGGTGCTGGTCGTCGAACCAACCGGGCACCTCGCGGAAATGAGCATCGAGCGAGTTGTCGATCACGTAAACGCCAGTGTCGACGAGGCAATTCTTCGGTATCAACGGACGCAGGTTCGCCGGGATCGAAGCGAGTTCCCGGCAGCGCATGGTAAGCGGGTGAGGGTTTGGCAACCCTATCTCCCTGACGAATCGGGCATGCGTGTCGAGAAGCGGAATCCCTTCGGCAGCCGCCACCGCGCGCAGGACATCGTTGACCTTCTTGTCGGTCGTCGCGTCCCAGAATGGAATCATCGTCTCCAGCGTGATGACTGCATTGGGATAATCCGTTCGCAGGCGGACGAGAAACTCGTGGTACACCTTGGGGAATTCGCTTTCGAACGTGCCCGCCGGCTTGCTCCAGTACTCGGTGAAATCTTTCAAACCGAGGCGCAGGAAAACAAAATCGCTCGCGGTATCGGGCGAGTAACGCGACGGAAGAGCCGCCAACAACGCCCGCACGGAATCGCCGCCCACGGCCTTGTTGATCACCTCGACGGGCGGCAGGTTCGTGTCGGCGGCCAACAGCTTCTGGATGACGATCTCAAACCGGTCGGCGTCCGGCGCCGCCTCACGCGGAAATCCCGCGGCCGTTCCGTCTCCAAACAAAATGACGCGCACCGGCGCATTCGTCTGGGCCGACGCGACCCCCAAGACGCATGTCCAGACAAACAGGAACTTCAGAACGCGATCCAAGCGCAAGTTCACTTCGCTGCTTTCGCCCGGAAACTGGATGAACCAGTTGATGCCCTCCCCAACCGCATAGGTCTTGGGATGGTCGTTGACGATGAAGGTGATTTCCTTGCCCAACCACGCATCAGGCCGCTGCCAAACCTTCGGCTGTCGTTGTACGGCGCGGGTTTCGGCGGGTGGTCCGTCTTCGGCCTATTACTGTCAAGACATGATGGAATTGGCAAGGGGAAACCTTGTGGGCATCGCAGGACTCCCGCCGGAGGCACCCTGGATCAGGATCGTGGGGGCGGCTTCACATTCAGGATTTGTACCAAGGGATTGATCTGCACGATGGTTCCCGCGCTGGCAGCGCTACGGTACGCGCGCGGGGATCGCCCGTACAACTCGCGGAACTTGGCGGACATGTGGTACGGGTTGACGAAACCCGTCGTCTCCGCGATTTCCTTGATCGACAGGTTCGTCGTGCTCAACAAATGGGCAGCTCGTCCCAGGCGGGCGGCGCGGATGCACTCCATCGGCCCCTGGCCCAAGGCGCTCTGGAACAAACGGCACAAACTCGTTTTCGTCGTGTGAGCGGAGGCCGCGATTTCCGCCAGGGTGATTGGCGGGACGGGCGATTGGATCACACGTTCCTGAATGTGCGCCAGTGCCTTGTCCACGGCGGGTGGCAGACTGGATTTCGGTTCCGGCACAGTTCTCCACTCGCCCGACACGAAACTGCGCAGCATCAATTCCACGCACGCTCGCAACAGCGAAGCACGCAACGGTTCCCGCCTTGAAGCGGCCGCGAACAAGTGGCGATACAAGGGCCTCAGGATATCGCCTTCGGGCAGGCGATGATACAAGGGCCATTGGGCGGGCCTTGGCCATCCGCGCGGGGGCGATCGGAATCCAAAATGAAGATAGGCATGAACGGTTCGGCAGTCGCGGGTCCATTCGCAGCGGAGCATCATTCCGGGGCGCCCAAGCAAGAGAGTTCCCGGGCGCCCCGCGACCTTGCGGCCGTCGAACTGAAGCACGCCCCCACCTTCGATGATCCAGACAAACGTGTGCCAGACCAGCCGATTGGGTCCGAAGGTCGAGCCCGGCTGGTAGCAGGCAACTTCCGGCCTGCACACGATCAAATTCTGTAACGGCGGCCAAACCTTGCTCATGGCTAGGCGCAACTGATCGCAGATCGGGCTTTCGGTTGTCAACGACAGCTTGACGCGGAGATAGGTCTTGGACAATTCCAGACATGGGCAGTCTGACGGAAAGGCGGTATGCTTTGTATCGTGGCAACAGAGACGGATTGTGCCGTCTGCCGATGCAGAAAGGGTGAGGACGTATGAAGAATATCGTGAGATGGTGGATCGCGGTGACGGTTTGCTTCGCGGTCATTGACGCGGGGGCGACCATTCTGACTTTCAACGGGATCAGCGTCCCGAACGACACGACGATGCCGGGGACGTACGGCGACAACGTCAGCTCCACCGGCCCCGACGCGAACGGTCACACCTACGGGATGGGCAATGCGTTCACGCCGAAGATTCAGTTGGCCTATGGTCCCGGCACCAGCGTGAGATACTATAACGACGCTTCGTGGCCGACCGTGGCTTACCTCACCGGCGTGGCTGCCAACGATTTCACCTTCACGCCTGACCCGGGCTACGGCGTGAAGATCAATTCGTTCAACCTGATTGATTATCCCAGTTTCGGCGGCGGTCACACCAACACATGGACGATCTACAAGGACGTGGCCGGTGGCACAGTCCTCGCCAGCGGCACGGTCACCGTACCACCCAACACAACCACCTCCGTTACCACGGGCTTCGGCGGCTACATGGGCACGACGATCCTGCGCATCACGCAGGTGACGCAGGAGCGCACGGACGACCTGGCGCTGGATAACCTGAACTTTGATCAGATTCCCGAACCGTCCACGATCGCGCTGCTGAGCCTCGGCGGTTTGCTTGTTTTGCGAAAACGGAAAGTGTAGAGCTTGGAGCGTGAAGCTTCGAGGCATCACGAATCGCGGAGGTTTTACCCTCATCGAACTCCTGGTTGTGGTCGCCATCATCGCCGTGCTCGCGGCGATGCTGCTGCCGTCGCTGCAGAATGCGCGGGAACAGGGCAAACG
>Ga0187892_10009564_pt1 | contig 12696 bp, 12 predicted proteins | sample MA1701073metaG_FD_139345 | JGI IMG/M metagenome (GOLD analysis project Ga0187892, IMG submission 139345) | Bio-ooze microbial communities from a basaltic lava cave in the Kipuka Kanohina Cave System on the Island of Hawaii, USA - MA170107-3 metaG ...
ATAAACGGAGATGAAGCCCGAGATAGGGAGATGAAAGAGGGGCTAGAACCGCGGGACGGCCGAGCAGCGGCCGGGCCGCCTTCAGTGGCCCCGCGGCTTCTCGCTCTTATCTCCCGATCTCCACTCATCCCCGTTTATCTCCTCAAGCCCCCCAACGGGGGGTTTGGGGGGGGACAGTCCGCCATGGCCGGGGAAGTTATTCCCGGTCACCCCGTCTTGCCAGGAGGTGTGCCGATGAGCTTCTCCATGGATGACGATCTCCGCCACGCAGTGCCGGAGGGACTCGTCAGCCTCGAGCGCTATCCGCTCCTCGAAAGCCGCGGGCGCGCGGCCGTGGTCGAACACGGCCGGCGACAGCTGGCCGAAAGCGGGTGCGCCGTGTTTCCCGGCTTCGTTCCTCCGAAGGCCCTGGCCGCCATGGTTTCCGACGCCGAAGCCGCCCGGGTCCGGGCCTACCGCCGCGACATGCAGCTGCCTCCCTACGACCGGAAGCCCGGCCCGGATACGCCCTCCGACCACCCCCTCCGGCGGACCAGTCCGTATAAGATGTTTCTGGTCGCCGCCGACCTCTTGCCCCCAGAGTGCGCCGTCTTGAGGCTGTACCAATGGGACGGGCTGACGGAACTGGTGGCGGACGTCCTTCGGGAGCCGGTTCTCTATCGGGCGGCCGACCCGATGCTGAACTGCGCGCTGACGTACATGGCCGAAGGCGATCAGCACGGGTGGCATTTCGACGACAACGATTTCGTCGTGTCGCTCCTGCTGCAGTCGGCGGAGTCCGGCGGCGACTTCGAGTTTGCGCCGCGGATCCGCGACGGAACCGACGAGAACTATGCCGAAGTCGCGAAGGTGATGGATGAAACCTCGCCGCGGACGCTGCGGTTGGCGGTCGAGGCCGGGACGCTCATGATCTTCTGCGGGAAACGCGCGCTCCATCGCGTCAGGCCCGTTCGAGGCGCCCGCCAGCGAATCATCGCCCTTCTCTCCTACGACCGCACGCCGGACCTTCAGTTCTCAAAGCAGGTCCGGTTGAACACGACCGGCCGCACCGAGGCCTTGCCGCACGGATGACGGAGAAGGGCGCGACGTCGCCGGCGGCCTCGGAGCCGCAAGATCACGCCGGCGAGGCGTCCGTCTGGGCCGCGATCTACGTGGGGGCGGCCGTCGTGGCCTTCGTATCGGTCCTGCCGATGATGGTGGGGGTCCTGGCCCGCGACCTCGGTCTCGGGGACCAGCGGGCGGGCTACCTGGTCGCGGGCGATCGCGCCGGCGGCCTGATCGGCACCCTGGTCGGCGTCCTGCTCCTGCGGCGCCGGTCGGGGCGCACCGTCGTCGTTACCGGCCTCTGCGGGCTGATCGCGGGAAACGTCGCGACGGGTTTTTTCTCCGCCTTCGAGTCCTTGTTCGTCTGCCGTTTCGCGGCGGGGATCGCGCAGGGAACGGTGAGCGCCTTCTGCTACGCGACCCTCGGGAGGAGCTCGCGGCCGGCGCGCGCGTTCTCCTTCTACTGCGCCCTCCAGCTGATCCTCGGGTCGGTCGGCAGCCTGCTCATCCCCGGGCTGGTTCAGGCGGGGGGCTGGCGGGCGCCTTTCTACGCTCTCGCCGCGCTGGTCGTACCCGGACTCGCCGTCGCGTCGCTGCTGTCCGCACGTGCGGGGGGACCGCCTCCGGCCCCGCAGCGAGGGCCGAATCGGGGGTCCTGGGCCGCGTGGGCGATCCTTGGGAGCATCCTAAGTTTTTTCATCGGCGCCGGAGGCCTCTACGCCTACCTCGAGCGGATCGGCGAGGCGGGCCGTCTGTCCGGCGACGTGATCGCCCGCAGTCTTTCGGTCGCCTCGCTCGCGGGCCTGGCCGGTGCCCTGCTTGTGGGTTTTGCGGCCCACCGGCTGGGGCGGGCCAGGGGGGCCGCGCTCGGGGGCGCGATGTGCTTCGCTTCCATCGCCGCCTTCCTCCTTCCGACGAGCGAGGGCATGTATTGGGCGGCGACCGCGGCCTTCGTCTTCGCCTGGGATTTCTTCTACCCGTTCCAGTTCGCGATCCTGGCCGAGGCCGATCGGCGAGGCGCGGTCACCGCGCTCACCCCGGCGGCGACGGGATCGGGTCTGGCGGCGGGACCGGCCCTGGCCGCCCTGCTGCTGGACCGCACCGGCCCGGGCGGCGTGCCGCTTCTCGGCCTGGGAATGAGCGTCGTCAGTTTCTCGCTGCTCTTCCTTGTGGCGTACGCGATTCGACGCAGGACGCCCTACTTGGCCGGCTCCAGGTTGTCCCCGACGAGCGAACCGCCCAGCGTGGCGTGATCGCTCTGCACTTCCGCTATTTCGAGCCCGCGCGCCGGACGTAGAGCGCGATTTCGCGCCCCATCGAGTCCGGCTTGGTCCACACCGCCTCCCCCGCCGGCACCGAGACGCCGGCCTGGGTCACCGTCCGGCCGCTGACGGCGTCGAACCATTTCAGGTCGACCGTGCCGGCCGCCAGGCCCTTGACGCCCATGGGGCCGGAGCAATCGTAGGTGTAGGCCACGTAGGACTCGCCCGGGTTGGCCAGCGCCCACCGCGTCGATCCGGCCGCCAGGTCGTCGCGCGGCTTCATCGTGTGCACGGGGGTCTGCTCCAGGAAGGCGCCGACGCGCCCGTCGTCACGGAGCGTGGCGTCGTCGGTCTTGTCCACGGCGTGGTACGCCTCCAGGGAGTGAAGCCCCGCCATCGCCGCGGCCCACATGTACCTGCGGCTCAACGCACCTTTGCGAGGGTGATGGTACGTCTCGTTCTTCATCACCACGAAATTCGCGGCGTCCCGGGTGTAGTACCGCAGATACTCGGCGTGCTGCTTCTCGAGGTCCTGGCCGTGCTCAACCACGTGAAGCCACGTGACCACGCGAATGTTCGGGTCGCCCACGTACGGGTCCGACAGGACGCCGTCCTTGGGGAAATCGCCCTCGGGGTCGTTCGGCACCACGAAACTCTGGACGATCGGGTGGCGGTGGGGGTCCGCCGCCGCGATGACTTCCCCGATCTTCTTGAAGTGGGCCGTGCGGCTCGCCGGCAGCTTGTTGCAGCTCTCCTCGATGCCCCAGAGGATATTCTTGTGGTGCCGGAACTTTGCGACGATCCCCTCGATCCAGCGCTTCTCGTCGGCGTGCAGGTTCCCGGCGGCGTCCAGCGTCCACCCCATGCGCTCCACGTCGGTGGCGTCGTTGTAGAACTCGAGGTGGACGACGATGCCGCGCTCTTCGAGCCGGTCGAGCCACCCCTCCCACTGTTGGAGGACGGCGTCGTTGAGCGGCTTCGAGGGGTCGTGGCCGACGAACGGGCAATGGGTGTCGTCGCCCTCGTTCTTGAAGTTGCACTTCTTCATCCGGAACATCTGGACGTGAAAGGCGTTGACGCCGCTTCGGCCCAGGCGGTCGATCATGTCCTCCTGCCCGCCGCCGGAGCGGGTGCCGTCGGCCTGGAGCGTGCCCCGGAAGAAGAACTCCTCCGGGTTGTCCGGCCCGGAAAGGAAAGCGGGTCCCCCGCCGTTGTACTTGAGGTAGCCGGGCCGGCCCCCGGCCACGATCACCTGGCCGGGCAACGCCTGCGCATCGTCGAGCGGCCCCGTCGCCGAAAAGCGTGACTTCGCTGGCACCGGGGGCGACCGATGGAGGAGCTGCACGTAGTCGAGCTTGCCGCCTTTCTCGCCTTCGGCGTCCACCCGGATCTCGTCCCCGATCGCCAGCTCGACGTCGGAGATCGTTTGAGACTTCCATTTCCCGTCGCCGCCCGCGGCTTCCCACGGGTCGCCTTTTCGGGCGCCGTTCACGAACAAGGAGTAGCGGCACCGGCCGCCCCGTTCGTCCCCGTACCTCACCTCCACGTCGTACCGTCCGCGCGGGGCGACGTAGGGTTCATGGAACGTCGTCACGATGCTTCCCGACGCGGCGCCGGCAAGCTTCACGCTCAGGCGGTGGGAGGCTTCCCGGTCGTTGCGGTAGTCCACTTCGTACCGGTCGAGGCGCACGAAGTTCTCCGCTTCGATCCGGATCTGCCGGCGGAGGGGGACGGGCGCCGGGACGACGTTGTCGTCGAGGAGCTTCTTCAGCTTGGGGATCGCGGTTTCCTCGTCGCCCGTCATGAGAAAGTAGGCCATGCCCGCGTCGGAGCAGTCCGCGCGGGTCGACACGCGCAAACGCTCCCACAGGAACCTCACCTTGGGGTCGTCCGAATCCCGCATCCAGAACCAGGCGGGCCACTCCTCCTCCCTGGCCGGGCGACCGAACGGGCTCGTCGTCAGGAACCGGTTCTGGTCCGTGATCTGGACCCAGCGGACGCCCTGGGGAATGACGCTCCGCTTGGTGTGCCGGAACGTGCTCTTGGTGTCGTAGCCGTCGTTCCACCGGCTGTGGGAGATGACGGTGACGAACCCCCGTTTGGCGGGATTCGATTTCTGCAGGGCCAGGTGCGCCACTTCCATCGGCCCGGCGATGACGAAGTAGAGGGGGTCCTCCGCCGACGAGCCGTCGATCGCCTTCCGGAGACTTTCGACGGCGGCCTCCAGGTCCTTGCGGCAATCGTGGAAGATCGCCTTCGGGTAGCCGTACCGCTCCGCGGCGCCAAGGACGCTCGTCTCGTGGATCTTCTCCCATTCGGCGTTTGTGTCGTTCAGGATGGAGTTGTAGTCGAAGTGGACGAGCCGGTCTTTGACGCCGAACTCGGCGAAGATGGCCAGGGCCACGGGCGACGCCGCCCAGTCGTCCTCGTCGTTGAAATTGCCGTCGGCGCTCCAGGCGATCCTCCCCCGGAACGCCTTGCCGTCGAACGGGCCGTTCTGCGAAATCGCGGGAAGCGCCACGATCGAAACCAAGACCGCCCCGAGCCACGTTCTCATGTTCAAGCTCCCGGAATGTCGCGTCGGCGGAGTATACGGAAGGGGGGAGCGGTTTATTCCCCGGGTTAGGCCTTTCCCGCGGAGCCGAAGAGGTGGAGCTTCTCGGCCACTACTTTTTGCATGGCCGCCTCCGCCTGCTTCATCAGATCCACGAGCTCCGGGGCGCGGGCGCTCCGCAGGGAATCGGACAGCGCCGCCACGTAGGCTTCCCGCAGCTCGGTGTTGACGTTGAACTTGCACACGCCGGAGGAGATCGCGCGGCGCACCGGGCCGTCCGAGAGGCCGGAAGCGCCGTGGAGGACGAGGGGCACCGGGACGAACCGGGCCACCGCCTCCAGACGGCCGAAGTCCAGAGACGGTTCGCCGCGAGTGCGCCCGTGGACGTTCCCCACGCACACCGCCAGCGCGTCGACGCCCGTCCGCGTCACGAAATCGGCCGCCTGGGCCGGGTCGGTCATGCGCGACTCGACCTCCGGGACCGTGAGGCCGTCTTCCGTGCCGCTGAGGCGCCCCAGCTCGGCCTCCACGGCGACCCCGCGGGCGTGCGCCAGGACGACGGCCTCCCGCGTGAACGCCACGTTCGGGTCGAAGGAAAAGTGAGACCCGTCGGCCATCACGGACCCGAATCCTGCGTCGAGCGCGTCCCGGATGTCCTCCGGCGAGGCGCCGTGGTCCAGGTGGACCGCGGCCGGGACGTTCGACCCGCGCGCCGCTTCCAGGCACAGAGCCACGAGCGGCCGGCCGCCGTGCAGGAGCGCGGCGGGATGGATCTGCAGGGCCACCGGGCTCCGGATCGCCTCCGCGGCCCGGACTGCCGCCCTCACTCCTTCCAGGTTGTAGACGTTGAAGGCCCCGAGGGCGTAGCCGCCGGCCTTCGCGCGCGTCAGGAGGTCTTTCAGTCCGCTCAGCATCGCGGACCTCGCAAGGCCGCCGTCACCTCGGCGAGCGCGCCGGGACCGCCCACGTTTCCGGGAAAGACGATGTACGAGAGCCCGGGATGCCGGGTCTCGGGTCCGAGCTTCCACACCGGCACGCCGGGGAGGATCTGGCCGAGGATCATCGCGCGCCTCACCCCGAGCCCGCGCGTGGCCACGTCGCTCGACGTGATTCCGCCCTTGGCCAGGAGGTAGCGAGGCCGCGCCTCGACCGCGCGGACCACGTCGACGAGCCCGTCCGACACGCGCCGGCCGATGGAGAGGTTGGACGCGTCGTCCGCGCCGGTCACGAGCCTGCGGCTGGTGAAGACGACGGCGTCCTCCCCCCGCCGGAGAGCCGCGTCGACGCCTTTCGCGGCGCGCGCGACCGCGTTCGACCGCCCGGCTTCCGACAGCAGGCGCGCGACGTCGATCTCGACGGCCGCGATGCCGGGCCTGCCCAGAAGCCCTTCCAGCTGCGCCGTCGTCTTGGGCACGTACGACCCGACGACGGTCAGTCCGCCCTCCCCGCCCGGGCCGGCCACTTCGCGGGGGTCGAGGAGGGGCCGCGCGGGGATGCCGGCCCGCACCGGGACGAACGAAGCCGCCGTGCGGTAGAGGAACCGCTTTCCCCGCGCTTCGGCAACGAGCAGACCCGCCGTGAAGAGCTCCAGGTCGCGTCGCGACGCCGCGTTCACGACGCAGACGCGCCCGCCCGACAGGGAGGCGAGCTTCTCCGCGACGCGTCCCGGCCCGCCGCGCCGCAGGTCCTCGATCGACACGGAAGCGACCGCGGAGGCCGGCACGCGCCCGCCGGTTTTCTCGGCGACCCACTCGCGCAGGTCCGACGAGCGGTAGCCGAAGACCGCGTCGCGCGCGAACTCCGTTTCGCCCGCGGGCACGAGGGCCGGGCCATCGGCCACGTAGTGCGTGTCGCCCACCGTGTAGCGCCCGCCTTCCTGGAAAAAGGGGATAAGGAGCCACGCGTCGAACCCGCCGCCCACCGCCTCGGCAAGCGCTTCGACTTCGCCGGGGAAATGTCCCCGCAGGGTCGAGTCGCTCCGGCTCACGACGGCGAACCGCCGCCCGGCGCGGGCGGCCGCCTCTTTGAGGTTCCGGCCGATCTCGGCGTTGAGCGCCCGGGCTTCCGGCAGGGGGAGGCTGCGCGAATTGGTCAGGACGTAGAAGGCGGGCAGGTCGTTTTCCAGCTCCGATCTCAGCGAGTCCGCGGAGCCTTCCGTGAGGACGGGAATGCCGTGGACGGTCTGCGTGCCCGTCGGGTCGTCGTCGAGAACGACCACCTTGGCCGGTGCGGCCCGGAGCGCCTGGAGGACGGCGGGGCCGGGATCCTCGGTCCCCTCTGCGGGCAGACTCCGCAGGACGTCCGCGAGCAACGTTCGCGCGGGACTCTGCATGGGCACCAGTATACGCGCGGGAGGGTTCGGTTGTTCTCTCCAAGTTGGTAGATCAGGCGTCCCCGGCGGGCGGCGGCTGGGACTCGCCCGGCGTCGGCGCCGGCGGTTTTGAACGAGCCTTCTCCAGGTCGTCCCGAAGGCTTTTGATCCGAGCCTGGAGATTATCGATGTTCCGACGGAACACCTGCGCCACATCGACGCGGCCTCGCTCACGAGCATCGGCTTCGATCTTCGACATGTCCAGGGCCTTTTGCTCCCAGCCCCTGAGAAGCGCCGCCAGCTCTTTCATGAGGTCGCCGGAAGGCCCCGCGAGCAGTTCACTCGCCGCAAAGAAGTGACCGCCGACGCACATGAATCGAAGATCGCTGAAAGCCTGATAAGCCGTGAGGTACCCCCCGCACCGGGGGCAGGCCATCCCTAGAAGGTCAAGTTCCGGTCGAGCGGAGCTCGGCATGTCCCCGTGTAACGCAAGTCTCTGGCCACACCGTCCTGCCTCATCCTGACCCGTTGGGAAGCGGATCCGAATCATTTTGATCCATCGGACGGCTGGAGGGCGGGAGATTATTTTGATTCCCGGATGAGGCGCTAGCCCCTTACCTGCTAGAATGGCGGTCATTCAAACCTGAGGTGTCGTGTGCGCGTCGAAGATCTCGATCTCCGGGAGCTGCTGGAATTGGACCCGGGGGGAGGGCTCGTCCGCTTCGCGGGACAGCGGGCGCTTGTCTTCGACGCCGTGGCGCAGGGCCTCCTCCGGAAAGAGCTGATCGACACCCTTGGAGTGCGGGCGGCCCGGGGCATCCTGAGCAGGTTCGGGTACGTTCACGGGAGGCGCATGGCCGAAGCGATGCGCTCCCAGTTCCAATGGGACACGCAGGAGGATTGGCAGAAGGCAGGCTCCCGGATCTACGCGCTCCAGGGTCTGTTCATGCTGGAACCCGGCAGCCCCGCCGCCTTCTCCTCCGAAGGGGGGACGTGGCGCGGCTCCTACGAGGCCGAACAGCACCTCCTCCACCTCGGCCAGGCCGATTATCCGGTCTGCTGGACGCTCTGCGGCCTCGCCAGCGGCTATCTCAGCTTCGCCACGGGCCAGGAGGTTTACGCGCTCGAGGACCGGTGCGTGGGAAATGGTGACACGGCGTGTCACGTCACGCTGAAGACGGCGGAGGGGTGGGGCCCGGAAGTTCGGGATCAGTTGACCTTTTTCAAGCGCGAGGGGATCGACACGGCCCTGGAAGAGGTCACGGGGGCCCTCAAGCGGACGGAGCAGCAGCTCCTCGAACACCGGCGCAAACTTGCCCGCATCGCCCGGGTTCCGGAGGATCCCTCGGAAATCGTGGCCCGCAGCCCGGAGATGCGGCGGCTGGTCGAACTGGCGCGCACGATCGCCAAGGTCGATTCCACCGTCTTCATCACCGGCGAGAGCGGCACCGGGAAGGAGCGCATCGCCCGGTACGTGCACGAGCACTCGGCGTGCGCGGAGGGTCCGTTCATCGCCGTCAACTGCGGGGCGATCAGCGAGACGCTCCTCGAAAGCGAACTCTTCGGGCATGCCCGCGGGGCGTTCACGGGCGCCACGGCGGACCGTCCCGGACTCTTCGAGGCCGCCAACGGCGGGACTCTCTTCCTCGACGAGGTCGGCGAGATCCCCCTGCCCATGCAGGTGAAGCTGCTCCGGGCGCTCCAGGAGCGCGAAGTGCGGCGCGTGGGCGAGAACAAGAGCCGCCCCATCCGCGTGCGCATCGTCACGGCGACCAACAAGGACCTCGGGACGGAAGTAGCCGGGAAGCGCTTCCGCGAGGACCTGTATTACCGCCTCAAGGTCGTGGAGCTGACGGTTCCGCCGCTTCGGGAACGGAGGGAGGACATCCTCCCGCTCGCGCGGATCCTTCTGGCGGAGTCGGCGCTTCACATGAAGCAGCCGGTCGAGGGCCTCTCGGCGCCGGCGGCCGACCGGCTCCTGGGCTATTCCTGGCCCGGAAACGTCCGCGAACTGGCGAACGTGATGGAGCGAGGCGTGGCCGTAGCGAAGGGGAGCCGCGTCGACGTCGAAGACCTTCCCGTCGTGGTTCGGGCTTCGCGCCCGTCTTTTCCCCTGGGGGGGAAGCCCCGCCGACTGGAAGACCTGGAAAAGGATTACATCCTGGCCATTCTTGAAGAAAGCGGGGGAAACCGGACTCGGGCGGCGAAATCCCTCGGCATCGGGGTGGCCACGATCCATCGGAAGCTGAGGTCCTACGCGCGGGCCGCGGCGAAATCCTAGGCGACGTCGAAAACCAGGATCTCCGAAGGCTCCCGGGCGGTCAGGGAAACGGCCGGCTCCTCGACGAGACTGGCACCGTCTCCCGTGAACAGGCTTCGGTCGAGGAGTTGAATGCTGCCTTCCACGACGTGCACCCACGCCCCGCGGCCCGACGTGAGTTCGTGCACCAGGTGATGGCCCGGGTCGAGAAGCGACGAATACACGCGAACGTCCTGGCGAACCCGAAGTGACGCGTTTTTCCCGTCCGGCGAAGCGAGAAGGAGGAGGGCTCCCTTCCGGTCGGCCGCCGGCAAGCGTTTCTGCTCGGCGCGGACCCGGACGTTGTCCCGGTTGGGAGTTATCGAGAACTCGAAGAATTGGGCCGGATGGGTGGCGGACTTGTTAAAGGCCCGATAGCGGAACCCGGAAGGCACGCTCCAGCGGCGGCATTCCCCCACCTCCAGAACGTGGGTCGCCCCGGCTTCCGTTTTCAAAAGCAGAGGGCCCGACCGGGCGTAAATGAAGACCTCGTAGTCCTTCTCGGGCTCAAGCAGCAGGCCGGCTCCGGGCGCCAGCTTCCCTTCGTTCAAAGATTTCAGGCTGCGGAATCCGTCGCGAAGGCCGTCAGGATCGGCTTTGCGATCGAAGCTCATCCAGGTGTCCTGGCCATCGGATCGATGATGGTGACGCTCCTCCCCTCGGGCCAGGACAATCATGGACCGCTCCCCCGCGCCAGGGCGGTCGAGGAGCCTGCGCGGAGGTCCGGTCCGACGCCCAAGATCAAAGTGATAGCTCTCCGTATCAAAGTGATCGCGTGACGGCAGACCCGGCGCCCCGTCATGGCGCAGCGCTGCGCTCCCTCTGGGGCGCCGTCGAGTCCCGCGCCGGAGAACCCGGCGGTAACGACTGAGTGCATGCAGTCCCCAGAAGCAATCCACGAGCCAACCTCCTGAACCCGGGGATTATCTGATCTGGCATGCCACTTGCGCTACCGGGCGCATGGATTTGACGAACGGCGACGTGCCGCCGCGCGGGCCTCAGAGAAGCCCCTCGCGCGCCCGCCGGCACGTCCCGGGCGCTTCCTCTTCGTGCGAAGAGGGGAAGACGCGGACCCCGGAGACGCATTCCCGCCCGGAAGTTCTGGGCGGCGGCTTCGCGGGAAAAACCCTCCGAGAGGAGAGCGGTCCATGAGCCCATTTTCTCGCGACGAGTTCATCGAGTTGGGCATCACCGTCCCCACGGAGCGGCTGATCCCGTGGGCCACGCGCCAGCTTGACGCCGCCCGGCAGAGACAGGCCAGGCTGCAGGCTCGCGGAGTGAGCGCCGCCACTCTGAGCGCGATCCACGATCTCATCGGGACGCTGGAGAAGCCCCTGCAAGGACCCTCGGACGCCCCGGATCTGCCGCCGGAATCGGCGGCCCTGGCCATGCTCCTCTGGGAAGAGGCGACGACCTTCCTGCGGGAGGCCAGGTTGATCGCCAAGGCCGAGTTCTCGACGCGTCCGGACCTCCTGGCGAAGTTTCGCCCCGGAGTGCAGACGGGGCTGACGCTCGCGAACTTGATGAAGGAACTGGAATCCATGACGACCCTCTTCCGCGAGCACTCTTCGGAACTCGCCGCCCTGGGGGGCACGGAAGCTTTCGTCGTCAGGGGAGACCATTTGATCAAGCGCCTCAAAGAGGCCAAAGGGAACCTCGACGCCGCCAGTCGAGTCTTGCCTCCGGCGGAGGCGCAGAGGTGCCACGACAAAGGCCTCCTGTACGACTTGACTCGCAGGCTGGTTCGGGTCGGCCAACTGGAGTACCGGGACGACCCGGAGCAGGCGGCGGCGTTCAACGTCGCCGGAGTGGCCCGCAAGGGCGGCGTCTCGAGGGCGCCCCGGCGGAAAGAGGAAAGGGTCGGCGGCGGGAAAGCGGTCTGATCTGGAGGGGCGCCGGAATGAAGGACAAGAAAAAGGCCCCGCGGAAGCCGTCCGGCTCGGGGGCCCAGACCGTCGGCTTTTGGGCCCGGAGCGAGCCCGTGCCGGCCATCGTGTCCGTCCGTCACTCCTCGTCGAAACTGGCCCGGTCCCTGACCTTTCTGCGGAAGATCGTCGGCGGGGCCCGAAAAAAGGATTGAATGGCACGGCGGTGATTATCTACGTCAGCAACCTTTCGCCCGACACGACCGAGGAGGAGCTCCGGCGGGCGTTCGCGTCCCACGGGGAGGTGTCGGCGGTTTCCGTCCTCAAGGATCAGATTCACGACGGTCGCCCGACGGGGCCCTCTCGGGGGTACGGGTTCGTGATCATGCCGGACCGAGAACAGGCCCGGGCGGCCATCGGGGCGCTCAGCCTTCACGAGGTTCACGGACGGCCCCTGACCGTTCAGGTAGCGCGTCCGATCAATGCCCGGCGCCATCGCCGGTAAACAACACGATGTGGGTTTTGCTCGTCCTGGTCTATGTCGTCGGAGGCGCCGTAACGGCGAGGGTCATCCTGACCGGCTCGTCGTCAGGCCAAGGGTTCGTCCTGAGTGCGGGAGAGATCGTGCTCTGGCCGCTTTACTGGGTCGCCTTCCTGATCATCTACTACCTCGGAAGAAGGCCTTAAAAGAAAGGGCGCCCCTGCGAGGGGGCGCCCTTCCGTGGATCTCAGGCTGTCGTTACCAGCTGCGGCCCCGGCCGCCGCCGCCGTAGCCTCCGCCGCCGCTCCGGCCGGAGCCCTCGGCCTTGGGTCTGGCCTCGTTGACCGTCATGGCCCGGCCCCGGACCTCCTGGAGGTTGAGCGCGGCGATAGCCGCCTGGGCCTGGCCCTTGTCGGGCATCTCGACGAATCCGAACCCGCGCGACCGGCCCGTCATCTTGTCCATGATGATCGAGACCGACGACACTTCGCCGTGGGCTTCAAACGCCTGGCGGAGATCGTCCTGGGTCGCCTCGTACGACAGGTTGCCTACGTAGATGTTCACCATCTACTTCCTTAAAGAAACACAAACGAAACTTCAAAGGAAGGAGGGTCGGAAGGATCGGAGACATGAGTCAACGAGCAGTCAAACCTAACTTCCCAACGCCGGCAGCATATCACGGCCCGCGGCAAATTACAAGGGCTATTTGAGTGACGCAATTCTAGGGGGTGTAGCGCCGAATCGTGGGTCCAATTGTGCCGAAGTGAAAGGAGATAGGGAGATGTCTGGAGATGGGGAGATGGGAGTCTTGATCTCCCAATCTCCAGCCATCTCCCGATCCCCTTTCGTTCCAAACGCTCGCGTGCCTATGCACGAATTG
>Ga0187892_10009565_pt1 | contig 12695 bp, 10 predicted proteins | sample MA1701073metaG_FD_139345 | JGI IMG/M metagenome (GOLD analysis project Ga0187892, IMG submission 139345) | Bio-ooze microbial communities from a basaltic lava cave in the Kipuka Kanohina Cave System on the Island of Hawaii, USA - MA170107-3 metaG ...
GCCGCCGGGTCCGTCCTGGTGCGCGAGGCTTCACAAGGCGAGCGAACGTTCGTAGGGCCTCGTTGACGGCGGCGGAGTCTGGAAAGAGATCTTTGACGTCTGGGTCAAGTAGGATGACGTTGGTCCCTTCTCGATATCGGGCAGCGGTAACGCCGCGCGTACCCGTCGAGAAATCGTACTCCGGACGCATCGTGTCTCTATCAGGATCCAGCGTTGCTTTGGTCTTACGGGATGTCTTCTTCATAACGGCGCCGCTCTGAGCGGCTGGCTAAACGAGCACTGATGATTCGGGTGCGCGGTCCGCGCTCTGCGTAGGATACTACCAGAAGGCGGCCACTTTGGGAGAGCCCGAGGACTAGGAAGCGCTCTTCGGAGATGGAATGGCCCGGGTCCGGCATATTCACAGAGAGGGGATCGCCGAAGGCCTCGGTGGCTTCGGCAACGGAGGCACCGTGCTTGGTCTGATTGGCGGCAGCTTTTTCGGGATCCCACTCGAATATGTAGGGCATCAAAAACGCAATTTCACGACCAATTGGCGGATGCGCCTAACGAAGTAGCGGTTTTACGGCGCGTAGCCGAACGCAAAACCGCAGTTGAACTGAACCGCGTGGTGGTGACGGACTATGGAGTGTGTACCGGACTCCGTGTCCGTCGTGCGCACATGATCGGGGTGTGTGAGCACACGGTCAACGGTCCGCGCGCGATCACCGAGTGATGACATCGGCCGTGCCGGTCGGCGGCGGGGCCACTGCCGGGGGTGAGGGACGATCGCGCGCAGCGCGCCGTCGGGCGCGCGCGACTTACCTTCAACTAGATCGCACCGTCGAGCACGCGACGCAGCGTCGCGCGGTCGATGTTGCTCCCGGACAGCACGATCCCGACGCGCTTTCCGGCGAGCCTCTCGCGCAGCTTGAGCAGCCCGGCGAGACCTGCAGCTCCCGCGCCTTCGGCCAGTGAGTGCGTGGTCTCCAGGAGCAGACGCACAGCGGCAGCCAACTCCTCCTCGGTTGCTGTGACGAAATCCGCGAGGCCTGCTTTGAGCGTCGGAAACGTCAGCTCATAAGTCGTGCGCGTCGCGAGACCATCAGCGAAGGTGTCAGCGGTGTCCAGCACGCGATTCGTCCCCGTGTGCCATGCTTCATGCGCCGCCGCGGCGCGAGCGGCCTGCACGCCGTACACAGCAAGATTGGGCTTGAGCGCGCGCGCAATCGTTAGGGCGCCGACTGCCTGCGATCCGCCGCCCACGGAAATCACGAGCGCGTCTAAATCAGCCACTTGCTCGACAATCTCGAGTGACATCGTGGCGGCGCCCGCGACGATGTCGCGATTATTTGTCGAATGCGCCATGGTCGCCCCTTCCTCACGCACAATGCGCTCGGCGACGACAAGGGATTCGTCGTAATCCATGCCAGCTTCGACAAGACGCACGCCGTACGCGCGCATGGCGGCGTTCTTATCCGGGTTGTTGCCTAACGGCACGACGACGGTGGTCGCGACGCCGAATATCTGTCCCGCATACGCCAGTCCCAAACCATGATTTCCGCGTGTTGCTGCTACGACGCCACGGTGCCGCGCCTCTTCCGGCAGCGCCGACATAAATGAAAGGCCGTTGCGGACCTTGAACGCGTTGGTTGGATTGAAGTTTTCGTGCTTGACGTAGACAGCGATGCCGTGGCCGACAGCAGCGTCGAGCGTTGGATAGCGCCGCATCGGCGTGGGACTCAAGTGCGGGGAAATGCGATTGCGCGCCGCGCGGATGTCGTCGAGGGTGATAGGCCAAATGGACACGGGAGCCGGGATTCGGATAATCGGGATGCGGGAGTCGGGGTTTCGGGATGCGGGATTCGACGATGGGGACATGGGGTTCGGGAGTCAGGTCCCGAAAAGCTAGCCTGAATCGGTCTTTGGCTGCATCCACCGCTTGCCGCTACATTCGGCGCCGTCCGTTCCCCAATGCCCGACCCCCGACCCCCGAATCCCGATCACTACCGAATCCTGGCCCTACGTCCTCATCCGCTGGCTCACGTACGTGGGCTTGTCGATCTGTATCGGCTGCCTCGTCGCCCACTTCCGCCTCTGCGCCGAAGCAGCGTTAGGCGATCCCGGGAGTCAGCGCAGATTGTCACGCTGGGGATCACTGAGCTGCGTTGCGCTTGCTTTCTTAGCCGTCGCGCGTCTCTAGGCGCAGTGGCTCACGCTGGGTGGCAGTGACGCCGGAAGCTTCGCGGAGCTAATGCAGCGGTCCTGGCACTCATTGGCGCACACGCCTTCGTCGCAGTCCCGCGCCCCGGCGCGTGGAGACGGGCGACAGTCGCGACGCTTCTCTTGAGTCTCACTCCAGCCTTCAGCGGCCACGCGATCGGCGAGGCACGCCCGGTGCTCGGTGTAGTGCTAGACAGCATCCATATGCTGCCGCAGGAGCCTGGTTAGGCACGCTCATTGTTCTCGTAGCAATCGCCATCCCGCTCCTGGGGAACGCGACCGCGCGTGCGGCGCTGCACGGCCTTCTCGTCAACTTCTCGCGCGTCGCTCTGATCTCCGCCGCCTTGCTGACGCTCACTGGCCTCTACGCAGCCCGGGTAAACATCGGCTCTTGGCATGCGCTGTGGTCCTCGCCTTATGGCGACGCACTCGTGCGGAAGCTGTGGGCCGTTGTCCTGGCGGCGGGGCTCGGCGCGATAAATTGGCGCGTGGCGGTGCCGCGGCTCACGTTAGGCGGCGCCCAACGATTCGCGGCGAGTGGCATCGCCGAGGGCGTCGCGGCTATACTGATTTTTCTCTTTACAGCGGTGCTGGTGGGGCAACCGCTGCCGCTGGAATAGCCCCTTGCCGCGCGGCGTCTCCTCGGGCACAATGGCGCCTCCACTAGCGCTCTCCGCCTCCCGATGTGAGCCTCCCATGATTCGCAGTCGCCGCTTTTCAATTGTGGTTCTATCGCTCATCGCCAGCGTTGCTCCGCTCGCTGCGCAAGGAACGATCGCCGAGCGCACACGTGGCATGCAGCGACTCGAAGGATTGGTCCCGCTCACGATCGACGACAAGCAAGGGAAGCTGTTCATCGAGGTGCGCGACTCCACGCGCGTGCTCACCTTTGTGCTACTCGCGACGGGCCTGGGGTCCAATCCCATCGGACTCGATCGCGCCGGCGGCGGCGACAACTATGTCACGCGCTTCGAACGCAATGGCGAGCGCGTCCTCGTGGTCTTCGAGAATTGGAACTATCGCAGCTCGCTGGCTGCCAACAATCCGCACCAGCAGACTATTGCGGAATCATTTCCGCCGAGCACAGTCGCGGCGCTCCCGATCGTCGCTGAAGAGGGTGGCCGTCTGCTCGTCGATGCGACGGACTTGGCAGTCCGTGACTGGAACGACATCGCGGGCACCTTGGCGAGAGCGAACGAAGGAACCTACACCCTCGCACGCGACCGGTCGGGGATCTCGCGTCAGTACACGCGCGGCTTCCCGGATAACAGCGAGATCGACGTCAGCCTAACGTTCGCCGCGCAGGGCCGCCCAGGCAGTACGGTGTCCTCCATCGTACCGGACGGGCGCGCTTTCACGCTGCGCCAGCACATCAGCTTCGTTAGGCTCCCGGACGACCGCTACCGCCCGCGCCGCTTCGATCCGCGCGCCGGCTTCTTCGGCATCGAGTTCAAGGACTACGCCCAGCCGATTCAGAACTGGTTGGAGCAGCGCTGGATCTCGCGGCACCGCTTGCAGCGCACCAATCCGGCCGATGCGAACAGTCCGTTCGAAAAGCCGATCATCTACTACGTCGATCGCGGCATTCCGGAGCCGCTGCGCCGCGCGACGCTGGAAGGGGCGCGTTTCTGGGAGGAGGCCTTCAACCGCGCCGGCCTGCGCGGCGGTTTCCTCGTGCGTGATTTGCCCGAGGACGCCGATCTCATGGACGCGCGCTACAACATCGTCATCTGGATCAACCGCAACGAGCGCGGCTGGTCCTTCGGCGGCTCGTTAGGTGATCCCCGCACGGGCGAGATGATCAAAGGTATGGCGCACATGGATTCGCACCGCGCCCGCACCGACTACAACCTGTACGCAGGATTGCTGGGAGCAGATGCAGCCGCCGCCGATACGGCCTTCGCTCTCGCCCGTGTCCGGCAGGTTACAGCACACGAAATCGGCCACACGTTAGGCATGTCGCATAATTACTTGGCCTCGACGTATGAGCGTGGCTCGGTCATGGACTACCCGCCGCCGCGCGTGCGACTCGACGCCAACGGCAACGTCGACGTGAGCGCCGCGTATGCCAGTGGTCCCGGCGCGTTCGACGTCTGGGCGATCCGCTGGGCCTACGGCATCTATCCAGCCGCGAGCGAAGCCGACTCGTTGCGCTCGCTCATCGCCGAAGGACTCCGCAGCAAGTGGATCTTCCTGTCGGACCAGGACGCGCGGCCGGAGTTCGCGTCCGATCCGCGCGTCAACCTGTGGGACGACGCGGCTACCGCGACCGAGTTCCTCACGCATCAAATGAACGTTAGGCGGGTCGCGCTGTCTCGCTTCGGCGAGCGCAATCTGCGCCATGGCGAACCACTCGCGCTGCTCCAGGAGCGATTCGCGCCTCTGTATCTGATGCATCGCTTTGCTTTTGGCGCTACGGCGAAAACGATCGGCGGTGTGGAATACCACCACGCAGTGCGCGGGGACGGCCAGCAGATCACGCGCCCGCTATCCGGAACGCAGCAGCGCGCCGCGCTGCGCATGCTGCTCACGGCGATCACGCCGCGCGAGCTCGCGATTCCGGATACCGTCCTCACCCTGCTCGGTCCGCGTCCATATGGGTACCAGCCGTATGTGGAGCTAATGAGTTCGCGCACACGGCCGACGTTCGACGAGCTGGGTGCGGCGCGGACGCTTTCCCAGATGGTGCTCGACGCCATTTTGCAGCGCGATCGTCTCGCGCGTCTTGTCCAATTCGCTGGACACGATCCAACGACGCTGAGTGTCTGGGAGCTGCTCCAAACCGCCGAAGCGACGCTCTTCCCGGCAGCGCCGGCCGGCAGTGCGCACGACAGAGCCCTGCAAAGAGTCGCTCAGCGCGCCTATATCGACAGGCTCATTGCCGTCGCCGCCGATAAAGATGCCTCGCCCGAGGTGCGCGGCCTGCTGGACCACCGGCTGCGAACGCTCACGACCACTCTTGGTACCCGTTCGCGCGCAGCCACGCGTCCCGAGGAGGCGGCGCACGTCAATTCGCTGCTCGCGGACATGCGCCGCTGGCTCGAAAAGGGGGAGGCACCGCCGTCGACTCCAGCTCTGCGAGCACCCCCAGGTGACCCGTTCGGGATGATCGCCGACGACTGGCGTGATGCGGAGCTTCCGCCCGCGCCTCGGCGACGGCCATGAAACTCGCCTCGTAGTTCGGCGTACCACAGCGCATCTGCGGTGGTTTCTACGGGCGATGCCGGCTGGAGGCGTGTTATGCCGAAGACTCGTTATGCACTCATTGCCACGCTGCTTCTCACTCTCCCCGGCGTCGTATCGGCGCAGCGAGATCGGCGCGGCCGCAGACCCACGCGCGCCAGCGAATACCAGCAGCCGCGAGCGCAACGAGCGGATCGTCACGGCTTCGGCATCAGCTTCAACTACGGGCAGCCGACCGGCGAATTCAGCAACTATGTAAACCAGGGCTTCGGCGCCGATGGCTTTTATCGGGTAAGGTTGGACCCGTATGGCGTCGTTTCTCTCAGACTCGGTGGTCAGTTTCTCATATATGGGCATGAACGGCAGCGGCTGCCGCTCAGCTCCACGATCGGCAACCTCGTAATGGTGAATGTGAACACGTCGAACAACATCGTGGGCTTCGGTGGAGGGCTCGAACTTGCGGCGCCCACACCGGCTGTTCGGCCGTACGTTTTTGGACAGCTCGGGTCGTCGTACTTCTACACGCAGACGTCGGTGGCGGGATCATCGTCGGAGAGCTTCGATTTCGCACGGACGACGAACTACCACGATTGGGTCTTCGCGCGCCAGCTTGGCGGTGGTCTGCAGATCCCGTTAGGCCGCAGTCGTCGAGGCACGAGCGTGCTGCTCGATCTGGGCGCGACGTACTCATATCATGGCCCAACGCGGTATCTGAACGAGAACAGCATCGTGAAGGTCGGCGAGGGCCAGTACGAGTTTCACCCAATCAACAGCGACGCGAACCTCGTCACCTACCGCCTCGGCATTTCCTTCTCGTATCGTTAGTCTGATCAGTCGAAGTCTGTGCGACGATCTTCTTTCCTGCGCGAGCGGCGCTTCTTCGCATCGAGGCGCGCCTGCTTCGCTGCCTTCGAGGGCTTCGTCGGCCTCCGTTTCTTTGGGACGTGAAGGGCGGTTCGCAGCAGCGCGGCCAATCGCTCCGTCGCCAGCGTTCGATTGCGCGCCTGACTCCGCGTAACGTCGCAGACGATTCGGAGATTCCCCGACGCGTCGCGTAACCGTCCCAGTCGCTCCAGCACCCGAGCACGCTCTTCGTCCGCCAGCGCGCGAGACGTGCTTGGATTCCACAGCAGCTCGACGCGCGACGACGTCGTGTTCACGCCCTGACCACCCGGTCCCGACGCCCGCGTCGCGCGCACCTTGAGCTCGGCGCGCGGAATGCGCACCGCGTCGGTCACCGCTATGTCGTCGTCGCGCACACGTTAGGCAGGCACCCGCGTGCGCTCGCGATGTACGCGCACGGCGGCGACGCGACGCCCGTCCATCGCGACCACCTCGAGCTCGCCGCCGGAAATGCGCACGCGATCGCCGATCTTCGGCACGCGGCCCAGCGCGCCGAAGACGTAGCCGCCTAACGTGCTCCACTCGCCGTCTGGAATTCGCAGACGGTGATCGCTGCGCGCGTCGACGAGCGAGATCGATCCCGCCAGCTCGAGCACGCCATCCACTTCAATCGCTTCGCGCGACGCCATGTCATACTCGTCCGCGATATCGCCGATGACTTCTTCAACCAGGTCTTCCAGTGTGACGATGCCCGCGGTGCCGCCGTACTCGTCGAGCACAACAGCCATGTGCGCGCGCGTCTTCCGCAAATCGTCCAGCACCCGCGTCGCCGCGCGTGTCGATGGCACATACAGCGCTTCGCGCACGAAATCGGCGAGGCGGAATGGCGTCGACTCGTCATGCAGCCAGAGATCCTTGGCGACGAACACGCCGGCAACGTCGTCCAGTGATTCGCGATAGACCGGATAGCGCGAGTAGCGCTCTTTGCGCAGCAGCGAGCGCACGTCCTCCTCCGACTCGTCGATCTCCAACGCGATCACTTCCGTGCGCGGCCGCATGACGTCGCGCACACGCTTCTCATGAAAGTCGAACACGCCGGCGAGCATGGCGGAGTCGCTCTCGTCCAGCGCACCGTGCGCCCGCGACTGCATGACCAGCAATCGAAGTTCTTCCGGAGAGTGCACCTGATGCGCCTCACTCACCGGCTGAAAGCCAAACATCCGAATGAGCCAGTTCGCCGTGCCGTTGAGCACCGCGATGAACGGCGCCATGAGCTTCGAGAACAGTATTAGCGGCAGCGCGATGAAACCGCTGACTCGCTCCGGTTTGGCTAACGCCATGGACTTGGGCGCCAACTCACCGAGTACGATGTGCAGAAACGTAATAATGAGGAACGCCGTCGTTATGGCCGCAGCCGTGTGGGCGGCACCCGGCGGCACATGGATCCCAACCAGCGCGAGGAGCCGGTCGACGAGCACCGCCACCGCCGGTTCTCCTATCCAGCCTAACGTGATTGTCGCGATCGTTATGCCGAGTTGCGTTCCGGAGATGTAGCGATCAAGGCGCGCGATTGCGCGCAGGGCGTGTTTGGATCCTCGATCGCCTTCCTCTGCCCACTGCGCCAGCTTGGACCGCCGTGATCCCACGAGCGCGAATTCCGCGGCGACGAAAAAGCCGTTGAGGAGGACGAGACCGAACACCGCTGCCAGTCTGACAACGATGTCTCCCGCCGTAAGTGGTTCCTGCGCAACCATTTGGACTTTCCTTTGCCGCTCAGGGCTTGCTCGGCCGTCTGCCAACCAGACGACTCCGGCGGCTCTTGCAACATGCAACAGAGCCAGTCGTCCTACCACAGTGGATAATACACGAACCGAACCCACGACAATCTTCCTGGACCCGCGCAGGCTCTTGCGGGGGATGTACTTGGGCCGCGTGGCGACGTCTGGCGCGATCTTCGTCGCCGCCGTGTTGGCCTGGCGCGAAGCGGACCGCAGCGCGACGCTCCTCGCATCGCTCGTCGTCACCGCGACGCTGGTCTTCACGCTCGGCTCGCTCGCATACAGCGATTTCTTCAGGCGCGCGTTAGGCCGGACCTTCCTGACGGCCCAAGCCGCGTTCGATCTCGCGATCGTTACGGCGATCGTGCACCTCACGGGCGGCGCGTCTTCGCAGTTCGCTGGACTCTACATCCTGGTCATCGCGACAGCGGCGCTGTTGCTGCTCGTTTCGCGTGCCCTTCTCATAGCTGCGTTAGGCTGCGCTCTCTACTTCGGCGATATTCTCATCGCGCAGCGCGCGGGCCTCGACGTCTTCGTCTGGCTCCAGCTAGGGGTCTTCACGACTGTCGCGCTGCTGAGCGCATACCTCGCGGCGCGGCTTCGCGAAGCGCGTGCAGGTCACGTGGAGCTTGTCGCCGAGCTGCATCAAGTGCGTCTGCAAGCGGCCGACATTCTGCGCAACATTCGCAGCGGCATCATCACTGTCGATCCAGCAGGCAGGCTCCTCTACGCGAATCCGACGGCCAGCCGCCTGTTAGGCATGCCGCTGGAAGATCGCGTCGGCGACCAGATCCTCCAGGCGCTCGAACCAGTCGCGCCAGTGCTCGCGCGCGCGCTCGAACGCGCCGCGACCGACGGCTCGCGCGTGACGCGCGCCGAAGGGACAATTACGGTTGGCCCTCGCAGTTTCCCGATCGGACTCAACACGACGGTGTCCGATACCGTCGCGCCGGCGGCGCACGACAATGCACCGAGCGGGGATGGCGAGTCGCCTAACGGGCAAGCAGGTGTGACGAGCGCCACCGCGATCTTCCAGGACATCTCGGATCAGAAGCGACTCGACATGCTGCACATGCGCGCCGAGCGCCTGGAGGCCGTCGCGGAGCTCAGCTCGTCATTGGCGCACGAGATCAAGAATCCGCTGGCGTCAATCCGCAGCGCCGTCGAGCAGCTCTCGCGCTCGCCGCGCACAAACGCCGACGAGCAGCTGCTCGCATCGTTGATCGTCCGCGAGTCGGATCGTCTGTCGCGTCTCTTGTCGGAGTTCCTCGACTTCTCGCGCGTGCGCGTCACGAAGATTGAGCAGATGGATCTGCTGGCAGTCACGCGCGGAGCCGCGAGTCTCGCGGCGGCGCATCCCGATCGCCCGGACGACGTGAAAGTCGAGTGCAACGCGGCGCTGCCGGTTCTCATGGTCGAAGGCGACGAGGATCTGCTGCACCGCGCGATGTTCAATCTGATCTTGAACGCGATTCAGGCTTCCAACGCCGGTGGCCGCGTGCGCGTTGAGCTCGTGGCGTTAGGTGTCGACGACGCGCCAGCCGGCATGACGTTCGACCGCGGCGGCGTCGCCATCCGTGTGAGCGACGAGGGCCCCGGCATTCCGCCGGAAATCCGCGATCGCTTGTTCGATCCGTTCTTTACGACAAAACAAGGGGGGAGTGGTCTCGGACTCCCGATAGTGCACCGCGCGATCGAAGCCCATCGCGGCTTCGTCTTCGTCGATACCGATTCGCGGGGCACTCGCGTCACCGTGCTCTTGCCGACGCATCAGACAGACAACGGAGACCTATCGTGATCGATCGTGCCTCTCCCGGCGCTCCTTCGCCGAGCGTCCTCATCATCGACGACGAATCCGGAATTGTTGACTCGCTCCGGATCCTGCTGAAGAACGAGGGGTTCGCCGCGCATGTGGCGTTAGGCGGGCAGGAAGCGCTCAATCGCCTGAGCGAGATCGAACCCGACATCGTCCTCACCGATGTGCGCATGCCGACGGTTGGCGGTCTGCAAGTCCTCTCGGCGGTGCGCTCGCGCAGTCCCGATACGCCCGTCATTCTCATGACCGCACAGGCGACGCTGCAGTCCGCCGTGCAGGCCGTGAACGAAGGGGCCTTCTACTATATACAGAAGCCGTTCCGCAACGACGAGCTGGTCGCCATCCTGCGCCGTGCCGTCGAGCATCGGCGCCTGCGCGTCGAGAACAAAACGCTCAAGCAGGAGATCAAGCGGCGCGATACGAGCGTCTCCGGACGTCCGATCGGGAGCAGCAAAGCGTGGACTGAGATCGTTAGGCTCGCCGAAACCGTCGCACCCACGGAGTCGACAGTCCTTCTCCAGGGCGAATCAGGGACGGGCAAGGAAGTCATCGCGCGCTACATCCACACACTTTCGAACCGCAACGAAGGACCGTTTCTCTCGATCAACTGCGGCGCGCTCCCTGAGAGCTTGCTCGAGAGCGAGCTGTTCGGGCACGTCAAAGGCTCCTTCACCGGCGCGGTCAAGGATAAGACAGGTCTTTTCCTCTCCGCCGAAAAGGGATCCTTCTTTCTCGACGAGATCGGCGAGACGACGCCGGCCACGCAGGTCAAGCTGCTACGCGTGCTGCAGCATCGTCAGATCATCCCCGTCGGCGCGACCGAGTCGGAGCCGATCGACACGCGGCTCATCGCAGCGACGAATCGCGATCTCGAGGAAGAAATCCGCCGCGGCAATTTCAGGCGCGACCTGTTTTATCGACTCAACGTCATCGCGCTGCATCTCCCGCCGCTGCGCGAACGCGCGGAAGACATTCCGCTTCTCGTCGATGCATTTCTCGCTCGCCTAGCGGACAATCGCGGTGAGGCTCCAAAGCAGCTCAGCGAGTCCGCGCTCGAGCTTGTGCAGGCGTATAACTGGCCCGGCAACGTGCGCGAGCTGGAGAACGCGCTCGAACGCGCGGTGATCCTATCCGACTCGGATGTGATTCCGCCAAGTGCGCTGCCCGAGCGTGTGACGACCCTGACGCCTTCGCGCTTGGTCGAGGATCGCCCCACTCCGAATCCGACGCTCGAGACAATCGAGCGCGCATACATCCTGTGGGTGCTGAACAGCGAGGGTGGGAACAAGACGCGCGCGGCTGAGACGTTAGGCATCGATCCGTCGACGCTGCACCGCAAGCTCTCCCGCTTCGGCAGCGAGGCGGCGTGACGCACGCGGCGGCGGCACTGCCGGCGCCGCCACGGAGAGCGGACGCGGTAGCACGCCGGTGGGTTCGCGCGGACGCGCTCGCTGGCGCCGCGCTCGCGCTGTTTGCGGCGATCGTCTTTGGCAACGCGTTGAGCAATGGCTTCGTGCTGGACGATCGCGGGATCCTGCTCGGGAATCCGCTCGTGCAGCAGCTCGCCGAGAGTTGGCGCGCGTTCACGCTCCCCTATTGGCCCGAAGCGTTAGGTGGGGGCCAGTATCGCCCGCTCGGCATCCTTGGCTTCGCGCTCGACTGGCGCTTGAGCGGCGGCGATCCGGCGTGGTTCCACGCTGTAAATGTCGCCTGGCATGCCCTCGCGACCGTCTTGGTCTGGCGTTTGGCGCGTGAGCTGATGTCGTCATCCGCGGCCATTGTCTGCGCCGCTCTTTTTGCGGTCCATCCGGTTCACGTGGAAGCCGTGGCGAACGTCGTGGGACGGCTCGAGCTGATGGCTGCGGTGTTCACGTTAGGCGCGCTCTTGGCGCACCGCGCCGGATCGCTGCTGGCCATTCCCCTCTTTGCGCTTGGTCTTCTATCGAAAGAGAACGCGATCGTCGCGATCGCGCTGATCGTGGTCAATGACGTTCTGCTCAGACCTCAGACCTCAGACCTCAGACATCGGCGCAGACTGTACCTGGGCTACTTCATCGTCGTAGCGGCGTACTTGGTGACTCTCGCTGTCACATTCAATGACCGTCCCTTCCGCGTTATGACGGGGACGCTCGCGGATACGTCGCTCGTCGATCGCCTCTGGACCGTCGCGACCGTAATCCCTCACTACGTAAGGCTGTTGCTCGCGCCGGCGTCGCTCTCAGCCGACTACGAGGCGCAGGTGATTCCCGCGGCGAATGGCATGACAGCGGCTGGAGCGATCGGCCTGCTGCTCGTGGCGAGTTACGTGCTGGCCGTCGTCGCCGCCTGGCGTAAGCACCGGCCGCTCGCCTTCGCCCTCACATGGATTGGTATCGCGATTGCTCCAGTCGCCAACATCTTCTTTGTCTCAGGCGTCACGCTCGCCGAGCGCTCGTTGTATTTGCCGAGTGTCGCTGCGATGCTCGCGTTAGGCTTCGCCATCGATGCGCTGCGGACGCAGCGCAGAGCGTTAGCCCTCGCGGCCGCGGTGTCTCTGCTCCTGGCTGGCGCCGCGCGCACGTGGACGCGCACGCCGGTATGGCGCGACGATCGTGCGTACGTGATCACGCTGCTCAGTGATCACCCGGAATCGTATCGTGCGCATTGGGTCGCCGGGCGTGTGCATCGGGCTGCCGCAAGACCCTTGGACGCGGCGCGCGAATACGCGTTGGCGCGCCGGCTCTTCGCTGGTGATCACCGTGTGTACACCGAGTCCGCCGATCTCGCGGCAGCCCTCGGCGCGACAAGCGCAGCAGCAGCGTTGCGTGACTCAGCCGCGGCACTCGTGAGGCAGCCATGATCGTCACGCCATTGCAGCAACCTATCACCTCGCC
>Ga0187892_10009566_pt1 | contig 12695 bp, 11 predicted proteins | sample MA1701073metaG_FD_139345 | JGI IMG/M metagenome (GOLD analysis project Ga0187892, IMG submission 139345) | Bio-ooze microbial communities from a basaltic lava cave in the Kipuka Kanohina Cave System on the Island of Hawaii, USA - MA170107-3 metaG ...
CCGATCAGGCCGGCGTCGGAAATGGTATGGTGTGGCGAACGGAAAGGCCGCCGGCTGACCAGTCCGCCGCTTTCGCCCAACGCTCCCGTTACCGAGTGGATCTTCGTCGTCTCGATGGCTTCCTCGAAGCTGAGGGGAGGAAGAATGGTTGGTAGACGCTTAGCCAGCATGGTCTTGCCCGAGCCGGGTGGGCCGATCAGCAGGATGTTGTGTCCGCCAGCCGTGGCTACTTCCAGAGCCCGCTTGGCGGACAGCTGCCCTTTGACATCTCGGAAGTCAACCGAGTAGGCCAGCGCCTCAGCCAACAAGGAATGAGGATCGACCCGCAGGGGTTCGAATTTGTCCGTTTGATTCACCAGGTCGAGCACCTGCGGCAGCGTCTTCAGTCCGTATACCGAGATGCCCTTCACCACGGCCGCTTCACGGGCGTTCTCTTGCGGCAGCACCAGATTGCGGATGCCCTTCTGTTGTGCGGCCACTGCGGTGGACAGAGCTCCTTTGATGGGCCGCAAGCTGCCGTCGAGCGAAAGCTCGCCAAGAAACAGATAGTCATTCAAATCCTTCTTCAGCAAGGTTCCGTTCGTCCCGAGGATGCCGATCGCCATCGGCAGATCAAACCCAGAACCTTCTTTCTTGATGTCTGCAGGAGCCAGGTTGACGGTGATGTTCTGGAAGGGATAGTCCAAGCCGCAGTTCTTGATCGCCGCTTTGATGCGCTCCTTGCTCTCCTTCACCGCCATATCGGGCAGGCCAACGGTGAGAAAGTTTCCCAACCCGGCCGAAACATCGACCTCCACCTCCACGAGATAGGCATCGATGCCATAGACTGCCGCGCTGAATGCCTTGAAGAGCATGATCTCCGCTGGACTCGCTTTCTGGGACTGAAACAAATGAACCGAAGAGTGATGCGGAGCTTAACAGGTTTCAACCCGCGGTAAAAGGTTCAGGTGAAAAAATGGCAGCGGTGTAAAGTGACACGCTTCAGGGGTCGTCGCTCCATTTGGACATCGCCCGATCAATTTAACTTTTGATTCCGCTGCAAAACCCCTGGGCTAGGCACGCCTGGGCGCGCGTTTTTTGGTTGTCGGCTGGGGCGGATCGAGGCGGACCAAGTGCAGTTCGCCGCGGTCGAGCAGTTCCCACTGGACGGTTTCGCCAGCCTCCATTCCGATGGCGGCAGCCAGCGGGATGGGGAAGTAGACATAAAGCCGAGGCGTGGTGCCTTGGGTGCGGATGGCTTGGACTTTTAAGGGATAGGGAGTCGGCATGGCGGCAAATCCTTTCTGGGAGGTTGAGAGGCAAAGAAAAGAGTGGACAAACCATATGCTAGCTTATACACTAGCGTCTGTCAATCCTCTTTTCTGGAGCCGATCCCCCATGAGCTTGCCCGTGTTCGATCCCCAGACACACTTGTTCGGGTTGCAGGCACGCAGCAGTGACGTGTTTAGCGAGACCGATCGCTACCGGCTGTTTGCCCAAAAGATTTATCCGCTGTTGGTCGAGTCCTGGCCCCGACTGGAGGCTTGTTACTGTTTGACCAACGGGCGGCCGGGGGTCGAGCCGGTGTTGCTGTTGGGAGTCAGGGTGCTGCAGTTTCTGGAGCGGGTGCCGGACCGGCAGGCGGTGGAGCTGGTGAAATACCACATCGGCTGGAAGCACGCGCTGGCGCAGGAACTGGAGGGCGAGGTGTTTGACCCGACGGTGCGGGTGCGGTTTCGAGAGGGGCTGGTGGAGCACGCGCAGGGGCAGGTGGCGTTTGAAGCAGTGCTGGGCGGGCTGGAGCAGGCGGGGCTGGTCAAGCAGAAAGGCAGGCAGCGGCTGGACTCGACGCACGTGCTGGCGGTGGTGGCGCGGATGGGCACGCTGGAGTGCGTGCGGGAAAGTCTGCGGCTGGCGGCGGCTGACGTTGGAAGAGCTGGCGGGTGAGGTGGGAGAAGCGCAACGGCCCGGAAGCCCAGTGGTGCACCAAGAAGACGGGCGGGGTCCGGCGCCACTGCCAGCGCAGACGGGGAAATCGGCCTATAAGTCCGACGCCTTCGACATCGACGTCGAGCAACGCCGCGCCACCTGCCCGGCGGGCCAAACCAGCACGCAGTGCAGCCGTTTGGAAGAAGAGAAGACCGGCAAAGTCAGCTATCGCTTCGAATGGAGCAGCCACTGCCACGACTGCTCACTGCGAGCCCAATGCGTTCCGGTCGGGCAGAAGCACCGCACCTTGGTCGTCGGCCAGCACCACACGCCACTGCAAGCGCGGCGGCGGGAGATGAAGACGGAGTCTTTCCAAAAGCAAATGAACCCACGCAACGCCATTGAAGGCACCCACAGCGAACTGGCGCGCGCCCACGGACTGCGGCGCGCCCGTTACCGGGGGCTGAAGAAAGTCACGCTCCAGAACTATCTGATTGGCGCCGCCTGCAACGCCAAGCGCTGGATCCGACGCCTGCAATGGGAAATGAAGCAGGAAATGCAGCGGGAGCAGTGCGTCCTGGATGTCAGTTAAACAGCCCTGGAAGCAGGCTGAGGCGAGAAAACACGCCTGGGAAGAGCGCCAACGATCCGAATCATGAACGCAAAGCCGCCTTAATCTAAAAAGAAGCTCCAGGCTGAAAAATCGCTCCCCACTGGGGGTTCTCACCGATTTCAAAACCGGGGGTTTTGCAGCGGAATCAAATATCAAATATTCGTGGTCAAGAAGGATCAATCACTGAATGATTCACCGTGAGGTGGTGACGTAGAAGGCATTGCGGCCTGTTTGCAAGTCTTTTCCGTACGAGAAGATGATGGTCACACTTTTGCGGAATCGCGCTTTGAGCAGGATGCTAAGGTCAGTGAGCCAAATGCCTGAGCCGAAATTGTGGTCCTTGTCATAGATCCGGCCGGTGTCCACCGCGGGTCCCAGACGCAAATCAAGGAAGGAATTCTGGTAAATCCGCTTTTCAATTTCCCAGTTCCATAGCATGTATTCCTGGCCCAGAAAACCGCTGCCTCGCTTGCGGTCTTCGGTGGCAATGTGGCCTCTGAGCCAAAGATCATTGTCGCGCTCCAGTCCAAAAATGAACAGCTCATCAAAAGGCAGGCGACCGTCTGCGCGTCCTGCACGAAATCGAGCGGTGACCAAGTAGTCATCCCCCTTGGATTGCGGGAACCATTCCGCTTCAAGGCTTCCTTGAAGTTTCGTGAATCGCTGTGAGCCACCACGAAATAACTTGCCGGCCTCCAAACCGGCCGAAGACTGAAACGTGAAGCGATGTTCTGGAACGCGCCAGAGCTTTTTATCGACGCTGGCCATGTATTTCAGAGCCACACCCGGTGTGAACAACCCGGCCGATTCGGAGGAAACCGAAGGAAGATTGTGGAAGTCTCGGTACGACAGTTCAAACCCGCCTTTCCATTCCCAGTACCAGTTCACGCGGTTGTTCAATTCGAGGCCAGCAGCCAGCCGCTGCAAGCGCAAATCGCCCGGCAGTGGTGCAACCCTCTGATAGCTGCGGGACAAATCCCAGTTCTCCTTTCGAGCATCGACATAGAAGCGTCCTCGCCATGAGGGACGGCCGCCCAGGGGCGCCGAGATCTCGCTAAAGGCACGGCGCTTCTGGGCATCAAAGCGCCCCCGTGACTCCAGATTAATGGCTTGCCCTTTGAGGTTGAACAGGTCAATGCGCGCGGTCAGGGAAGGAATGCCCCGCACAACCGAGAAAATTCTGTCTGACTTCTTTCCCCAACCGTTCTTCTCGATCGGATAGAACAACAGATCAAATTGTTCGCCAGGCTTTGGCCTCAGCTCGAACCGGTAGCTGGGAAAGATTTCCATGTGGTCCAGCCACGCCTGGGTGTTTCGAAAATCTTCCACCAGTAATTGGCTGGCAGGCGCTACGGCAAACGCGCGATCAAGAATGTCCGCTTTAAGTCGAGGCTGAGGACTGCTGACAATTTGATCCACCACCGGTTTCTGGGAGGGATTCCAATACTTAAGCGCCGCCTCGAGATTCTCCTCCATGAAATACAACGTAGCCAGGAAGTTTTGCGCATAGGCATCGTTGGCATTGAGTTTCAGCGCCTTTCGCAACGAATCTTTCGCGTCCCGAGGCTGATTCAGCTGGAACAATGCTCCCGCGAGTTCCCTGGGAAAACGCGGGTCGGTCGGCGCTATTTTTCGTCCGGCTTCGAAGGCCTGACGGGCCAATTCCCATCGCTGCAACCGGCTCAAGGCCAAGCCGCGATAGAAACATCGTTCGGCCGATCCGTCCGCGGATGGGACCCGTCGCAGAATCCCTTCCCAGTCAGACGCATCCTGCAACTTCCTGAGTTCAATAATTTGTTCGTCTCGTGAAGCAGTCTTGGGGGATGCGTCTTGCGCTGCTCCAAATTGGGGGCTGAAAAGAAGCAGGAGCGCCAACGACCGCAGAGCATCACCGGGCATCAGAGGTCGGCGCCGTCGAAGAGGGACTGGGGGGAAGAGCCAGCAGAGTCCAGCAGGATGTTTGCTCCCAATCTTTCTGAAAATCCTTGCGATCGAGTTTGAGCAGCTTGCGCCTTGCCGGATCGTTAATCAGTACCACGTTCTCAGGATCATTCCATCCCGTAACAACGACATAGTGATCCAGAGCGCCACGATTTCCCAGGGCCGCGATCAAGGGCCGTCCCTTCGAGAGGTGGCTTTCAATGTCATCCCAGCGCCCCTTGAAAACAAAGACCTGGTACCCAAGCGACGCCAGGTAGGCTTTCATCTGGCTGCCAAGTACGCCCTTCGACTCCGACGAGCGAAGAGCCTCTGCGATGTGGGGAAAGGAAGGAACCTCGATGGAACTGCCGGCAGTACTGGCCTTCTGCCAGTACTGCAGCACCATCAAGACTGAAGCGGCACCGCAAAGATTCTTATCTTGGCGAATAAAAGGAACGTCGAGCCAGACCCCAGGTTCTGCACCAGAATCTGCTCCCAGCAACACTCCCGGTGCCGAAGTTAGGGTCCATGCCAACAGCAGTCGTCCTGCGATACAGGAGAGTCTATTAGACGTGTGCAGTCCAGTAGAGTGGGGAGCTGTGAAAAATTTGTGGGTCGATGCCAGCAGGTGGTTCGCTTCAGTTCGTCCCCCCTTTTCCAAGGGGGGACTTGAGGGGGGTAAGCGTCGTTGAATCAGCATTTGGAGCAGTCGTTCAAGAACCCCCCTGTAGTCCCCCCTTGTTCAAGGGGGGACTGGTGAAACTCCAAGGGGGCTTCTCTTTCGTGCGAGCAGAAGAGCATTTAACCCAGGCTTCAGAAACCTGGGGAAAGCTACCTCAGGCAACGACGATGACGAGGATGATCACCGCCGTAGCCAGGGCGATCAAGATATAGGTGATTTCCTGATTGCTCAGAGCACCAGCGGAAATGTCGCTCTCAACCTGGCGGCACTGAGATGCCAGCCGGCCCAATTCTTCGTCGCTCAGGAATGGAATGGCCTTTTCCACTTTGGAGAAGTTCATCATCCGGCGGCTTAGAGTCTTCTTAACCACCTTTGACGAAAAGAATTTCTGGACCGTTTCGACATTCGTTTGACGAGTCTTGGCGGAGTCCACCAGGGCTTGGTGCAGATCTGCGGCACTGACCGCATGCTCATCAGCAAACAAGCACTGGGCCGGTGCAGCCAACCAGGCAAACGTGACCGTTAACAGAATAGCCAGAGGTTTTCGCAGCTTAAGAGACATTTCTCCTCCTCGAGTGTGAATGTGAACTAGAGCGTTGCATTCCCGTTTCCAAATCCCATCAACTCACAACTGGCCCGGGGAATATGGTCAAAAATGAACCTAAGGTTTTGTCTGTGACAACCTCGTAATCGAAGGTCTAAAGCCGTTACAGCTAGGTGACATCCTTCTCACCTGTCCGAATGTTGTAACCTTGCTCTACCGGCAAAACAAAGATTCTACCGTCCCCGATCTCGCCGGTCCGGGCCGTTTCGGTAATCACCTGCAAGACCTCATCTACCAGATCGTCAGGCAACACCATTTCAATCATCATTTTTGGAAGTAACGTGACGCTGTATTCCCTGCCACGATAGATGGCTTTGTGGCCCTTTTGGCGTCCGTGACCACGTACCTCTGAAACTGTCATTCCCGAAACGTTCAGTTTGCTCAGCGCCTCACGAACCTCCTCAAGGCGGTTCGGGCGAATAATGCACTTGACCAATTTCATGGAGATCCCTTCGTTTAATTTTCGGATCGAATGGCGGCGAAGTCGTCAGGGCTTCGTGTGGGTAGCCTCAGGCGGCAATTCGATCCAAGGTTTCCTTCATGGTTGAGGCAAGCTGTTCCTGGACTGCTGGACGAAGCCGTTTTTCGTTCTGAGTCAGATAGAAAACGTCGATGGCGCGATGCCCCTCGGTCGAAATCAAGGCCACATCAATATTGCATTCACTCTGGGCGATGACTTTGGCGATGGTGAACAACAGCCCATACCGGTCACGAGTTACAATCTCCATGATGCTGTACTTCTCTGAAGACTGATCGTCGAAACTGACGTATGTCGAAATAGACCCTTTCACTTTACGGTGGAAGAGGATACTACTTTCGCGGCGCCTCAGCAACTCGGTTAAATTCAGCTTTCCGGCGAGTACCTTTTGGAGTGTTTCACGAAAATTCTCGATCTCACTTTTGTTCAGCTTGAAGGTTTGCATCCGGTCTTCGAACTGGATGATGTCGAGGATCAACCGCTGCCGGTTTGCAAATGCCTGTCCCTGCAATATGTTCATTCCGAAGTAAGAAAGAACACCCGTGAGTTTGGCGAAAAGAAACGGCCGATCGAGTGCCACCAGGCTCAATTCATAGGTCGAGCGGCGGCGATTCAACCTAAAGGTCAAGTCATCAGAGGAACGAACCTTCTCGGCCAGCTTGAAATGCTCCACAATTTTCTGCTTAGGAGTGTACTTCAAGTAACGGCGAGGAAACCCGTCGAGAAACGCCTCGACGCGTCCGACGGTCAAATCGTCTGGGTTGGCCAGCAAACCAGCCACTTCGCGGGCCAGATTCGTGTCCTGGTGTGTATCCCAGCGTTCGTCTGCAAAGACCCGCGTGAGTTCCGCCTCAGTCTCCACGTAAAGCTGCCAGAGCACATCCTCTTTCCAGGGTGTTAGAGCTTCCGGACTCACCGCTTTGATATCCGCGTACGTCACCAGGCAAAGCATCCGCAAGTTCTCCTGGGTTCCGATGAAATCTGCAAAACGTCTCACTACCGCCTCGTCTGTAACGTCGCGTCGCTGGAACGTGTTCGACATCTCTATGTGGTGTTGAATGAGAAACCGTACCTTCTCCACATCCTCTTCAGCCAGATGCATGCGTGCGGCAATGGCTTCGAAATCGCGGAGGCTGTTCTGACAATGGTTTCCCGGGTCAGCCTTGCCCACGTCGTGCAAGAGCATTGAGAACATGACGAGATCCGGCCGGGCCAGGGACTTTAGCAAGCTGGCAAAGCGATGTTCACGCGGCTTTTTCGCATGGTAGAGATCTTCCAGGTTCTTGATCGTCAGGAGGGAATGCTCGTCGACGGTATATTTGTGAAAAAAATCTTGAATGACATGGCAACGAATCTTGTCAAACTCGGGAATGATTTGCCCCAGCAATCCGATGTCGTGCATGAGAAATAACACTTCGTAGACCCCTTTTTGCTGGCGCAGCAGTTTGAAGAACAGATCGCGCACCTCGGCTGACCCCCGAACGCTGTTGTCGATCAAGTGCAGATGCTGCTTGACTTGGTTGAGGGCGTTCTCGCTGATGGGGATCTGATACTTGGCTGAGCGATAGAACAGCTTGAGTATGTTGGCGGGATGCTTAGTGATCGTCTCTTCATCGGGGAACGCTAGCGCACCGCGCCGCACCACGGTCGTTGTCCAGGCAGTTGACTTGAAAGATCTGCCGATACGGCGAGCTGGGGGAAAGGCATGACGGATCATCGATTCACAAAAGCCGTGAATCCGTTTAGCGCGCAGGAAATAGTCCTTCATGAGCGTCTCAACAGCCTGGCTGGCATCGCCGGGATACTCCAAGGCCGAAGCAATCTCGGCCTGATGTTCGTGCGACAGGACGTTTCGGTTCCGCCCTGCGATGAAATGCAGGTCGTTTCGCAGAGCGAGCAAGAAATCCTGCGCATCGAGAATCTGCCGCAACTCGCCCTCTGCCAGCAGCTTGCCGTCAGCGAACTCAGTCAGAGTCTCATATCCAAAGAGGATACGTCCGACCCAACGGGCAGTCTGAAAATCGCGAAGCCCGCCAGGGGCTTCCTTGATGTCGGGTTCAAGCTGGTAGATCGTGTCGTCAAATCGCTTGTGACGCTCTCCGTGCCTTGCCACCAAAACGCGCAATAGTTCCTTCTTGCATTGCGAGAGAATCTGCGGCAGCTCCTCTGTCTTGAACCACGCCGCCAACTCTGGATTTCCTTCGACCAGACGAATGTCTAAGAGCGCGGTGGCCAACTCAAGATTCCGAGGATCGAAGCTGTATTGCTTGGGCTGCAGCAAATGGTGGCCCACGGTCAGACCCAAATCCCACAGAGGGTGAAGGAACGCCTTCAGGAATTCTTCATCCGTGACCTGAAGCTGCTGGCCAAAAAGGAGGATGAGGTCCACGTCAGAGTGGGGTTGCAATTCTCTCCTTCCAAAACCGCCGGTGGCTAGAATTGAGATCTGGGCGCCACTCTGCGGCAGAACCCTGATTGCATCGGCGAAAATCTCGTGGACCACCTGTTCGAGCAGAGCGGTAACTTCACGCAAAACACCGCGGCTGCGGTTATCGCGGGTACGGGAGTCTCTAATCCGCTGCAGTTGCTGCTGAAATTGTTCGCGTGTCATAGCCGGGCTGAATGCGGGCTAGTTTTAGCCGAATTTCGGCGTAGAATGCAAGAAAACTGGAGCAGGGTGCATACTCCGCTCAAGCCGATTCTTGCCAACCTCGGTTCTGATTGCATCTCGACCATCACAGGAGCCTGATGATGCCAAAAGCGAGTCGTTTCGTTGTTCTCGGGGCAAGCCTCGCAATGCTTTTCTTGATTTTACCCCAATGGGTCCCTTCTCTGTCGCAAGCAAGCTTGTCACGTCAGAAGAATGCTGCCCAGCATTTCAACAAACCGGTTTTATTCGACTCGGCCGAAGCCGATTTGATACTGGCGGCTCTCCAGGTTTTCCCACGCGACAATCCCTGGAATGAGGACATCTCTCAACTGCCCGCAACCTCCAATTCTCAGGCCATCATAGCCTCCATCGGAGCAGATAAGCCTCTCGACTTCAATCTGGATATGAATTTTGTCCTCGTGCCGCCGCACCAACCGCGTGTGCCGGTGAAGATCACACTGTATCCTGGCGAGTCGGATCCCGGGCCGTTTCCGGTTCCAGACATCATGCCCATCGAAAATTGGCCCCTCCGCCGCAATGAAGACACCGGAGCACTCCCTCGTCCGGGTTCAACCCTGGACGACATCCAGCGGCTTGGAACCGGAGACCGCCACGGCATCGTCGTGGATCCGGTCAATGGAATGCTTTATGAGTTCTACCAGGCTCGAAAAACAAGCTCGGGCTGGGAGGCGGCGCAGGCTTCTGCGTTTGATTTGAAATCCAACCGGATGCGCCCCGAGGGCTGGACATCAGCTGACGCGGCAGGACTGCCTGTGTTTCCCGCTGTGGTGCGTTACGACGAGTGCAAACGAGGGATGGTCAGTCACGCTTTGCGCGTGACCGTCAGAAAAACCCGGAGAGCCTTCGTCTATCCAGCCAGACACTTTGCCAGCTCACATCAGGATGCCAACCTGCCGCGCATGGGCGAGCGATTGCGTCTACGACGAGACTTCGATATCTCCGCATTTCCACCGCATGCTCAAGCCATTCTCAAAGGGCTCAAGAAGCATGGAATGTTTGTGGCCGACAATGGCAAAGACTGGCTGATTTCAGTCGCACCCGACCGTCGCCTGGAAGGACTTGAAACGCTCAACAGAGTCAAGGGATCCGATTTCGAAGTGGTCGTGCCTCCAAGTGCCTCGCGGTGATTGCAAGGTCTCGATATCAATCTCCGGCTCCACTGCGAGGCCTCAGCTCAACCGGTCGGAGGCTAATGATTCCCGGCAGAAGCCAGGAAGTCGTTGAGTCTGAGGTTGGAGTTGACTCGCATCGTGCAGAACCAGTAGCCTCCTCAAGAAAATAAGGAGTCCCATTGATGAAAGCAATCCGAGTTCAAGCTCATGGCGGACAGGACGTTCTGAAGTACGAAGAAGTGCCAGAGCCGAAGCCCGGTTCTGGACAAGCTCTGGTGAAGCTGCATGCCATCGGGGTGAATTTTATCGATGTCTACCACCGGACTGGGCTTTACAAGTTGGCTCTGCCGCTTACTCCCGGCGTGGAAGGCGCCGGGATCGTGGAATCGGTTGGAGCAAATGTCACCGAAGTACAACTCGGTGACCGGGTCGCTTATGCCATGGCCGTGGGCGCGTATACGGAGCTGGCCGTGGTTCCTTCCTGGCAGCTCGTGAAACTCCCCGCCAGTCTTGACTTCTCAAGCGCTGCGGCAGCGATGCTGCAAGGAATGACCGCTCATTACCTGACTCACAGCACGTACGCCATTCAGCGTGGAGACACGATACTGCTGCATGCTGCGGCCGGTGGCGCAGGGTTGCTCATTGCGCAGATGGCCAAGCGGCGAGGCGCCCGCGTGATTGGCACCGTTTCCACCGAAGAGAAAGCCCGCCTGGCACGCAGTGCAGGCGTCGACGAAGTCATTCTCTATACGGAAACCGACTTTGAAGCTGAAGTAAAAAAGCTGACGGACGGCAAAGGCTTGCCGGTCGTGTACGATTCGGTTGGAAAAACCACTTACGAAAAGAGTCTCAACTGTTTGAGGCCGCGGGGCATGATGGTCCTTTTTGGCCAGTCGAGCGGGCCGGTGCCTCCCTTGGATCCTGGCATTCTGGCAGCCAAAGGCTCACTGTATTTGACAAGACCTTCGTTGGGCCACTACAGCGCGACTCGCGAGGAGCTGCTTTCGCGGGCGGGCGATATTCTTGACTGGGTAGCCAAAGGTGAGTTGAAGCTCCGGATTAGCAGGACCTTTGCACTATCAGACGCAGCCGAGGCTCATCGCGAACTGGAATCACGACGAACGACGGGCAAGCTGTTGCTGATTCCATAGGATTCAATCCAACTGCACTCTTTGCCGCAGTAACAGAAAAGTTCCTCCTACCAGGCACATCATCAGACCGTTTCCTGCCAGAACCCAGGACGGAGAGAGCTGACTGGCGAGAAAGCCCGTGGCAAGGCTCCCCAGCGGCGTCCCACCTCGGAACGCCATCATGTAGATGCTCACGACGCGGCCGCGCATTGCTTCGGGCGCTTGAAGCTGCACCAACGAGGTGATCAAGGCAAAGACTGCAACCAGGGCAATCCCTGCCAGCAGAAGAGCCGTCAAACTCAACCAAAGCACTGGAGAGAACGAGAAAAGAATGACCATCGCGCCAAACAGAAGCTGGAGCGCAAGTGCGACTTTTCCTTTGTTTGGGAAGTTCCCCAAGGCGGCGACGACCAAGGCTCCAATCACTGCGCCGACACCAGTGCACGCGAGCAGGCCGCTGTATCCTCTCGGCCCCATGTGAAAGACATCCTTTGCAAACACCGGCAGCATGGTGATCAACGGCACGCCGAAGAAGGTGCTGCAGAACGCCAGAAAACTCAAGGCCTGGAGAGCCGGTTGACGGCGCACAAACGAGAGGCCGGTGCGCAGCTCATCGAGCAACCTGCCAGGGCTTTCAGGTGGGACCGTCCGACTCTTGAAAGACGACAGTGAAAAGATCACCGCCAGAAACGAAACGCTGTTCAATAAAAAACATGCAGCAGCACCGAGCGCCGTAAACGCGAGTCCGGCAATGACAGGGCCAATGATGCGGGCCAGGTTGAACTGGATCGAGTTCAACGCAATCGCATTTGAGATGTCCTTCTTCTCCACTAGAGTCGGAATCAGCGACTGGTAAGCCGGTCCGCCAAAGGCCTGTGCAGTGCCCGTCAGAAAAGAAAGCAACAGAATGTGCCAGACGCTCACTCTGTCGAAGTAGATCAGAGCCGCCAGTGTCAAAGCGAACGCCATCTGCAGATACTGCGAAGTGAGTAGCAGTCTTCTCCTGTCCCCTCGGTCAGCGACCACGCCGCCGACCAGAGAGAACAACAGGATCGGCACTTCGCCCAAAAACGAGTCGAATCCCAGCAGAAACGCCGACCCCGTCAATGTGAAAACGAGCCAGCTCTGAGCAACCTTCTGCATCCAGGTCCCCACGGTTGAAACGAAAGCACCGCACCATAGAACGCGAAACTCCGGGTAGCTGAGGGCCTGAAACGTTCTGCGGACAAGTGTCGATTTCGCGACCACCGGGTTTTCACCGGTCGGTCGGGGGTTATCGGTGTGAGGCATTGGGAGAGGACAGAGACTTGCCGAGTTTCGATCGAGGGATGAGAATCTTAATCCTACCGTCGTGTGAAGAGGATGCCATCCGTCTGCAACGCGGGTCGGATCGTGTGTGAGTGAACCGAACGGCGACCGGTTGCGAAAACAACTAGTTCGAAGAATCTACAAGACGTGTCCGTCGGTTGTGCAGGAAGCCTTGCAAGCTGTAAGGATCAACCGGGGACAGTAGAACAACCAGACTCGCCAGGAAGAAGAGGCCGTCGCGGAGCAAACTGAACGCCCCGACCGTTTCC
>Ga0187892_10009567_pt1 | contig 12695 bp, 9 predicted proteins | sample MA1701073metaG_FD_139345 | JGI IMG/M metagenome (GOLD analysis project Ga0187892, IMG submission 139345) | Bio-ooze microbial communities from a basaltic lava cave in the Kipuka Kanohina Cave System on the Island of Hawaii, USA - MA170107-3 metaG ...
CTTCCCCATTTTGATTCAGAAGATTGACGCAGAGCGAGTTGGAGGGTCACGCTCCGTCGTGACCGTCCCGCGAAGCGGGAGACGCGACAGAGCGCGTCCCTCCAATTTGGGGAATTTCTGTGGAACCGAGTTTCGTATTGAGCGTCGAATACACTGTGTTAGCATTGCGCCCATCCATCAATCCTTGAAAGGAATCAAATGAAAAAAGTCAGTCTGTTTTGTGCCGCAGTCGCCGCTTGTTGGGTTGCCGTCGGCGCCCACGCGCAGCCGCAGCCCCCTGGCGTGGCGGTCGCGGAAATGATGTCAAAAATTTTCGGCGACCACAAGGCGTTCACCGCGAAGATGACGACGACGGTCGAGACGAAGGAATTCGGCGAAGTGACGACTGATGTCTCCTACTCGATGCTCGACGGCAACGTGCGCGCGGAAGTGGACATGAATTCCGTAAAAGGCGTCGCGATGAACGAGGCGGTGATGATGCAGTTGAAGATGGTGGGCATGGACAGGACCTACACGCTCATCCGCAACGACAAGAAAACGGTGTTCGTCGTGTTCCCCAACATCGAAGCGTGCCTCAAGGTGCCGATGGGTCAGCCGAGGGACGGCGAGACACCGAAGCCGCCCACGCTCGAGACGACAAAACTTGGCGAGGAGAAAGTTGGCGACCGCGATTGCGTGAAGAACAGGATGGTGTTCACGAGCGCCGACGGCTCCAAGCAGGAGTTCATCGTTTGGAGCGCGCCGTCGCTCAAGAATTTCCCCGTCAAGACGGAGGGCGCGCAGACGGATGGGTCGAGGTTTTCCGCGACGTTCAGCGACGTGAATTTCGACAAGCCCGATGCGAAGACCTTCGAGCCGCCCGCGAATTTCAAGGAGTTCGCCAATATGATGGAATTGATGGGCGCGGCGATGCAGAAAATGATGCAGCCGCCGCAGCAAACCGCGCCGCAGCCGAAGCAACCGTGACCCCTTTTCCATCGGAACATTGCGGACGCGGCGCTGCATTCACACGGTGCGTCACCTCCATAGATGATCGCCATCACCGTCGCCATTCGCGAGGAACTGCGTCCCCTGCTCTCCCGAATTGCCGACGCGCACACCGTCAAACACGAGGGGCGGACTTTCAAGCTTGGCACCCTCGCCAGGCGCGAGGTCGTTGTCGCTGCCTCTGGCATCGGCATCAAATCCGCGCGCGACGCTGCCGACGTGCTGCTCTCCAATTATTCGCCCGAAGTCCTCATTTGCGCGGGCGTCGCTGGGGCGTTGATTGACGCCGCGAAATTCGGTGCCATCGTCATCGGCACGGAAATCTTCCAGGCGCACCTCACCACGGGCACGGTGCCGACCCGCGTTTTCGTCAAACCCCGCTTTCGGCTCGCCGACGCCGCGCTGGTGTCGGCGCGCGCGCACCCTGCGATTTGCGGCGGCATCGTCACGAGCGACCGCGTGGCGACAACCCCGCACGAAAAGCGCGCCATTTTTGACAAGACAGCGGCGCTCGCCGTGGAGATGGAGGCGGCGGCGGTCGCACAAGTCGCAGCAGACCGTCGGGTTAAGTTTCTTGCGGTCAAGGCAATCTCCGACGACGCGCAGGAAACGTTGCCCGACGAAATCAATTCGCTGCACCGCGACGGAAAGTTGCAGTGGGGGCGCGTGGCGAAAGTCGTCGTCTTGCGTCCGTCGGTCGCCTCGGAAATGGCGCGACTGGGCAAACGCGCGTCACAGGCGGGCGAAACGCTCGCGGAGTTTCTGGAGAAGGCTGCGCAGGAGAATTCGCTCAGCGCGATGGCGCGGGTTCCTTGTGCGACTCGTCCCCAGCGCCATTGACGGCGGGAGGGGCGCTATCGGTGGACGCGGTGGGCGTCTTGGGAGTCTGCGCTTCGGACTTGGAGGCGCGTCCGTCTTTTTTCGGCGGATTGGGGTCGTTGATGCGTTCACGCAATTCGGCGATTGTCTGTTTGATCGTCGGGTGCGCGCGCAGGTATTTGTCGCTGATGCTCTTTTCGGCGTTGCTCAGCGATTCGCGCGCGCGTTCGCGCTGGTTCCACAACAGCCAGTGTTCCGTCGCCGCAATATGGACGCGCGGGTTGTGAGGCTCGCGCATGGCGGCTTCGTTGAACGCCTGGTTGGCTTTGCCCTGAATCGGCTCGGAGTCGTCGCTGCGGCTGAAGTTGAGTTCGTCCTTCACGAGATCGCACGCGCTCCCAAGGCCGAGCCACGCCGTCGCGTCGTGCGGGATGAGTGTCGTGGCGGCGCCGTAATACAAAATCGCGTCGCGAACCTCGTCGGCGAACTTTTCGCGGCTGACCTGCGCGGCGCGTTTGAGGTGGAAATCGCCGAGCCTGAGCGCGGCGGTGTAATCGGAGGAATCCCATTTCAAGGCGCGCTCATAATGTTGCCTGCCCTTGGCGAGAATTTTTTCCGCCTCCTTCTTGTCTTCGAAACTGGCGGCTTCGGCGATCTTGCTGTCGCCGAGTTCGACCGCGATGCTTGCCGCCAGCGCCCTGCCAATCCAGAACGTGAACACGATGCTCACGCTGAGAACGACGACTCCAAGCATTTTGCTGTAAGTCGGCTTGAGATGCGTCGGCTGAAAAAGTGGGTCTTCGTCATCGCGCACCTGGGTCGCGGGACCTCCCTGATGATGGCGCTGCCCCCAGCGGCGGCTGCCTGACATCGCAATCGCGATGACTGTCGCGAAGACAATCGCAGGACCTGCATTGTGAAGAGGCGAGTTGAGCAGCCCATACACCACAAACCCAACCACCGCCGCGATCATGCCCACCGTCAAGCCGTGGCGGATGCCGAAATTCTGCGTTTCGTCCTGATACCAGAACCAATTCGGCAACTTCCACTTGCGTATCAGCCGCAGCGACGACAGCACAAGCGTCGTCAGGAACCAGACGATGATGGCGCAGCCGACAACGCCGAGTTCAGCGAACATCTGGAGCCAGTCGCTCGAAGCCGTGGCGGGAGCCGCCACAGCGGCATCAGGGCTGTAGGAGGAATAATGTGACGCGAACATCCCAGGTCCCACACCGAAAAACGGATGGTCGGCGCCCATTCGCAACGCGCTGTCCCACGCGCTGAACCGCTGCGGGTCGGGCGGTTTCAGCGCCGCGCCGTCCTGAAGCCGACTTTTCATGTAAGGCGACATCGCGATGCCCACGCCAATCAGGCCAATGAACCCCACGGAGATGAGCGGAATCCAGACCGCGCGCAACACGCCCTGCCGCACCAGCAACACGAACAAAACGCCCAGCATCGCGAACGTCGCCAGCCAGGCCGACCGAGAAAACGCCAGCACCACTGTCAACACCATCACGATGATCGCGCTCAGCAACAACACCTTGAGTCCGCCAGGAAGCCGCGTCAGGCACGTCGCAGCGCCCAACATCGGTATCACCATCAACATCACCGCCGAAATCTGGTCGGCGGAAAAAACCGTTGACGAAGCGGCACCCGTCACCTGATCGCTGAACAGCCGTACGATGGCGAAGCCCGAGAGCAACATTCCCAGACCGATCAGCACCCAGAAGGTGAAGTGCAGTTGCCAGCGATGCCGCACCGTGTGCATCACCGCAAAGAAAAAAGCGCAGCACGTCGCCAACAGCCAGAACGTCGGTTTGCCCGCGACCGTCGCGTTGCCAAACAGATACAGCCCGACGAGAAACAATCCCAACAGCGCAATCGGCGCGCCAGCAGGCGACATCACCAGCATCCCACGGCGCTCCGTCATCAGCCGCACACCCCAAAAGCCAGTCAGCGTCCAGACGCTCACCATCATCGCCAGTGTCATCCACAATTCCGCCCAGAGGATGTTGCAAATCCCCAACAGAACCGTCGTGAAAATCAGCGCTGCCTCCGCAACGCTGAAATACTGCGTCACGCGAATTTTCTCGCCGCCCGCCTCCGTCTCGGCGGGCACGGACGGGCTTCGATGCGCCTTGTTCGGGTCGTCGGTCTTGCGACGCTGGCGGTGGCGTTGTTTGATGCGAACGGGAGGCATGGTCAGGTAACGGCTTTGAGTTCAGTGGTCAACATCTGATGGATTTCGCCAAGCGCCTGCGGCGGCACGCGCGTCTCGCCCAGCACAGTCATAAAATTCGTGTCCCCTCCCCAGCGCGGGACAATGTGCATGTGGACGTGGTCAAGCACGCCTGCGCCCGCAACGACGCCGAGGTTGATACCCACGTTAAATCCTTCTGGCTTAAGGGCGCGAGTCAGGAGGGACTTGCACAATTTTGTAAGGCGCATCATTTCCGTCAATTCCTCGTCCGCCAATTCCTCCAACTCGCCTGTATGCTTGTAGGGCGCGATCATCAAATGCCCCGCTGTATAAGGGTATGCATTGAGCAAGCCAAAGCAGGAACGGCCGCGGACGACAATCAGGTTGGAGGGGTCAGCGTTTTCCTGCGATTTCCGACATAGAAAACATCCCGTCTCCCTTGGTTCCTTCAAATACGATGAACGCCACGGCGCCCATAAGTGTTGCACGCGCCCAAAGTAATCCCACCCCGCCCCGTCGTCAATGACCCAAACGCCCAGGCGCTCACTTTCCGCTCGCCGCGCGTGACGCATTTGATAGGGTCAACCCGACATGGAACAGTTTTTCCACGACCAACTCGCGCACGCGCTCGAAAACCTCGGCATCGTGTATCTGCTTATCGCGGTTGCGCTCGGCGCATTGCACTCGTTGGAGCCTGGGCACGGAAAGGCGCTGATCTCGATTTACTTTATCGGACGCAAGCGGTCGCTCGGAGACGTTGCGTTGCTCGCTCTCATCGTCACGATCACGCACACGTTCAGCGTCGTCGTCCTCGCTGCAATTGGCGCGGGGCTTGCCCACGCCTTCTGGCGGGAGCAATTCCTGACGGGAATGGAAATCGTCGGCGGTGCTGCAATCCTCGGGTTGGGCGTTTTCCTTTGGGCGCGCGCGCAACGGGTCACCCACGCGCGTCACTTCCACACGGAAGCGCAGCAGCACAGGCACGATTGCGAACGGGTTCACGGCGCGCGCTCGATGGGGGAACTGTTCACGCTCGGCATCGTGGCGGGACTCGTCCCCTGCCCTGCGGGCGTCGCCGTGTTGCTGCTCGCCGTCTCCCAGAAAAAGATTGCGAGCGGGCTTCTCCTGACGCTCGCCTTCAGTCTCGGCGTCGGGCTGCTGATTTTTCTCGTCGGCTTGGGAATGTGGAAGGCGATGCGATGGACTGAAACCTTCTTCAAGAAACGCGAGAAACTCATCCTCCTCCTCCCCAAGATCAGCGCGCTCGTCATCATCGCCGTCGGCGCGATGGCGTTGACGCAGGGGCTTCTCGGCAGTCGCGGGCACGCGCATTGAGAAAACGCCTCTGAGATTCGGGCGGTCAACCGACTACTTCGTCGCTTCAGGTTTTTCAGTTTCCTTCTTCGGCGCTTCGGGAATCATCGCCACAATGTCGCCCGCAAATTCCTCCGCCGCCCCTTCCCCGCCCACCGCCTCACCCGCGTTGTCCACGCCGTCCACGCCGACGCTCCAGATGCGCCCTTTCTGCCGCGAATAACGGAGCGTTTTCAGGTCGAACGGATCGGTCGGGACTCGCGACAACAGTTTCGCGTCCACCAGCGTTTGAAGTGATTCGGGCAATTCGCCGTGTTCGCGCCGATAAACGACTGCCGCCGCCAGCGCGGGTCCTGCGTTCGCCCAGAACAGGTGAAACCGACGCATGATTTCCCCGCGGTCCGACAACACGGGCGCGGCGATGTATTCGAGCCATTTGCCGTAGGCGTTCGGTATCCGCGCCAGCCGCCACGACGCGATCCAGCCCGTCTCCTCGAAGCGGTCGAGGTCGGATTTCAATTCGCGCACTTCGCGGTTCACTTCGATCAACTTCCGCGAAACGCTGCGGTCACGCGCCAGAAACGCCGCGTCCACGTTTTTCATCTCCACCAGAAAGTCGCCTGCGATGCGCCGTTTCGTCTCGTTCGGGTCGAACAGCCACGACGACCGCGTCGAGGGCGCTTCCAATTCGTTGACCGTCACAAGATGGAATCCCACGCGCAACGCCGCCTCCAACGCCCTGTTTGACGCGTCGGAGTCGGGCAACAACGTTGCGATCTCCTTCAACCGCGCCGTGCTCACATTGGGCGTGTCGCGCACCTGCGACACGATGTGCCAGCCCAGCCCTTCCGCCACAACGCCGTTGACAAATTCCACAAGGCCACCGCCGCTGTTGCAAAGCCGTCGCCCCAGCTCGATCACGCGCATCGCCTCTCCCAGCGCCGCATCGTCGCGCCCTTCCGCAATCAACCGCTTCGCGTGAATCATCCGCCCTTGCGTCATCAACACCAACGCGTCGGGCGACAACGGCTGTATCCGCGCCGACTCCCCCTTCGCGACGCTCGCGGATTCAGGGATCGGGCATTGCCAGCGCGGCAGCGTCAGCGCCCTGTCAGCCAATTCCCACGCGGGCTTGAGCAATTCAAGAAATTGGTCCACTTCAAACTGCGATACCCAATCGCGTTCCACCGCCGCGCGCCAGCCGATGTCAAAACTGGTCGTCATCGGCTTCTTGGGCACCATCGTCACCGCCCTGCGGAACAATTCATAGCCGTTTTCCCCAGCGGGCACGGGCGCGGGCGGCTCGTAATGCAACTCCGACGGCGTGGGAAACGGCGCCGCGAGCGTCTGCGCTTTTGTCTTCACCATGCAACTCGGCACAATGAAATAGATCAGCGCAAAAAGAACCAACACCGTCAGGATGACCAACTGCACAATCACGCGCCGCCACGGCAACTGCTCCTTTGCCACCCCGTTTGGTTTCTCCTCGCCCATGCGTGACCACTAAACGCGCCCCCGTCTGAAAAGGCGAGAAGAAACTCGTTCTCTGTCATTCTGAGCGCAGCGAAGAATCTCAAAAATCAATTTGTAGTCAGGGTCGTCACTGACCCCGACTGAATTTTGTAGCCACGAGCGTGAGCGAGTGGATGAAATTGTCGGGTGCGCAAATTCCACTCGCTCACGCTCGTAGCTCCTTTTTCAGAAATTTCGGCGCCGCCCAAAGCGCTTCGTCCAACTTCGACATGTCTTTTCCGCCTGCTTGCGCGAAATCGGGTTTGCCGCCGCCGCCGCCGCCGCAGATTTTAGCGAGTGCGCGCAGGAGATTGCCTGCGTGTTGGCCTGCTTTGACCTGGTCGGGTGTTGCGAGAGCCGCGAGCGAAACTTTGCCGTCTTTGGCTGCGCCGAAGACGGCGACGCCGCTTTGAAATTTGGCGCGAACTGCTTCTGCGACGGCACGGACAAACTCTGCATCTTGCTCACCGAGATTTGCCACGATAAGCGGAGGCAATCCTTCGAGGCGTTGAGCTTTCGCAATCAACTCGTCCACCATCGTCGCGGCGGCGCGTTGGGCTTCGGCGGCGCGTTGCTTGGCGAGTTCTTTTTCTTGCTCGCGTGTTTTTTCTGCGTCGGCTTTCTTTTGTGAATCGGCTTTTTGTTTTTCGAGGAAGTCTTGGGCGAATTGACCGCAGGCGGCTTCGATGCGGCGGATGCCTGCGGCGATAGCGGATTCTTTGGTGATTTTGAATTGGCCAATCTCGCCTGTCGTTTTTGTGTGCGTGCCGCCGCAGAGTTCGATGGAAAAACCGTCGAGCGATTTGTTTTTCCCTCCGATTTGGACGATGCGGACGATGTCGCCGTATTTGTCGCCGAAAAATTGCATCACTTCCTTGCGTCCCTGAATCTCGCGGTAGGGCATTTCGAACCAAAACACAGGCGCGTTTTCCTTGATGCGTTCGTTGACGAGCCGTTCGATGTCGGCGATTTGCGCATCAGTGAGCGCTTCGTGGTGGTTGAAGTCGAAACGCAAACGGTCGGGTGCGACGAGCGAGCCGCGTTGCCGCGCATCGCGGCTGACGACTTCGTGCAACGCCCAATGGAACAGGTGCGTGACGGTGTGATGTTTTTGGATGTTGAGCCGACGCGCTTTGTCCACCGCGACGCGCACCGCTTCGCCGATTTCGGGGGCGCGCCACTCCGAAATTGGTAGCATAGGCCTCCGTGCCTGTGATTCTGCCGCCAGCAAAACACAACGATGAATGTGAACACCCTCCTGCTTCTGCGTGTCGAGCACTTGCAGCCGTCCAATCTCCGTCCTCTCGTGACCAGGGATGTGGACAAGCCCTGTGTCGCCAACTTGTCCGCCTGATTCGGCGTAGAACGGCGTGCGATCGAGGATGATTTTAAACTCCGCATTTTTCTCCGAAGTTACTACTTTGACTATGGCTTCTGATTCGAGATATTCGTAACCAAGAAATTTTGTTGGCTCAAACTCCAGACTCATTCCGTCAATTTTGACGACAGCCCTCTTGCTGGCGAAATCCTCCCGCGCCCGTTCGCGTTGTTTGTCCATCAGCTTCTCGAACTCCAAGACATCCACTCTTAATTCCCGCTCTCGCGCCATCAATTCAGTGAGATCCAGCGGAAAACCATAGGTGTCGTAAAGTCGGAACGCTTCGTCTCCAGGGAAGACGCTGTTCAATCTGAAGATTTCGCGCTGATGTCTCGCTACCAAATCCACGAGTCTTACGTTCTGACCAGACTTAATCTTTTTATCTAGTATCACTCCATTTTCATGAGGCGCGACGCCCAGCATCGCTTCGTTGCGCGTCTGCTCTAAGGCTGTCGCTACTTCGTTAAAAAGTTCGATTCCACGGTCGAGAGTGCGGTTGAAACTTTCTTCTTCGGCTCGAAGGACGCTTTGGATTTTATCTTTGCGTTCACGTATTTCTGTAAACGAATTTCCCATCGTCTCGGACAGCACGTCGGTGAGCTTGTAGAAAAACGGCTCATGAAATCCGAGATTGCGTCCGTAACGAACCGCGCGGCGCAAGATGCGGCGCAGAACGTAGCCGCGTCCTTCATTCGACGGGATGATTCCGTCTGCAATCGAAAAACTCAGAGTGCGGATGTGGTCGGCAATGACGCGGAAGGCGATGTCCACGGATTCCTGATTTGGTATTGGTAGCGTAGGCGTCTCTGCCTGCGAATTCGGTAGCATAGGCCTCCGTGCCTGTGAATCATTTTGAGAAATCGCGCTCGCGCCAAAATTCTCTCCCGAAGCCCAGAACCACCGATACTCTTCGGGACTCTTCGCCAATTCCTTCCGCACCGCATTGTTCGCGATGTAATTCCACTTCTCGTGAAATTCCGCTTCGTCGCGAATGATTCGGTCAAAACTCTCGCGCTCCCACACCGCGCCTTCCCAACCGAAACGGCGTTGGATTTGGTTTGCGGTGTAGGATTTGATGCTGTGCAGAATTTCGCTGAGGTCGTGGAAACCTTTTTCGGCAATCGTTTTCTGTGAAGTCGGATCAATCGGTTTTGGCCAAACCAAGAGGTGAACGTGGTCGGGCATAACCGTAACGGCATATAGATGATATTTCTGACCGTGCCAATGGCGGCAGGATTGCAAAACCAAGTCGCGAGCGTCGGGAGGCATTTCCTTTTTGCCACGTGTGGTAAACGTAATGAAATACGTGCGGCCTGCGTCTTGCCAGTGCGGGAGGTTGCGGCGGGAGGAGGAGAAGTTTGTCACTCCCGAAATTTGTTTTTTATTTTCAGAATCACAGGCACGGAGGCCTATGCCACCAATTTTATTATCTGCAGTTGGCGCGTTGGGTAATGTGGAGGTGTATTTCTTGCCGCTGAGTTTTTCGAGTTCGCGGAAGAGCGGGGTGAAGACGTCGCTTTCGTAGTTGGAAATGACACAGGCAGGGACGCCTATGCTCCCAAAATCGGTGAAATTCTTCGTGCATTGCATGATGCCGCAGACGCGTTCGAAACCCATGCCTGTGTCCACGTGACGGGCGGGGAGGGGATTGAACGCGCCGTTGGCTTCGGCGTTGAATTGGATGAAGACGAGATTCCAAATCTCCATGCAAAGCGGGCTGCCTGCGTTGACGAGTTCGCCTCCGCTGTCGCCGCGCGGAGTGAGGTCAACGTGGATTTCGCTGCACGGGCCGCACGGACCTGTGTCGCCCATCATCCAGAAATTGTCTTTGCGGCTGCCTGCGATGATGTGGTTGGCGGGAAGATAGCGCTGCCACAAATCGCGCGACTCGGTGTCGGCAGGATTTTTTTCGTCGCCGCCGAAGTAGGTCGCGTAGAGCCGTTCCTTCGGGAATTTCCATTTTTCGACGAGAAGTTCCCATGCCCAATCAATCGCCTCTTTCTTGAAGTAATCGCCGAAGCTCCAGTTGCCGAGCATTTCGAAGAAGGTGTGGTGGTAGGTGTCGAGGCCGACGTCTTCGAGGTCGTTGTGTTTGCCGCCTGCGCGGATGCATTTTTGGGTGTCGGCGGCGCGGGGCGGGGAGTAGGGGCAGCGTTGTTGGCCGAGGAAAATCGGGACGAACTGGTTCATGCCCGCGTTGGTGAAGAGCAGGTTGGGCGCGTCAGGCAGCAGACTCGACGACGGCACGATGGTGTGTCCCTTCGATTTGAAGAAGTCGAGGAAGCTCTGGCGGATTTCGGCGCTGGTCATTGCGGAGGGAGTGTAGCGAAAAGTCACAGGCGCTCAAACAGAATGAGTGGAGATTTTTTTAGCCACGAATGGCCACGAATAAAACACGAATGCAGAAAATTATTCGTGCCGATTCGTGCGGATTAGTGGCTAAATTTTTCTCCGCGACTTCTGCTACGCGGTCGGCTGCGGCGTGGCTTCTGTGCCGATGGCTTGTGTGGCGAGAAGTTTGGCTTTCACTTGCTCTGCGATTTCCTCGGCGACCTTCGGATTGTTGTGGAGGAATTCCTTCGCGGCTTCGCGCCCCTGACCGATCATCTCGCCGTTGTAGGCGAGCCATGCGCCCTTTTTCTCGATGACGCCCTGATCGGCGGCGACGTCAATGATGCCGCCTTCGCGCGAGATGCCTTCGTTATACATGATGTCGAACTCGGCTTCGGTGAACGGCGGGGCGACTTTGTTCTTGATGACTTTGACCTTGGTGCGGTTGCCGATGACTTTGCCCGTGCCGTCCTTGATTTGCGCGATGCGGCGGATGTCCATGCGGACGCTGGCGTAGAATTTCAACGCCTTGCCGCCAGGAGTCGTTTCGGGATTGCCATACATCACGCCGATTTTTTCGCGGATTTGGTTGGTGAAGATGGTGCAGGTTTTCGCCTTCGAAACGAGCGCGGTGAGTTTGCGCATCGCCTGGGACATGAGACGCGCTTGCACGCCGACGATGGCGTCGCCCATCTGACCTTCGAGTTCGGCGCGGGGGACGAGCGCGGCGACGGAATCAATGACGAGCACATCGAGCGCGTTGGAGCGGATGAGTTGCTCGGCGATGTTGAGCGCTTCTTCGCCGCTGTCAGGCTGCGAAACAAGGAGGTCGTCGAGATTGACGCCGAGTTTTTTGGCGTAAGCGGGGTCGAGCGCGTGCTCGGTATCAATGAACGCCGCGCTGCCGCCCCCGCGTTGAGCGTTGGCGATGATGTGGAGCATCAGCGTGGTTTTGCCGCTGCCTTCAGGACCGTAAATTTCGCAGATGCGTCCGCGCGGCACGCCGCCGACGCCGAGCGCGACGTCGAGCGCGAGCGAACCCGTGGGGATGACTTTGACGTGCTGGCGGGCGCTTTCGTCGCCGAGGCGCATGATGGAACCTTCGCCGAACTGTTTCTGGATTTGGGCGAGGGCGACTTCGAGATTTTTGTCGCGAGCTTTCTTTCCCGTTTCGGCGTCGGTGACTTGTGGTTTCTTCTCGGCTTTTTCGGATTTGTCGGCTTTGGCTGGCATGGCGGGGGACTCCTGTGTTTGCTGGGATTTTCCTGGTCGGGTCAGGGACGCCCCGACGGCAAAATTATTTATCAAAAACGCAGGCTAAAGCCTGCGGCTACATTACTTTGTCCCGCTGCGCAGCGGGTGGGATGACAACTTGTTGTGAACGGCGCCGTCGGGATTCAAGTCACTCTTCATCAAGTAAAGCGCATTCACCTGCACGGTTCCAAAAGTCTTCGTTTTGAGGGAATCAAGGGACGAAGTCAGCGCGGGGTCGGGCTTGGGAAATTTGATACGCCCGAGCGTGATGTGCGCCTTGAACTCATGGAAATCGGGCGCGAAGCCGTGTTTTTCCATCTCTGTATCCACGGCGGAAATCAGTTCCTCCAACTGCGTGAGGGTTTCGACGTGCCCTTTTACTGTGGTCGGCGCGCCTTCGACTACTGGAACGAACACTCTGCCGACGGGCTTGGACTCGCATCCCAGCCACAAGACGCGCGGCGCGGATGGGGAAGGAAACGCCCCCGCACCAGTCACGGTGAACGAAAACGCAGCGAACCGCGCGGCGATGTTGTCCAATGCAGCTTTGATGTCGTCCACTCCTTCGTCGGGGATGTCGCCGAGAAACTTCACGGTAAGATGGATGTTGTCGGGCTTGACCCAGGAGATGCGCACCTTGGCGGAAGACATGTGTTGTTGCGCTGCGGCGATCGCGTCGCGCACGTCGGCAGGAATTTCAATGGCTATGAAAGCACGCATGACGGGGATTTAGAACCTCTTGGGATGTGTTTGCAAGGCGGAAGTTGAGAGGGCGGCGCATCTTGACACTGGAGCCGGTGGCAGTTGATGAAAAGGCGCTCAACGGGTTTGTAGGGCGCGAATGCCCCGCTGCGGGGTTTCGCGCCGCCGTCGGCTATCGGGGCGCCGTCAAGGCAA
>Ga0187892_10009568_pt1 | contig 12693 bp, 15 predicted proteins | sample MA1701073metaG_FD_139345 | JGI IMG/M metagenome (GOLD analysis project Ga0187892, IMG submission 139345) | Bio-ooze microbial communities from a basaltic lava cave in the Kipuka Kanohina Cave System on the Island of Hawaii, USA - MA170107-3 metaG ...
GCCGTCGCTCGAGGAGGTCGCGGCGCGGAAGAAGAAGCAGGCCGACGCGATGAAGGTCTACGCGCCGCCGTCCCGAAAGGGCTACGCGCCGTTCGTCGGCATCGAGACGCGCTCGAAGCGCATCCTCTTCGTGATCGACGTCTCGACCAGCATGAGCGAGCGGCTCGTGCTCTCGTCGAAAGACCCCGCGCGGCTGGCAGCGTTCCGCGAGCGCTTCGGCGACTACGACACGAAGATCGAGCTGGCGCGCGAGGAGCTGATCGAGACCGTCGCCGCGCTCGAGCCGCACGTGCGCTTCAACATCGCGACGCTCCACTCGGTCGTGGACCCTTGGAAGGACGACCTCGTTCCCGCGACGGCCGGCTCGAAGAGCGCGGCGATCAAGTTCCTCGCCGATCTGACGCCGGAGAAGATCACGGCGATCGGCACGTCGGCGCGAGACACGGGCCGGACGAGCACGTTCGACGCCTTGAACTTCGCGTTCGGGCTCACGAAGACGCCTTCGCCGCGCCCGTCGAAGAGCCACAAGGTCGAGAGCGACACGGTCTTCTTCCTCTCGGACGGGATGCCGACCGCGGGGCGCATCCAGGACCCGGGCGAGATCGTGCGCTACTTCCGGACGATCAACGCGCGCGCGCGGATCGTCTTCCACACGATCACGTTCGGCCACGGGAACGAGTCGCTCATGCGGCCGATCGCGGAGCTGTCCGGCGGGCAGTATCTCGTGATCTCGCTCGACTGATCGCTCACCGGATCTCGGCCTTGGAAAAGAGAGAGAGCATCTCCTCCTCGGAAGGGGGCTTGAGGATCGAGCGCTCGGCGAACTCTCGGGCGTCCGGATAGCTCGTCGCGCGGACGCGCTCCGCCGCCTTTTCGAGGTCGTAGCGCGTTCGCCGCGGCTCGACGCCGGGCCCGAGCAAGAGCCAGTCGGCGCCGGGCTCGCCGAAAGGCATCCCGACGCTCCCCGCGTTCACCACGCGCACGCGCCCGATCGTTCGGTCGAACGGCATGTGCGTGTGTCCGCAGACGACGAGCAGCGCCCCCGCGGGCTCGAAGATCGGCGCGAGGCGATCGTCCGGCGTCGTGCGGACGAAGATCTCCGTGTCGCTCCGCGGCGTCGCGTGGCAGAAGAGCACTTCGCCGAGACGATCGATCCGGAGCCTCGCCGTTTCGGGCCAGGAGCCCACGATCCGGCGGTGCTCCGGAGTGAGCGTTTCCGCCACCCAGCGCATCGCCGGCCGGTACCGCTCGGGCACCGACGCGGGCTCCGCCCCGTCCGCGATCGCGAGCGCCTCGCGGTCGCCGTTTCCCCGGATGAAGGTCGCCGGGATCTCGAGTTCGAGGAGAAGAGCGAGCGCTTCGCTCGACAGCGGGCCGGGGAAGACGTCGCCTCCAACGACCACGCGGTCGACCGAGGCGCGGCGGACGTCCGCCAGCACCGCCTCGAGCGCCGGGAGATTGCCGTGAATGTCATAGATCGCCGCGACGCGCATGGTTGTTGCTCTCTCTTCAGCCCGCCACCCGCCCGAGCGGCGTCACGTCCAGGAGCCCGAGCCGGATGAGATACGGCTCGTGGCGCGAAAGGATCGTCGCTTGTTCGATCGAGGTCCGCGCCGCGAGCGTCCGGAGCGAGAGCGGTCGCGTCGCCGCGCGGAGCGCCTCGAGTATCTTCTTGTCCCCCTCGTCGAGGCCGTTCTCTTCGATGTCGAAGGTCTTGAGGATCGCGCGCGTCCGAGCGCCGTCGAGCGGCGCGTCGCCGGCCGCGCTCAAGACGCTCCGGGCGAGGTGAATCGCCTCCCGCGGCACCCCGCGCGACGCCTTCCCGACGACCAGCGCGGCGCCGCCCTCGAGCGTGGGCATGGCCTGCTTCACGATCGCGGCCAGCTCCTCCGGTGAGTATGGCTCGAGCCTCGGCCGGAATGCGAACCGCGACGCGAGCGCACGGGCGATCTCGTCCGGCTCGCTCGTCGCCGCGACCAGCGTGATCCGCGGCATCTCGAACGCGACTTGCCGCGAGTCGCTCCCCGAGCGCACGCCGATGGTGATGCGCTTGTCCTCGAGCGCCTCGTAGAGTGCCACCATGATGGGGCGCGGAAGCGCGTGGATCCCGTCGATGAACACCACGTCGCCGTCGGACATCGAGAGCAGCGTCCCGAGCGTCTCGCCCTGTTCTTTCACGTTCGAGCCCATGAGGAGCCGCGGGGCCCGGCCCATCTCGCCCGCGATCGCGTGGGCGAGCGCGGTCTTCCCGAGACCGGGCGCGCCGGAGAGAAGGACGTGATCGAGCGGGACGCCGCGCCGCCGGGCGCCGGCGATGGACGGCCGGAGCATCGCCTTCACGCGCCCCTGGCCGATGAAGTCCTCGAAGTCCCTGGGCCGGTCACGGGGCGGCGGCGCGAGCGGCGCGCGCTCGGGCGGGGCCGCTCGCCCCGCGCCCGGCGTGAACGTCACGATTCCAGCCGTGTCGACGCGGGAGAAGTCGAAGAGATCCCGGTGGCACACCAGGAACTCCGGGGATACCGGATTCGGAAGTCGTTGCAGTTGAACTACTTCCGAATTCGCTCGCGGCGCACGTGCGCCGCGGCGCGTGCTCAGCCAAAGGACGATTCCATCCGTGCCCGAGCCCGCCCGCGCCTCGACGGGGTTCCCGCTCTTGTCCGTTATCGCGAGATCGTGAGGCGCCATCCCCGCGATGGCGAGGTCCCCGTCATGGACGAGTCCGTGGCAGCGGCGGCAGAGCGTGACGAGGTTTTCCTCGGTGTCGGGTCCACCCGCCTCGCGCGGCTGGATGTGGTGCGCGTGAAGTTCGAAGAGCGAGGCGCAGCGAACGCGCCGGCGGCCGTCGCGGTCGAGGACGCGCGCGCGGAGGGAGGCGCCGCGCTCGTCGCACTCGAGCGCCATCGCGGTCGCGGGCTCGATCGCGATCGGCCCGTCTGCGGTCGCGACCGCCGCCGCGCGGCAGCTCGCGCAGCGGTGGACGACGACCGTCGCGCGCGTGCCGTCGCTCGAGGGGATTGCCTCCCCGTCGAGAACGAGCCCCGACAGGTGCCGCAGAAGATCCGCGTCGGTCATCGACTCTCCGGCCTCCTTCGAGAGCAATTCCTTCGCCTGCTCCCATTGCGCGAACGCGAGCCCGTCGAGCTGCGCCGAAACCGTGTAACGCACCTTCGGGATCGCGAGCCGGTCGAATCGCGGCCGGTCCCCCTTGCGGACGCCCGCGAGAGCGCGCTCGAGTTCCACGTAGGTCATCGCGAGCGCCTTTTCCAGCCACTCGCTTTCCGTCTCGGGCGTCGCGATCCGCGCCAGCAATCGCACCTTCGTCCAGTGGAGCCGGCCGTCGGCGAGCGCGCCGTCGATGAGGGGGAGCGAATCGAGCGCCTCGCCCACGGCGAGAAGGTCGAGCGCCGTCCGGCGCGGAATCGCGATCGCGCTCTCGGCGTAGTGGACCGCGGAGACGTGCCCCGTCTCGGCATGGAGCCCGCGGCTCTGCATCTCGAAGAGGAAGAAAGCGAGCGTCCTCTGGCCGACGTCGGAAAGGCGGCTCCCGCGGGCGATCCCCTCGCGGACCTTCCTGGCCGACAGTCCCCTCGTGAGCGGCACGGTCATGAACGGGCGATTCGCTGGCGTAGGCATGACGGAAACCCCCTTTCGCACTGGCGCCGAAATGCCCGAACCATAACCTAATGAAGTGCGGAATTATCGGGTTAACAAACCGGCCACTATACCTTGGGGGTAGGGTAGTTACGTAGTTTTCACTTCTTCGGCCGCCTCTTCTTGGCGGTCTTCCGCCCCTTACGGCGCGCCTTCTTCTTCGGGGGCTTCGCCGATGGGGCCGCCTCGTCGAGCGGGCCGGTGGCGAATGCGGCGCTGATTGCCTCCTCGGGACTTAGCGGCGCGAGGGAGACTCGCTTCCTAGAACCGGAAGGCCTTTTCTCGTTCATGATTCCCACGCTACCACACTTGACGGGATTAGCTCGCATCGCTACGTTAGTCGGCGCTTACGTCCCCTAGCCCATAGCCAAAAAATAAGCCTCTTGACCGCATGCCGAAAAAACGGAGACTCTCCCTAAATGGTCGGCGAGGCTAACAACATGACCGAAGCAAGCCAGAAGGACCGGTATCGTTCGGACCTTGAAAGGGTGATCGCGGAACGGAGAGATTTAGAGGCTCAGGCCGCGAAGATAGCCGCCGAGATCGTCAGGCTGAACAGGCACGTTGATGCGCTCCGCGTTCTTCTCGATCTGGACTCGGGGAAGGCAAAGTCTGCTGCACCCGCAGGAACCGCCGGAGCGCCTTCGGCGAACGAAAGTGGCCTCCGAGCCGCGATCGTTCAGCTGCTATTCGAAACGCCCGGAGGGCTGAAGCCGATCGAGATTGCCCGGACGCTCCTTGAACGTGGGTTCAAGTATGCGGGCAAAACGCCATTCCCGGCCCGCGTGAATGGCGAGATTCACCGGATGCGAAAGGCGAAGCTCGTTTACCGACGGAAGAACGGGAACATGGTTCCCGGAAAGAGGGCGATCAGGGCTGCCTGAAACGGGCGGCTCGAAGGGAGGGATATGCGGCAACAAGGTTCCGCCGGGCGGGGAAGCTGTTTTCGTCGGAGAGCCCGCCTCGTTCCGGCAGAAGCACCGCTCCCCCCTGCCTAGGTAGCTTAGCGCGAGCCAGGGCAGGAGGGAGCGGAGGGGCCTCCAAGCGACCGTTTGCGCGGTCGCCGTACGTCGCACCCACGCGGCCCAGCTGCCGACCGCGTGGCCCTTACATCATCGGTCCGGGGTTACGCAAACCAGCATAGCGACTCGACTTGGGCTCGAGTGTTTGCCGGTGCAAATCCGGCCCCCCGGACCACTTGGGAAGGGAGGATACTCGGTCCTCGGTCACGGTTCAAGGGCGAGGGGGTTGACAAGCTAGAGGCTCAACAGCAATCTTGCGGTGCTTCAGCATCCCCGCCTCACCACTCGCTCAAGGGTCGGAACGCGCTCATGAAGAAGGGAACTACGCCCTCGAAGAAGACGATCCCTCTCTCGGTTCCAAAAGCGGCCCTCCCAGGGCTTGCGGCCATCGCGACGTTCGGCACTCACCTTGGCGCCCTAAGAGGCATTCTGGAGAAGCAAGTAGCCGAGCTAGACTTGGCAGGATCTGCCGACTTCGTCGCGGAGCGGATCGGAGCCTCCAATTCGGAAGCGGAAGCGCTGTTGCAAGCGCTGGTTGGCTTACATTCGCTTCGCCGATCCTGGGACGTTTCCGCAGAGACGCTTTTCGACTCGATCACTGGCAGCCTTGAGCGAGAGGCGTCAGACGACTGGAAGAAGAAGAGCCTCGACGCCTGGCGCAATCTCAAACCTGCGATTGTCGAGACGCTTAGCCCTGACCATCCACTCGGAATACTCGAAAAGTCAGTCTATCTGACGTATGCGCATCAGAACACGCTTCAGGGCATGGAGATTGTTACTGATGTTCGTCCGGTTTTCGATACGCACGGATCGAGAATTCTAAGAACAATGGTAACGCATCTGCTGATGCTGGATTACGACGACGGGTCGTTTCCTTCTAAGCGGCTTCACCTAGCGCTAGATTCCGATGACATTAGGCGACTAAAGTCGCTGTGCGATCGGGCCGAGATTAAGGCCGCATGCGCACATTCAGCGTTTTCTTCAATCGGCGTCGCAACGGAACAAGTTGGAGATAGTAAGTCCGGTGACTAGAGAACCAAACCCCGTCGATGAGTTCACCGATGAGTCCTGGGGTGTCTTGTCACCATCGCCCAATCGACAGGGCTATCAGCTAATGCGGATGTTCACCGCCCCAACCGGCGAGCTGGTGCCAGAGGGCGAGTTGTTCTACTCGCGTTGGGTCAATCAGTGGCGGTCGGCGAGCGAGAGACCGGTCGTGATGTTCTTCTGCTCTGCGGCATTCAAGCCTTCGCTGGATGACCGACTCGCGAGTGCAGTAAGAACGGCACACGATGCTGTAGAATCTCGAATCGGTGTCCTTGGTGGTCGACCAGTTATCGCTGGAACCCGATTTCCCCTGGCTCAAGTTTTTGCAGAGTTGGCCGATGGCGAGTCAATCGATTCTCTGGTAGAGAACTTCGAGTTGGATAGATCAAAGATAAAGGCCATATTGCTGGCAGTTTCGATTCGCCTTGAGCGACCCTGGTTCTGAGATCGCGACCCCACCGATCTTCTTACTAGATCAGTGTGCTGACGACAAGCGAGTTGAGACGTCATGCCGTGAACAGGGAGTCGCGACGGTTCATAGATATCCGCGCGACTGGATTGATATCCAGGATGACGAGCTGATCGGCCGATTCGTCTCCGGTGGTCGAGTCTTGGTGTCGCGAGATGCTGCGTTCGTGAGAGACAACGCCGGGCTAATCCCAGTCAGTCATCCTGGAATAGTCGTAATTCACAACGTTCGAGAGAACCTGGGAACGATGTCGCGGCGGATTTTCATGAGGATTGCCGCTGACTTCAAGGCGTCATTCGCGCCCTGGAACTCATGGCTCTGGCGCAATTCGACCTCAATAGTCACGCAGGACTTTGTAGAAGTTTTTCATCGCACATCAATGGAAGCTCCACTCGCCAATGACTTTATAAGCTGCTCCGATCCTGAGTGGAAGGAGCAATTGCTCGAAGTCCTGAACAGGAATTCGCGCCAACCATGATCAGCGACGGTTGCCTGGTTTGTTACTCGCTCTTTACTGGCTCCCGGTAGAGGAGCCGCTTTCCCTCCGCGCCCTTCACCGCCGCGTCCGCCCGCGCCCCGTCCGTCGTCTTCCTGTAGTCCCAGCGGAAGGAAAACTCGTCGCAGTAGCGGCCCATGTGCTTCCGGCTTACGTGGTGGAACGTCCCGTGGACGCCGCGCTTGAGCAAGGCGAAGAACGACTCGCAGTTGTTCACGTGGACGTCGAGCCGCGAGTATTCGCCCTTGGAGTGGTTCACGACCTCATGCGCCGCGAACTCGCGATCGAGGTAGCGGTAGGACGAGAACTCGTCCGAGCAGAGCCGCGACTTCCGGTCCACGAGATGCCGGACGATCGGCTTCAGCGTGGCCGCGTTGACCCGCTTGACGGGCTGCGCGTGCATCTTCCCGTCGCGCTGGATGGCCGCGAAGACGGTCGTTTTCCGCTCCGACCCGCGACCGTACCGGCCTTCTCGTGACCGGCCGCCGATCATCGTCTCGTCGATCTCGACGGTCCCCGAGAGCATCCCGGCAAGTGGCTCCTTCTTCATGGCGAGCCGGATGCGGTGGCAGAGGAACCAGGCCGATTCGTAGCTGATCGCCAGCTCGCGCGAGAGCTGAAGGGCGCTGATCCCCTTCTTCGACGCGCACATCTTGTGGAACGCCCGCACCCAGTCGGCGAGCGAGATGTGCGACCGCTCCATGATCGTCTTGACCGTGACCGTGAACTGCTTCCGGCAGCCCTTGCACTTGAGGAGCCCGGGCCGGGTCGACTTCCCCTGAAGGCGCGTGACCTCGACGTTCCCGCAGTGGACGCACGCGGGGCCGTTCGGCCAGCGCATCCGCTCAAGGTACTCGCGAGCGCCTTCCTCGGTCAGCTTCTTCAGTTCCGCTGGGGTCATGATCGGCTCCGTTCGTTTCTACGGGCTCGAATCTACCCCTTGGGGCTTGGTTTGTCAAGCCGATAATTCCGATGAAGTGACCTGTCAAGACCCTAACTCGTTTTCCTTCGCGCCGCATCGCACTGCGCCGGATCATGTCGCGCCTCGAAACGGCATCGTGGCGCGCCGCTCGGCCGGTCGGACCCGTGCCTTCGAGTTCGCGTTCACTCCAGGCGCTTCGCCATGCCGGCGCCTGCGGCCGCGCACCTCGGAGCTAGGATCCCGATTCCCGATACTCGAGAGGCGGGCCGAGATGATGTTTTCGGAATCCATCCGAGAGGGCGGAGCGCGACGGGCAGATCCGGTCGCCGGGCTGCGTGGCGCCTCCCTCGTCCGAGGACCGCTCGACCGATCGAATCGATCGACTCGGCCGGAATGCCTATCTGTCCGCTTCCGCGCTCCGCCCGCGGCCCGGCGTCTGCGCTCGAACCGCGGCGCGCATCCGGAGCGCGTCGTCCGACCGCGCGAAGCCGACCTCGCCGCAGGCGAAAACGCGTCAATCTTCTCGCTCCGGTCGCTCTCGATCTAAGGCTCCCCTCAGCCGGTTTCGACTGGTCCTGTCATGAGTCCCTCCCGGCGTCACTTTCCACTCCGTCCAGCGCGAGTCCTCTTATCGACCCGGCATCACCTGCAGGAGAGGGTGCTCGAGATCGCAGTCTGGCTTGCCGTTCTCGCAATCAGAATCCCGACGAGGGCGACCTGTCACACGTTTCGAGGCCGGCATCGACATCCGAACCGTAGAGGAGCAGCTCGGCCAGGAGGACGCCAGGACGACCGTGATTCCCACGCACGTCTGGCGATCCGAGAATCCAGGTGCCTGACCCGCCGCTGCAGCCGATGTGCGGCGTCATCCGGTCCGGGAAAAGCGGTAGACTCTTGGCGCCGCTCGGGGCTGAGTGGCAACGTTGCGCAGGCGAACGACGAAAGGTGAGCTGACGAATGCGACTGTGGTCGGTGCACCCGAAGTACCTCGACGCTCGCGGGGTCGTTGCCCTGTGGCGAGAGGCGCTCCTGGCGCAGGCGGTGCTGAGGGGTCGGACGAGCGGCTACCGGCACCATCCACAACTGCACAGATTCCGCGCCCAGCCTTCGCCCCTTGGCGCGATTGCCGACTACCTTCGTGGAGTTCACGCAGAGGCGGTCGGTCGCGGTTACGCATTTGCAGCGCAAAGGATCAGCCCGGCGCGCGGCTCCGGTGTCATGGAAGTGACTCGCGGCCAGTTGATGCACGAGTGGAGTCGCCTGATGGCGAAACTCGAGATTCGTGATCCCGTGCGACGTGATCAACTTGCGCGTGTCAGTCGTCCGCGGCCGCACCCGTCATTTCGCATCGTGTCCGGTGACGTCGAGACCTGGGAGAAGGGGACCGGGCGTGCTGCCCAGCACGTGGCTCCGGCGGACCGTGCTCTCGCGCCGCCGCTGAACACAAGAGTTAGGTGAGTCTGAGTACGAGGATGGGTTTCTGGAGGCAACGGTTTGCGAGACTGGCAGGTCCGCCGGCGACGACCTTCGAGTTCACCGAGCAACCGACAAGAGACGGCTCGGGGCGGGACACGCGCTCGTGCTCTGGAGGCAAGTCCATGGAGCGATCGTCGGCCGCCGCCGCCTGCCCGGTATGCAAATGTGAGTGAGGCGCGATTGGCTCGGGTTCCCCGATGTGTCCCGATCTCGGCGAAGTCGCCGACGAATCGGTAGCCATCGTCGACGTCCGTGCCGACGATGTGTTAAACGCTCCTCGATGTTTCACTGATTCTCGCATGGGCCCATCGTGAAGCACGATCGACCGGCTTGTCCAGGTTCGGTTGCCGACGGCTCTGTACAGGTCGCGGGTCAACGCATTGCTGTCCGTTCGTGGCGGCGCCTCGAGCGCGACACCGCAGCGCCGGTCGCCGGCCCGAGTCTCCGTCGACTGGTATGCTTGTCAGGTCCGTGGCTCGCCAGCGCTTCGAGCGGACGCTCCGCTGCGCGGCCGCCGCTGAACCGCGACGGCGTCATGCGGACCTTGAGCCAGGGTCGCTTCACGGCGACGGCTGCGACGCAGTTCGAGGGGAATTGCCGGTGATCGATCGACGGGTAGCGCTTCTTCGCGGGATCAATGTCGGCAAGGCGAAGCGCATCGCGATGGCGGACCTTCGGAAGCTCTTCGAAGGCCTTGGGTATGGCAACGTTCGGACGCTGCTGAACAGCGGAAACGTCGTCTTCGCGATGATCAAGAAGAGTGGTGGCGACGATGGCGCTCGGATCGAGAAGGCGATAGCGGATCGGCTTGGCGTCGCGACGAGGGTGACGGTCCTCATGGGTCACGAGGTGGCGGAGGCAGTCCGCAAGAATCCGTTGAGCTCCGTCGTGGACGACCCTTCGCGCCTGCTGCACATGACCCTCCGAGACTCGAAGGCCGTGGAGCAGTTGAAGCCGTTCCTCGAGGAACGCTGGACGCCGGAGGCTTTGGCGCTTGGGAAGCGCGTCGCGTACCTTTGATGCGCGAACGGCATCGTCGAAAGCCGTCTCTGGGCCACCGCGAGCCGCGTCGTCGGGGACGCAGGGACGGCACGGAACCTGGCCACGATGGCGAAGCTCCTGGCCTTGATCGAAGGGCCGTAGAACCGCGAGGACTGGGGTGGACGAAGCGCCGCATGACGAGCCGATGCCGACGGACCGGCCTTCGGCCCGCCGCTGATCGGCAGTCCGTTAGGCGTCTCCAATCGCCGATGATGCCAATCCGAGAAATGAATTGACGAGCATTCTACCGAGCGCGGTATTCCTCGGTGCCCTGATCGCAGTTGCTCTGCTCCTGACATTGAGTCGGAGGTGGGCCGATGGGGACAGGGAGCGTACGCGGCAAGCCGTTCAGATCGCGTGGGTCGCCGTCGTTTCTCAGGGTACGCACTTTACCGAGGAGCTGCTGACCGGATTCCACGAGCGGTTTCCCGCCCTGTTCGGGCTCGACCAAATGCCGCTCGGATTCTTCGTGTCATTCAACGTTGCCTGGCTGGCAATCTTAGGTGCGTCGGTCTGGGGATTGGGGGTACGGCACAGGGCTACCTTGTTCCCGATCTGGTTTCTGGGCGCAGGTTGCGTCGCGAACGGCGTCGCACACCCCTCGTTCTCAATCCTGGTCGGAGGGTACTTTCCCGGGCTCGTTACCTCCCCGGTCGTTGGTGTCGTGGGGGTTGTGCTTCTTCGGCGTCTGCTTCTAGTCACGCGCGCCGCTGACTCCCCGCTGGGCGCCGCCTGACTATGGCGTGCAGCGGACCGCGCTTCGTGCCGCCGCTGGCGACAGGGGCTTTCGTCGATGCGCGCCCGGACGCTCACTCGAGATCCCCTCGAGAGCCAAACTTGTTTCTCGTGCGGGCCGCCGGTTCCTGCCGACGACGAATCGCACCCGATCCGAGAACGGGACGCCGCTCCTCGGCTTCGCCCGTGCCTACGGCGCGGCGACGGACGCCGCATCGACGAGAGCGTGCGCCGCGATCAGCCATTCGAGGCGCCGCCTTCGGAGAAGAATGAAGGCCATCCCGAAGCCGAGTCCGACGGACGCGTAGGTCGCGAGATTCTCCCACCCGAACCAGCCGTGCACGAAGACGAAGGAGAGACTCGTCACGGGGAGAAAGATCCATGCTTGGGTGACCGAGCCCGCGGCGCCGCGGAGCGGCAGCCCGCGGTAGCACGTCTCCTCGCAGATCCCGGCGGAGAGTGAGGAGAGCAAGAAGAAGAGCCGTTCGATCGGCGAGACGGGCAAGAGGACGAAAGTCCTCGAGACGACGGGCGGATCCCCGCCATACCAGTAGTGCGGCGCGCCGACGGACAGCGCCGCGAGAACCGCCGCAACGACGGCCAAAGGAACCCGGCATCGCCGGAACCAGGACCAGTCGACCCCGTACGCCGACCAGGACCGCCGGCTTCTCGCGAGCGCCCACCAGGCGACGCCGAACGGGATCCACTGGCAGAGGAGGATCCAGACGTGAAACAGCCACCAAGGTCGGCGCCCGAGCGAGCCGTCGAGAGGACCGATCACCGGCTCCGGATCGAGGATCGTGTACGCGACCGGCCGCATCACGAGCGCGGCGAAAAGGGCTGCGAGAGTCGGCACGTGCTTCCACCCCGAGAAGGCGGGCGGCGCCACCGTCGTCGCGTCACTCGCCACGGTCTCGTGTCCCGAACGACGAGCGGAACCGCGGAATCCAGCGACCGACCTGTCGCGTGTACTTCTCGTACTCCTCGCCGAAGAGGCGGCGCAACGTGGGCTCCTCGTAACCGATGATGAAAATGTTCACCACCACGAGGAACGTCGCCCAGTAGAGGACGAGGGCAGCGTTGAGTGTCAACAAGCACTCCCCCAGGACGATCGTCAGGACGCTCAAGTACATCGGATTTCGAACGTATCGGTAGAGGCCGCGAATGACGAGACGGCGGGGCGGATCGAGCGGCGACGGCGTGCCTCGCCCGCTCCGCGCGAACTCCACGATGCAGGAGGCGAGCAGGACTGCTCCCACGCCGATGCACGAGAGACCCAGGAGATGGACCGGGTCGAGCACGTCGAACCGAACCTGGGCGAGCCCGAAGTATCGCCACGGCACGTAGCCCGCGAAGAAGCCCGGCAGAACGATCGTCCAGAAAAGCACGCGCAGGACGAGCAACGCGGTCGACCAGGCGCCCATTCCGCTGCTCATGTTGGTCAGACGCTCCTCGAGGATAGAGACTCTTACAACGCCGGCCAGCCGCAACCGAACTCGGACGTCGCGCGTGCACGCGACGCCCGGCAGTTTTCATCGAAGGCCGAGAAAGGGCGCCCACTTTTTTTTGCAAGACGAGGAGAACTTGGGGTTAGAGACTCCGAGGCCGGACTTCGATTCTCAGCGCTCCGCCGGTCCGGAATGGAGCGCGTCGCTGAAGAAGCAGATCCCGAGAACGACGCCTTGCAGGAAAACCGGTTCTCCTGACCATTAACGACGGCCCCGAAACGCGTCCGTTCGGCGATTCAGGCCCACGGACGCCGTCGAACGGCCTTCCCGACATGCGCGGAAACCGGCTAGGGGAAGGGGCAGAATCGCCTTCGGCAGCCGGGAGC
>Ga0187892_10009570_pt1 | contig 12691 bp, 11 predicted proteins | sample MA1701073metaG_FD_139345 | JGI IMG/M metagenome (GOLD analysis project Ga0187892, IMG submission 139345) | Bio-ooze microbial communities from a basaltic lava cave in the Kipuka Kanohina Cave System on the Island of Hawaii, USA - MA170107-3 metaG ...
CCTTGACGGCCGAGGCGATCGCCGCCAGAAGGCGAACGTGCTCGCCCTGTTGGGATTCGCTCCCGACGAGGAAAATGACGATCTCGACCGGCTCGGCAGTCTCCACGCCGTAGGGGAAGCCCTTTGGGTTCCGGGCGATGGCGAGCGCGAAGCCATCGAACCCCTCCAGGCGTGCGTGGGGCACCGCAACCCCCTCCCCCAGGTACGTATTGATTACAGACTCCCTCTCCATGGCGGCTCGGAAAATCTCGTCCGGCATCGAATGCTCGCGGTCACGGGCGATCGCCTGGCTGAGCGCGCGGAGAAGCTCCTCTTTGGAGTCCACGGAGATGTCGAGAAGGGAATGTGGGCCCAGGAAGCTCCCGAGACGCGTCTCCTCGGCGGGAGCGGCGGATCTGGAACCGGCTTTCTCGATCTTGCGTTCGCCGCCCTTCTCGCGTTGCCTTTCCCGGGGAGACATGGGCGGAATCTTAACCTTCGAAGAAGCTCCTGCACTTGGAATCCCTTTGCTCGCCTCGCCGCTTGACATTCAAGCGCTCAAAACATAGATTTTGACTACTCAAAAACGTTTCTTCCACGAGGCTCAAATCGGAAAGGATCAGCTCTTGGGACTCTATCGCGGTTGTAGCGCGAGATCGCGTGCATCGAGCGGTTCTCGGGAGGTCGTTCGGCTCCTCTTCGCATCCGCGTGCCTGCTTTGCGGCCAGAGGGTTATGGCGCAGGACGAGCCGCAGCTCCGACGCGAGCTCGAGGACCTCCGGAAGCGCGTCGAGGAACTGGAGCGTAACCGTCCGGCCGACGAGGGTTCTCGGGAGGCTCCGGCGGGCGAGTTGACCCCGTTCTGGAAGCGCGAACCGACGGATCAGCCCGCGCCTCTTCGCGGCGTGTACGACAAGCCGTTCCTGGCGAGCCTTTGGCGGCGAGCATTCATCGGGGGCTACACGGAGCTCGAATACCACTCCTTCGAGGATGGAACTCTCGGCATTGCGGAGGGTTTCCGAATGCGCCGGACGAACCTGTTCCTGTACGCGGACATCTTCGATCGGGTGAGCTTCGGTTCGGAGATCGAGTTCGAAACCGAGTTCGAGGACCCCCCATCGAGCGGCATCGAGGTCGCCGTCGAGATGGCCTTTGTCGATTGGAAGCTCTTCGAGGAGTTCAAGATCCGCGGCGGCGCGATCCTGGTCCCTCTCGGCCGCATCAACGTCAACCACGACGGTCCCGTTCGCGAGCTGACGGACCGCCCTCTCGTCTCCACGTTCGTCATCCCGACGACGCTCACCGAAGCCGGGATCGGCGCCTACGGGTCCTTCGCGCTCGGCTCGTCCCTCTCGCTCAGCTACGAGGCTTACGCCGTCAACGGCTTCGCCCTTCTCGATGAGAGCGGCGTCCTCGCCGTCGACGTGTCGGAAAAGGAGCAGCTCCTACGCGAAGGGAGGCAGTCCCTCGGCGGCGATATCAACGGCGGCGTGGCGTCGACCGGCCGCATCGCGATCCAGCTACCGGCGCGCATGGAACTGGGCGGCTCGTGGCACGTGGGCACGTACGACGAGAGGGGAGACAACTTCCTGACGATCCTCGCCGTCGACGGCGCGTACGTGAGGGACGTCGGCCCGATCAAGCTCGGGCTCGAGGGCGAAGCGGCCGTCGCGGACTTCGAGAGGGACGCGACCGCGCGCACGGCGGGAGTCCCCGACCGGTTCTGGGGCTTCTACGTCCAGGGCTCCATCGGCGGGATGCCTGCGTTCCTGCGCGAGACCCTGCCGGTGGCGTTCGGCGATGAAGGAGCGATCTTCCAGGTGGTCTTCCGCTGGGACTGGGTCGACCTCGACGGCGACGAGGGCGAGGCTCTCGAGCCGGGAATCACCTTCCGCCCGGTCTCCGACACGATCTTCAAGCTTTCCTACCGGCTCTCGCAGAAGAGCATCGGCCTTCGAGGAGTGCCGGGCACGACCCATTTCGACGACGAGGGGATCATATTCTCCCTCTCGAGCTATTTTTGAGGTCCCGATGACGACTGCAGCGAAGGAAACAGGCTCTGAGCAGACCGAGCGAGGCCGCAGGGAATTCTTCCGCGTCGCCGTCGGAGGGATCTCGGCGCTGCTGGCCGGGGGATTCCTCGGCGGCTGTACACCGCTCGTGCGGACCCATCGAACCCGCCGTGGCGCCGCGGTCGACATCCCCCTCGCTCGATTCCCCGAGCTGGAGCGGCCCGGCGGCATGGTGAGAGTCGTCGGAGGGGACTTGAGCTGCTTCGTGCGCTTCGAGGGAGAGGGGCGATTCACGGCGCTCTCCCTCGTCTGCACGCATCAGAGATGCCCCGTCGAGCCGGCGGGCGAGGGGTTCCGCTGCCCTTGCCATGGTTCCCAGTACGACCGAGAGGGGAGGAACATCGCCGGGCCGGCGCCGCGCCCCTTGGCCCGGTTCCACGCAGAGAGGACCGGCGACCGGGTGATCGTGCGCGCCATCGCACCCGAAGAACCGAGGAGGGACTCATGAACTGCGCCCAACGATTCCCTTCGCTCCGTCGATTCGGCGCCGCGGTGATGCTCGCGATCGCCATCGCGGGCTGTCACGGCAGCGGATCGAGCGGCGGCGGCTCGGAAGCGACGTCTCTCGACCCTCCCGCGGGGCCGGAGCCCGTCGGCGACCTGCCCGCCTTCCCGTTTGTAGAACACCTCGATCAATCGAGGGTCGCGTCGGGCGAAGTGCTCTTCCAGGAGCTGTTCGTCATCGGAGATTCTCTCTTCGAGACGGCGTTCAACGCGCAGGATGGCGCCGGCGCCCTGCGGCTCCCCGACGGGACGCCCCTCGCCGGCCGATTCTCCCGCGTGCCGCCGGGAGGCGGACGTTTCACCGGCCCGAACGGCCAGGCCTGCCAGGGCTGCCACAACAGCCCCTTCGGCACGAGCGCCGGCGAGGCGGCGGGGAACGTGGCCCAGGATCCCGCCCGTGCCGGGGCGCCGCCCTTCAATTTGCGCAACACGATCAGCCTTTTCGGCTCGGGGCTCATCCAGCGGCTCGCGGAGGAGATGACCGAGGAGCTTCTGGCTCTTCGGGACGCCGCGGCGGCAGCCGCTCTTCCCGGCGGGGCTCCCGTGACGGTGGCGCTGATGGCCAAGAGCGTCGGTTTCGGCAACATCACCGCGTCGAGGAGCGGCGCCGGCGTCGTTTCCTTCGACACTTCGGCCGTCGAAGGTGTTTCGGCGGACCTCGTCGTACGGCCGTTCGGATGGAAGGGAGATGTCCCGACGCTCCGGCACTTCGTTCGGGGAGCCTCCCGCAACGAGCTGGGGATGGAGGCGGACGAGCTGGTGGCGAAGGAGCTCCTCCTCGGAACCGATCCGGATGGCGACGGAGTCGAGGGGGAGCTTTCCATCGGCGACATCACCGGGCTCACCGTCTACGTCGCGGCTCAGGAGACGCCGGCGACGATCGAGCGGCTCGTGAGAGAACGGAGGATGGCCTCGCCGGGGGCCGAGTTCGGCGCCGCGAGCGAGCGGGGCCGCGTTCTCTTCACTCAGATCGGCTGCCATACGTGTCATGTTCCCGAGATGCGGCTTCTCGATCCGGTTTTCGAGGAGCCGACCCGCCGCGGCGGCGGCAAGTACCTCGACGCGGCGATGGATCCATCGAGCACCGCGCTGGATCCCGACCGGCCGTTCCGGTTCCATCTGGCCCAACAGGGAGACTTTCCGCGGCCGGAGCCGCACTCCGCCGGCGGGTTGCGCGTCGCGCTCTTCGGAGACTTGAAGCGCCACCGCATGGGGAGTCGGCTCGCCGACGCGCAAGCGACGCCCGCCCTCACGGCGAGCGGCGAGCCGCTCGTCATCGGCGGCGCCGCTGCCACGGTCGGAACGCGCGAGTTTCTGACCCCCGAGCTGTGGGGCGTCGGAAGCACCGGTCCGTGGCTCCATGACGGCCGCGCCGGCAGCCTGGAGGAAGCGATCCGTCTCCACGGTGTCGATGCGCCGCCCGCCGCCGGCAATCCCGACCGCAGCGAGGCGCAGGAAGCCCGCGACGCCTTCGTGGCCCTCTCCTCGGACGATCGCACGGCCGTCGTCACGTTCCTCCGGAGTCTCGTCCTCTTTGAACTTGCCGCGGAGGAGTGAGAAGGGATACAAAAGGGGCCCGATGTTTCCCCGGAACGTCCGCCCTCTACTCCTCCTTTCGGCATCGATCCTCTGTATCGGCGGCGCCCAACGAATCCACGCAGACGAGGGTGCGCCGACCGCCGGCGAGCTTATGGCCGCCGGCGATCGGAGCGCCAGGAAAGGCAAGCTGGTCGAGGCTCTCGATGCCTGGAGACGCGCCTACGAGCGCACCTTCGCCGGTTTCCGGGAGAAGGTCTTTCTCTATCCCGTCGAAGCGGCTTTCCTCGACCACGCTGGGTTGCGCAGAAAGGTCCTCGATGAGGTGCAGAAGGAGCTTCCCGACGAGAAGCTGCTGGCGCAGCAGAGGACCATGGCCGCGTTCGGCTTCGTCCCGGGCGACTTCGACCTCAAGTCGACCCTGATCGATCTCTACTCGAGCGAGATCGCGGGCTTCTACGATCCCGACACGAAAAAGCTCTACCTCATCCGCGAGACCAAGGAGAAGGAGCGGAGCTGGCTCGAGAGGCTTCTCGATTCGGGCTCCGCCGAAGAGGCGAAGGTCACGCTCATCCACGAGATGTCCCACGCGCTCATGGACCAGCATCACGACCTCCTCTCGCTCCAGCGCTCCGTGGAGCACGACGACGACATGGCGCTGGCGCTCGGGGCCCTCATCGAGGGAGAGGCGACTCTTGCCATGTACGTCGGAATGGATGGGGAGGCCGGCAAGTCCATCCTGAGCGCGTCCCCCCGCGGCATGCGGGCCCTCTTCGCGATCGTCACGCCGTTCCTGGGCTTCGCGGGAGGTCCGGCGTTTCGCAAGGCACCCCGCATCCTGAAGGAATCGCTCATCTTTCCGTACCTCGAGGGGATGGTCTTCTGCATGACGCTGACTCAACCGGTGGGCGGGTGGAGGCCGGTCGATGCCGCCTTCTCGGCGCCGCCGATCTCGACGGAGCAGGTCCTCCACCCGGAGAAGTACGGCCGCGACGAGCCTCAAGCGCTCTCGTTCCCGGAGCTGGCCGGCGCCCTCGGCCCCGACTGGAAGGAGGAGCATGCGAACGTGGTCGGTGAGTTCGCCATCCAGATCCTCCTGTCTTCGAAGCTCTCGCGGCGGAGGGCCGACCGCGCCGCTGCGGGCTGGGACGGCGACTACTTTCGAGTGTTGAAGCGCGCCGGAGCCGGGGCCGATCCGCCGAGGAGTTCGGGGTCCCTCCTCCTGGCCTGGGCGACCACGTGGGACGATCCCGAGGAGGCCCAGGAGTTTCGGCGGGAGATGGCGGCCTTCCAGGAGGCCGCGCGGGGGGAGAAGCCGATCGAGGTTGACTTCGATTCATCCGGTGAGGGGCTCCGCGCCTTGCGATGGGAGTCGCGCGGGCACAGCGCGGCGCTCCTCCAGAGGCAAACGGAAGTCTGGTGGCTCGACGGCGTGCCCAAAGAAAAGTTCCATCCCGTCATGAGCCGCTGTCTGGAGTTGAAAAAGGAACCCAAGAAGCTCCAGCTCCGCCGGGCGAAGCCCCAGGTGGAGTTCGATGAGCGGAACCGCTTGCGCGTCGGTCGGCTGTAAGCCTGAAGGAACAAACTAGCGATGGTTCGAAGGTGAGGTGAAAAGAATGGCGCCATCCCGCAGGGAATTCATCGGCGGACTCGTCGCCGGCGGCGCGCTGGCCGGCGCGGCACCGGAGCTTCTGAAGGGGGCTGAGGGCGCGGGGGCCGGCGAGACGTACACGGCCTGCATCATCGGCCACACCGGCCGCGGGGACTACGGCCACGGCCTCGACCTCGCCTTCCAGAAAGTCGCGGGCGTGCGCGTGGCGGCCGTGGCCGATCCGGACGAGAAAGGCCGCAAGGAGACGGCTCAGAAGTCCGGCGCCCCGCGCAGCTACGCCGACTGGCGGGAGATGCTCGAGAAGGAGAAGCCGAACCTCGTCGCGATCGGCCCGCGCTGGGTCGAGAAGCGGCTCGAGATGATCTCCGCGGCGGCTCGCATCGGCGCGCACGTCGTCATGGAGAAGCCCATGGCGGCGTCGCTCGAAGAGGCCGACGCGATCCTCGACGTTACGGCCAAGGCGAAGACGAAGATCGCGCTCGCCTTTCACGTCCGCGTGGCGCCGACGATCGTCCACCTCAAGAAGCTCCTCGACGAGGGCTTCCTGGGCGACCTCCTCGAGATGCGCACGCGCGGCAAGGAGGACCACCGCGCCGGCGGCGAGGACATGGCGGTGCTGGGGACGCACTGCATGTACCTCATGCGCTACTTCGCGGGCGAGCCGATCTGGTGCTCGGCGCGCGTGAGCGAGAAGGGGCGCGAGATCGCGGCGGGCGACCGCCGCGCCGCCACGGAGCCCCTCGGCCCGGTCGCGGGCGACACGATCGACGCCACCTTCGCCTTCGCGGGCGGCGTCGTGGGCCACTTCGCCTCCCACAAGATCCGCCAGGGAAGCGGCGGGCGTTTCACCATCGCCCTCCACGGCTCGAAAGGGGTCGCGATCGCCCACATCGGCGCCGATCCGGAGATCTTCCATCTCCCCGATCCGCTCTGGTCGCCGGGAAAGTCGGGCGCTCGCTGGCAACCGCTCCCCGGCGCGCCGTCGAACAAGGATCCGTCGGGGCTCGCGGACTTCGCCGCAGCCAACAAGCGCCTCGTCGAAGGCCTCATCCACGCCGTGGAGACGGGCGGCGAGTCCGTCGCTAGCGCGGCGGAGGGTCGAGCGGTTCTGGAGATGATCTTCGCCGTCTACGCGGCGCACTTGAAGGGAGGGCGCGTGGCGTTCCCCCTCGGGGAGCGCCGCCATCCTCTCGGGACGCTCGGATGAAATCGAGATGAGATCGTTGAGAGAGAAAGGACACGCCATGAAGATCGACCGAAGGAGCTGTCTCTTGAGTCTGGCCGCCGGTGGGGCTGCGGGGCTGCTCGGGGCCTCTCCCCGCGCCGCGTTGCCGCAGGAAGCGGCGGCGAAAGCAGCCGCCGCGGCGCGCTTCGTCCGATTCGAGAAGAACGGGCGAGCCGCCTACGGCGCCATCCACGAGAAGGAAGAGAAGGTCCGCGAGCTGCGCGCGCCGCCGTTCGAGTCCCGGGACGAGACGGGCGCGGTCCACGACCTGAAGGGGCTCAAGCTCCTCTTTCCGTGCGAGCCGTCGAAGATCCTCGCCATGGCGGGCAACTACAAGAGCCACCTCCAGGACCAGACGCCCCCGAAGAACCCCGAGGCCTTCTTCAAGCCGCCGTCGGCGCTCCTCGAGAACGGCGGGACGATCGTCCTCCCCCGCGGCTCGGCCGACGTCCACTACGAGGGGGAGCTGGTCGTCGTCATCGGCAAGAAGGCGAGCCGCGTGAGCCGCGCCGACGCGCCGAAGCACATCTTCGGCTACACCTGCGGCAACGACGTCAGCGCCCGCGACTGGCAGAAGAACGACCGCCAGTGGTGGCGGGCGAAGGGGTGCGACACCTTCGCCGCCCTCGGCCCGTGGATCGCCGCGAGCCCCGGCTTCAACGCGGGCGACGTGCTTCTCACCACGAAGCTCAACGGCAAGGAGGTCCAGCGCGCGCGCACGAGCGAGCTGATCTACGACGCGGCGGCCATCGTGAGCTTCCTCAGCGACCACGTGACGCTCCTGCCGGGCGACCTCATCTACACCGGCACCCCCGGGACAACGAGCGCGATGAAGCCCGGCGACGTCGTCGAAGTGGAGATCGAGGGGATCGGGGTCCTGAGGAACCCGGTGGGCTGATCGGGGACGAGGGGGGACAGGAACGGGGACGGGGACGGGGACGAAGCGACCGCGGTCCGCGACCAAGCGGCCCGCAGGCTCAAGCGATCCATCGCCCCGCGCAACCGAGAACCCGACTTGTGCAGCCGAGAGACCGCCCCACGCAGGCGAGAAATCGACCTCCGCAGCCAAGAAGCCGACCTGCGCAACCGAGAAGCCGAGATGCGCAGCCGATCCATCGCCATCGACAGGCGATCCATCGCCATCTGCAGGCAATCAATCGCCATCGACAGCCAAGAAATCGCCATCTGCAGCCAAGAAATCGCCGTGCACAACCAAGAAATCGCCATCGACAAGGAATAAATCCACATTTACATTGAAGTAATCCCCACTTACATTGAAAAAATCCACACTTACATTCAATCGATCGCCACACGCAGGCAAGAAATCGCCACGCGCAGACGCGCGAACGCCATCGACGTTCGATCGATCGCCACTGACGCTCAAGAAATCGCCGCTCGCAGCAAAGAAATCCCCTCGCGCGTTCAGGAAATAGACGATTCCAACCTCCGCAAGGCCCAAGGCAGAACATACCTACGTCAATTCTCGAAGGATCTCCTCCCGAGGGACGATCCGAGGATCGACGTTCGGCGTTCTTGGCCGCTGTCTCATGAAGTAACCGTCGGCCCGAGGCCGAGCGAAGCGGCGTCCGGCGAGAAGGCGCGACGAAGCATCACGCCGCTCGAGCCGGCCATGGCCCTCATTTCGAAAATGCCTCTTAAAAGTTGCAGTCCGCCGAGCGCTCAGTACGATCGCAGCCATTGACCTTCGCCTACGGAACGAACCAAGAAACGTGGCACACGGGGTCACCACGAGGAACCGGAAAGGAGGAAGGATGAACCTTCGCCTGCAGAACCAACTCCATATGGTTGGTGCGTGTATCAACGTGGCCGAAAGCTCCGACTACAAGCCCATCTGGAGCGGCAGCCCGCCGGACGATTTCGGCGCCGAGTTCGGCCAGCTCAAGGCCGACTACGGCGCGATCGTCGCCAAGTCCGCGCTCGCCGACGGCGCGAGCGGCGGCGCAGCCGACGCGAAGTCCGTGGCCCAGGCCGCGCTCGAGGTAGCCGCGTTCGTCCTCGCCCGCGCGCTCGCCCTTCATTTCAAGAAGTCGGGCGATCTCCTCCGCCTCGGCAAGATCGACGTCACGAAGACCGATATCGTGAAGCTGCGCACGCAGGAGCTGGTGAACAGGGCCACGGCCATCCGCGATATCGGCGCAGCCGCCGTCGGCGAGCCCGGGGCGGCCGGACGCGGCGTGACCGGGACCCGCGTTGCCGTGCTCTCCGCGGCCATCGATTCGTTCAGCAGCGTGATGAGCGCCCCCCGCGGCCAGATCGTGAACCGCGGCACGCTCCTGCGCGAAGTGGAAGCCGACGTCGCCGCCCTGCGCGAAAAAACCAGCGAAATGGACGACTTCGTCGTGCAGTTCGATGGCACCCCCTCCGGCAACCGCTTCATCGAAGCGTGGCGGCGCGCCCGCATCATCGTCGACACCGGAGGCGCTCAGACCGCGCCGAGTCCGGCCCCGCAGCCCGAACCCAAGCTGGCGGCCGAGCGAGAGACCGAGCGCCAATCCTCGGCTTCTTGAACCGCGCCCGTACCGTCGAAAAACTCAAACCATCCGGAAACCGGCCGGATGGCAAGGTAAGCGACGGACGGTCCGGGCGGAATCTTAGAGAGCACACCGGCCGCGGTCGATGGGGAACGCACGCTCCGTCGGCCGCGTGCCGGTAGCACGGCGATATCGGACGCCCCGGCCCCCGTGCGGACCAGCATGGCGCTCTTGTCGCCGCCCTGTACCCCGACCTACAGTGGCGCGATCGAAGTGGCCGGTGGGCGGATGAACGAGCGCACGATGTGACAAGCGCGCGGAAGTGAGACTGATAAAAGAAAAGGAAAGTGAGGTGACAATCGAAAAGGAAAGCGCCGCCCGGTACTCTTCCGGCTTTCGAGGAAGCGGAAGAGAGCCGAGGGCTCAAGAGCCGGTGGCTGCGGGGTCCGAGCTGCCGGTTCCCCTCTGTCCGAGCGGTCTCATCTCGGAGGGGATCGCCGAGGAGGAGCACGAGGAAGCCGCACCTCCGGGCGTCTCGCCGCTTGACGGAGCGCTCGAGCGGATCGAGGAGCTTCGCAGAGGAGAGGAACGAGCGGGCGACCCCCCGAGCGACGGGGGATTCGATGAGGAAGGAGGCGAGCGATGAACCAGGCCGAAAACACGGTCACGAAGCCGCCCGCGGATTCGAAACGTCCCGACGAGAAGCGGCCGGCGGGAAGCGTTCCTTCCTCCGGGCCGAAGGCGCGCCGAAAGCGTGTGGGCTGGTCGAAGCTTGCGCGTCCGGACCCGAGCGACGAGGCGCGGCGCGTTGCGGCAGTGATCCTCGAGGTCCTGGGCGGGGCTCGCACTCCGACCCAGGCTGCGGAGACCCTCGGGGTCTCGGTGCCGAGGTACTATGTCCTCGAGAGCCGGGCGCTGGAAGGGTTTCTCAAGGGGTGCGAGCGGAGGGCAAAAGGCCCTCCGAGGATCCCGGAGCGGGAGATCGGGCGGCTTGAGCGCGAGGTGAAGCGGCTTGAGCGCCAGTGCGCCCGTGGGCTTGCGCTTCTGAGGGCGCAGCAGCGAGCGGCTGGCATCGCGCCGCCGAAGCCCGTCGAGAGCGAGAAGGCGGAGGCGGGGCGAAAGAGACGCCGGCGCCGGCCCATGGCCCGGGCGCTCAGGGCGGCGAAGGTGATCCTGAAGGTGAGCGAGCCAGAGGTCGGGCTGGAAGGCGAAGTGAGAAAGGAGGAAGATCTCCGTTCGGCGTGAGGGAGGGTGCGTTCGGGGAGAGGGGGCTGCTCGGGTGGACCGGGCGACTCCCTCTCCCCTCCATGGCGACGGATTTCTGGAGTGAGAGCCGGTGGCGCGCAAGGTGAACATCACGGCGCTCGTGGAGAGCCGGGAGGGGTCTCCCGAGGCGAAGAAGAGGACGGAGGTGATCTTGAGGGCGATGGGGGGCGAGATCACGTTCGACGATGCGGCGGGCCTTCTTGGGATCCACGTCTCCCTGGTCTACCGGCTGAGGGACGAGATCCTCGAGGCGGTGATCGAGGCGATGGAGCCGCTTCGGCCCGGCCGGCCGCGCAAGGAGCCGGAGAAGAGCTCCCGGGAGATCGAGCTTGAGGAGGAGAATGCGCGGCTTTCGAGGGAAGCGGATCGGGCGAGGGTGTCGGAGGAGCTTTCGGTGACGCTGCCGCACGTGGTGAAGAGGCGGGAGGAATTGAAGGAAAAAAAAAGCCGTGAGCGGGGAAGGCGAAACTGAGAGAAGCGGGAAGGTGGCGTGTGAGAGACGCGAAGGGAACGAGGCCGAGCACGTCGAGAGGATGAGGCGCATGATCGAGCTTGGGAGAGAACGGAGGCGTCCGAGGGGGACTGGGTGGCAGGAGCCGCGGCGGGATCTCGAGGCCCAGGCGCGCTCGGCGGCGGTCGACTACACCCGCTACGTCGTCGTCGAGGGAGGCACGGTGCGCGGGGCGGCCGGGGAGATCGGGCTCTCGGTGCGGACGGTGTACGAGTGGCGAAAGCGGGTGCTTGAAGGCGGAAGCTGGTCGAAGAGTCGGGGCCGGCGGCACAAGCGATCAAGCGGCGAGGAGCGCGGCCGCGTGGTCGCGGATCTCCTCAAGCACGGACCCGGGATCGGGCGGTGGCTGTGGAGGACGCTCTGGCCCGAGGTGGCACGGAGGGAGGCGGCTGAGATCGTGGCCGAGTTCAGAGCCGAGTACGCCCGAGCGCACCCTCTCGAGCTTCACCGGCTCACGTGGCTCAGGGTGGGCGCCGTGTGGGCCATGGACCACACGGAGGCGAGGGACGGTACGAAGCGATCGATCCTCTCGGTGCGGGACCTCGCAAGCGGGGAGCAGCTTGTGTGGGAAGTGGTCGCAAGCGCCGACGCCCAGTCCACGACGCGGATCCTTTCGCGCCTGGAGGATGTGTGCGGCCTTCCGCTCGTCTTAAAGAGCGACAACGGCTCGGCGTTCACGGCGGGGCTCGTCAGGGAATGGCTGAAAGCACGGGGCGTCATGGCGCTCTTGTCGCCGCCCTACACTCCGACCTACAATGGCGCGGTCGAAGTGGCCGGTGGGCGGATGAAGGAGCGCACGATGTGGCAAGCGCGCCGAGCGGCAACGTGGCGGGATGAGGACTTCGAGAGTGCCCGCCGTCATGCTAACGATCTACCCCGGGCGGGAAACGATCGAGGTGTGTGCCCGCAGGAGGCATGGGAAGCCCGAGAGCCGATCACGGATTCTGAACGATCGGCGTTCCTCGATCGCGCCGACGGGGAGCGAGCCCGCGCGCGCGCCGAGGCCGAAGCTGACGGCAAGGACGCGGCGAACCGCTCGTCCAACGCGGCCGTGGAACGAACAGCTATCCGCCGTGCGCTCGTCGCGCACGGCATTCTTCAGGTTCGGAGGAGGTCGATTCCTCTACCTAAACGTCTCCTGATGTGTGCAAGAATTTCGTGACTAGAACACTATCGATGGGATGCTTCCAGTTGTCCTAAACGATTTCAAAGATGACGCCATAGTATCGGAAGCAAATCCTTCTAGCCTTCAAGCCGCAGCAAGGCAAAAAGCACGGGATATCATAAACGAACATGAGACCATCGTTGCTGGAGCAAAAGGCGCAGTTGCCTTTGTCGGCGGCAGCATGGTCTTAGTTATCTACTTTATTTGTCTTTGTTTAGCGGGGTAGAGGGGGGTTAAGTTTGTTACCGGTCCGTCCGATAACATCGGTTGATGACCGAAGACGCACTCGAACATCTCTCGCGCGAGGAGATGCTCGATCTCCTCCGGAA
>Ga0187892_10009571_pt1 | contig 12691 bp, 12 predicted proteins | sample MA1701073metaG_FD_139345 | JGI IMG/M metagenome (GOLD analysis project Ga0187892, IMG submission 139345) | Bio-ooze microbial communities from a basaltic lava cave in the Kipuka Kanohina Cave System on the Island of Hawaii, USA - MA170107-3 metaG ...
CGAGATCACGCCGGTGACGAAAGCGATCACGCCGGTGATGGTCTCGCGCGTCGAAAACTGCGCGAGCAGCGTGGTGAACAGATCCATGCCGCCGGTCTTCTCCACCAGGGCGATCAGCACGGTGACGCCGCACACCATCAGGATGGTGGCCCAGGGCATGGCCGCTACCGCGGCGCGCTCCTGGGCAGCCCCCGCGAGCGACAGCACCACCGCCGCAACGAACGCGCCGAAGGTCACGTCCACCTTGAACACCGCCACGCTCACGATCAACGCCGCGATCACCGCCAGCGTGAGCTTCTGCCGCCAGTCGAGCGGGGTGCCGGCGGGCTGTGCCGCGCCGCCCGTTGTAGCCACCACCACGCCGGGTGCGTCCGCCCGGGGCTGGCGCATCAGCCGCCAGCCGCCGAGCGCGAGATAGCCCGCCAACGCCACCACCGTCTGCGGCACCAGCGCGTTGAAGTAGTTGCGCCACTCGTGACCCTCCAGGCCGATGCGCGCCATCAGCCCGTTGGCGATGATGCCGGTCGGCGCGAACGGCGACAGCGCGCCGGCATTAGCGCCGTTGCACACCATCAGCGCCATCAGGAAGGCGGGAATGCCGGCGCGGCCGGCGGCGGCCATCGCCACCGGTGCCAGCAGCGCCGTGGTCGCGATGTTGCCCGGCCCGAGCGTGGCAAACGCGAGCGCCAGGCCGAAAAAGGCGAAAGGGATGTAGCCCGGATGCCCGGCGGCCACGCGCACCGCGACCCCCGACACGCGTTCCAGCGTGCCGTTGGCTCGCGCCTGCGCGAACAGGAAGGTGACCGCGACCAGCGTCAGGAACAGGCTCACCGGAAAGCCGGCGGCCACCTCCTTGAGCGGCAGGCCGCCGATCAGCACACCGATCGCGAAGGCGCCAGCGATGGACAGGATGCCGACGTTGGCCTGGGTAAACGTGCCCAATACGATCGCCAGAAACAAGGCGACCAGCGACAGCACCGCCAGATTCAAGCTCGGCTCCCCATAGCAACAGCAACCTCCGCAACGGGCTGCGGCGCAAGCATACCGCCATGCGCGCCCAGGTGACGTGCTCGCCCAGGTGACACGCGGGCGGCGGGCGCGTCGCTGGGCGGCCTTCGGGAAATCGTGCGCCGCGCGTATTCTCAAGCGCCGGCCGTTCCAATACCATGGCGGCAGACGAAAAGAGGAGGAGAGATGACCCGCGTGCCGGTTATCGTGGCGGTCCTGCTCGGCGCATTGCCGCTTTGCGTGCCCGCAGCGCGCGCACAGGAGGTGACGCTGCGCGCCCTGACGTCGTTCTCCGAGGGCACGTTCTTCTCGCGCAACTTCGAGCGCCTGATCGAGAAAATCAACGGCGACGGCAGGGGCGTGCTGCAGATCCGCTACGTGGGCGGACCGAAGGCGATTCCCACGATGGAGGCAGGCAACGCGCTGCGCACCGGCGTGGTGGACATCGCCAACATCGCCAGCGCCTTCTACGTGAACCTGGTGCCCGAGGTCGATGCCCAGAAGCTGGCGCGCGTTCCCACCGCGGAGCAGCGCCGCAACGGCGCGTTCGCCTACTTCAACCGGCTGCACAACGAGAAGATGAACGCCGTGTACCTGGCCAGGCAGCACGGCAACATCTCGTTCCACCTGTACTTGAACAAGCCGGTCGAGCGCGCCGATCTCACCGGCCTGAAGATCCGGGTGACACCGGTGTACCGCGACTTCTTCGGCGCGCTGGGCGCGACCACGGTGACCACAGCGCCCGGCGAGGTGTACATGGCGCTGGAGCGTGGCGTGGTGGACGGCTACGGCTGGCCGTCGGTGGGCATCTTCGACCTGGCCTGGCACGAACGCACCAAGTACCGGGTCGAGCCGGCGTTCTACGTGGTCGACGTAGCGGTGCTGGTCAACCTGGACAAGTGGAACGGCCTCAACGCCCAGCAACAGAAGCTGCTGAGCGACGCGGCGTTGTGGCTCGAGGGGCTCGACCGCGAGAACGACGCGCTGGTCGCGAAGGAGCTCGAGCGCCAGGCGCAAGCCGGCATCAAGCCGATCCGGCTCGAAGGCCCGGAGGCCAAGCGTTATCTGGACCGCGCCTACCAGGTGGGCTGGGACAGCATCGCCCGGATCAGCCCGGCGCACGCGCCCAAGCTGCGCGCGCTGCTGGACAAGCCGTAGCGAACGCGATGCGGCTGCAAGACAAGATCGCGATCGTCGTCGGCGCCGGGCAGAGCCCCGGCGAAGGCATCGGCAACGGACGCGCCACCGCGCTGCGGTTCGCGCGGGAGGGCGCCAGGATCCTGGCGGTGGACCGCGACCTCGCCTCGGCGAAGGAAACGGCGGCGATGGTCGCCGCGGAAGGCGGCGAGTGCCTGGCCTTCGAGGCCGACGTCACCAAGGAGCAGACGCTGGCCGCCGCCGTGTCCCTCGCGCAGGCGCGCTGGGGCCGCATCGACATCCTGCACAACAACGTCGGCGTGAGCGTGGGCGGCGGCGATGCGCCGCTCGCCGAGCTGACCGAGGAGACCTTCGACCGCATCAGCGCGATCAATCTGCGCGGCACCATCATGGCGTGCAAGCACGTCCTGCCGGTCATGCGCCAGCAGGGCGGCGGCGCGATCGTGAACATCTCTTCGGTGGCCGCGTGGACCGAGTATCCGCTGGTGGTCTACAAAGCGACCAAGGCGGCGATGATCGCGTTCACCCAGCAGCTCGCGATCCAGAACGCGGCCTACGGCGTGCGCGCCAACGTCATCCTGCCCGGTTTGATGGACACGCCGATGGCGGTGGACACGCGCGCCCGGGCCAGCGGCCGCAGCCGCACCGAGGTGGCGGCCGAGCGCGACGCCAAGGTGCCGCTGCGCCACCGCATGGGCAGCGCCTGGGACGTGGCCAACGCGGCGCTGTTTCTCGCCTCGGACGAGGCGCGCTTCATCACCGGCGTGGCGCTGCCGGTGGACGGCGGCGCGCTGGTGCGCATCGGCTGATCGCGCGGGCCATTTCCCGCAACTCGTGCTTGCTGAGGAAGCGCAAGGCAGCGAGATCGACCCCGCGCGCGGTGAACAACTCGACGTAGCGCTCGAGACCGAGCGCCTGCAGCCACCTGGCGAGGTCGGCGCTCATCGCTATGCCCTGAGCTCCTCCAGAAGAGCCTTGGCTTCTTTCAGGTCTTTCGTGTCGAAGCCTTCGGTGAACCAGTTGTAGACGGGTGCGGTGGCCGAGCAGCATACCCAGCTTCTCCAGCTCGCTCTCGCTCAAGAGCCGGAGAGTTTCGAGATCGACCCCGTTGTCGGCGAAGACCTGGGTGTAGCGTTCGAGACCAAGCTCCGCAAGCCAGGACGACAGGTTGTCCATCTCCCCTCCCATCGGTCGAGCGAGGCGTCGCCGCCGCGCCGCGACTTTGCGGGCGATTCTAGTCCGGAGCGCCTAGCGCAAGGGGCCCTCTTGCGCCCGCCGCCCCGTAGCGGTTCGACGGCTAGACGGTGTCTTCCATCGACCGTCTGTCGCTGTGCACTCCCGGGGCAGCGGCTCGGGCGCCAGGATGCAGCCAGTCGGCAAGCTCCTGCATCTCCTCGAGCGCGAGCACGATTCTCTCGAGCGGCAGCGCAGCCCAGCGTCGCAGCTGCTCGCGTCTAGCGCCCTCCCAAGTGGTCAGGCTCCAGTCGATCGCCCGGCCGTCGGCATCACTCATTCAGGGGTCTCGTTCGCTCGCTTGCTCAGTTGCTCGATATCCGCGAGATCCTCCGGGCGCCCGGCCTGACGCTTCATTTCGATCAGCGTACCCAGCGACACGAAGCGCACCGGAATCGCGCCGTGCAACGGCTTGAGAAGCGCCCGCTCGTACTCCTCGTCGAAGGGGAACGGCTCGCGGACGAACATGTCGATGGGCGTCTCGCGGTGTGCATCGCTCCAGAACTGCAGCACTTGCATGCCCTTCTCGTCGATCCAGCGCTGTCTCTGGGCGCGGTCGGCAAACTCGGCCGCTGTAATCGGCACGGAGGGGCGGTAACCCAGTCCCTCCAGGGCAGCGAACGCTCGCGCGATGTTTTCCGAGACGAGTTCGACCACCACGCCGAGGTCCCTGGTGAATCGCAGAACGCCATGGGCGTTGACGGCGAGGCCACCCGCAACGAGGTAACGTACGCCCGCGGAGTCCAGGGCTCCCGCAATCATCTCGAAGCTCGCGAGCCGCATACGCATATGGTACCGGGATGCTCTCCCGGCCGCCCGGCAGGAGCAAGGATGAAGACGTTGAAACCTCTCCCGTCGGTCTTGGTCACCCTGGGCTTCCAGCCACTCGATAAGCGTAGGCATCGGGGCGCGATCCTCCTCGGTGCACTGGATGACGAGATGAGACCGGAGACGAGGACGTTTGTATACAGCTGGCCTCAACTCGGCGCTCGTCAAGCTCTACGCGAGAGATGCGCATCGGCTGATCGCGCGGGCCATCACGTCGCGGCAACGAGCCGCGGGCGGCCCTGGCGCAGCAGCCAGGCGGCGATCGCGACGTTCACCAGGTTCCACAGCAGGCCGTTGACGAAGGCTGCGTCGTAGGAGCCGGTGAGGTCGAAGACGGCCCCGGACATCCAGCCGCCGAGCGCCATGCCGAACAGCGTGGCCATGAACACCGCGCCCACCCGGGCGCCGGCCTCGCGCGCCGGGAAGTACTCGCGCACGATGATGGCATAGCTGGGCACGATGCCGCCCTGGAACAACCCAAACAAGGCGGAGATCACGTACAGCGAGACCAGCCCGTCGAAACCCAGGAATAGCGCCAGCGCGAACATCTGCAGGCCGGAGCCGAGCAACAGGGTGCGCACGCCGCCGATGTGATCGACGATCCAGCCCGAGGCGAGCCGGCTGACGATGCCGAACCCGAGCATCAGGGAAAGCATTTGCGCCCCGCGCGCCGCGCCGTAACCGAGATCGCCGCAATAGGCGACGATGTGCACCTGCGGCATCGACATGGCGATGCAGCAGCTCAATCCCGCGAGGATCAGCAAGGCCTGCAACGCACCCGGCGACAGGCCGATTGACAGCGGCGAGGCGGGTGCAGCGCCCACGCTGGAGGTCGCCGGTTGGGAGAGCGTTGCTTTGGGCACGGTTGGCGCGTCGCGCGGCGAGCGCCTGCGCAGCACCGCCGCGGCGAGCGGCAGCACCGTGGCCGTGCAGAACAACGCGATCCCGAAGTAGGTCTGGCGCCACCCGGCGCTGTCGATGTAGTGCTGCACCAGCGGCGGCCAGACGGTGCCGGCGAGATAGTTGCCGCTGGCAAAGATCGCGACGGCGATCCCGCGGCGGCGGGCGAACCACAGGGACGTGTCGGCCAGCAGCGGCGCGAACGTCGCCGAGGAGCCCACCCCGATCAGCAGACCCTGAGCGAGCGTGAACTGCCACAGATGCGCGGACAGTCCGGCGCAGGCGTAGCCGGCGGCGAGCGCCACGGTGCCGGCGATCACCGGCGGCAGGATGCCGAAGCGATCGGACAGACGGCCCATCAACAACCCGCCCAGGCCGTAGCCGATCATGGTGAGCGTGTACGGCAGCGACGCGTCGGAGCGCGCCGCGGCAAACTCGGCCTGCACCGAGGGCAGCACGACCACCACGGACCACATCCCCACACCGCCGATGGTGGACAGCAGCAGCGCGGCCGTGAGCCGCGCCCAGGCGTAGGCGGAGTCCACCCCGAGTCTGGCGTCCGGCGCATGCCCGGGGTCGATTACGCCCGTCATTTGTGCAAGCAGGCTCCTTGTACGATCATACTAACATTCGCTGAATCGGGTTCCGGGAGGAGGCGTCCGATCATGCTCAATCTGCCTGCGGTCCTCGCGCTGCTGATCGCCGCCAGCCTGGCCGCGATCGCCGACTCCGCCGCCGCGCAGCAGATCCGCATGCGCTTCGGTCACGATCAACCCGTGGGCAGCATGTACGACGAAGGTCACGGCATGCTGCGCAAGCTGCTCCAGGAGCGCGCGGGCGGGCGCGTGCGCATGGACATCTTTCCCGCGGCGCAGCTCGGCTCGGAAGTGGCGATGATCGAAGGCGTGCGCCTCGGATCGCTCGACGGCAGCGTCGCGCACGTGGCCAACGCCGCCACCGTGGTGCCGGAGCTGGCGCTGTTCAGCGTCTCCTATCTGTTCAAGGACCAGGAGCATTACGAGCGCGTGCTGAACGACCCGCGCTTCCGCGAGCGCATCGATCGGCTGGTGGCGAGCAAGAACCTGGGGCTGCGGCTGATCGGCTTCTACTCCGCCGGGGTGCGCACGCTCTACACCCGCCGCGGCCCGGCCTACACCCCGGAGGAGCTGAAGGGCACCAAGATCCGCGTCATGAACAACCCGGTCGAGGCGCGCATCTGGCAGGCGTTCGGCACCATCCCCACGCCGATGAACTTCGGCGAGGTGTACCAGGCGCTGCAGTCGGGCGTGCTGGACGCCGCCGAGAACGCGCCGTCGGTGATCGAGTCGAACCGGCACTACGAAGCAGCCAAGACCTTGATCCTCACCGATCACCAGCGCTCCATCTGCCTGCTGCTGATCAACGACAAGAAATTCTCCGGCCTTCCACCTGATCTGCAGAAGACGCTGCTGGAGGCCGCTGCGCAGGCCGCGGCCTACGAACGCAAGCGCGACCTGGAGCTGAACAGCGAGGCGATCGCGCGCATGCAGGCGCGCGGCGCCCAGGTGGTGACGCCGGAGCGCGCGAAGTTCGTCGCGCGCATCGTGCCGATCCAGGACCAGGTCGCGCGCGACCTGAAGATGACCGATGTCCTGGCGCTGATCCGCGGCCATGCGCGCTGAGCGGGTGTTCGAGCGGCTCGAGCGCTGGCTGCTGGCGCTGCTCGCCGGCCTGCTCGCGCTGATCACCGCCGGCGTGTTCGTCCAGGTGGTGCTGCGCTACGGCTTCGCCAGGTCGTTCCTGTGGGGCGAGGAGCTGGCGCTGTTCGCGTTCATCTGGTGCGTGTATCTGGGTGCGGCGATCTGCACCTGGCGCCGCAGCCACTTCGCGTTCGACCTGTTCGCCGGCCGGTTGTCGGGCCGCGCTGCCGGAGTCCAGCAACTGGCTGTGGATCTGTGCGTGCTCCTGGTCGCCGCGGTGATGCTGGTGCAGGGCGCCGCGTTCGCCGAGCTGAGCGTGCAGCGCCTGTCGCCCGCGCTCGGCATCACCCTGCTGGTGCCCACGCTCGCCATTCCGCTGAGCGGGGGCCTGATGGTGCTCGCCGCGCTGACGGCACTGCGCCACGATCTGCGCTTGATTCTGAGCGGGCGCACCGGTTGATGCACCCGCTGCTGCTGCTGGTGGGCTCGCTTGCTTTGCTGCTGATCGCGGGGGTGCCGATCGGCTTCGCGCTGCTGCTGTCCTCGCTGCTGGTGATCTGGATGGAGCAGCTGCCCACGGCAGTGATGGTGCAGCAGATGTTCAACGGCATCAACGCCTTCACCCTGCTCGCGCTGCCGTTCTTCTTCCTCGCCGGCAACGTCATGACCGGCGGCGGGATCTCGGAGCGGCTGGTGAAGCTGGCGATGGCGCTGGTGGGCCATCTGCGCGGGGGACTGGCGCACGTGAACGTGGTGGTCGGCATGTTCCTCGCGGGCGTCTCGGGCAGCAGCACGGCGGACGCCGCCGCCATCACCACCGTGTTCGCCCCGGCGATGAAGCAGCGCGGCTACGACGAGCGCTTCGCGGTGTGCCTGTCGGCCTGCAGCTCGACCATGGGCGCGGTGATCCCGCCGTCGATCCTGATGGTGATCTACGGCGCGACCGCCGGGGTGTCGATCGGCGCGCTGCTGATCGGCGGCATCCTCCCCGGCGTGCTGATCGGGCTGGCGCTGATGGCGCAGTCGCACGTGTTCGCGCTGCGGCGCGGCTTTCCGCGCGAGCATCCGCGTTTCCTGGGGCTGCGCGCGGTGTGGCAGGGCGTAGTGGCTTCGGCATGGCCGATGGGCGTGCCGCTGATCATCGTCGTGGGCATGGTCGGGGGCGTGTTCACGCCTACCGAATCGGCAGCGGTGGCCGCGGTGTACGCGCTGTTCGTGACCATGGTGGTATACCGCAGCCTGCGCTGGCGCGAGCTGCCCGCGCTGCTGGGGGAGACCGCGGTGCAGTTCTCGCAGGTGCTGTTCTGCGTCGGCGGCGCCGCGCTGTGGGGCTGGATCCTGGCGTTCTATCAGGTGCCCGGCATGGTGAGCGAGTTCATCCTCGGGTTCACCCGCGACTGGGTGTCGATCATGCTGCTGATCGTCCTGGTGAACGTGCTGCTGGGCACGTTCATGGACGCGATTCCCGCGATCCTGATCTTCGTGCCGATCGTGCACCCGCTCGCGGTGGAGGTCGGCATCCATCCGGTGCACCTCGGCGTGGTGGTCGTGATGACTCAGGCCTTCGGTCTGCTCACCCCGCCGCTGGGAATGTGCGCGATGACCGCCTGCGCCGTGGCCGGCGTGCCGCTCACCCGCATCCAGGGCTTGCTGCACGTGATGATGCTTCCCATACTGCTGATCTGCCTTGTGTGCGCGCTGGCGCCCTGGATCGTGCTATGGCTGCCGCGGCTGCTCGTGCCCAACTGGGTCTGAAACTCGCCCACTGGGTCCAAAAACTCGGAGGAGAGCCCCATGCAACCGCTCGACACCCTCGAAACCCCAACCGTGACGGTCGATCTCGACATCATGGAGGACAACATCCGGCGCGTGCAGCGGCAGCTGGACAAATACGGCATCGGCAACCGCCCGCACATCAAGACGCACAAGATCCCGGCGCTGGGCCGGCACCAGATGCAGGCCGGCGCCGTGGGCATCACCTGCCAGAAACTGGGCGAGGTGGAGGTCTTCACCGATGCCGGCGTCGCCGACGACGTGCTGCTCACCTTCAACATCGTCGGCCGGCAGAAGACCGACCGGCTGATGGCACAGATGAAGCGCCTGAAACGGCTGGCGGTGGTGCTGGACAACGAGCCGGTGGCCCGCGGCCTGTCGGAAGCCGCGGTGCGGCACGGCATGGACGTGCGCTTCCTGATCGAGTGCGACACCGGCATGGGCCGCAACGGCGCGCAGACGCCACAGGATGCATTGGACCTCGCGCGCGCGGCGATGCGGCTGCCGCGCATGCAGTTCGAGGGGCTGATGACCTTCCCGCTGCGCCATCCGAACTCGTTCGACTTCTTCACCGAGGCGCTGTCCCTGTTCCGGCAGGCCGGCATCCGCGTTCCGGTAGTGTCGGGCGGCGGCACGCCGGCGATCTTCAGCGTGGACAAGTTCCCGATGCTCACCGAGCACCGGGCCGGCACCTACCTGTTCAACGACGTGATGACGGTGGCCTCCGGCACCGCCACCTGGGACAACTGCGCCATGCGCGTGCGCGCCACCGTGGTGAGCCGGCCCACGCCCACGCGCGCGGTGATCGACTGCGGGACCAAGGTGCTGACCTCCGATCTGTACACGGTTACCGGCTATGGCCACGTCCTCGAGTACCCGGATGCAGTGATCCCGCATCTGTCCGAGGAGCATGGTGTGATCGACCTGTCGCGCTGCAAGACCACCCCGGAGATCGGCGAAGCGGTGCACGTGGTGCCCAATCACTGCTGCGTGGTCAGCAACATGGTGGACGAGCTTTACGGCGTGCGCCGCGGCCAGGTGGAGGCGACCTGGCCGGTGGCCGCCCGCGGCGCGGTGCGTTGAGGTCCAGTGCCGATGCATTCGCAGCCGCGTGCGCTGGTCATCGGCGGCTCGGTCGGCGGGCTGTTCACCGCCAACCTGCTGCGGCAGAGCGGCTGGCGTGTCGACGTCTTCGAGCGCGTTTCCGAGACGCTCACCGGCCGCGGCGCGGGCATCGCCACGCATCCCGAGCTGCTCGACATCCTGGTTCGCTGCGGCGCCCGGGTGGACGACAGCGTGGGCGTGGAAGTCCCGTGCCGGGTGGTGCTGGATGCGACGGGGGGCCTGGTCGACGAGCTGCCGATGCGGCAGGTTTTCACCTCCTGGGGCCGCCTGCACACGCTGCTCGAGGCGCAGCTCCCGGCCGCGCAGTATCACGCCGGCTGGTCGCTGGAGCGCATCGAGCAGCGCGGCGAGACGGTGATCGCCTGCTTCGCCGACGGGCGCCGCGCGGAAGGCGAGCTGCTGGTGGGCGCCGACGGCCTGCGCTCGACCGTGCGGGCGCAGTTCCTGCCCGCGGTGAAGCCGCTGTACGCGGGCTACGTGGCGTGGCGCGGAATGGTCGAGGAGGCCGAGATCTCGGCCGCCACGCGGGCATCTCTCATGGACCGCTTCACCTTCTGCCTGCCGCCGGGGGAGCAGATGCTCGGCTATCCGGTGGCCGGGCCCGCGAACAGCACGCGGCCCGGGGATCGGCGCTACAACTTCGTCTGGTATCGGCCGGCGGCGGAAGATCCCGACCTCGCGGACATGCTCACGGATGCGACCGGCTGTCGGCACGAGGTGTCGATCCCACCGCCGCTGATCCGGCGCGACGTGGTCGCGCGCATGCGGCGGGCCGCGGAGAACCTGCTCGCACCCCAGTTCGCCGAGATCCTGGGCCTGATCCGCGAACCCTTCTTCCAGCCGATCTACGACCTCGAGTCGCCGCAGCTGGCGTTCGAGCGCGTGGCGCTGCTCGGCGATGCCGCCTTCGTCGCGCGCCCCCACGTCGGCATGGGCGTCACCAAGGCCGCCGAGGACGCGCTCGCGCTGGCCGAGGCGCTGCACGGCGCGCGCGACGTGCCGAGCGCGCTGCGCGACTACGAACGCGCGCGCAGCGGCCATGGCGCGAAGGTGGTCGCGCGGGCGCGGCACCTGGGCGCCTACATGCAGGCCCAGGTGCGCACCCCGGCCGAGCGCGCGATGGCCGAGCGCTACCGCACGCCGCAAGCGGTCCTGCGCGAGACCGCCACGCCGATGGCGACCTGGGGCGCCCCTTGACATAGGCAGCGCCGTAGCGCCGCCTATCAAGCGAGCGGCGCCAGAAGCCGTTACAGGAAAAGCGGCACCGTTGCACGAGAAGCGGTGCTGTTTCCGGAAAGGCAAGCTCGCCGCACGTCGACGCCCCACAATCGCGTAACATTCGCCACAAAGGCGCTCGCACATCTGCATGGAAACCACCAACTGGGCCTTCCCCGAAGAGCTGCAGCCCAAGCCAGAAGAAGTGCACTTCGACCTGCGGCGCGCGCTCGATGCCGTGGTGATGCTGCGCGCGGAGGTCCCGGAGGACGCGTTCACCGCCGCCATCCTCGGCACCGAGCGCCTGGGCAACGGCGTGGTGATCCGCGAGGACGGCCTGGTGCTCACCATCGGCTATCTGGTGACCGAGGCGCGCTCGGTATGGCTCACCACCAACGACGGCGGCGTGGTCCAGGGCTACCCGATCGCCTACGACTTCGCCACCGGCTTCGGGCTGGTGCAACCGCTGGGCAGGCTGGAAGCGCCGGCGCTGCAGCGCGGCTCGGCGCGCGCGTGCCAGGTCGGCAGCAACGCGATCGTGATCGGCCACGGCGGCACCGAGCACGCGTTGAAGGCGCGCATCATCGACAAGCGCGAGTTCGCGGGCTACTGGGAATACGTGCTCGACGAGGCCCTGTTCACCGCGCCGGCGCACCCGCAGTGGGGCGGCTCGGCGCTGGTCGCCGCGGACGGCCGGCTGGCCGGCATCGGCTCGCTGCTGGTGGACGAGGCCGTCGAAGGGCAGCAGTTGCAGGCCAACATGTTCGTGCCGCTCGACCTGCTCGAGCCGATCCTCGACGATCTGCTCATGCGCGGCCAGTCCGCTCGGCCGCCGCGTCCCTGGATCGGCATGTACACCACCGAGGCGAACAAGCAGTTGGTGGTGGCCGGCGTGGCCCCCGGCGGTCCGGCAGCGCGTGCCGGGGTGCGACAGGGCGACGTGGTGCTGCAGGTCGCGGGCGAGCGCGCCGGCGGCCTCGCCGAGCTGTTCCGCAGCGTCTGGCGCCTCGGGCCGGCGGGGGTCGAAGTCCCGCTCACGCTGCTGCGCGCCGGCGAGCAGGTGCAGGTGCGGCTGCGCTCCGCCGACCGCAGCGACTTCCTGAAGAAGCCGCAGCTGCACTGAGCGATGCGCTGCGCGCGGCTGCCGTACACCGCTCCGCTGCGGCGCTATCCCGTCTCGTAAGAGGCGGGGAGCCGGTTGGTGCAGATCCCGGTTCAGCGCTGGAACAGCTCACGCAGCGCGTCCTCCACCGCACGCTCAAGCGATGTGTGCGGGATGGTGCCGATCAGCGCAGCCAGACGCCCGCCGGCCAGGCGGTGCGGCACGTACCAGAGATAACGCAGCTCGGCCACTTCGCGCAACATCGGGACGAACAGGCCGCCGGCGCGCAGCAGCGGCCAAGGCACGCCGCCCACGCGTAGCGGGGCATCCGGCGGGATGAGCCCGAGCTTGTGCGCGGCAGCGCCGATGCATTCGATCATCTGCGCGCCGGTGACGGCGTGGCCGGCAAAGTGCAGCACCTCGAACTGCGACAGCGCGGCGCGGCGCTCCGCCACCATCACGAAGGCGCGTGCCAGGTCGGGCAGGTAGGCCCACGCGTGCACGACGTCGGTTGGCCCGGGATAGTCCACGCGGCCCGAGCGCAGCGACTTCACCATCATCAGGTCGAACCAGGCTCCGCGGCCCGGCCCGCCGAAGAAGTCGCCCGCGCGCAGCACCGCCACGCGCAGCCCGCTGCGCGCCGCCTCGCGCAGCACCTGCTCCACTTCCA
>Ga0187892_10009572_pt1 | contig 12691 bp, 8 predicted proteins | sample MA1701073metaG_FD_139345 | JGI IMG/M metagenome (GOLD analysis project Ga0187892, IMG submission 139345) | Bio-ooze microbial communities from a basaltic lava cave in the Kipuka Kanohina Cave System on the Island of Hawaii, USA - MA170107-3 metaG ...
GCCCCCAAAGTCGCGCTGGTGGCGGTGATGAGAAAACTCATCGTGCTGCTCAACCAAGTCCTAAAAAATCCTCAATTCCAACCCTCATGAAAAGACAGTTGCTCCAATTTGGGGAATTTCTGCCTCAGCCAAATAAAGCTTGCAACCCTCTGCACTGCCTTTTATCGTCGCCGCACCTTGTGGCGTGTCTGAGGAAGACGGGGCGCTGTTCGCGCCGAACTCTTTGAAACCCGCTGACCCGATAACGGCGTCGTGGCGTTTCAAACACCCGCAGGCAGGAGAAGCGGTAACGATTGGAGTGTGACCAGTCGCGCGACTCCGAAAGGCAGAGCATCACGTATGGTTGAAATGGATAAACTACTCGCGGGCGGCATCAGCCAGCCCGCCGAAGGCAGTATCGTCAAGGGGCGCATCATTGACATTCGCCCGAACGAAGTCCTCGTGGACATCGGTTACAAATCCGAAGGCGTCATTCCCGTCAACGAATTCGACAATGCGTCGGGATTGAAGGTCGGCGACGAAGTGGAAGTCCTCCTCGAACGGCTCGAGGACGAGGACGGCATGGTCGTGTTGAGCAAGGAAAAAGCCGACCAGAAAAAAAACTGGGATCACATCGTCAAGACCTGCGCCGAGGGCGGCATCATCCAGGGCAAAGTGCGCGCCAAGGTCAAGGGCGGGCTGCTCGTGGACGTGGGCGTCGAGGCGTTTCTCCCCGCGTCCCAGATTGACACCGTGGCGCAACGCAACCTCGATGATTTCATCAATAACACCTACCAATTCAAAATCGTCAAAATCAATCACGACCGCAAAAACATCGTGGTCTCCCGCCGCGACCTCGTGGAGCAGGAACGCAGCGAGAAGCGCCAGAAACTGCTCGCCGATTTGAAGATGGGCGACATTCGCACAGGGACGGTGAAGAACATCACCGATTTCGGCGCGTTCATTGATCTCAACGGCATTGATGGCTTGCTGCACGTCACCGACATCAGTTGGGGGCGCGTGACGCATCCGTCGGAAGTGCTCAAGGTCGGCTCCAAAATCGAGGTGATGATCCTCGACGTGAACCGCGAGAAGGAGCGCGTCTCGCTCGGTCTCAAGCAGAAATCCCGCAACCCGTGGGACGAAATCGAAAAACGTTACCCCATCGGCGCGCGCGTCAAGGGCAAGGTCGTCAACCTCGTCCCCTACGGCGCGTTCATCGAAATCGAGGAAGGCATCGAGGGTCTCGTTCACGTCAGCGAAATTTCGTGGACGAAACGCATCAGCCGCCCCAACGAAGTGCTCAGCGTCGGCGACACCATCGAAGCCGTCGTGCTCGGCATCAACCGCGAGGAGCAGAAAGTTTCGCTCGGCATGAAGCAGCTCGAGGAAAATCCCTGGCTGCGCGCGCACGAGCACTTCCCCAAAGGCAGCGTCGTCAAGGGGCGTGTCCGCAACCTCACCAACTTCGGCGCGTTCATCGAGCTTGCCGACGGCATTGACGGCATGGTGCACGTCAGCGACATGAGTTGGACGAAGAAAATCAATCACCCGCAGGAGATGCTGAAAAAGGGTGACATGGTCGAAGCCATCGTGCTCGACGTGGAAGCCGCCAACCAGCGCATTTCCCTCGGCATGAAACAACTTGCCGACGACCCGTGGAAGAGCGTCGCGTCCAAATACAAAATCGGCGACACCGTCAACGGCAAGGTCAGCAAGCTCGCGTCGTTCGGCGCGTTCATTGACCTCGGCGACGGCATCGAAGGCCTCGTTCACATCTCGCAAATCAGCGAGGAGCGCGTCGAGAAAGTCAAAAATGTCCTCAAAGTCGGCGACCCCGTCACCGCGCGCGTCATCAAGATTGACCCGCAAGACCGCCGCATCGGTCTCAGCATCAAAGCCGTCAACTACAGCGAGGAACAACTCGAAGCCGAGCGCAAGCAGTTCGACGAAGTGCTCAAGCCAGGCGAAGCGATGGTGGACCTGGAGCACGCGTTCGATCAGCTTGAAGAAAAAGGCAGGAAGGACGAGTCGTCCGCGCAGTGAGGTAGGGCGCGACCGCTGGGCGCGCCGCTTTTGAGTATCAGTGTTTTTTTGTGGGAGCGATTTTCAATCGCGACTGCGACCGCGGAGGTCGCGACTACAATTCGCTCCCACGAGTTCAAGCACTTCGCGCTTGCCATCCAGCGGACGTGCCTTAAATTTCCCGCCGTGAACCGACTCTGGAACATCCTCGTCGCGCTTCTGGTGCTCGCCGCAATCAGTGGCGAACTCCATTGTCTCGCCGACGAGGATTCCGACCATTGCTCCGATTCCGCGCAATGTCTGATGTGCGCCGCGACCGTGATCGCCGAGCCTGTCGCGCCTGTGCTTGAATTTTTTCCCGTTCCGACGGCGGCATTGCCAGTTGTGATTTTTCAACCCAGCGCGCCGCAGTTGGCGCTTCTGACGCCGCCGCCGAAGTCTGGAATCTAAAACGACGGGCGTGGTGTGCCCATCTCCCGTCCACGCAACCTTCGCGTCCTGAAGGTGTTTGTTCGTCTGTGCGCAGTCCGACTGTTTTGCCATGAAACCAATTGCATTGTTCCAACTCACGGTCCTCGCCCTGTGCGCGCCCGTTGCGCTCGCGCAACAATCCCACCCAACTGTTTTCGCGGAGCCGAGCGGCTCGCTCACACTGGCGCGCGCATTGCAACTCGCGCTTGAACGGAATCCCGAACTTGCGGTGTTTGCGCACGAAATCCGCGCCGCTGACGCCCGCATGTTGCAGGCGCGCGCGCTGCCGAATCCCGAAGCAGGCGTTGAAGTCGAAAATTTCGCGGGCAGCCGCAATTTCAAGGGAACACGTTCGGCGGACACGACGCTCCAATTGAGTCAGTTGATTGAATTGGGCGGCAAACGGCAGAAACGCCAAGCCGAAGCCGCGCTCGGCGGCGAGGTCGCGGCGCTCGATTACGAGGCGAAGCGACTGGAGGTGCTTGGCGCGGTCGCGCAGGAATTCATCGCGGTTCTGAACGCGCAGCAACGACTGGTCGGGGCGGAGGAGGCGTTGACACTCACGGAAAAATTCGCGCCTGCCGCGCAAAAGCGCGTGGAAGCAGGCGCAGCATCGCAGGTGGAGTTGGTGCGGTTCAACTTGCAAATCACCACGGCGCGCTTGGAGCGCGACGCGGCGGCGCGTGATTTGGCTTCAGCCCGCAAACGGCTGGCGGCTCTGTGGGGAGACGAGCCGCGATTCGGGAGCGTCGCAGGCGATTTGGAAAAAATGCCCGCCGTGCCGTCGGCGGAAAAATCAGGCGAACAACTCGCGCAGTCGCCTGCGTTGAAACGGTGGGAGTTGGAACTGGAACGGCGCAACGCGGCGGTCGCATTGGAACAGGCGAACGCGAAACCCGACGTGACCGTGAGCGCGGGCTGGCGTCATTTGCACGAGACGAGCGACAACGCGGCGGTGGTGGGCATTTCGATTCCGCTGCCGTTGTTCAACCGCAACCAGGGCGCGGTGCGACAGGCGCAGGTTGACTCGGAAAAAGCGCGCGCGGAAAAGCGGGCGGCGGAGCGGAGGTTGATGACGGAGTTGCGGGTTGCGTTCGACAATCTGAGCGCGGCGCAGCGCCAAATCAAAATACTCAAGGAAGAGATTCTGCCGCAGGCGCAGGACGCATTCGAAAAAGTGAATCAAGGTTATCAAGCGGGGCGCTTCAACTATCTCGGAATCGTGGACGCGCAAAACACGCTCATCGGCGCAAGGGCAAAATACATCGAGGCGCTCACCACGTTGCAACAAGCGGTCGCCGCCATCGAGGCGTTGACGGGGCAGCCGTTGGAAAAACTTTTTTTGGAGAAATAAACGCGGATGAACACCCTGAACAAAAAACATCTCATCGCCATCATCATCGTGCTCGCGCTCGGAGGGTTGCTCGGCTGGAAAATCCTCGGCATGGAGAAAGGCAAGAGCACGGGGCTTGGTCACCACGACCATGACCACGAAGACGAACACGGACACGAGGAGCACGGCGCTCGCGTGAAACTGACTCCTGAGCAAATCAAGATGTCGGACATCGTTGTTGAGGAAGCCGACGGCGCGCGCATCAAGACGACGCTGAAATTGTTTGGCAAACTCGGACCCAACGAAGACCGAGTCGCGCATGTGTTGCCGCGTTACGCGGGCATCGTGCGCAAAGTCCACAAGCGCGTCGGCGACAAGGTGCAGAAGGGCGAATCGCTCGCGGTGATTGAGAGCAGCGAAAGTTTGCAGCCTTACGACGTGCGCTCGGAAATTGACGGCACGGTCGTGCAAAAGGACATCACCATCGGCGAAGTGGTCACGAACGAAAAACGCATCTTCGTCATCGTTGACCTCAGCACGGTCTGGGTGAACCTCAACGTCTATCGGCAGGATTTCGCCAAGATGCGTCACGGGCAAAAGGTGGTGATTGACGCGGGCGTCGGTCTGCCGCCCATCGAGACTGAAATCACGTATCTCTCGCCGTTCGGATCGGACAGCACGCAGACGATGCTGGCGCGCGCCGAAATTCCAAACACGAACGGTCTGCTGCGTCCGGGGCTGTTCGTCGAAGGTCACGCCGTGCTCGAAGAGACCGAGGTGGACGTGGCGGTGAAGGAGGAGGCGTTGCAGACATTGGACAACCAGACCGTTGTGTTCGTGCAGGAAGGCGATTTTTTTGAGGCGCGTCCCGTAAAACTCGGTCGGCGCGGAGTCGGTTGGGTGGAAATTTCGTCGGGACTTTTGCCAGGAGAAAAATACGTCGCCGCGAGCAGTTTTATTTTGAAAGCAGAAATCGGCAAAGCAGGCGCGGGGCATCAACATTAAGAACGCCAAACAAAACGGACGGAATCGTGACCGATTCCGCTCCGCTTCGGAGCGGAACGCGTGAGCGTTCCGTCGGGCGCTTTTGTGAACAGTTCAGAGAACCAAACGGATAGACCATGCTCGAAAAAATCATCGAATTTTCCATCCGCCAACGCTGGCTCGTGATGCTGGGCGTCGTCGCGATGGCGGCGCTCGGCATCTACAGCTTCCAGCGCCTGCCGATTGATGCCGTGCCCGACATCACGAACGTGCAGGTGCAAATCAACACGGAAGCGCCTGGCTTTTCCCCGCTCGAAGCCGAGCAACGCATCACGTTCCCCATCGAAACGGCGATGGCGGGTCTGCCGCAACTCGATTACACGCGTTCCCTTTCGCGCTACGGGTTGTCGCAAGTCACCGTCGTGTTCAAGGACGGCACCGATATTTATTGGGGTCGCCAACTCATCACCGAGCGGTTGCAACAGGTGATGGAGCAACTGCCCGCGGGTCTCGAACCACAGCTCGGCCCAATCGCCACGGGTCTCGGCGAAATTTACATGTATAACATCGAGGCGAAAGACGGCGCGCTCGCGCCCGACGGCAAGCCCTACACGCCGACCGAGTTGCGCACGATTCACGAGTGGGTCGTGCGCCCGCAATTGCGAAACATCGCGGGCGTCGTCGAGATCAACACCGTTGGCGGATACGAGAAGCAGTACCACGTCACGCCGCACCCCGAAAAACTGCTCGCCTACGGGTTGAGCTTGCGCGACGTGATGGAGGCGCTCGCGCGCAACAACCAGAACGTCGGCGCGGGTTACATCGAACGGCGCGGCGAACAATATCTCATCCGCGTCCCCGGTCAGGTGCGCTCGATGGACGCGGTGCGCGCCATCGTCATCGGCAGCCACGATGGGACGCCCGTCCGCATCAGCGACGTGGCGGAAGTCGCGCTCGGCGACGAGTTGCGCACGGGCGCGGCGACGATGAACGGCAAGGAAACAGTGCTCGGCACAGCGTTCATGTTAATCGGCGAAAACAGCCGCATTGTGTCGCGGCGCGTGGACGAAAGAATGCGCGAGGTCAACCGCTCACTCCCGCAGGGCGTCGTCGCGCGGACGGTTTATGACCGCACGGAACTGGTGGACGCGACGATTCGCACGGTGCGCAACAATCTCGCGGAAGGCGCGCTGCTCGTCATCGCCGTGTTGTTCGTGATGCTCGGCAACATCCGCGCTGCGTTGCTGACGGCACTGGTGATTCCGCTTTCGATGCTGTTCACCGCATCGGGCATGGTCGCCAACAAAGTCAGCGGCAATCTGATGAGTCTTGGCGCGATTGATTTCGGGCTGATTGTGGATGGCGCGGTCATCATCGTCGAAAACTGCGTGCGCCGTCTCGCCGAGGAACAGAAGCGGCGCGGACGATTGCTGACGCGCGAGGAGCGCTTCGCCGTCTGCCGCGAAGCGGGCGTCGAGGTGCGCAAGGCGACGATGTTCGGCGAGACCATCATCATGATTGTCTATCTGCCGATTCTCACGCTCACGGGCGTGGAGGGGAAAATGTTTTTCCCGATGTCGTTCACAGTCGTCCTCGCGCTGTTCGGCGCGTTGCTGCTGTCGCTGACGTATGTGCCCGCCGCCGTCGCTATTTTCGTCAGTGGAAAAGTGTCGGAGAAGGAAAACGTCATCGTGCGCGGGGCGAAGGCGGTGTATGCGCCGCTGCTCAAGTTTTCCCTCGCGCATCGCCCCGTCGTCGTGGTTGTCGCGGCGGTGACGGTGGCGCTGGGCTTGTTGCTCGCGACGCGGATGGGGTCGGAATTCATTCCGAGTCTCGACGAAGGTGACATTGCGCTGCACGCGATGCGGATTCCAGGCACGAGTCTGTCTCAATCAGTGAAAATGCAGGAAGCAGTCGAAGGACGGCTCAGGGAGTTTCCTGAAGTCAAAGTCGTGTTTTCCAAAATCGGCACGCCTGAGGTCGCCACCGACCCGATGCCGCCGAGCGTGGCGGACGTGTTCGTGATTCTCAAACCGCGCGACCAGTGGCCCAATCCGAACAAACTCAAGGCGGAGTTCGTCCACGAAATGGAGGACGCTTTGCGCCAGATTCCAGGAAACAACTACGAATTCACGCAGCCGATTCAGATGCGGTTCAACGAACTGATTTCGGGCGTGCGCAGCGACCTCGGCGTGAAGGTGTTCGGCGACGACCTCGATTTGCTGCTCAAATCCGCCAACGAAATCAGCAGGGTGCTCGAAGCGATTCCTGGCGCAGCCGACGTGAAGGTCGAGCAGGTCACGGGGTTGCCGATGCTGACGATCGACCTCGACCGCGACGCGATGTCGCGTTACGGCATTAACATCGCCGACGCGCAGGAAATCATCGAAATTGCGCTCGCGGGCAAAACGGCGGGGCATGTGTTCGAGGGCGACCGCCGATTCCCGCTCGTCGTGCGTCTGCCCGAACACGACCGCACCGACATTGAGGCGATCAAACGCATCCCGATTCCGTTGCCAGCGGACAAAAGCGGGCACGCGGAACAGGCGCTCTTCGGAGTCGCCGACAACCCGACGCCGTCGTTCATCCCGCTCAGCGCCATCGCACGGTTCGAGCAAGCGCCAGGACCGAACCAGGTCACTCGCGAAAACGGCAAACGCCGCATCGTCGCGTCGTGCAACATACGCGGGCGCGACATCGGCTCGTTTGTCGAGGAGGCGCGCGCTAAAATCCAGGCGCAGGTGAAACTGCCCGCAGGTTACTGGCTCGAATACGGCGGGCAATTCGAGCAGTTGACTAGCGCGAAACAGCGGCTGCAAATCGTCGTGCCCGTCGCGCTCGCGCTGATTTTCATTTTGCTGTTCATCTCGTTCGGGCAGGCGAAGGACGCGCTTCTGGTGTTCACGGGCGTGCCGATGGCGTTGACGGGCGGCATATTATTTATATGGCTGCGCGACATTCCGCTTTCCATTTCGGCGGGCGTCGGGTTCATCGCGCTGAGCGGCGTCGCGGTGCTCAACGGGCTGGTGATGATTACGTTCATCAACCAGTTGCGCGAGCAGGGCGTGAAACTCGACGAGGCGATTGTGCGCGGCGCAATCACGCGGCTGCGTCCTGTGCTGATGACAGCGACGGTTGCGGCACTGGGATTTGTCCCGATGGCGATTGCGGCGGGACGCGGCGCGGAAGTGCAACGCCCGCTCGCCACCGTCGTCATCGGCGGCGTCATTTCCTCGACGTTGCTGACGTTGCTTGTGCTGCCGTGCCTGTACAGAATTTTCCACGCAAACGACAGTCAACCCTCAAAGGAAACCACATGAAACACACCGCCCTCTGCGCGCTGTTGCTCAGCGCCATCGCCCTCGTGGCGCTTGCCGACGACAAACCTAAAGCCGTCGCTGGACCGAAAGGAGGCAAAATGCTCGACAACGAAAAACCGCGCGCCGAGTTTTTCGTGGACAAGGACCGCAACGTCGTCATCACATTTTACAACGACGAGATGAAGCCCGTCGCCGCCGCCGAGCAGGTCGGTCTCGTCTGGGCGGAGCCGAAGGAGGGGGCGCGTGCGCCTGCAACTGCAAAAAAAGGACGGCGTGCTTGTCTCCGAAAAGCCGCTTCCTGCGGGCAACGATTACAGCGTTGTGGTGCGCCTCGCAGCGAATTCCAATTCCAAGCCGCAAAGTTTCAAGATCAACTTCAACACCGACGTGTGCGACAAGTGCAAACTCACCGAATACGCCTGCACTTGCGAAAGTCACGATCACGACCATGACCACAAGCATTAGGTCGAGCGAACAATTGGCAAATAACCGCCGTTCGGCGGAAAAGAATCAGTTTGTTTTCCACAGAGTTGCGGGCGTTGGGACGTTCCGATACAAAAACTAAATGCTTCTGCGCACACAACTGAGCCGTTTGTTCGGATTGTCGCTGGCGGCGGTCATCGCGTTCACGAGTGCGGTCGCCGCACAAGACGCGCCGAAGAAGGACGCTGACGCGCCCGAACAAAAATCGCCGCAGGACACATCGAAGCCCGCGCAGAAACCGAAGTCGGCGGTGCCTAGCTGACCCGTGTGACCAGGCGAAGGCCGCGCCGTCCGTGGGACTGGCGATCAAGACGGAAAGTGCAACTTCAGCGCGCGCTATATTGAAGGTGTGATTGACCGCGCCACGCTGCGGCTGACGCTGGCGTATCAATTCCACCCGAAGTTCTCCGCGGGCGCGGAGGTGAACCCGCTCGAACCTGACGCGACCGCCATCGCCAACTGGCGCATCGTGGATGAGCAGGAGGTTTTCCCCGCTATCATCGCGGGCACGAGTTCGGACCGCATCGGTTCGCCGCACGGTCAGGCGTTTTTTCTCACCGCGAGCAAATCATTGGAGCCGTGGACACATCTGCCGCTCGCGCCGTATGCAGGCGTTTCGTATGGCACATATCGTGACGACGTGCGTCCCATCGCGGGTTTGATCATTACGCCGCTCGACTGGCTGTCCACGACCACGATTTACGACGGGCGCAACGTCCACCAACTGCTGAACTTCAACGTGAACAATCACCACACCGTGAGTTTGCTGTTCATCCAGGGAAAACATTTCGGCGTGAGTTACAGCGTGAGATTTTGAGGTCGTTGCCCGCTCCGCATTTATGTTTTTTTAAATTACGAAGGAAAGGACGCCACCCAAGGCGTCCATTCGAAACTCCCGATTGATTTTGATTCACAACGAGCGAACTGGATTGCATCCTAGCTTTATCGTGAAATTTACCTGTCGAAAAGGACACGAGTGGGAGTTGACGGCTGAGGAATTTCGAAAAAGCAATAGCGAGATACTGACTTGTCCTCGATGCGGCGCAGAGCCAAAGCCCTTACCTGAAGCGCCATCACGGGGGATGATTTTCGCGGCAGCACTAGTCGGCGGAATTGCGGTGAGCACAATCGCTGGACTTTTCATTTCACCTTGGGTCGTTTCTTACGAATTTCCGCTCGGTTTGGAACGTTTCTTCAGTTTTCCTTTCTGGGGAGCGATGCCTGGGGCGATCATCGGTTTTATCCTTGGTTTGTCTTGCGTTTTGGGTCCAAGAAAAAAGTTGAGCCACCTTTTTGCTCTGGCAATTGGCTTGGGGATTCTGGTTGGGATTTCGTTTGCGATGTTTTTTAAAGTTTCTCTTGTTATCTTTGTCATCCCCTCTGTCCTCGTTGCGACACTTACGGGATTGTTCGTCGAGGTTGCAGAACGTCTGCACGGTCGCCGTCACTCCTGACTGCTCGTCGGGCGCATCTTGACACTGGAGCCGGTGGCAGTTGATGAAAAGGCGCTCAACGGGTTTGTAGGGCGCGAATGCCCCGGTGCGGGGTTTCGCGCCGCCGTCTGCCATCGTGGCGCCGTCAAGGGAAAAGGACACGGCGCGAAACCCAGCCCTCCGCAGACTGCGGGCGGGGCATTCGCGCCCTACCACCACGCGGTATCGCTCTGCATGGCTACAGTATCAAGATGCGCCCCTGCTCGTCTCTCCTTCCGTGAACAGCTAGCGCCCGTTAGTCAGCTTGTGCTATCCTTCTCTTGGAATGGCGACAAAAACCGAAATGCTTTCCGTGCGCGGGATGAGTTGCACGAATTGCGCGAGCAAAGTCGAGCAAGCCATTGGCAAACTCGCGGGCGTGCAGTCATGCTCGGTGAATTTCATGACGGGGAACGCTTCCGTGACGTTCGACTCGGCGGCGCTCAAGATGGAGCAAATCGAAGACGCCATTCGCGATGCGGGCTATCAAGTCGCGCCGCCCGCCGAATCCGCCGACAAAAAATCCAAATGGCGCGAGTTTCTCCCTGTCATCGGCGTCGGCGTGTTGTTGATTGCGGGGGCGATCCTGGGCGCGACGCTCGGTAAGACTGACGCATTCGCGCAATGGGGTTCCACCGCGCTTATCCTCATTGCCACGGCGCTCGCCTCGATCCCGATCTTTCGCAAGGCAGTCGGTTCACTGCGCCAACGAAAACTTGACGCGGACGTGCTGGTCTCGATTGCCATTATCGCGGCGGCGAGCATCGGCGAATTCTTGGCGGCGGGAGAAGTCGCCCTCATCATGATGCTCGGCGAGCACCTCGAAGCGTTCACCGTCGAGCGCGCCCGCAAATCGCTCGGCTCGCTGCTCGCGCTCACACCGCCCACCGCGCGGGTGAAACAGGGTTTGGTGGAAAAGGAGATTCCAGCCGCGAACCTAAAGATTGGCGACGAACTCATCGTGCGTCCTGGCGAACGTATCGCGGCGGACGGTGTCGTGGTGTCGGGCGAAAGCGACGTGAACCAGTCCGCCATCACGGGTGAATCCATGCCTGTTCTCAAGTTCGTTGGCGACGAAGTTTTCGGCGGCACGCTCAACACGGAGGGCGCGCTCACCATCCGCGTCACCCGAGCGGGCGCGGACACGACCGTGTCGCGCATCGGGCAACTCGTCGCAGCCGCGCAACAAAAACGCGCGCCCATCCAACGCGCTTGCGACCGTTACGCGGCGTGGATGATTCCGTTGATGATCACGCTCGCCGTGCTCACCTACATTTTTTCAGGCGAAATCACCCGCGCCATCACCGTGCTCATCGTTGCCTGCCCCTGCGCGTTGATTCTTGCCACGCCGACCGCGGTAGTCGCTGCCATCGGACGCGCGGCTCACGAGGGCGTGCTCATCAAGGGCGGTGAATATCTCGAAGCGGTGGGCAGGCTCAACGTCATCGTTTTCGACAAGACAGGCACGCTGACTCGCGGCGAGTTGCGCGTCACGGACATTCGGAGGTTTTGCGAGCACAGCGAGGACGAATTGCTCGCGCTCGCGGCGGTCGCGGAAAAACTCAGCGAGCATCCCGTCGGGCAGGCGATTGTCCGCCACGCGGCGCGCAACGGAACAACCATCGCCGAACCTGTTGTGTTCAAGTCGCATCGCGGACGCGGCGTGACGGCGGAACACGCGGGGCGCAAGTTGGTGGTCGGTCAGCCCGCGTGGATGCGCGAATCGGCAGTCGCGGTTTCCGAGCCAGTGACGACGCACGTGGACGAACATCGCGAGCAGGGACACACGACGGTCGTGGTCGCGCACGATGGCGCGGTCTGCGGCACGATTTGCATCGAGGACACGTTGCGCGAAGCGGCGGACCACGCGGTCAGCGAATTGCGTCGGCTCGGCGTGGAGAAAATCGTGATGATTACGGGCGACCACCCGAAGGTCGCCGTGGAAATCGGCACGCGCGTCGGCATCAGCGAAGTGAAGGCGGAAGTGCTGCCCGAGGAAAAGGCAAAATGGGTCGAGCATTTCAAGTCGAACAACGGCAACCGCACGATGGTGGCGATGGTGGGCGACGGCGTGAACGACGCGCCTGCGCTCGCGACGGCGGACGTGGGCATCGCGATGGGTGTGAGCGGGACGGATGTGGCGCACGAAGCCGCGCACGTCGCGTTGATGTCCGACGACATCCGCAAAATTCCCTATGTCGTCTCGCTGTCGCGCCGCGCGCTGCGCATCATCAAACAGGGGTTGGTCTTCGCGCTGGCTTACAATGTCGCGATGGTGGCGCTGGCAACCCACGGCGGTTTCAATTGGCACGATATGCACGTCTATTTCGGTCCTGTGCAAGGCGCCATCGCGCATCAAGCGAGTTCGATTTTGGTGGTGTTAAACGCGATGAGATTGTTGAGGAAAGGGTAGGGCGCGACCGCTGGGCGCGCCGACCTTCTTTTCATGTTAAGCGTCTCGAGTGCAACGTCAAAGTTCAATTGGAGGGCCACGCTCCGTCGGGGCGCATCTTGACACTGGAGCCGGTGGCAGTTGATGAAAAGGCGCTCAACGGGTTTGTAGGGCGCGAATGCCCCGCTGCGGGGTTTCGCGCCGCCGTCTGCCATCGGGGCGCCGTCAAGGC
>Ga0187892_10009573_pt1 | contig 12691 bp, 10 predicted proteins | sample MA1701073metaG_FD_139345 | JGI IMG/M metagenome (GOLD analysis project Ga0187892, IMG submission 139345) | Bio-ooze microbial communities from a basaltic lava cave in the Kipuka Kanohina Cave System on the Island of Hawaii, USA - MA170107-3 metaG ...
GGCAGGGGGAACAAGGGTGCAAGGCGGCTCCATTGGTGATCATTCAGATCCGTTGGGTACGCTCGTCGGGGTTGTGTTTCCATCCCCCAAGGCTATCCGATCCATTTTCAAAACGCTCTCTTATGCTTCTTCTGCGCTTGGGGTTCCTGTTCTGGTTATTCCTTGGCTTCTCGCTTCCCTGTTTTGCTGGCGACTCCGAGTTGGCTGCGCTTGAGCGGCAGATACACGATCTTGTAAATTCTCATCGACAGGCAGTAGGGCTAAGCCCACTCAGGTACAACCAAGAGATTGCGAACATTGCTCGTCGGCATAGCCAGGATATGGCAACTGGACGCGCAGGAGTTGGCCACCAGGGGGCGGATGAGCGCCACAACGATTTATTCCGCAGCATCTCATCATCCAAGGAGTTTGCCGAGAATGTTGGTGGGAATAGCTATGCTTCATCTCGGACCGCCTATGAGGCGGTTGAAGGATGGCTGAAGAGTTCTGGTCATCGACAGAATATTGAGGGCAACTTTAACCTCACAGGGGTTGGCATCGCCCAATCTGCCACCGGGCTCTACTTCTTTACGCAAATCTTTCTCACGACCAGTGAAACGAAGCCAAATCTTCCTGGGCGCAGTCACGCAAAGCGCCCGGCAGTTGAGGGAACACGAGAGCAACGCCAAGAGGTTCAGGAGCCGCCCCGCAACGAGCCTGATCCCCGCCACAGAGCAGGGCGGAAGCGGGTGCGTGGCGGATGGGAGCAGGACATCGAACCGGAGCGCTAGCGGAGCAGGGGGATTGTGCGGCTCGGAAACGCTAGTGTCATCTGTAAAATGTAAAAATCTGAACTTACGGTTCCTGTCCGTTCATTGAACCCCTGGTTGCAGGTTCCCCACCGAAGCCGCCGAGAGCCCACCGCAGCACGTTCTGGTCGCTCTGGGGGCGCGGACGTCTGGCCGTAAGGGCAATGCAGCTTCCACCTCCTCCGCGAGATCAAATCCTACCTACTCCCACCAGCATCGCCAACTGGCACGAAATCTGTCAGAGTTTCAATTCCCACACCTTCATCATCCAGCCTCGGCAGACGCCATGCTTCCTCCTTGTGTTCTATCTCCCCATAACGACAGCGAGAGAGGGAGTGCTTGATCTTTTCTCGGGCTTGCTTTACAAAAACCGACTGACGCGTCGGTTTGTTTTTATGCGGACCTTATTCCAACAAGCTCGATCCTCGGATCGGTATCAGCACATTCTCGATGCCGCGTTGCAGGTCTTCTCGCGCCGAGGGTACCGCGATGCCAGCGTCGATGACATTGCCGGGACCGCGCAGACTTCCAAGGGCGGCATCTACTTCCATTTTCCCAATAAGGAAGCGATCTTTTTGGCGCTTCTGCAACGAACGGCGACACGACTCCTGGAGAAAATCGAAGACGCGGCGGCGTCTACGGACGATCCGATCGTCAAAGCTGACGCCGCCTTGCTGACAGTCCTGCGTACCTTCGTCCGTCACCGTGCTCTCGCCCGCCTGTTCATGGTTGAGGCGCTGGGCGCTGGACGTGAGTTTCATCAACGCATGGCGGAGATCCGTAATGACTTCACCATGATTATCAAGCGGCATTTGGACAAAGCTGTGGAAGAGGGGGTGATTGCACCGATCGATACAGAAATCGCCGCGCGGGCGTGGTTCGGATCCCTGAACGAAGTCATCACGCAATGGATTTTGTCCGGGCGACCCAAAGACCTGGAAGATGCGTACGCTGTCCTACGGATCTTTTTGTTGCGTAGCATCGGAGTACAGGACCCCGTTCCTCACGCAAGGCGGAAACGATGAGCACCTCTTTCCCGTCCGCGGATATTGTCCATCGGTTACATCACCTTCTGGAAGCTGGTCAGCAGGAAGCAGTGCGACACGATCACTCCATTCTTGTCAGCCTCACTGTGGAAATTCCCCCTGTGGAACCCGCCATGTTGTTTGGCCGGGGACCGATCCACGAACGTATCTTGTGGGAGCAGCCAAGCCGGAAGTTCGCGATAGTTGCTTTCGGTGCGGCTACACGGCTGAACGGCCACGGCAAAGAACGTTTTTCACAGATCACTGTTGGCTGGCGTGCTCTCGTGTCCCGAACTTTTGGAGACTCGACGCCCTCGTGTCCTCTCTCTGCCCCTATCAGCCTGAGCGGCTTCGCGTTTGACCCTACGTGTCAGTCAGACCCTGGCTGGGAAGAGTACCCCGATGCGTTGTTAGTGGTTCCACACCTCTTGTTCATTTCTTATCAAGGGTCGTCCTGGCTTGCTGTGAACGCGCTAGTGACGCCTGCTTGTGACAGACAGACTATTATTGATGGCGTGATCAGCACGCTGCGTGCGCTCTCTCTGGAAGACCCGGCGGCAAGAGGAGATGAGCAAGCAGAGCGTATAATGGTCCAATACGGTGAAACTCAGTCTACTCGCTGGAAGAAGGCAATCGTTTCCATCACCAACGAAATTGAGCATGGAACGCTTGAGAAGCTCGTGCTCGCGCGGCAAGTGACTGCTCACGCTTCTCGCTCGATTGATTCAGGTTCCGTCATCCATCGACTGCGTAACGGCTATGGCCATTGCACGGTCTTCGCCTTCGCGAGCACCCGGAGCTGTTTTGTGGGAGCAACGCCGGAGCGTCTCGTTCGTTTGGAGGGAACAACCGTGCAGACGGACTGCTTGGCCGGATCGACACGCCGGGGCACTACGCCTGACGAAGACCGTATGCTCGGCGAGACGTTGCTTGCGAATCACAAGGAGCGACGTGAGCACGCGCTAGTGCGGGGCGCGCTCCACGAGGCGCTGACGCCGTTCTGCGCGCGTCTGACCGTTCCAGATACGCCGAGCTTACTCCGCATGCCGAACGTCCAGCATCTGTACACGCCTCTGGAAGGGGTACTCAAGGAGGCAGGTGATATTTTTGGACTCGTCGAGAGGCTGCATCCCACGCCGGCCACAGGAGGTCTGCCGCGGGAAACGGCGCGCTCCCTCCTCCGGGCCTATGAAGACTTTGAGCGTGGCTGGTATGCCGGCCCGGTCGGGTGGGTTGATGGACGCGGCGGCGGTGAGTTTGTGGTAGCGATCCGGTCGGCGTTGCTTCGTGGCCGCGACGCCCGGCTCTACGCTGGGTGCGGCATCGTGAGCGGTTCAGACCCGGACCGTGAGTATCAGGAATCCTGTCTCAAGTTGAGGCCAATGCTATGGGCGCTGAACGGCAAGGTAATGTAATAGGAAATCATTCCCTACGTCTGTTCGTTGGCGCTTTTGTCGACGAGTTGGCTCGCTCTGGCGTCTTTCATGTGTGTCTCTGTCCAGGCTCGCGTTCCACGCCGTTGGCGCTACTCCTGCGTAAGCACCCGTCTATCACCGTTTGGACCCATCTGGATGAGCGTTCAGCCGCCTTTTTTGCCTTAGGAATGGCGAAGGCGCTGCAAGAACCTGTTGCCGTTGTTTCTACCTCAGGGACAGCGGCAATGAATTTTGCTCCCGCCGTTGTCGAGGCGTATTACGCGCGTGTCCCCTTGCTCGTGCTAACGGCAGACCGACCGCCGGAACTCCGTCATATCGGTGCGCTCCAGACCATTGATCAGGTGCGGTTGTTTGGCTCCCATGTCAAATGGTTCGTGGAGCTACCGCTCCCGGACGCCTCGGAGGAGACGATTCGCTATGCCCGTCGTATTGCTTGCCGAGCGGTGGCGACGGCGCGCGCGGACAGAGCCGGTCCTGTCCATATCAATTGCCCGTTTCGCGAACCCTTAATCCCAAACGGGCAACCTTCGCTGCCTGCAGACCGTGGTGGTCCTTCTGTGTCTATTATTCACACGCCACGCCGACCGAACTCCGCTGAGCTAACCGACTTGGCCGCTGAATTACGCGCGATCAGATGCGGGCTCATCGTCTGCGGCCCGCAGGATGATGCGCAGTTTCCTATCGCTGCGGCGCGATTGGCAGAGGAGTTGGATTGGCCGCTGTTGGCAGACCCGCTCTCGCAGATGCGCTGCGGCATTCACCACAATCAGCAGGTTATCGATAGTTACGATGCGTTCTTGCGCACCGGAGAGGCTGCTTGCCGCTTGGCGCCTGAGTTCATCCTTCGCTTTGGCGCAACGCCAGTGTCGAAACCGCTCCTCATGTACTTACAGCGGCACGCCGCGTGTCGCCAAATTCTCATTGACGGAGGCGACGGCTGGCACGATCCTGCCTTGAGTGCCAGTGAGGTGTGTTATACTCATCCACGTTTATTCTGCGAAATCTTACTCCTTGCTCTACACGCGGCGCCCCAACAGTCCCGTTGCAAATCCTGGAAGGAGGACTGGGTAACCGTAGGACGGTGGACCAGAGCGACATTGCAGACATACCTCCGGCAGAGTACGGCCTTCTCTGAACCGCGCATCTTTGCGGAACTGGCTGATCTCCTTCCTCCTGGCGCCACGCTGTTCGCCGGGAACAGTATGCCCGTGCGGGATCTCGATACTTTCTTTCCTGGAGGTACACGAGCCATCCGTTTCCTGGCCAACCGGGGCGCGAGCGGCATCGACGGCGTAGTATCAACGGCGCTGGGCGTGAGTGCTATCAGCCCTGGACCAGTAATACTAACTATTGGTGATCTCTCATTCTACCACGATCTCAATGGGCTCTTAGCGGCGAAACAGCATCACTTGCGCGCGACCATTGTTCTCCTACATAACGATGGCGGTGGGATCTTTTCGTTTTTGCCTCAAGCGCAAGACCAGGAACATTTTGAAGAGCTCTTCGGCACTCCTCACGGACTCGACTTTCGTCCTGCTGCCGAAATGTACGGCTTGAACTACCAGCGACCTGCGTCTTGGGAAGAATTCCGGAACGCGATTCGGCAATCTCTGGACTCTCCGGGGGTGACCTTGATCGAGGTGCGTACAGAGCGCCGCGCCAACGTGGCGTTGCATCGCAGTCTCTGGGAGGCGGTGTCTCAATCCGTGCAGAAATCTATAAGTAACGGAAGATTCCCATGACACGGATCGCTGTGAATGACATCCATCTCAGTGTGGAAGTGCGCTGCGCTGGTCCGGCGTTGCTTCTGTTGCACGGTTTCACCGGCAGTGGCACTACCTGGGCTCCTCACAGCGAAGTCTGGCATGAGTTTACCACTATTGCCGTCGATCTGCTGGGACATGGCCGTTCCGATTGCCCTGCTGACCCCGACCGCTACTGCGTGGAGCACTGCGTGGCGGATTTGCTGACGCTACTGGATCACCTGGATATCCAACGGGCGGCCGTGCTGGGATATTCCATGGGCGGACGGGTTGCTCTCAACCTGGCGCTACACGCACCAGACCGGCTTTGGGCGCTCGTGCTGGAGAGTGCCTCACCTGGGATCGCAGACCCTGTTGAACGAGAAGCTCGGTGCAATAGTAACGCAGCCCTGGCCCAGGCAATTGAGCAAGATGGGATTGTCGCGTTCGTAGACCATTGGCAAGCGCTGCCTCTATTCGCTACTCAAGCCCGTTTGCCGCCTCCTGTCCGTGAAGCGCTGAGACACCAACGATTGAATAATAATCCACAGGGATTAGCTAACAGTTTGCGAGGTCTGGGGGCAGGCAGACAAGAGCCTATACTGCGACGCCTTGGGGAAATGCGGATTCCGACGCTGCTGCTCGCTGGTGCACTGGACATCAAATATTGCGTGCTCGCTGATCAGATGGCAGCGGCGCTCCCTGATAATCGATTACACATCGTTCCGGAGAGCGGGCACGCCATTCACCTGGAGCAGCCCGCGACCTTCGCTGATACTGTCCAGCGGTTCCTTGACTTGTGTTGGCAAAATCAAAGTGAGAAGAAGGAGAATGTGAGATGGGTGTAGCCTGGAAACAAGAATGTCTCTATCAGGACATCCTTTATGAGACGGCCGAGGGAATGGCAAAGATCACCATTAATCGTCCTCAGGTGAGAAACGCTTTCCGCCCGCAGACCTTGTTCGAATTACAAGACGCCTTCGCGCGCGCTCGTGAAGATAACAGCGTTGGGGTGATCATTTTTACTGGCGCGGGAAACGAAGCCTTTTGTTCCGGGGGCGATCAGCGGGTGCGCGGGGAGGGCGGCTATGTGGGAGACGACGGAGTACCGCGCCTAAACGTACTCGAGTTGCAGCGCCAGATTCGCACTCTTCCGAAGGCAGTTATCGCTATGGTCGCGGGGTATGCCATAGGCGGGGGCCATGTACTGCACCTCGTGTGTGATCTCACCATTGCCGCCGAAAACGCCGTGTTTGGTCAGACCGGTCCAAAGGTGGGCAGTTTTGACGCTGGGTACGGCGCAACGTTGCTCGCCCGGATCGTTGGTCACAAGAAAGCGCGTGAGGTCTGGTTCTTGTGTCGCCAGTACTCGGCGCAACAGGTGTTGGAGATGGGCTTGGTCAATGCAGTGGTGCCGTTGGAGCGATTGGAGGAAGAAACCGTGCAGTGGGCGCGCGAGATTTTGGAGAAGAGCCCGACGGCGATTCGTTTTCTCAAAGCCGCTTTCATGGCTGATACCGATGGTCTGGCTGGCCTCCAGCAGTTAGCCGGAGACGCCACTCTGCTGTATTACCTAACAGACGAGGCGAAAGAAGGGCGCAACGCCTTCTTGGAAAAGCGGAAACCCGATTTTTCTCGTTTTCCGAGATTTCCGTGATGGAAACGATATCCGCTCACGAAGCCACTGTAGGGTGGCGGGTGTGGGTGATGGGGGCGCGGCCCGCGACCTTGCCGGCGTCGATTGCTCCGGTGTTGGTGGGGACCGCGGCTGGCGTCCATGACGGTGCTTTCGCCCTGCTCCCATTTCTGAGCGCTCTGATGGCTGCTGTGCTCATTCAGGTTGGCGCCAACCTGGCAAACGATCTGTTTGACTTTGAAAAGGGCGCGGATACAAGCCAGCGTCTAGGGCCGCCCCGGATCACCCAAAGTGGACTTGCCTCTCCCCAGCAGGTCCGTCTGGCAATGATCCTGAGTTTTGGCGTCGCCACGTTGATTGGTCTCTATTTGATCAGCGTCGGCGGCTGGCCAATTTTATTGATCGGTGTATTTTCTATAGCCGCCGGTATCGCCTACACTGGAGGCCCCTGGCCTCTGGGCTATCATGGTCTAGGTGATCTATTTGTCTTCATCTTTTTTGGCCTCGTGGCCGTAATGGGCAGCGCGTACCTGCAAACCAGCGTGCTCAGCCTCACCGCTTTCGCGGCCGCACTTCCGGTCGGATGCCCAGTCACCGCGCTTCTGGTCGTTAATAACCTGCGGGATATTGAGACCGATCAACGTGCGGACAAGCGCACCCTGGCTGTGCGCCTCGGCGCGCCGCTCACGCGAGCGCAGTACACGCTCTTACTGCTGCTTCCCTACGTGCTGGTGACTGGCTTTGTAGCGCGAGGTGTGTTCCCGCAAGCATGCTGGCTGGTCTGGCTTACACTGCCTCTGGCAGCGTCTCTCATTCGTACGGTGGTGCACGGAGCCGAGGGCCGAGCGCTCAACGCCGTGCTGAAAGGCACAGGGCAATTACATCTGCTTTTCAGTCTTGTGTTGGCGGGAGGTCTCATCCTGTGAGAGTGCGCAACCTCGACTGGACCATGTTTCGACTTCCGTTTCGCCAACGGTTTACGACCGTGCATACGGCGTTCACCTGCAGAGAAGGGGCTATCGTACAGCTCTCGACTGACACGGGAGTCGTTGGATTAGGAGAGGCGTCCCCCCTCCCGCAAGACGGTGAGAGCGTGTTGTGGGAGATACAGGCGACGCTCATTAGTGCGAAGGCAGCACTAATCGGCAAAGAATTCGGAGAGATTGAAACGGATCTCATTCAGTTGGATAGGAATCGTTGCACCACAGCCGCTGTACGCTGTGCGCTGGACACTGCGATTTGTGACGTGCTCGCACAAGTGAAGGGGATTTCTGTTGCGGAGTTTTTGGCTCCGTGCGTCAGCCGCACGGTGAACGTGAACGCCACTATAGGGGTGTCTACAACGATCGACGCCGGTCAGGCTGCATGGCAAGCCTGGGTTGATGGTTTTCGTTGCGTCAAGCTCAAGGTGGGCCTGGCTCACACCCTTGGTGAAGAGTGCGAGCGGGTAGCCGCCGTGCGTGCTGCCGTTGGTCCACAGATGAAGCTGCGCCTTGACGCCAACGGTGCGTGGAGCGTCGAGCAAGCGATTCGTACAATTCAGGCGTTAGAAGCGTACGATCTGGAGTTCATCGAACAACCAGTGACTCCAGGTAACGTGGAAGCGATGAAACGAGTGCGGGAAGCAGTGAACACACCGATCGCTGCTGATGAAGACATCACTAGTCTGGACACCGCTCGTCGTATCCTGCAATATCGAGCTGCGCAGATCCTTGTGCTCAAACCAATGGTGATCGGTGGATTGAGGCCGACCCAGAGGATCATGGAGTTGGTACGGGCCATTGGCGCCACGGTCGTTGTGACCACTACGCTGGATACGGGAGTTGGCGCCGCGGCTGCGTTGCATCTGGCAGCGACTCTGCCGCCAGGTAGTCCTGCGTGTGGGCTGGCGACTAGCGATCTGCTTACCAGCGATCTGCTCATACATCCATTGGTAGTGAGTGATGGCCAAATGCGACTTCCTGAGAGACCTGGCCTCGGCGTCGAGTTGGATGTAGCGGCACTGCAGTATTACAGCGCCGACAAAAGAAGGTCGCTGAGAATGTAAAGGGCATTGGCTCAAGAAATCATTTGCTCCGCGTTCACCATTTTCTGAGAGGAGATCACTGTATGTCTCATACCAATATCAACCTGCTTGCAACTCTGGATAAACATATTCAAGAACGTCATCTGCTCACACCCCCTTTTTATCAAGCCTGGCGTGCAGATGCGCTGTCGCTCCGCGCCTTGCAGGAATACAGCAAACAGTATTACCGCCATGTAGAAGCGTTTCCTACGTATGTGAGCGCCGTGCATGCGAATTGTCCGTCTTTGCCGATTCGACAACGCTTGTTAGAAAACCTCAATTCCTTGGGGCTGGCGGATCACTCTACGCCGAAACGCGCAGCGCAGGAGGCGGTCGAACGCTATGGCTGATAGCAGATGGCTAATAGCAAGAATTTCTGACCATCAGCCATGTGCCATCAAGCAAACATAGTGAGCGGGCTCTGTGCCATTATCGCTTCGCCAGAAACGTTTGAGCTTCGGTGAGTTCGGGACGAGTGCCATCAGCGTGGTCACAAAGTGACACGAGCTGTGCATAATAAGTACGTGCCTTTTCTGCATTGCCTGCAAACTGCGCTGCCTGTGCGGCACCGGAAAGCCCATTGAACCGATTTGGCTCGACACGCAGCGACTGCTCGAACTCCTGTAACGCCTGGAGTGGTTGCTGTTCTTCGAGCAACATCTCTCCCAACAGCTCACGTGCCGGTACGATTGGACCCGGCGAGACCGGGTGTTTGTCGGTTGCATCTTCGCGATCGACTGCGGCACGCATGAGTTGTATCGCCTCCTCGTTCTTGCCTTCCGCACGCGCGACCCAGGCGGCGACCACGCGGCTCTGGATCTCCGCCTGCTCTGCCCAATAGCCCTGTTTGGCTGTAACCAAGGCGTCGCGGAGGAACTGGAGCCTTTCCAGGTCCTTTTTGGCAGCGGCGGCATCACCGCTACGGGCAGCACCCAGGGCACGGGCAAAAACCGCTACAGCCTCTGCCTGAGGGAAACGGCTCCAGGGATATTCGTTCGGTTGGAGCGTCAGCGATGCGGCATCGGTCCAGCGGCGGCGTTCGAGCGTATACCGAGCCGGGATAGCCGCAAGAGCGTAGGCTGTGGTCCAGTGGTCTGAGTTGACTTTCCCGATCGCATTCATATCGTCGAAGACCCGCTTGGCCGCGAGGTCCTGTGCGCCTTGCAGGTACGCATATGCGAGATAGTCCATGGCATGCAGCTTATCGTAATGATTCTCCGTGGCAGCAGCGGAGGCACGGTTGGACTCGATCGACTCCTGCCACAACCCCTGTCGCGTAAAAATGTGCGAGGGCATATGCAGGGCGTGCGGAGCTGAGGGAGCGATCTGCGCGTAGCGGCGTGCTGCGGCGAGCCCGCGGTGGGCAATTGGCGAGTGGTCATAACTGTGAATCAAGTAATGCGCTACGCCGGGATGGTTGGGCTGCTCGACGAAGATCTTCTCAAGGATCCCAGCGGCCTTGAGTTGATTAGCGTAAGTCTTATCGGTGGGCAGCGCTGTCACATCAAGGGCGAGGGCGTAGAAAATCGCCGCCTCCCGATCCTCCGGATAACGGAGATAGACCTGTTCCATCGCTTTTTCATAGGCGAGGACGCGGGTGCGGTGATCGACCGTATCCGCATCTTTGTAGAACACCGCGATTGCCGCGATGTAATCGCGCTCGTGCGGAGTCTTGGGCTCTATAGCCTTTGCCTTTTCGATGATAGTCCATCCCTCCTGAAGTGTCTGTGACGCTGGAGGCCAGGTGAAAGGGTTCTGCAACAGAGTCATAGCGTTTCCCCAATAGCTCATGGCACAGCTGGGATCGGTTTGGGAGACGGTAGTGAACGCCTTCGCTGCCTCCGGCCACCAGAAGGAGTGCAGAAGAGCGACCGCGCGTTGGAACTGCGCTTGCGCTTCGGCGTTGCACGAGACGGGAAAGTGCACGGTCCCGAGTTTTTCGGAATCACCGGCTGCATGCTGGTGCTCTTCATGCGCTGAGGTCCAGGTTGGGAGAGAGAGCATGACACAAACACACAACAGACGCTTGGCAAATTGCAAGGTATCCTCCTTTCCTACTACGATTACATCAGTCAGATCACTACGACCAGTGACGTTGTCACACCGTCGGTTTGATGTTGTGGTTCAAACGGAAGAAGTTCGTCGGGTCGTATTTGTTCTTGAGTGCAACGAGCCGCTCGTATTTCTTTGTTCCGTACGTACTACGCAGCTCGGCCTGCCCTTCTTCACTGCTCCGGTTCAGATAGCCTGCACCGGACGAAACCCCTTGCAAGATTGACCACGAGTCCCGCACCCAGGCAATATGCCGGTCCGCTTCCGCTGGATTTGCCCAGATCGGTTCGAGGTAACACTCATACCCCACCGCACGTGAACTGAACGCGGTGTCCTCCTCGCCGATGCGGCTCGTGGCGCCGCCAAGCTGCATAAGATGTAAGTGGGAGAGGGGCGACGTCATGGAGGCCCCACACTCGACGATCGCCTCAATCGCGCCCTCGCTCAGGTCGAAGAGATACATTGATTTCATATAGCTATGGAAACCAGGCGGGACCTGGGCATCGAACATGCTCTGGAGTGTGGCGTATGGCAGAGGTGCAATGAAGTCCGCTGCTGGCGTCCCGAAGCTGCGTAGGGGCCGGAGCACTCTTTCTCCTTCTGCCAAGTCTCCCGTAAAGCATACCGCTGGAGCGAGGATTACTTTTCCATGAAGGTTTGCGGGAAACATCGGATCTACTGGAGCAGTCATGAAAATCAGGAGGACGGTCAACTCGTCCGGCACCGTGGGCAGGTAACCACGGAGAAAGTGCAGAACGTCTTTTGCCTGGTCGAGCGGATAGATCATCGGACCACCCAAGACCTGGGCTACAGGATGCAGGCGGTACTCGAACGACGTGATGATCCCGAAATTGCCCCCGCCACCGCGGACACCCCAGAAAAGGTCTGTGTTTTCGCTCGCACTGGCCGTGAGGAAATTTCCATCGGCGGTAACAACATCAACGGAGAGAAGGTTATCGCAGCTCAAGCCATACTTACGGCTGAGCCAGCCTACACCACCTCCAAGTGTTAGACCGGCAATACCGGTGGTGGAGACTTGGCCCCCCGGTGTCGCCAAACCAAAGGCGGTGGTCTCCCGGTCGAAGTCGCCCCAGGTTGCTCCCCCCTGAGCTTGTACTGTCTTACGCGCAGGATCGACACGCATACCTTTCATCGGACTGAGGTCGATCATCAGACCGCCGTCGCAAACGCCGAAGCCGGCTGCATGATGACCTCCCCCGCGTACAGACACCAACAAGTTGTGCTCGCGAGCAAAGTTCACACAGGAAACGACGTCCGCCGCGCCGACGCAGCGCACGATCAATGCAGGCTGTTTGTCAATCATCGCGTTCCAGATCTTCCGTGCGTCGCTGTAGCCAGCGTCGCTGGGACGAAGCAGTGCGCCACGCAAGCGCGTCTTGAAGTCTTGAATAACGGATTCCTTGAGGACAGTATCCGCGAGAGTCGCCCCCCTCGTTGTGATCGCTCGCTGGTCCGCCATAATGTCCCTCCTTTCGGATTGTCGATTTACAACTGGAAGATTGGCTTATTCCCTATCCCACGGCATGTCGCCCATCTGATTAACCTTCCTGTCAAATCTTGCGATGAACCAGCCGTACATTTCTACCAGTTCATGCCGGTTCTGCTGCGGGCTCCCAGGTCCGATACGGCCCCAGCTGAGTCATTAATCCGGCGGCCAGCAAAGTGGCTACCACAAACCCTCCCAACACCGGACTGTACGAACCTGTTGAGTCAAACCCTATTCCCATCAGCAATGGGCCTATCACCCCACCCAGGGTAAACGCAGCAAAGGCATAGCTGTAGATCTCCCCAAAGGCGCGCAGACCAAAATAGCGACCCACCATGTAGGCCATGATGTCAAATAGTGCGCCCAGAGCCAGACCCCACAGGACTATGGCAACGACCGCCAAGCCTCCGACTGCCCCACTCCACAGCAGGAAAGTCCCC
>Ga0187892_10009574_pt1 | contig 12690 bp, 12 predicted proteins | sample MA1701073metaG_FD_139345 | JGI IMG/M metagenome (GOLD analysis project Ga0187892, IMG submission 139345) | Bio-ooze microbial communities from a basaltic lava cave in the Kipuka Kanohina Cave System on the Island of Hawaii, USA - MA170107-3 metaG ...
AGTCCCTTGATTCGCCACTCCCTCGCCCACAATCCCCAACGTCCACCCGCCTCTGGCCAACGAAGAGCTTGGTAGTGGCCGGAGGGATATTCCTGTTGGGACTCATCGTCATCGTGCAGTATCTCTCCCAGCCTTCCTCGCTCAGCACTCAGTCCTCATTGCTGAGGAGGCGAAGCCTCCATTGCCCCTACCCGACAAGCCCTCGATTGTGGTTTTGCCGTTCACCAATCTCAGTGGGGACCCTAGCCAAGAGTATTTCAGCGATGGGCTCACGGCAGAAATTACCAATACCCTCTCGCGCGTGGCGAGTTTGTTCGTGATTGCTCGCACATCGGCGTTTACCTACAAAGGCAAGGCCGTGAAAGTACAAGACATCAGCCGTGAGCTGGGGGTACACTACGTGTTGGAAGGTAGCGCGAGGAAGACCAACGATCAGCTTCGCATCCTTGTCCAATTGATCGACGGGACAACGGGTGGACAAGTGTGGTCCGAAAGTTATGAACGTCCGGTGAAAGATATCTTTGCCATCCAAGACGAGATTGTGCAGAAGATTGGCACAACGCTCAAATTGCAACTTCCCTTATGGGAGCAAGGGCTGCCCATACGCAAGCGTACGAATAATATGGAGGCATATGATTATTTTCTGCGCGGACTAGACTATTGCTGTCGCTTTACTAAGGAAGCCAATGCCCAAGGGCGGCAACTGCTGGAGCGTGCTATTAAACTCGACCCACAGTATGCGGAAGCCTACGCCCTCTTGGGTTGGACCTATTTCGCAGAGTGGATCTATCAGTGGAATCCAGACCCTCAGAACCTGGAACAAGCCCTTGTCCTAGAACAGAAAGCCATCGCCCTGGATGACACCCTAACCTGGGGCCATAGAACGTTGAGTACAGTTTATCTGTATAAAAAGCAGTATGAGCAGAGCATAGCCGAGGCAGAACGGGCCATCACCCTCGGTCCCAACGAGGCTGATAATTATTCCGCGCTCACTGAGAGTCTGGTTTTAGCAGGACAACCAGAGCGCGCTATTGGCTACGGTGAGCAAGCACTACGTCTCAACCCTCGCTCAATCTCCTTTGCTTACCTGACATTAGGCTGGGCCTATCGCTTCGTTGGTCGGTATGAGGAAGCGATTGTGCACCTGAAGAAATTTCCTGGCCAATATCCTAACCACCTGGGCGCACATCTTCAGCTTGCAGCGACGTATCAGGAGTCTGAAAGGGAGGAAGAAGCACGCGCCGAAGCGGCGCAGGTCCTGCGCCTCAATCCGAATTACTCTTTGGAAACATTGAGGAAGATGAACCTACAAAAAGATCCAGCGTTATGGGAGCGTACCCTTGCCGCTTTGCGTAAGGCAGGGCTGAAGTGAGGAACGAGGGTGGTTCGCGCGGCTTGTGCAGCAGCGCATTGGTCCTCTCTTGTCAGCTAGAGACGTAGGATATGGCGATTCCACCACTCAACGAACACGGTTGGCTGCCCGAGGGCATCCACAACTGCACCCCTGAAGAAACAGCCAAACAATTTGGCATGTTTCAGGGCAGTGACCGGCGACCTCTGTTGTGGGCTAAGTTTGTGGAGTTCGTGCGCGAAGCAAAGGCGTGTGGCTTAATCGACGCGATTTTGGTGGACGGCAGCTTCGTCACTGCCGAACCCACCCGAATGACATCGACCTCATACTGGTGGTGTCCGCAAACCATGACTTTTCGGTGGACTTCCGACCAAGCGAATATAACGTCTTATCTAAGCGGCGAGTCAATCAGCGCTTTGGCTTCGATCTCTTGGTCGCACGTGCCGACTCTGAAGAATATCGTCGTTATGTGGAGTTCTTTCAACAAGTCCGATTGGAACCGAGGCGTAAAAAGGGCATATTAAGGATTCAGCTATGATCACCAACGAAGCCCAACTACAACAAGCCATCGAACAGATTCAACGGCTGTGTCGTGCGCTCGATAGCTTACGGATGGATATCTTGCCAAAGAGTCCGAGGAACTTCGCCATCATGGCTGAGGGGCCGGTGGACGAGATCCGCAAGCTCCAGGCGGACATTGACGCCTACATCGACCGTCTTGAGGCAGTGGACGCGACGGCGTGAGAAGAGAAGTAACTGCTTTCCCTACGATTCGCGTGCGTGCTCAAGCATGTGACGTAGACGCACCTCGTCATCATGCTTGGGCATACTGCACCTCTGCCTCAGCAAGAACCTTGTCGCGGAAATACGGGCTCAAGAACTTTGCTGTATTCAGATCGACCTTTCGACCCCCGAGTAGTTCGGAGAGTTCTATCTCCATACCCGCGAAGCGAATAAGCCCAGGGATATGGTTGGGCTCGAATTCCACCAGCACATCCACATCACTCTTCGGACCGAAGTCATCATGCAACACAGAACCAAAGAGCGCTAATTTACGGATATGATGCGTATGGCAGAACTCAGCAATCCGTTCCTTGGGAACGGTAATTTTCGCCTTGGTATTCATGGCTGCACTTTTTCCAGCAGCACCTTCGCAGAGAATTATTCTCCGGGGAAGAACTCCAGAAAATTGCCCTCATAATCATAGACCACCGGAACCAAGCCAAAGGGACCGCGTTCTTCGCGGCGAATCTCAACATTGTGTTTCTGCGCAATCGCCGCCAGTTGGTCATACGACTTGTCAGTGGTAAACGCGACGTGGCCAAAAGGTTGGTGACGGGTCGGATCACTCTCCGTGAATCCTCCTTGCCAGTGTTTATCCTGCGGCCAGAATTCCAGGTAATCCGCTAACGGATCATGTTGCCCTCGTCCGAAAGTAACGGCTTTTACTCCGGCGGGACGCAGGACCGGTCCAGGATCGGTCACCGTACCGTTCAGTAGTTCTGCATAAAGTGCAGCGGAACGGTCAGGGTCCTTCACGCGAAATGACATATGGAGAAGCGTTGACATAATGATTCCCTCCTTATTCTCGTCATCGTCCCATCTCAATGGGTCTTCCTGTGCCCAACCCTGTCGTACCCTCCTCTTTCTTGTAACGTCCTCCTTACTATGCCAAAGTAGGCTTCGCGCGCAAGAGAAGCAGTGTATGAGGAAACCTCTATGCAGCAACAAGGAGGAGCTATGCACCCTCTTCAACGTTTCAAAGCTCACAGTTTATTTTTCTGTACGATCGCCCTCTTCACTTTTTTGCTGAGATGGGAAAGTTACGGTGCAGCGGAGGAGATGGTCTCGCCCGTTTGTCACGCCCCGGAGGAAGGAATTGTCTCGCGCGCAGTCATGGAGCGGCCAGTGGCGCTGACAGCAGCCTCGGGCCGCTTACACCAGAAAGTCAGTACGAGCTCGAAGGAGGCCCAAGCGTATTACGACCAAGGCTTTGCGTATTTGGCGTCCTATGTTTGGATCGAAGCAGCTCGCTCATTCTATGAGGCGCTACGGCGGGATCCACAACTCGCTATGGCCCATCTGGGGCTGGCAAAAGCCTACACTGGGGCCGAAGCGCCTGTCGAAGCGCAAGTGCATCTGCAAAAAGCGCAAGAGCTAGTTGAGACAGGGAAAGTCACCCCCAAGGAAGCCAAATGGATCGCTCTCGCGGTACAACAGACTGAAGCTCTCAACGCTCCTACTGACGAACGTGCGGCGAAGCATGAGGCCTATAAGCACGCTGTCGATGAGCTTATCACTCTCGATCCGAGCGATCCGCACGCGTGGGTGTTGCGTGGGAATGCCGAGGAACCAGGAGTGTGGGGGCGTGGTCAGGTTGGTGGCGTCGGGTCGATTGCCTATTATGAAGCGGCGCTGCAGCGTGATCCCAACCACTTTGCGGCCCACCATTTCTTGGTCCATTCCTACGAACGTATCGGCCATCACGCCATCGCGGCGGAACATGGTCGTAAATACGCTGCTGCTGTCAAACAGGTGCCGCATGCCTCCCACATGTATGCCCACGTGTTACCGCGCGTTGGCAAATGGCAAGAAGCGCTGAAGCAACTGACACTCGCGGACCATCTCGAGCGGGATTACTACAGCGCCGAGAAGATTTCCGCCGGTCAAGACTGGCATCACGGTCACAATTTGCACTTACTCGGGACAGTCCAGCTACGCTTAGGCAACGAAGCAGAAACGGAGCGCTTGTTCCAGGAAGCGTTTCACTTACAAGATTACGGTCGGCGGTCGGGATATTACAGCAGCCCGTGGATCGAGTACCTGTTGGCACGCGGACGCTACGAGGAGGCCTTGAGCGCAGCGCAAGAGGTGGAGAAACGTCCGTCCGCAGCCGCACGCTTGATCGGCGCCGCGTTACAGGGAGAAGCCCTTGTCGCCCTGGGTCGCATTGAAGAAGCGCAGCAGGCGCACGCGCGAGCGAAGACAGCAGCAGAAGCCTACGTGCAAGACGCTCGTAACACACCGTACGAGTCTTTTTCTTCCCGTTTCACGGAACCGTTCTTGAAGACCCTGGAAGGAGAAATCGCCCTACATGGGGACAACCCGACGGCTGGGGAAGAGATGCTAGTGAAAGTCGCCGATGGGTTTGCCACAAGTCCGTTGCTCGACGCGTGGGCGGTGGGACTGCTCCATCTACAGCGCGTGACGGTTCATGCCCGCCAGGCTGGGAGAACAGCACTCGTAACAGCGCTAATCGAGCGCGTGCGTAAAATCGACCCGGAGTTCGCGGAGAAAATGTTGGCCTCTACCACCGTCGTGATGGCGCGCTGAGGACCGTGCCAGTACCGGCGTGAAGGATGACAATGGACCAGCATCGCGGAGTTTTCAAGGCTATACAAATATCTCTTATAGTTATGTTCATGGGAGCACTCCAGGCTTCCGTTCCTCTTGCAGCCCAGCAAAGTCCCTCCCCTGAGCAACGCTTGCAGGAACTGGGCCTCACACTGCCTGCTCCGGCCCGACCGGTGGCGAATTTTGTCACTGCCGTGCGGACTGGCAATCTCATCTTTCTTGCCGGCCACGGCCCGTGTGGTGAAGCAAGCGAGAACGTCAAAGGAAAAGTTGGTAAAGAGCGAACGATCGAGGAAGGCTATGAAGCGGCGCGGCAAACGGCGCTCTGCCTCCTCGCGACCTTAAAATCCGAGATCACGGACCTCAGCCGCGTAAAGCGTGTCGTTCGTGTCTTTGGCATGGTCAATGCCACGGACACTTTTGATCGGCATCCGCAAGTGATCAACGGGTGCTCGGATCTGCTGGTAGAAATTTTCGGGGACCGCGGGAAACATGCGCGTGCCGCAGTTGGTATGTCTTCCCTGCCGTTTAACTGGACGGTGGAGATTGAGATGGTCGTAGAGTTGATGGGGCCATGACTGTTCAGCTTTATCCCCTCTCCCTCGCAATCTCCGTAATCGCCCCCAGTAAGGTATCAATTTGTTTTGTCGTGACCATAATATGAAGTGAGGCACGATTCACATCCCACCCGATCTCCTCGTGAGTTACATTGCGCAGATAGATACCATGACGTTCCCAAAGCAGATCGACTAACTGCGTGGTCGGCACGCCATTTACGGTAAAGGCCACCAGGGCGCAGCTTAACCGTGGATCATCGGCAGAGTACACCTCGACACCGTTAATAACCCGCAACCCGTTCATCAGCCGCCGCGCCAGATAGCGATCGCGCGCCTCAATCGCTTCCGTTGTGATCAGATTGTGAAAATCTAACGCGGCATTCACCGCGAATTTCGCCGGATAGTCAATCGAGCCGTGGTACTCGTACTTTGCCGCACCGACACAGGCATCCGCCATCGTTTGTGGTGGCGGCTGACCATACATCGTCTTGCCGTTGACAGCGCCGGCGAACATTGTCGGCCAGACGCGATCGAGCATCTCTTCGCGCACATAGAAAAAGCCAGTGAACATAGAGGCAAGAATCCATTTGTGACATGCCCCTGCATACATGTCACACCCCAGATCATGCAGGTCGAACTTCATCATCCCCGGCGGCTGGGCGCCATCGACCAGCGTAATCACGCCTTTGGAGCGTGCCAGGGCACAAATCTCCTTGACTGGCAGGACACAGCCATCGGTGTAATTCATATGGCAAAAGCTCAGCAGTTTTGTCTTTGGCGTTAGCGCGGCGTCAAACGCTTGCAGCAGCTCGTCAGGATTCTTCGGCGGATGGAACTTGCGGTCAGCGAGGTCGATGATACGGACAGACAACCCCTCTCGTGCCGCACGCAGCATGATGGGATTCCCGCCGCCAGGATGATCATGATTGGTAAAGACGATTTCATCTCCTGGCTTGAGATCAACCCCGAGCGTGCCAAAAATCATCCCTTCCGTCGTGTTACTGGTAAACGCCAGCTCTGAAGGTTTAGCACCAATGAACGCCGCTAACTTGCTCCGCAACGCATCAAGGAACGCTTTATTGCACCCCGTTTTGGTGAACCCGAAGTAATCTGCGTTGACACTGTTGAGCGCCTCAATCTGCGCCAGATGAACACTGCGGGGAGACGGCCCACGCGTACCGGTGTTCATATACGAAAGGTTCTTTCGCAGCAAAAACTCGCTCGCCACTAACTCCCAGTAGCGTTCGTCATCAGGAGCAGCCCCTTTCCCCAGGTCGGGTTGTGTTGCAGGCGGAGTGGCGAAAGCGTGAGAAGCAAACGGCAAAACAACGAGAGCCGTGGCACTCCCAAGCAGGCGGTCCAAAAACCCGCGGCGTGAAACTTGTCCTAATCCGTGCAGGTCTTGAAAGCGAGAGTGGAAATTAAAGGGAGACTCCTCCAGGCTTCCCATAAAACCTCCTCACACAGTGCCCATAACGAGAGCCGCAGGTTAAAGCTTATATTTGCAGGCGCAGCCCGGGTGGGGACTGGGGGAAAAGGGAAAGAGAAAGGATGTTCTTCCTCATAAGTTCCTTTTCGCCGTTTGCCCATTTCGCCATTTCGCCTTTTTCCTCTTATCTGACTCGCACAAACTTTTGCAACGAATGACAGTCGAGCGGAACCAGCCCTCGTTTGCCGCCGGCACTGTAGTTTACTTCACTCACATACAGATCTCCACGCGAATCCGCCCAAATACCGTGCGGCGCAAAGAAGTTTCCTGGCGCACATCCATCTGCCTCACCGAAATGGGTCTGTACCTCGCCGTCTAACGTCAGCACACTCACCCGTGCATGTGGAGCATGGGCGGGAAACGACCGACCTGGCATGACGCCAGCGCGGAAGCCCAATTCCGCCACGTAGAGATTCTCATTTGCGTCGATATAGAGGTCATCTGGGCGATGGACATGGGTCCACTCGGTCACATAATCTCCTTGACCAGTAAAAATCTGTACACGCGAGTTTTCACGATCGGCCACGTACACCTTTCCCCGTCGATCAACCGCAATCGCGTGCGGAAGATTGAACTGTCCAGGACCCTTCCCCGGCGCACCCCACGAAAACAGCAGTTCTCCGGCAGGAGAGAAGATGTGCACCCGGGCATTGCCGTAGCCATCGGCAACGTACAGGTTGCCATTCGGTCCGAGGGCAACGTTCGTCACCATGTTGAACGGCCCGGCAGCCCGCTGTACCGGTACGTCCCACGCTTTGAACCCTGTCTCTGATGGTTGATCTTTGTTCCCAAGGGTTTGCAGTAACTTTCCCTCTGGGGTGAAGATGCGTACTGTATGGTCAAAGTTGTCCGCACAGTACACACGGTCATCCGGTCCAATGAAAATACCGTGTGGATTGGTGAAGACTCCCTCTCCCCACGCATTGAGAAACTTACCCTCACGGTCAAAGATGATCATCGGATGCGCACCACGATTGAACGCATACACCCGATCTTTGGAGTCGGTCGCCACACCGGCCACTTCGACAAACGACCATCCTTCCGGCAATTGCTCCCACCCTTTGACCACTTCGTATTCAAGCTTGTTGCGTCCTAATGCCATAGCCAGTCTCCTCCTTGTTTTCCTTCCTTTAGCCCACTACCATAGGGAACGCGCAGAGAGAAGCACAAATAGTTGTCCTTTCGTTCTTTACCAAGGGGAAGAAGGAAGCTGTGTCAACTAATCTCATCCCTGGTTTTCGGTAATCTCCATGACGAATGCTTGGTTCCCCCGTAGCAGCACCTTAGGATTCGGTCTCGCACTTGCCATTGTCGTTGTCATCGGAGTTGCCTCGTCCCAAAGCATCAAACGCCTTACCGAAACCGCAACACAAGTAGTTTATAGTAATACTATTGTCACGTCTCTCGAAGCACTCCTATCTCAATTGGAGGAGGCACAACATGGAGTCTATGGATATGTCATCACCAAAGACCGTCGTGATCTCGGATCAAACGACGCTACAATTACTATCAAGCGACAAATAGAGAAACTCCGTCAATTGTTCCGAGAGAATCCGGAATATCAACTTCGCCTCGACCGTATTACTCTCCTTGTCGATAAAACCCTCGACAAGATGAAGGAAGAGATTGCCCGTCAGACGAATCGCGACACAGAAGCGACAACATCACTACCCTATCAAGAAGAGACGAAAAAAGACCTTGAGGAGATTACTCATACTATTGGAGATATGGCACGTGAACAAGCAATGGTGCTCGCGAGCAGTATAGAAGCGGCAAAGAAAAGGTCCACAATCATGCTGGGCATTATTGCGTTTGGCAATTTCTCAGCCGTTGCCCTGGTGCTCGCCGGAATCTTGATCGTCCGTCGTGAACTCACCGCCCGTCAACGAGCCGAAGAAGAGGCCCAGAAAGCCACGGTCGCTGCGGAAGTCGCCAATCGTGCGAAGAGCAGCTTCTTAGCGACCATGAGTCATGAAATCCGCACCCCGCTTAATGCCATCCTCGGGATGGACGATCTCCTGACAGAAACGTCACTCACTGTAGAGCAGCGGGAGTATGTGCGGATTTCTCGCACGGCCGGGGATACGCTGCTCAACCTGATTAGCGATATTCTTGACTTCTCAAAGATCGAAGCTGGTCGCCTCGACCTTGAAGCGATCCCTTTTGACCTGCGTGAGGTGTTGGAAAGCACAAACGAGTTTATGGCAGTGCGCGCCCACGTCAAAGACCTCGAATTCTCCTGCCGTCTGGCACCGCAAACCCCGACAGCCTTAATTGGCGACCCAGATCGTCTCCGACAGATTCTCGTGAACTTACTAGGAAATGCCATCAAATTCACAGACCAAGGCGAGATTGTCGTTGAGGTGCATCCCCTTAACGCCAAGGGAAAAAGTGTGGCACTCACCCCCCCGCCTCAGAACTTGCGAATCGACCTCACGACCGCTTGTATTTTGCAGTTTTCCGTGCGTGATACCGGAATCGGTATCTCACCCGACAAGCTTCAGGTGATTTTTGAGAGTTTCACCCAGGCGGACTCTTCAACAACGCGCCGCTACGGCGGAACAGGATTGGGTTTGCCGATCTCGAAACGACTGGTAGAACTCATGGGGGGACAGATTTGGGCAGAGAGTCAGGCTGGGCATGGGAGTACGTTCTCGTTCGCTCTGCCGTTGCAGCAGCAAGCACAACCCCTTCCCCCGCTCGCCCGCTCAACGTTCACGTTGACTGGACGCAAAGCTCTCATTGTTGACGAGCATCCCACCCCGCGCATGATCCTCCGCGAGTTACTGACCTCCCTTGGTGCGGCGGTGACCGAGGCGACCAGCGGAGCAGAAGGAATCGCTGAACTCACACGTCAGAGAGATGCTGGGGAACCGTACCATCTCCTTTTCCTTGATAGTCGGCTCACCGATGAAGATCCCTTCCGCCTCGCGACCAACCTGAGAACGACGGCTGGACTTGAGACCCTCAGGCCGATCATGTTGACATTCGCTCATCACCTCGTCCGCTGTCGGGTCCTTGGCCTTCCTTCACTCCCCAAACCATTCCGCCAGGAAGCGGTTCTAGAAGTCGTAAGAACGGTGCTTGAGGGAACCCCGCCGCCTGCTGAAGTGTCCCTCCAATCGAAGTTGGAGACCGCCGCCAAAGATTCGCGGCGACTGCACCTCCTGGTCGCGGAAGACGATGCGTACAACAGAGTCTTAATTCAAGCCTACCTCCAACACCTCCCGTATCTGGTAGACATGGCTGAAAATGGGGAGATTGCGGTCGAGAAATTCACGAGTGGCCACTATGACCTGGTTTTTATGGATATGCACATGCCGGTGATGGATGGGTACACTGCAACGAGAGCAATCCGGGTTTGGGAAACCGAACAGAAACGCCCTCTCACTATCCCCATTATTGCTCTCACTGCCTCTGCTCTCAAAGAAGATATCCAAGTCTGCCTCGACGCTGGCTGCACCGCTCATGTGGCAAAACCTATTAAGAAAGCAGCTCTCATTGAGGCACTCTATACCTATGTGGGGACGCCACAGACGATTTCCCTCGCAGAGGACTCCCATACGCAAGATACGGTGATCGTCCAGATCCCGGCAAAAATCCAGAAAATGATTCCTCAGTATCTTCAGAGTCAACGCGAGACACTCACCTTACTGTTGGTCGCTCTTGAACAGAAGGACTATCGTACTGTCCAAGAACTTGGGCACCAAATGAAAGGCACGGGCGGGAGTCTTGGGTTTGACACTATTTCCAACATCGGACAAGCCTTAGAGAAAGCCGCGAAAGCAAAAGATATCAACGCGATTCGTCAGTGGCGACAAGCACTGGCTTCCTACTTGGATCGCATCGAGATTGTCTCTCAGTAAAGCAATCCTCTGACACCTACCACGTTGCATTTCTCCGGTTGCACCACGACAGGGAACAAGCTAAATCAGACCACACGATATTCGTACACTGTGGCACTTACTGTGAAATCCTCCCTCTCCCTCCTTTTCCAAAGGAGGGGACCGCAAAGCCCCCTTTTGTAAAGGGGGCCGCGCGCAGCGCGGGGGGATTTTGTCAGAGACGGTACCAGTCTCATGTGGTTCGATTTAGACAGAAGAAACGACTACGGATCGAGGAGGAAGCAGCGATGAAATTGGGATTGTTTGGTATCAACATGAACGTGTGCAGTAATCCAGAAGTAGCGGCACGGGTCGCAAAAGCAGCGGAAGTCGCAGGGTTTGAATCAGTCTGGACAGGAGAACATGTTGTGCTCCCTGACCCACAAGTTCCCCCTTCACCGTTGCCGCCTTCGTATCCACTGCTCGACCCGACCGTGTCGCTTGCGTATGTCGCCGCGCACACCAAAACTATCAGACTCGGCACAGGGATCATTATTCTCCCTCAACGGAATCCTTTGGTGCTAGCGAAGGAACTCGCCAGCGTTGACGTGGTCTCCAATGGCCGTCTCATCTTTGGCCTGGGAATCGGGTATCTCAAACCAGAGTTCGACGCTTTGGGTATTCCCTTCGATCAAAAAGGGCCACGGGCGATGGATTATCTGCAAGCGATGCAAGCCGTCTGGACGCAGGAGAAACCAGCTTATCACGGACAGTTTGTCTCCTTCGGAGGTATTCAAGCACTGCCACAACCCGTGCAAAAGCCGCACCCGCCGGTAGTGATCGGCGGGCACACGAAAGAGGCGTTTCGCCGCGCCGTGCAGCATGCCAATGGCTGGTACGGGTTTGCCCTCGATCTGGAAAAGACCGCGGAATGTCTTGCCGGCTTGAAGAAAGCAGCACAGGAAGTGAATCGCCCGATAAGCTTGGGGCCACTCGACATTAGTATTACTCCTGGCCCGACACTCGATCTCGATCTCGCCAAGCGCTATGCCGATTTGGGGGTGCATCGTCTGATTCCGTTCCCGCGCGCCAAAACGGAGCAGGTACTGCATGATTTTATCAAGCAAAGTGCGGACTCGTTTGTCGGAAGAGGGTGAAACGACAGGCTATAGGCTCTGGGCTTTAGGATGAGGTGGTCCTGCAGCCTTCAGCTTGTAGCCTTCAGCCTGCTACAGAATATCATTCGCTGCGAGACTTACTCCACCTGGCAGCATGAGTGAGTCGCCATCGAAAGCAAGCCGCTCTTGTCGATAGCGTTGGGCGACCGGGTCTGGGTCACTTCGCACTTCAATCCGACGGTCTGCCAGATTCACAATCCAGTACTCAGGAATCCTACCACCAGCATAAGCCGCAACTTTTCGCCCACGGTCGTAGGCGAGACTCGTATCCGCCACCTCAATCAGGAGGAGTACGTCACTCGCCTTCGGGTGTTCGTGCCGGTAGTTGGCTGGGTCAAACCGACAAATAGCGACATCTGGCTCAGGTTCACTCCAATCGTTGAGGACAATTGGCGCTTGTATGCGAACAGTAAAATTTGCCCCAAGTGCACGAATAACGACAGCAGCCAAGTGACTCGTTGTTCCAGCGTGAGGCGGGTTTTGTGGTGGCATTGTGATGATCTCACCATCCAAGAGCTCAACTCGCTTGTTCGCAAAGAATCCAGACTCCCACAGGCGATAGTATTCTTCGCGGGTGAAACGATAGGGCGTTGGAGGAGAAGGAATCGCTGCCATAAGCCGATCCTAGTCCGAAGCGAACTGCGGCGCAATCCGGAAAAATAAAAGGGGCACGGTGTCCCGTGCCCCTTCTCACTCGATTGAGCTGAATTTTTCGTTGTTGGGGAATTGTCATGCGCCTGCGGTGCGCCATTGACCATGAAGACCGAGCCGGGCTGCCGTTCCCGATGGCCCCCTCACCCTCGCCCTCGCCCACGAGGGCAATGGCATGAAGTTAAGGACACGATTCCGTGCTTCGACTTCGCCGCTTCGCGGCTACGCTCAGCATGAACGGCACTTTTCCGCTCGTCCTGAGCGTAGCGCAGCGAAGTCGAAGGAT
>Ga0187892_10009577_pt1 | contig 12684 bp, 11 predicted proteins | sample MA1701073metaG_FD_139345 | JGI IMG/M metagenome (GOLD analysis project Ga0187892, IMG submission 139345) | Bio-ooze microbial communities from a basaltic lava cave in the Kipuka Kanohina Cave System on the Island of Hawaii, USA - MA170107-3 metaG ...
ATTATTCCTATCACGCCTAACGGTATCCTCATCTTCCCGACGAGGAGCCCGTTCGGGCGCTTCCACATGCGGACTATCTCGCCGACCGGGTCTTCCTGGGCGGAAACCTGCCTGAGGCCGTCCGATATCTTGTCGAGAAGGTCCCCGGTAAGCGTGAGGCGGTCGATCATGGCGGCCGAAAGCCCTTTCGCCCGCGCCTCGTCCACGTCCTTCTCGTTCTCCCCGATTATATAGTCCGCGCGGTCCGTCATACCCCGGGCCATACGGAGGAGCGCGTCGTTTTTCGGGCCGGACGGAGCCTTCGCCAGAATCAGCGAGGCCTTCCTGGCCCTTTCGGCGATCTCCGCCGCGAGCTTCGATAACGGGGTGTGCTTTAGGTTGTTTTTCGCTTTGATATCAGACATTTAGATAAGTAAACAGTCCTAGGATCGGTATTTAAATGATAATACATCCGCTTACAAAAAGTCAAGACTATTTTTGTCAGTACGAGGTGAAAATGGGCTAAAGACCCAAAAGCGCCTATACCACCCGGCTAATCCCCGAAACGGGGAGAGCGGTCATGCAGGGGCGGGGCCTGCACCGGAGCGGCGTCTTTATCATAGTCCGAGGCTTGATCTGAAATAACCGATCGTCTTTTCGAGCCCGGTATCGATGTTTACAGCCGGTTTCCACCCGAGCGCCTTCCGGGCAAGCGAGATGTCGGGCTTTCTTCTCCTGGGGTCGTCCTCCGGCAGGTCTCTGAATACGACCTTCGACCGGGAGCCCGCGATCTCAATAATCTTCTCCGCCAGGCCTAGTATGGTTACCTCTTCCGGGTTCCCGGCGTTCACGGGTCCCGTGAACCCGTCCGGGCTCCCCATCATCCGTATCATGGCATCCACCATGTCGTCCACGTAGCAGAACGACCTCGTATGAGAGCCGTCGCCGTAGACGGTTATGTCCTCCCCCTTGAGAGCCTGTATGATGAAGTTGCTCACTACCCTGCCGTCGTTTGGGTGCATTCTGGGTCCGTAGGTGTTGAATATCCTGAGGACTTTTATCCGGATGCCGTGCTGGCGGTAGTAATCGAAGAACAGGGTCTCGGCGCACCTCTTCCCCTCGTCGTAGCAGGCGCGGGGGCCGATAGGGTTGACGTTCCCCCAGTAGCTTTCCCGCTGCGGGTGCTCGGCGGGGTCTCCGTAGACCTCGCTCGTGGAGGCCTGGAATATCCTGATCTTGAGCCTCTTCGCGAGACCCAGCATGTTGATCGAGCCCGAGACGTTCACCTTCGTCGTCTGCACGGGGTCGAACTGGTAGTGTATGGGGGACGCGGGGCACGCGAGGTTATATATCTCGTCGACCTCGAGATAGAGCGGGAAGCAAATATCGTGTCTCATTACCTCGAAATACGGGTGAGCGAGCAGGTGCGCGATATTCTCCTTCGACCCCGTGAAGAAGTTATCGGCGCATACTACTTCGTTCCCCTCTCCCAAGAGCCTTTCCGAGAGATGGGACCCTATGAAACCCGCCCCGCCGGTCACGAGGATTCTTTTCCTCATTCTCTATATCCTTTTACTTCCAGATACCCCGGACCAAGGGCCGGGCGCTTTCTCTATTTCGAATTCAGGACATTTTTACTGTTCAGGTAGTCGACGATCCGGTCGGCGCCCTGCACGAGCGTCATCTTGTCGGTCTCTATGATTATCTCGGGATTGAGCGGCTCCTCGTAGGGGTCGTCTATACCGGTGAACCCCTTTATCACGCCCTCCCTCGCCTTCTTGTAGAGCCCCTTCACGTCCCTCTGCTCGCATACCTCGAGAGGGGCCTGTACGTACACCTCCACGAACTCGCCGTCGTCGACGAGGGCCCTCACTGCGTCCCTGTCCCTCCGGTAGGGGCTGACGAACGCCGAGAGCACTATGCATCCGGCGTTCACGAAGAGCTTGGAAACCTCCCCTATGCGCCTAATGTTCTCCGCCCTGTCGCCTTCCGAGAACCCCAGGTCCTTGCAAAGCCCCATCCTGACGTTGTCCCCGTCCAGTATGAACGTCCTGACGCTGGACGTAACGAGCCTCTTTTCGACCTCGTTCGCGAGCGTGGATTTGCCCGCGCTCGGAAGCCCGGTGAACCAAAGTATCACGGAGCCGTGCCCGTTCAGCTTCCTCCTGTCCTCTTTCGTTATCTCGTGGTTGTGAGGGATAACAAATCTCTGCATTAACGCCTCCTCTTTACCTGCCGGTAAGTATTCGCTATACGTGATGTTTTTTCGGGAAAGAGTTTAAGGGAAAATACGGAAAGGTCAAAATTTATTTATCGCCGGTGCGCGGCCGTGTGCCACCCTCAGAGGCTGCAAGCCAATGTGTGCTCATATACGATTCCAGTTTGACTCCCCCTACCCGACCCACACTGTCATTGCGAGGCTTCGAAGAAGCCGCGGCAATCTCAGCCTTTCTCTTCCCGACATTACAGAATTTGCGTTAAGAAAATCGCGTGTTTAAGCGTGAAAATCTTTCAGCTGTCCATTTGAAAGATTTTAGCTTCAACGGAAGATTTTTAGCAAATTATGTTCTGTCTTTTCATAACTCACACTACGTGTGTGATTTTTGCTTCTTTCCAGGCTACGGCAGGAGCCTTCGCCCTGACGAGTCATCAAGGAAAAGAAGAGAATAATATTCGCTTTTGCCTTTTCTTTATCTTCGTCATTCGCGGCTGGAAGCCGCTCCTACGGCGGAGATTCTAACTATGACCAGCAGGCGGGGCAGGGGGGATTCCGATAATGTCATATATGAGCACACTACGTGTGTTTTCATCAAGGAGAAGAAGGATAAAAAAACAGCCTTTCTCTTTTCCTTGTCTTTTCTTAACCCACACTACGAGCGTTTCGCGGCTGGAAGCCGCTCCTACGGCAAGGAAAAGAAGGATAAAAAAACAGCTTTTCTCGTTTCTATGTCTTTTCATGAAACACACATTGTGTACCACTCTACTTTCATCCCCGAATTACTAGGCATTTACATCCGCGGCGGCCCCTATTCGGTCTCCCACCATATCTGCGGGAACCTCTCCCTCAGTATCCTGTCCCCTTCCCCGGGCGCTTCCAGCCCGAGCGCCCTCATGTCGGCGTCCACCATTATGCGCACGAGCTCCCTGAACCTGATCCGGGGCTCCCATCCGAGCTCGTTCATCGCCTTCGTGTAGTCTGCCCTGAACCCCCTCGAATCGGTGGGCCTGAAATACCTGGGGTCTATCTTCACGTGCTCGCCCCAGTCGAGCCCGGCGTACGAGAACGCCTCCTCGACGAACTCCCCGACGGTGTGCGCCTCCCCGGTGCCGATTACGTAGTCGCGGGGCGTATCGCTGTCGAGTATCTTCCAGATCATCTCCATGTACTCGGGCGCATATCCCCAGTCCCTTTCGGGCTTGAGGTCCCCGACGATGAGGTATTTCTCCTCGCACGCCTTGATCCTGGCGACGGCGCTCGTTATTTTCCTGGAGACGAATATCTCCCCCTTCCTCGGCGACTCGTGATTGAAAAGAATGCCGCTCGAAGCAAAGAGGCCGTGCGCCTCCCTGTAGTTGACCGCCGAGAGGTGGGACATCAGCTTCGCGCAGGCGTACGGGCTGTGCGGGCGGAACGGGGAAACTTCGTTCTGGGGAGGGTGAGTCGAGCCGAATATCTCGCACGAGGAGGACTGGCAGAATTTACATCCGACCCCGCTCTGCTTTATGGACTCGAGCACCATCAGCGAGCTGAGGCCCGTAATGTCCCCGCTGAATTCGTGCATGTCGTATCTCACGTTCATCCTGCCCCGGGACTCGAAGTGATATATCTCGTTCGGGGCGATATCGTAGATGAGCTTCGTAAGCTCGGCCGGGTCGGACGTATCGCACGGATGATAAACGAGCGCGGATTTCTCGGACTGCCGACCTTCATATCCGTGAGCGCTGTCGGCGGAGCCGTTCACTATGCCGTGTACTTCGTATCCGATAGACAGGAGATATTCGGTCATGTAAGACCCGTCCTGACATGTAATGCCGCTTATTATCGCACTCTTCATATTATTTCATTCCCGGTAAAGCTCCGCGCGGCGTCATCCCGAATCCTTCCCCCGACCGGTTGTGTAGATTGCGGAGTAAACGTTCACCCTCGTTTGTGTCGTCTGATTTAAATCGATCGACGGCTTCCCCTCGCCCTAATTCTATACCCTTATTCGCCGCGCGGTACACGCCCGATGTCAGGAATAAAAAAATGTCCGGAACGGAGCTGCGGATTTATGTATAAGGATAGACGGGGACGGGCGGTATCACCGCCGTGACGGGTACGAAGAGGCGAAAGAGCTTCTGCAGCCGAGCGCCCGTCCGTAAGAGGACGGGCCCCGGCGCACCGTTAAAACAGCGTATATATGAACGGAGCAACAGCAGAGCTCTGAGCGAATATGATGAGGAAAGCGAACAGTATTAATACGATGACCATGGGGGTGATCCACCACCATTTGTTCTGTATGAAGAACTGCAGCAGCTCGCCCACTATGCCCATTCTCTCCGTTAAGCCCTTTAGGAACGACATACGAATATTCCCTCCCGATGCCGGATAATTATAACTCTATTTTAAAGGATTTAATAACGCCGCGCCAATCAGGGCAGCTTATCCTTGTCCACGATGTAATTCCCGAGCACGAGCATGTCCATGCCGCTCTTGCTGAACGAATTGAATGCCTCTCCCGGCGTGTTCACAATAGGCTCGCCCTTGAGGTTAAACGACGTGTTCAGCACCACGGGCACCCCTGTCGCTTCGCCGAACGTCTCGATAAGGGAGTAGTATTTCGGGTTGAGCTCCTTTCTCACGGTCTGAAGCCTCCCGGTCCCGTCCACGTGCGTTATCGCCGGCAGCACGTCGCGCTTATCCTCATGGACGTCGGTCACGTAGAGCATGAAGCGCGCGGGGTAGTGCTTCTCCGGGTGGTCGAGGGCGAAATAATCCCCGGCCCTCTCCACGAGGACGGAGGGCGCAAAGGGGCGGAATGGCTCCCTGAACTTTATCTTGACGTTCACTATGTCTTTCATGTCGGCCCTCCGGGGGTCGGCGATTATGCTCCTGTTGCCGAGCGCTCGCGGGCCCCATTCGAACCTCCCCTGGTGCCAGCCTATGACCTTCCCCTCGGTGAGTCCGTCCACGACGCGCTCGATTACCTTCCGGTCGTCTTCGACCTTCTCGTAGGGGATGTTGTTACTGGTGAGGAATTCTTCCGTATCCGCAGCGCTGTGCTCCTCGCCCCAGTACGCGTGCTCCATGACGAACTTCCTGGGCTGACCGAGGAGCGCGTGATACCCGTAAAGGGCGGCTCCCACCGCGCCGCCGCCGTCGCCCGCCGCCGGCTGTATGTATATTTCGTCGAAGGGCGTGTCTTCCAGTATCTTCCCGTTGGCGACGCTGTTAAGGGCGACTCCGCCCGCCATGCAGAGCTTGCTGAGGCCGGTCTCCCTGTACGCGTAATTCGCCATCTTGAGCATTATCTGCTCGGTCACAACCTGGATGCTCGCGGCGACGTCGGCGTAGTACTGGTTCTGTTTGCCGAGCTCGTCGAAATCGGAAGGCTTTTCGCCGAAATAGGACGGATAGCCCGTCGCAGGCGTAAAGAAGTGGGCCTTCCGGTCCCTGGGTTCGCCGAAGAGCTTTTCGAATTTCTTGTTGAACGTTTTTTCGGTCGAGTAATGGAACGAGAAATAATCCATATCGAGCTCGAAACCCCCCTGCTCGTCTACGTGGACTAGCTCGTACACCTTGTCCACGTAGTCGGGCCTGCCGAAGGGCGCCATGCCCATTACCTTGTATTCCCCTTCGTTCACCTCGAAGCCGAGGAACGCGGTGAACGCGCTGTAGAGAAGTCCGAGCGAATGGGGGAACCTTATCTCCTTTATGAGCTTGATGTCAGTCCCTTTGCCTGTTCCGAGCGCGGCGGTCGTCCATTCGCCCACACCGTCGACAGTGAGTATCGCCGCCTCGTCGAACGGAGAGCAGTAAAAGGAGCTTGCGGCGTGCGACAGGTGGTGTTCGCTGAAGAATACCTTCGACGCAGGGACGCCCAGCTTCTTAAGGAGCAGGTGCTTGACCCAGAGCTTGTCGCCGAGCCACGTGACCATGGCTTCCCTGAAGAGCTTCATCGAGCGCGGGAACATCTGCATAGAGCAGAGCAGCAGCCTTTCGAATTTCACGAAGGGCTTCTCGAAGAACATAACGTAGTCTATGTCGGCCTTTTCTATCCCGCCCGCCCTCAGGCAGAACTCGATCGCGTTCTCCGGGAACTCGTAGTCGTGCTTGATGCGGCTGAACCTCTCTTCCTCGGCGGCCGCGACGAGTATCCCGTCTTTTATGAGCGCGGCTGCCGCGTCGTGGAAGTAGCATGAAATTCCAAGGATATTCATATAATCTCCGTTCCGTCTAAAAAGCGGACAAATTCACCTGCAGCCGCTGTTAAAACTGCCTCGCCGCCCTCTCCATCGGAGAAACGCCCGGCTTTTCTTCCTTCGGCTGCCAGCCTTTCTTCATCGTATTCTTTTTTATCTCGAGGGGGTCCGTAAATAATTTGACCAGTATCGCGAACGGCATCAGAAGTATGAAATAAAATAACGTGAGTATAACCCTCGCGTTAAAGTCCCCTATCTTCCTCGCGATCTTCTTCCAGCCCTCCCACACCCTCCTCGGGAAGCTCATCTGTGACGTATCGGCCGTTTCTCTGTTTATCGTACCCATCCGGACCCTCCCTTCGCCGCTGCACTCCGTTTTTCATTTTCAGACATGCGTTTTAACGTTTTTAAAGCCGTTTAAAGCTACCAGACAATCCGTCTTTTGAATAGTCAAACCGGCCCATGAGGAACCCCGGAGTCAGGGCCTGCCGGGTCTCAACACGCGGACTATTTTATCCCCCGAAACCCGCGGGGCACGGAAAACCGCGGCCCGGTATGCAATTGCGGGAATCATTTCAATGAAGGAGAGTTAATCAAGCGGAACGACCAGGGCATGCGGGCCTTCCCCCCCATCACCCGCCGACTGTATCCGTGTTTTCAATTTTATAGGTCAGCTCCTGAATCTTCCAGGCCCCGTCCGTCCATGAGAGCCGCCAGTTTATATTCCCCTTCGAGCTCTTGGTAACGCCCGTGCGCTGGTCCTTGAAAGTGATATAGAAGTCTCCCCTCGCCTGCCCGAGGGTATTCTGCACGGAAACCCGTTTGACCTTCACTTCGTAGCTGACTATGTCGAGTTTGGAGAAATTCGCGCTGTACGAATCGAGCACCCTTGAGATGCCCACCCCGTTCTCGACGGCGTCGGGCGCGAAGAGGGCCTTCACGCGGTCAATGTCCCTGTTCCTGTACGCGGAAACGTATTCCGAAACGAAGACGTAAACCGAATCCTGGTCGGGCGGCGCTGCCTGGGGAACGGGTGCGGGCGCCCTTACGGCCGCGTCTCTTATCGCGACGGCGGAGGTCGCGAGGTTAGGGTTGAAATCAGCGGTAATATCAGTCTTTTCAGGGGGCTTGACGGGCGCTTCTGCTTTAGTGATCAAAGGCTCGGGTAATTTCTCTTTCTTCACGGCGGGTAACGGAGCCGGCTCCGTTTTCTCTGCCGTTTCTGCTTTCTCGGCTGTCTTCACTTTTTCTGCTTTTTCCGCTTTATCCTCTTTTTTCACGTCAGCCGCTGCAAGCTCAGGCGCGGGTTTCTGTTTTGCAGTCCCGTCTCCGGATATAAGCAAATTGTCCCCGACGTCGAGCTTGTTGTTTCCGAGGCCGTTGAGCCTGGATATTTCAGCGGTGGTCGTATCGAATTTTCGCGCTATAGTCCAGAGGTTATCGCCCTTCCTGACAGTGTAGTATTCCCCGGAGGCGGGGGCCTTCTCTTTTTGAGGTATCGTTATTTCGGTTATTTCCCCTTTCTCTTCTTCGGACGCCGCGGGCTTTTCAGCTATTTCCTTTTGTGGCGAGGTTTTTATTTCGACGGGCTTTACTTCGGCCTCGGCCGCAGTCTCACCTGTAGCCTCTTCCGTCTTTTCATCGGGCAAGGGGTTTTTTAACCCGGCGTCGGCGACTTCGAGAGGACCGGCGGCTTCTTTAATCTCCGGGCTTTGGGCTTTCAAATCCTCTTTCCCGGCCGGTTCGGGAGCTATATCTATTACGGGAGCGTCAACCGGGTGAGCCGCGTTCTTTTCCGGCTCGGCGGCGGTTAACTCCGCTATCTCGACAGCTTTTTCGGGCTCCGGCCCGGCGGCCGGTTTTTCAGCCTCGTCCGGATGGACGGTCTCGTTATTTTTAACAGCGGCGATTTCCATGCTTTCAGTCTTGCTTTGAGGAGCGGCCTCGTCCTCAGGCCCGGCCGCCGCAAGTTCGGTCCCCGGCGCGGAGGCGTTATCACCCTCTGCCGCTTTATCCCCGGCCGGTTTATCGGGCGCTTTTGCCGCCGTCACTCCTGTTTCCTCCTGCGGTTCTTCGTTTTTCACCGCTATGGCCTTCCCGGCTTCACGGGCGGGCTCTATCGGCTTTATCTCGGAAATGCGGCTATCGACCTTCTCGGAATCGAGGAGATCGCCCTTGTAGACCGTGTTGGGTATGTCGGGCGCCTCGAACTCCCTGGCGAGCCTTTCTTTCTCTTCCCGGGACTCGAATATGAGGCCCGAGCCCGATGCGTACATAACTGCGAGGAACACGACGAGCATGAGCGATGCTGCGTAATAGTATTTCCTCATCTCGTTCTGAGGCACTATGACCGGCGTAGCGGGGAGGTGCTTGTTGTCGTAAGCCTCCCTTTTCGCACTGTTGCCGAGGACTTCGTAGGCCTCGTTTATTTTCTTCGAGGCGTCTAGTCCCTGGGCGCCCGCCTTATCCGGGTGGTGGGATTTCATGAGCTCGATCCAGTTACGCCTTATCTCTTCTTCGGGGGCGTTCCTGGGGACGTTCAGTATCTTGTAATAATCGTGGGAATCGGTCTCCGAACCCTGATAATAGGGGACGAAGTAATTCAGCACCGACTTCGACTGCTCTACGATGAAATCCGCGCTCAGCTTCCGCCTCTCGGCAATGTCTTCGAGAAGCCTGTAGTTAGGGGAGCGCTGTCCGGAGGAAATGTCTTTCAGTATGTGGTAGTAATAGACCCTGTCGAGGGAGAGCCTCTCGGCGAGCCCCCTTATGTCCTTGGCGTCGATCAGCTCTGAAACTATCCGCTCGTATTTCCTTTTATCAAGTATTATCATTTTTCCCCTTCAATGTCACCGCCGTGGAGGACTCCCGGACCGCGCCGTGCATATATATTACTTTATCATAACTATGGAATTTTTCCTTCCCCGAACATACGGACGCCGCTCCGGGCGCGGGCCCGGCAGCGCATGCATGACGAAATCCGGTGTCAGATGTGATATGAGAATAAGACGATGAATAGATTCCGGCACCTCCGCGCGAGACTCCATCATCCTCAAACGGACCGGGCACTTTAAATACGTCGGCAGAATAAGTATTAGCCAATGAAACCGATTGGGCAAGTTATTTTGTAATATTGTTGAAAATCGTGTGATAGGGGGCCGAAACGCCGGTTTTTCGGGGGAAATACCGGCCCCGCAAACGCCCTGCGGCATTGTCTGCCGGGGAATGCAGGAGCGCCATATTTGACAAAACGGTATTAACCGAAAAAATTAAGGGGCAAAAATACCTCGGAGGCGCGGAATTGGAACGCACATTATCGATAATAAAGCCCGACGGAGTCGAAAAGAACGTAATCGGGGAAGTCATAAGCAGGTTCGAGAAGAACGGGCTCAGGGTAGCGGCGCTCAAGATGGTGAAGCTCACCAAAAAGGACGCTGAAGGGTTCTACATCGTGCATAAAGAGAGGCCCTTTTACGGGAGCCTGACCGATTTCATGTCCCGGGGCCCTGTCGTGCTGATGGTGCTCGAAGGGGAGAACGCGATCGCCAAGAACAGGGAGATAATGGGCGCGACCAACCCCGCCCAGGCGGCAGAGGGTACTATTAGGAAGGACTTCGCTACCAGCATCGAGGAGAACACCGTCCACGGCTCGGACTCACCCGAGTCAGCCGCGTTCGAGATCGGCTACTTCTTCAACGCCCTTGAGATTTGCGGGTGATGAACAGCCCTATAACAAGAAGAATGAGGCTCCTGCAGCGCATCAACAATCCCTTCCGTAGGAGCGGCTTCCAGCCGCGATTCTTCTAATGTCATTGCAAGGCTCAGAATGAGGCGCGGCAATCTCGCTTTTTCTTTTCTGTCATTCCCGAAGTTTTAATCGGGAATCCAGTCTTTAAATTAAGTCAGTCGCGGCTGAACGCATCTTCTAATAGCACCTAGTACCGATATTACATTGTTTACTGAATCCATTTATTATGTTATTCTCCAAACACTGGCAATTCATCAGACCGACCCGGACTGGAGGATGGGAATATGCGGAAAATACTCGGCATTCTGTTTCTAACAACCCTTATAGCAGGCTGCGACGGCGGCGGTAGCAAGTTCGATTGTACTGAGGGTTTCCCTGAAGGAGACTGCCTTGCCGAAGATCTGTCCGACTTATGCTTGGGGTTTTTCTGCGATACTGAACCGCCCACAAGCGTGATTGCTCTTTTTCAATCATGCACCGCAACCGATTGTTCCACGCTTGATTGCGGAAATATCACGTTCGCGGAGCTCGAACGGAGCGAGGACGGAATTATAACATCCGAAGTATTCCTTGACGATCAGGACCTGGGTATTGCCGAGTGTGGTTTTTTTCAACAATAGCGCCCGGGCAACAATTAAATATATCTCCTGATCGAGGGAAGAACGGTCGTGCTCTCGCAGTTTAAAGTGGTGAGGCTCATGTGAGCACCAAGTCAATACTCCTCCTGCTTTCTATCTTGTTGCTGGCTCTGTTTCTGAGGTCAAAGGACATAGCATCAAACCCTCCCGAGCTCTTTTCGGATGAGCTTATTAATTTCGTATCCGCAAGAAGCGTTATTGAAAATGGGCACGATCTCGAAGGCAGGCTTCTGCCTTACTTCTCGGACAGGTTAGAGCTGAGGCCGCCCGTATATGGTTATTTTTCCTATCTGTCTTCCAGGATATTCGGCGAAAATGTTATCGGGCTCAGGGTACCCGCTATTTTTTTCGGCTTAGCAGCAATAGTACTTGTCTATCTTTTGACGCTTGAGTTTTTTAAGGACCGGGACACCGCTCTTTTCGCCGCATTCTTCATGGCTATAATTCCGTGGCACATACATTATTCAAGGGTCGGCTGGGAACCTGCGTCTTTACTCCCTTTCCTGCTATTATCGACCTGTTTATTCTGGTATGGGATTAACAGGAAAAAACATTCGGCAATCGTAACATCGTTTGGATTATTCACGATCACGATTTATACATATCAGGCCGCACCTCTCTATTCTTTTTTATTTCTAGCGATACTCCTCACTCTTAATTGGAGATACTTCCTGAAAGAATGGAGAGTGTTACTGTTTGGTTTCTTATTATCGGCGCTTCTTTTAATACCATACATATGGACAGTTCTTAACGAGCCATATCAGCTTTACCATAGAGCGGGCTCTATCTTCACTTTTTCGAAAGGGTTGAATTTCGAATCGATGAATATATTTCTGACTAATTATTTCAGTCATTTCAGCCCTGCATTTTTATTCATCAACGGCGACCCCAACCTCAGGCACGGCGCGCAAACAGGCGTGATCTATTGGGTAATGCTCCCGTTTATTTTAGCGGGTCTTGTGTATCTAATAACTTCAGGCGTAGACAGAAAGGTCAGAATATTTATTATTTTCTGGATCGTCGTACTTCCCCTCGGCGGTGCGCTTACTAATGACGGTGTGCCGCATGCGACGAGGAGCCTCGTCGGCGCTCCTGTCATGTGCATACTGAGCGGACTCGGCGTCGTAAATCTGGTTCGGTCTATATGTCATTTGGCCGGAAGCAAAAAATTATCCTACGCTCTATACCCCCTCATAGTAATAATATCTCTCATCTCACTCGCAGTATTTTCGAAAAAGTATTTCTACCAATATCCCAAAATATCATTCGCATACTGGGAATACGGATATAAAGAAATTTTCTCGGAAATCCACAAGGTCGAGGCGGACTACAAACGAGTCTGTCTCGAAGGCCTGAATTATCTTCACGAGCAGCCAATACTCGATTTTCATGCCCGTGATTCCGAATTGAAGTTTATCAACGATATAAATCGTCATAAGTGTACGCTGAGAGGAACGATTCTGGTTCAGAGGTCCGATGAAAGAAAAAACATGCACTTCAAGCTCATCAAAATCGTAAAGGCTCCGGACGGCTGGGCTCTATATTATATATACGGATGGCCTATACGCGAACATACGTAGCCGCGTCTCCCAGCCGCGATAATAAAACCGTTCATGCTGCCTGTCCGGCGTAGCTTCAGCGAAGACGGGAGCCTATCGAAGCATGGTTTATTCCTGTCTTTGCGAGGGAGCGCAGCATGCGACCGCGGCAATCTCGTTTTTTCCCTTCCCCGCCATTCACAGAATTTGCGTTAAGAAAATAGATTATTAAGGCGTGAAAATCTTTCAGGGGTGTGGGAAGAATTGAAAGATTTTCGCCGTAATAAGATATTTTAGCTAGGATTCTGTGCTGTCTTTTCGAAAGACCACACTACGTGTGTGATTTTTGCTTCTTTTCATCAAGGAAAAGAAGAAAAAT
>Ga0187892_10009579_pt1 | contig 12683 bp, 10 predicted proteins | sample MA1701073metaG_FD_139345 | JGI IMG/M metagenome (GOLD analysis project Ga0187892, IMG submission 139345) | Bio-ooze microbial communities from a basaltic lava cave in the Kipuka Kanohina Cave System on the Island of Hawaii, USA - MA170107-3 metaG ...
GGTTTCACGACGAACGTGTCGATGCCGCGCGCGCCGGCTATCTCGAGCCCCCTCGCCCCCTCCCGGTCGCTCACGACGACGCGAACTCGGGCGGAGAGCCTGCCCTCGTCGATCCTCGCGAGGAGGTTTTCGAGCGTCCGTCCCGTGCCGGAGAGGAGCACGGCGAGATCGAGCACGCGAGCCTTTCCGTTCACGAAACCTCCATCCGGGCGAATCCCGCCGCGGCGAGCGTGTCGACGACGAGCCGCGTCATGAGCGGCTCCGCGCGCATCGCGACCTCGACGACCGCGTCGAGGTCGATCGGATCCCTCGCGTCGGGGTCGGAGCGGTCCGTGAGGCAGCTCACCGAGAGCACCCTCAGGCCGCACTGCACGCCGACGATCGCCTCGGCGACGCCCGACATTCCGACCGCGTCCGCTCCGGCGGAGCGGAGGAACCGCCGCTCGGCGCGGGTCTCGAGGCTCGGTCCAAGGACCGCGGCGTAGACGCCGCGGCGCGCCCGCGTCCCGCGCCGCGCGGCCGCGCGCTCCGCGAGCTCGAGAAGTCCCTCGTCGTAAGGCCTCGTCATGTCGGGGAAGAGCGGGCCGAGCCCGTCGTCCTGCGCTCCGACGAGCGGGTTCGAGCCGAGAAAGTTGAGATGATCGTCGACGAGGAGGAGGTCTCCCGGCTCGAGGTCCGGGGCGAGCGCCCCGGCCGCGCTCGTGAGGACGAGGGCGCGGGCGCCGAGCCGCTCGACGATGCGAACAGGCAGCGTCACCGTCGAGAGCGGAAGGCCCTCGTAGGCGTGAAAGAGACCCTCGAACGCCACGATCCGTTTGCCTCCGAGGGAGCCGTAGACGATCCGCCCTCCGGTCGCGGACGGAAGATCGAGCTCGTCCACCTCGCCGTACGGGATCGACACCGCGTTCTCGATCTCGCGCTCGAGCGCACCGAGGCCCGTTCCGAGCACGACCCCGACCTCGGGCTTGAACCCGTCGGAGAGGTCCCGGATCGTCGCCGCGGCCGACTCGACCCGGGCCCCGAGCTCACTCCGCATCGCTCTTCGAGAGCGCGTCGTTGACGACGCGTACGACCTGGTCCTTCTTCAGCCCGACGAGGCAAATCGTCTTGTCTCGCGTCGTCCAGCCGGCGCGGATCGTGACCTGGCTCTTCTTCAGCCCGAACGCCTCCGCGAGCGTCTCGACGAGCGCCTCGTTGGCCTGGCCCTGGTCCGGCGGCTTCGTCACGGCGACCTTCAAGACGTCGCCGTAAAGCCCGACGATGCCGGCCCGCGACGAGTTCGGCTGCACGTGTATCGGAAGAAGATAGCCGAACTCCGAATCGATGATCCGGAACGGAAGCCCCGGCTTCGGCGCCGCGGCGGCCGGCTCCGGGGCCGAGGACGAACCCTTGGACGGCGCGGCGCCGGTCTTTCCGCTAGTCCTTCGCGTAGTGCGACGTGCCGTCCGAGCCGCGGAAGTACGCCTGGGTGTCGGCGAGTTCTTCCTGGAGCGACCGGAGGGCTTCGAGCGTCCTTTCATTGTGCCTTTCATCCTGGAAGGTGGACCGCGCGAGAGCGAGCGTCTCGAGAGCACGACGCTCCTTGCCCAGACGGAAGCGGAGATCCGGCGCCGAGGCATCGTCGGGGGAGAGCTTCGCAAGAGCGGCAGCGGCGCCCGAAACGTCTTGCAAGAGGAGGAGCAGGTGAACGGCGTCGCGGCGGTCCTCCGCCGTCGGCGCCCCGATCGCGGCCTCGAGCGCCGCGACGAGCTGCGCCGCGGGCTTGTAGTCCTTCCAGTCGAAGGGCTGCACGATCGGCGGCCCGCCGGGGATCGCGATCTCGACCTCGACGCGCGACGGATCGATGGCCCGGAGGCGCGCCCGGTCCTGCCGCTGCACCGACGACGAGAGCGGGATCTCGACCGTCTCGCCGCGCGTGAGCCGCTCGGACGCGACGGCGACCGCGCGGCCCATGAGCCTCGCGGCCGAGTGGAACGACTCCGCCCAGCGCCGCGCGAGATCGCGGTAAGGGTCGGTCCCGAGCTGGTCCGGGAGGCTTCGAACCTCTTCGGCGGCCGCCTCGAAGCGGTATTCGTCCGAGCAGGCGAGCGCGGCGCGGAGACGCGTGACGAGCTCGTCCCGGTCGAGGTCGCGCTGCTTCACGGCGTCCCGCTCCCGCGCCTCGGCGACGTCGGCGCGGAGCGCGGAAAGCTCGGCGAGGAGCTCGGCGAACGGCTGCGTCTCGACGCCGGGGACGAGGAGAGAGGCGTGAGCGGCGTCGATGCCGTCCAGCGCCGGGCGGTACTTGAGCTCGCGCGAGAGCTTCGCGACGTCGTCCTTCGCCGCCGCCACGAGCTTCGCCGCCTCGTCGCGGACCTTCTGCCGGAGCGCGTCGAGGCGGGTCGCGAAGTCCTTCCGGCCTTCGAGATCGATCTCGGCCGGCTCCATCTCGCGCCAGGCCTTCGCGATCTCCTTCCGGCCGATCGCGTCCTCGACGGACTTCTCGAGCGCGTCGACCGCCGCGGCGATCTCGCGCTTCTCCGCGGCGACCCTCTCGGCCTCGGCGCGGATCGCCTCGCGGATCCGGTTCGCGCTGCCGGTCGCTTCCCGGACGAGGGCGCGGAGAGCCTCGGAGACCGCCGCCTCGTTCTTCTTCGCGAACGCCTCGTACCGAGAGGCGACGGCCTCGGTGAGCCCGGCGCTCAGCTCAGCGTTCTTGATTTCGCTCAGCTCGTACCTCGTGGTCGCGAGCGCGGCCTTCTCCCGCTCCTCCGCCAGCTTGCGCTCGGTCTCGGGGTCTTTCTGCGTGATGTACTCGATCTGGCCCTCGCCGTCATTCCGCGTCGCGACGACGCCGATCGCGACGCCGACCGCCACGACCGCGAGGGCGATCGCCGCGTAGAGCCCCTTCCGCGACCCGCGCCCGTAGTGGTGGACGCGGATCATCTCCTCGAGATCCGCGACGAGATCCTCGGCCGACTGGTATCGCTCGGCGGGGTCGCGCTGCATCAGGCGCTCGACGATGCGCGCGAAGTCCTCCGGCACTTCCGGATCGATCTCGCGGACCGGCCGCGGCGGCACCTTCAGGCGCTGGAGGATGATCTCCTTCACCGTCTTGCCGGGGTACGGGTTCTGTCCGGTGAGGATCCGATAGAACGAGGCTCCGAGCGAGTAGAGGTCGCTCCGCGTGTCGACTTCCTTCCCCTGGGCCTGCTCCGGGGAAATGAAGTGAGGGGTGCCGAGGATCCCCTCCTCGCCGCGGGGGCCCTCGGTCAGGCTCTTCGCGAGGCCGAGGTCGGCGATTTTCACGATGCCGCCCTCGCCGATCATGAGATTGTCGGGCTTGATGTCGCGGTGGACGAGCCGCTTCTTCTCGGCGTAGAGGAGCCCGCGCGCCGCCTCGAGCATCGCGCGCGCAGACTCCTCGACCGAGAGCTTCCCGTCGGCGTCGATCCGGCCCTGGAGCGACCCGCCGTCGACGAACTCCATCGAGTAGAAGTAGAGACTCTCGGTCTCGTCCTGCCCGACGTCGTAGACCTGGACGATGTTCGGGTGGTTGAGCTGACCGGCCGCGCGCGCCTCGCGGAAGAAGAGGTCGACGAACGTCGCGTCCCTGGTGAGCCGCGACGAGAGGACCTTGAGCGCCACCTCGCGGTTGAGCGAGAGCTGCACCGCCCGGTAGACGGTTCCCATCCCGCCGCGGCCCTTCAGGGCCTCGATCCGGTAGCCGGCGATCGTCCGCCCGATGAGCCGGTCGCGCTTCTCCGCGACCGCGCGATCCGCGGCCGCCGGATCCTCGGATCCCGCGGTCGGAGTGTCGTCCGAGGCCCCCGGCGCGGCGCCGGCGCTTGCCATCCGCTCCGCGATGAGCGCGGCCGCGACCGACGGATCGAGCGGCTCGGGCTCGGAGCCGTTCGACTCCGTTTCCGGGCTCGCCTCGACGAGGATGGTGGTCTCGCCCACGCGCACCTCGTCGCCGACAGCGAGCTTCGCCTCGTCGACGCGGGCGCCGTTGACGAACGTCCCGTTCCGGCTCTGCAGGTCCTTGATCCAGGGCTGGCCGCGATGCCCCTTGACCTTGAAGTGGGCGCGCGAGGCGGCGGGATCGTTGATGCGGACCTCGGTGGCCGCGTCGCGCCCGAACGTGAGGGTCTCGCCCTCGTGGAGCTCGACGAGCCTCCCTCGATCGGCCCCGGACTCGATCCGGAAGCGCGCGACCGGCACCGCGGTCTCCCTCTCCCGCCCCGGCTCGCGGTCCGCGCCGCTCATTCCTCGCCCGCCTCGGGCGTGAGGCCGCGGAAGAGGGCCGTGCCGACGCGGATCATCGTGGCTCCTTCCTCCACGGCCGTCTCGAAGTCCTGAGTCATGCCCATCGAAAGCTCGCGGAGCCCGAGGTCCGGCCGGCGCGCCCGCTCGGCGACGAGGAGCTCGCGCAGGCGGCGGAAGTGCGGCCGCGCTGCTTCCGGGTCGTCCGACATCGGCGCCATCGTCATCAGTCCCGTCACCCGGACCGACGGGAACGCGGCGACGCCGTCGATCGCGGCCGGAAGGGCCTCGGGACGGAAGCCCGTCTTCACGGACTCGCCGCTGACGTTCACCTGGATCAAGAGATTAGCAATCCGGGAGACCGACCGGGCGGCGCGGTCGACGGCCGCCGCGAGCGGGACCGAATCGACCGAGTGGATGACGTCGAACGCCTCCACGGCCAATCTCGCCTTGTTCGACTGGAGATGCCCGACAAGATGCCACCGGATCCGCGGCTCGATGTCGGAGAGGGCCGCCTTTCTCGCGGCGCCCGCCCGAACTCGGCTCTCGCCAAACTCCCGGAGCCCCGACCCGGCCAGGGCCCGCGCCACGGCGTCCGAGACGGACTTCGTCACCGCAACGAGCGTCACCGTGGCGGGGTCCCGCCCCGCGCGGCGGGCGGCCGAATGGACGCGGGCGAGCACTTCGTCGCGGTTCGCCCGAAGGCGCAGAGCGAGCCCCTCGGGGCTCCTGATCATGCCGCTCTCCCTTTCGGAACGGGCCGCGCGACGGGAGTCGGCCGGGGACGCCGAAGGCGCATCGCGTCGCGACGCGCCCCGATCTTCTCTTCCATGCGAGCGCGTTGGCGCGCCCGAAAACGTACCACGACTGTTGAGCACGCGTCAACGTGACCGAAAGCCTCCCGTCGCCCCTCCGCGGGGACTGTTGAGCACGCGTCAACGTGACCGAAAGCCTCCCGTCGCCCCTCCGCGGGGACCGTCGAGCACGCGTCGAGGTGACCGAGGGCGTCTTCGGGAACGAGGGCGGCGCGCTGATCCGCGCCGCTCCCCTTGACTTCGGTCGACCCCCAAATATGATCGGGCCGCTGTCGGAACGACAAGCGAAGGGAATCGTCGCGGGTCCGCCGGGCGGTGGCCCGCTCTCGCCTTCGGAGAAGAGAAGGAAACGTCAGCGGCCGATGCGCGTCGACACGATGGTCCCTCCGGAGGATCGCATGCTCCGATCTTCGCCAGCTCGCCGGATCTTTTCCGTGGCGCTTCCCTTCCTGGCGCTGGCCGCAGTCGTCCCGGGGTGCTCGAGCACCTCGAATCTCGGGCGGAGCGACTCCCCGAAGATCCACGCCTCCGCGCCGTCGCTCGGCGAGTTCCCGCTCTCCGACACGCTCTGGGGCGGGCCGATCCTCAGGAACGAGACGATCACCTCGCTCCATTTCGAGGACGACCACCTCTTCGTGACGACGGCGGCCGGCACGCTCTGGGCGGTCTCGAAGGACGGGCTGCCGCGCTGGACGACGCTCGCGCTCCCGGAGCCGATCGCGTACCCGCCGGCGAGCAACGGCCGCGTCGTCGCCGTCGTCTCGAAAGGCGATCTCTATTGCTTCGACCGGAACGGCGGGGCGCTCAGGCTCAAGCGCCGCCTGCCGTTCGCGACCTCCGCCCGGCCGGCGCTGTCCACGACGACCGGGTACTTCCCGGGCTGGGACGAGAACCGCGTCCACGCCGTCGATCTCACGACCGGCTCGATCGGCTGGTTCTACCGCCCGCGCGGCCCCGTGAGCGCCGCTCCCACGGTCGCCGGCGCTCCGCCGCGCGAGGTGCTCTACGTAGCGAGCGAGGACGGCGTGATCGCGGCCTACGAGGCGGCCTCGGCGCTCGGTCCGCCCGGAGTCGAGGCGTGGGCCACGAGCGCGAACGGTGCGAACCGCGCGGCCATCGCGACGTCGGCCGACGACGCTCTTCTCCTCGTCGCGTCCGAGGACTCGTTCCTCTACGGGATCGACCGGACCTCCGGACTGAAGCGCTGGGCGTTCGGCGCGGGCGTCGCGCTCGGCCGGACCCCGTGGGCCGTGCCGGGAGCGGTCTACGTCGACACGGGGCGCGAGTTCGTCTCGCTCAACTCGGGCGACGGGTCCGTAAGGTGGCGGCTCGGCGGCTCCTACCGCTTCCTCGTCCGGAACGGCGGCCGGTCGTACGTGCTCTCGGGCGCCGACCGGATCCTCGTCCTCGACGACGCGAGCGGAGAGGTCCTCGGCTCGTTCGACATGAGCGCGTACGCGTTCTTCGCGACCAACACGCGGGGCGACACGCTCTACGTCGCGACGCGCGACGGCCGGATCTTCGCGCTCGGCAAGAAGCTGCTCTGAGCCGAAGGGGCGCTCACGTCTCCCAGACGAGGCGCACCGCTCGGCGCGTCTCGCCGGGCACGACCCGGACAGCGTGAGCGAGCCTCAAGCCCACGAGCCACACGATCCCGCGCGCCGCGTCGACGACGAGCGGCCACCGGTCGCGCTCGCTCCGCGGCACTCCGTCGTCGATGAGGATCGTCTTCACCTTCCGCGTGCCGGGGCTCCCGAGCGGCCGCATGCGGTCGCCGGGCTCCCGCGAACGCCACCTGAGCTCCGCGAGGTCGACGCGCTCGGCGTCGATCACCTCCTCGAACGGACCCTTGCTCCGCAGGAAGTCGGGGAGCTTCTCGAGGGGGAACGGCTCCATGTGGAGGCGGCCCGGGAACGCGGGCGGCACGGTCGAGACGACGACGTGGTCGGGGCCGATCGCCACCGTCGCACCGCTCGAGAGCTCGAGCGTCGAGCTCCTGATCGGCTCCACTTCGAGCCGGGAGGCAAGGACCGCGATCTCGCTCGACGTCGGCTTGAAGGGAGAGAGCACCTCGTGCATCACCGCCGGCACCACGCGGCGGAAGAGGTCGGAGCGGAAGACGCCCGGGCGCACCTCCGCATCGCGCTTCACGACCTCCGCCGCGGCCTCGATCGACTTTTCGACCGCGACCGCCGTCTCCGAGAGTCGTCGCAGACGGTCTCGCACGCCGGGCGAGCGGTGCTCGAGGTCCGGAAGGAACTCCTTCCGGAGCTTGTTGCGGACGCAGGCGTCGGAGTCGCAGTTCGTCGAGTCCTCGCGGTAGGTGACGCCGAGCGCGCGCAGGTGGGAGAGGATCGCCTCGCGCGGGACCCCGAGAAGCGGCCGGACGACCTCCGCGCGGGAGCCGGGCGCGAGCGACCTCCGGACGGGGATCCCGCGCAGGCCGCGGATGCCCGTCCCGCGGAGAAGCCGGAAGAGGACCGTTTCGACGTGGTCGTCGAGCTGGTGCCCGAGCGCCACGCGCGTCGCGCCGGCCGACTGCGCGGCCCGGTCGAGAAACGCGTAGCGCACTTCCCGGGCCCGGGTTTCGAGCGAGCCCTTGGGCTCGGGGGCCACCTCGACGCGCTCGCGGATGCAATCGAGGCCGAGGCGGCACGCCATCTGGGACACGAAGCGCGCGTCGGACGCCGAGTCCGGACGGAGGCCGTGGTCGAGGTGTCCGACCACGACGGAGATGTCCGGCCGGAGCGCCGAGACGAGGAGGAGGAGGGCGGTCGAGTCCGCGCCGCCCGACACCGCGACGAGGATGCGGTCTCCGCGCGCTACGAGGCGCTCCTCCCGAACGGCCTCCGCGAAGGCGCGCGGGAGCGGGTCGAGGAGGTCGAGCGGGCCCTTCGCGAACACGGCCTGGCGGAGCCGCGCGTTCGCGGTCCCTCCGAGGAGCGGCATGACGACGCGGGAAAGAGCTTCCAAGGTTGACCTCGACGAGAGCGGGAGTAAAATCCGCCCTCTCACGAAAAGATTCTTAAGGCTCTAGGACGACGGAACTTATCCTACACGAAGGCCGTGAAAAAGGGGACCCCCCGGGGTTCGCCACTTGACCACCCCTCCCGAGGAGAGCCATGGCCATCCGCGTCGCCATCAACGGTTTCGGCCGCATTGGACGGAATGTCTTCCGCGTTTTTAGGGGGCGTCCCCAGTTCGAGGTCGTGGCGGTCAACGACCTCTCCAGCGTGGACACGCTCGCCTACCTCCTCCGGTACGACACGGTCTTCGGGCGGTTCGCAGGGACGGTCGAATCGAGGGAGGGGGCCTTCGTCGTGGACGGGAAGACCGTCACCGTGACGGCCGAGAGGGACCCGGGAAAGCTCCCCTGGAAGGCGAAGGAGGTCGACTTCGTGATCGAGTCGACGGGCGTCTTCTCCGATCGCGCAAGCCTCGAGAAGCACCTCGCGGCCGGGGCCAAGAAGGTCCTCCTCACCGTCCCTGCGAAGGACGAGATCGACGCCACCGTGGTGATGGGAGTGAATCACGAGACCCTGAGGAAGGAGCACAGGCTCCTCTCGAACGCGTCGTGCACGACCAACTGCCTCGCGCCGCTCGCAAAGGTCCTCCACGAGGCGTTCGGGATCGAGCGCGGCCTCATGACGACCTGCCACGCCTACACGAACGACCAGGTGGTCCTGGACCAGATCCACAAGGACCCGCGCCGCGCGCGTGCCGCCGCGCTCAACATCATCCCGACGACGACCGGAGCCGCGCGCGCGGTGACGAAGGTGATCCCCGAGCTCAAGGGCCGGCTCGACGGCACGGCGCTCCGCGTCCCCGTGTGCGACGGCTCGGTGGTCGACCTCGTGGCGACGCTCTCGAAGCCGGCGACGATCCAGTCGGTGAACGCGGCCGTGAAGTCGGCGGCGAGCGGAGGGCTCAAGGGGATCCTCGAGTACACCGAGGACCCGATCGTCTCGTCGGACGTGATCGGGAACGCGCACTCGTGCGTGTTCGACGCGAAGTCGACGATGATGCTCGGCGACCGCTTCGTGAAGGCGATCGCCTGGTACGACAACGAGTGGGGCTACTCGAACAGGGTCGTCGATCTCATCGAGTACGCGAACTCGCTCGGCTGAGGGCGCCATGGACCGGGGCCGGGGCGGACGGAAGCTCTCGATCGAGGACCTCGACGTCCGCGGGAGGCGCGTCCTCGTCCGGGTCGACTTCAACGTGCCGATCGGGAAGGACGGCGAGGTCGAGGGCGACCACCGGATCCGAGCGGCGCTGCCGACGATCCGCTTCCTCCTCGATCGGGGCGCGAAGGCGGTCGTCCTGATGTCGCATCTCGGGCGGCCAAAAGGGAAGCCCGACGCCGCGTTCTCGATGGCGCCGGCCGCGCGGCGGCTCGAGGCCCTCCTCGGGCGCCCCGTGAGGCAGCTCAAGGACTGCGCCGGCGCCGCGGTCGAGGCCGAGGTCGAGAAAGGAGAGGGCGGCGCCGTCTTCCTCCTCGAAAACCTCCGCTTCCATCCGGGCGAGGAGAAGAACGACCAGGCGTTCGCGGCGGCCCTCGCGCGCCTGGGCGACGTCTACGTGAACGACGCGTTCGGCGTGTCCCACCGCGCGCACGCCTCGGTCGCGGCCGTCGCCCTTCAGCTCGCGCCCGCCGTGGCGGGCTTCCTGCTGAAGAGGGAGATGGACTTCCTCGGCGGCGCGATGGAGGCGCCCGAGCGCCCGTTCGTCGCGGTCCTGGGCGGGGCCAAGGTCTCGGACAAGATCCTCGTCCTCGAGAACCTCGTCCCGAAGGTCGACTCGATCCTGATCGGCGGGGGAATGGCCTACACGTTCCTCAAAGCGAAGGGAGTGCCCATCGGATCGAGCAAGCTCGAGGCGGACCGGGTCGAGACCGCGGCGAAGATCCTCCGCGACGCGGCCTCCCGGAACGTGCCGGTCGTCCTGCCGTCCGACCACGTCGCCGCCGACAGGTTCGACGAGAAGGCGAAGACGGAGATGCAGTCCCCAGGCGTGAAGGACGGCTGGCTCGGGCTCGACATCGGCCCGAAGACGATCGCGGCGTTCCGCGCGGCGATCGGCCGCGCGAGGACCGTCCTCTGGAACGGACCGATGGGCGTCTTCGAGATGACGCCTTTCGCCGCGGGCACGCGCGCGGTCGCGGAGGCGATCGCGGCCGTGAATGGGACGACGATCGTGGGCGGCGGCGACAGCGCCGCGGCCGTCGAGGACATGGGGCTCCTCGAGAGGTTCAGCCACGTCTCGACGGGAGGCGGCGCCTCGCTCGAGATGCTCGAGGGGAAAGTCCTTCCGGGCATCGCGGCGCTCTCGGACGGCGGCGACGGACGATGACAGAGCCGCAAATCCCGCCGATCGGCATAGCGCCCTCGATCCTCTCAGCGGACTTCGCACGGCTCGCCGAGGAGGTTTCCGATGCCGTCGCGGGCGGCGCCGATCTCCTCCACCTCGACGTCATGGACGGGCACTTCGTCCCGAACATCTCGTTCGGCCCGCCCGTCATCGCCTCGCTCCGGAAGGCGACGGACGCCTTTCTCGAGACGCACCTCATGATCTCGGAGCCGGCGCGATACGCGGAGGCGTTCGCGAGAGCGGGGAGCCAACGGATCTACTTCCACGTCGAGGTCGCGCCCGACCCCCGTCCGCTGGCGGAGAAGCTCCGCCGCCTCGGCGTCGAGCCCGGCTTGACCGTAAACCCCGAGACCCCGATCGAGCGCGTCGTGCCGTACCTTCGCGACGTTGATAAGATCCTCGTCATGTCCGTCCATCCCGGCTTCGGGGGCCAGGCGTTCATGCCGGATGTGCTCGGGAAGGTGCGCGCGCTTCGGACGGTCCACGGCTTCTCGGGAGACGTCGAGATCGACGGGGGGATCACGCCGGAGACGATCGGAGCGGCCGCCGCCGCGGGGGCGAACCTCTTCGTCGCGGGCACCGCGGTCTTCGGAGAGCCGTCGCGGGCCGCGGCCATCGCGCGGCTGCGCGACGCCGCGGAACGAAAGGCCGGGTGAGCCCGTGCCCCTCAACCCGTTCCGGAAGAAGAAGGAGATGCCGGGAGGGCTCTGGATACTCTGCCCGTCGTGCCAGGAGACGATCTTCAAGAAAGAGGTCGAAAAGCGGAACCAGGTCTGCCCGCAGTGCGGGCATCACTTCGGCATCTCGGTCCGCGAGCGGATCGCGATCACGTTCGACCCGGGCTCCTTCGACGAGATGTGGGGCGAGCTTGCCCCGAAGGACCCGCTCGGGTTCGTCGACAAGCGGCCCTACGACGAGCGCCTTTCGCAGGCGGAGGAGAAGACCGGGCTCAAGGACGCGGCGATCGTCGGAACGGCGCGGCTCGAGCGCCGTCCCGTGGCCTTCGGCGGGATCGAGTTCGGCTTCATCGGCGGCTCGATGGGCGCGATCGTCGGCGAGAAGATCGCCCGCGTCACCGAGCTTGCAACGGAGAGGCGCCTGCCGCTCATCGTCGTCTCTTCGTCGGGAGGAGCGCGGATGATGGAAGGGGCCATCTCGCTCATGCAGATGGCGAAGACGTGCGCCGCCGTCGAGCGCCATCACGCGGCGAAGCTCCCGTTCATCTCGATCCTCGCCGACCCGGTGACGGGCGGCGTGATGGCGTCCTTCGCCTCGCTCGGCGACCTCGTCATCGCAGAGCCCGGCGCGCTCATCGGATTCGCGGGGCCCCGCGTCATCCAGACGACGATCAAGCAGGAGCTTCCCGCCGGATTCCAGCGCGCCGAGTTCCTGCTCGCACACGGCTTCATCGACCGCATCGTCTCGCGGGACCGCATGCGGGACGAACTGGCGACGATTCTCGAGTACTGCGCGGGTCCCGCTCCGGCGCCCGAGCCGGAGCCCGCGCCCGAGCAGCCGGCGGATCCGGCGAAACCGCGGGCGGGCCAGGGGGCCTAGACAGTCCCGCCCGGAACGGCCGAGCAGGGGTGGACGACACGCCGCAATGAGTCGGCGTTGGTCGCAACAGGTCCTTTTGGATGGAGGAGCGAAGGGAACATGCTCAAGCGAAAGGTGCAGGCGGCCGCAGCCGGACTCGCTCTCGTGATGCTCGCCTCTCTCGAGGCCGGCGCCGGGGACGAGCAGTCACGCAGCGTCGAGGATCGGCTCCTCGAGATCCTGAAAGCGAGGGACGTGATTTCCGAGGCGGAGTACGCCGAGCTCTCGGCGCTCGCGCGCGAGATGAGGAGCGAGGCCTCCTCGGACCGCGAGGCGCTCGAGCGCGAGATCGAGCGCTACGTCGCGGAGGCGAAGAGCGCCGCCGCCGAAGGCGGCGCGTCGGGCGGGTTCCAGACCGGCTATGCCGACGGGTTCTACCTGAAGAGCGCCGACGGCAAGTACTCGATGACGCTCGGCGGCTACCTCCAGGTCCGGTACGCCTACGTCGACGCTGACGACACGAGTTCGAGCTCCGGCGCGCCTCTCGATCCGGGCTTCTCGATCCTCGGACGACCGGCGTCGACCGACACCTCGACCATCAACATTCCGCACGGCCGCTTCTTCGTGGACGGCAACGTGATCGACGAAACCGTCCGGTACAGGATGTTCCTCGAGACCGCGGGCTCGTCGGTGACTTTGCTCGACTACTTCATCGAC